>Ga0335079_10002352_pt1 | contig 21850 bp, 22 predicted proteins | sample Lox_Sample_33_FD_206719 | JGI IMG/M metagenome (GOLD analysis project Ga0335079, IMG submission 206719) | Soil microbial communities from Loxahatchee National Wildlife Refuge, Florida, United States - Lox_Sample_3.3 | ecosystem: Environmental > Terrestrial > Soil > Wetlands | place: USA... | reverse complement strand
GTGATGACGGCGATAGCGCCGTCGATTTCGAGCCCGACCATCCCCTCACACCCTTACGCGCGTCACCGGAGCGCGATCTTACGCGGATCTGCTGCCAGGCATCAGACTTCGCTGCACCGCTAACCGAGCTCCCGCCGCGCTTTGAACCAGCGCTCCGGGAAGTGCCGGTGACGCAGCCACCAGAGCGCGCCCGCGACGCCCGCCCACGCGATCACTGCAGCGAGCAGTGTCCAGGCCGAGGAGCGCGCCCCGGCGCCGAGCATGACGGCGGCGAAGCAGGCCAGCGCGCAGGCGCCAAGCTTCGCGCCGGCTGCGTCCACCGCCGCAGCCTTGCGGCCACGACGTACGCAATCTATCCCTGCGCGCTTCTTCTTTGCCGTCTCGTGCCGCTCGATTAGTGTGGCACCGGCGGGAAAGATGACCGGGAAGGCGAGGAACAATCCGCCGACCAGGGGACCCCAGTGGCGCGAGATGAGTGCGCTCGCCACCGTCATCACACCGCCGAGCGCAAAGCGCAGCGCGTACTCGTACCAGTGCCCCTGCCTGAGTCCCCCGAGCGTGAAGTGCAGGATCACGGCCCCGCCCCGCGCAGCAGCCAGTAGGCAGCACCGGCGAGGACAAACCACACCGGCAGCGCCCCCAGGGTGCTGAGCAGCGCCGGGCGCGCACCACCGATCAGCAGCCGTTCCACGATGAAGGCGTACGTGAAGAAGGCAAACGCGGCCAGCAACATCGCCGCTGCCTCAGCCGCCAGCTGCTCAGTCCTGCCCTGGTGCAGGGTGAGCGCCAGGCTCGCCACCGCAACCGACGGCGCTGCACTGAACAGGCCGGCGACGCGCTTGGGCTGCAGCAGATCGGCCAGCAGCGCGAAGGCACTCACCGCCGTCCCGCCGATCAGAAAGCGCCACAGTAGCTCCATGAGCGCTAGGCGAGCACGCACGGCCGATACGGCCGTGCCGCTGGGTCGATCGCTGCTCCCGCGGCCTCCGCAGGACCCGGCGGGAGGTTCTGGTTCGCAGTCCCGGGCAAGCTCACGACCCGACTGATAGCGCAATGCGCGCGTCGGCGCAGCGTGCAAAGCGCCGCAGCCGCTGTCAGCCGCTACCGACGCGTGGGCGATGTCGGAAAACTGCGGTGGAGGCGGCTGCGGCGCGCCAGTCACCGACCCATTCAATACCTCCAGCTGCTCAAGTCCGCCCCGGTGGGTGCGGTGGCGCTCATGCGCTGCAGAATGACCGGCAGGTACTGAAAGTTGTAGTGCAGGCGCGAATAGGCATTGGGCAGCTTTGGATCACCGTTCCAACAGTGCTCGGCGCGATCACCGTAAGCCACCGTGCCGCCATAGGACGGCTGCAACGCCTCGAGCCGCTCTTGCGCAAAGTAGACCGCATCGGTCAGGTAGTAACTGTCGCCACTGCCAACGTAGATGTGAATCTTTCCCTGGAGCTTCGGGGCCAGCGTTCCCCAGTCGCGCTCGATGATGTAAGACAGGTCGTAGTTATCACGCCAATAATTGGCGACCTGGCGGTCGATGACACCCGTGAGCTTGTCGAACAGCGGACGCGGGTAGCCGTCCGCGCCCACCGGCCCGAACACGGCCGCCCAGATGTCGTACTGGCCACCGGATCGCCCGCGGTCGCCCTGCGCCAGCTCCATGTGATTGGCGTCGCGCTGCGTGGCAAATACTTCACCCAGGTAGTTGCGCATCGCCGGGCGCTCTACCGCCAGCGCCTCGCCCTGCAACGTGTAGGCATTGGTGTCCTCGTAGATGTTGATAAGGGTGTAGGCGCGGAAATCGATCGGGTCGGGACAGGCGGCGAACGCGCCGTTGTACATGTCCGGGTAGAAGACCTGCGTCGCCAGCGCCTCCCAGCCACCGGTGGAACCGCCGTAGGTGAAGCGCGCCCAGCCTGCCGCCAGGCCGCGGAAGCGCCGCTCCACCTCCGGGATGAGCTCCTTGTTGATCGCATCGCCATAGGGACCGAGATTGGCGGAATTTACCGCATAGCTGTCGTCGTAGTACGGATTCGCGTGCTCGATCTCGATGACCAGGAAGCGCGGGAAGTCCGCCGAGATCCAGCGCTGGTAGAAGGCGTACGCCTCCTGCTGCTGGATGCGGTTGTAGCCGGCCAGGTGAAAGCGCTGCGAGTAATCGGGCTTCAGGTCCGGGTCCGGCGGCACCGTGCGGAATTCGGAGATGTCCTCCGGGTAATGCCCGTGAAACACCATGAGCGGGTAATGCGCCTCGGGGTGCTTGTCGAAGTCCTTTGGCAGCAGCACATGGGCGCCCAGATAGACGTCCCGGCCCCAGAACTTCGAGAGCAGCTCGCTGCGGATGCGAATGTGGCGCACGAATTCCGTGTCGCTCTTGCGATCGATGGCGGCGATCTGGTTGACCAGATTCAGGGAGAAGCGCTGCTGGCGATGCGGGTCGACATGCAGCCGCACCGCGCTCGAGTAGAGATTGCCGGGCTTGAGCGCCCACTGCTGCCCTTCGCCCTGGTCGGGCGGCAGCTTGAGGACGCGGCCGTCGACCAGGCGATACGTCTCGTACCGGTTCAGCACGGCCTGCACGAAGTAGTCGCCGGGCGGCAGTTGTGCCAGCGAGCGCACCGGCCAGCCAAACGCCCGCTGGTCCAGCACGGCCGCCTTCCCGGGGGCCAGCCCGTCGACGTTCATGCCGAAGATGTAGGGGCTGGAGAGCGGCTCGTCCGGACTGACGTGCGCCCGTGGCTCGCGGTCAAAGTCGCGGCTCAGCAGCAGGATCAGGCGGCCGTCGAGCGCCGTGGCGCTGCGTGCGGCGGGAAAGCTGACGGCAAATGTCGGTCCCGCTGCGTTGCCCGGCGCGCGTGCCGCCGGCGCTGCTGCAGCGGCGGGCACGGTGGTCGCACAGCAGCTGCTGGCCAGGAGCAGGACGGAGAGTTGGCAGAGGGCGGAAGCGCTTCGCATTATTGGTTTTCCTGAGCGTTAAGGTCTCAATCCCGCATCGCGGTGCCGGATTGACGTGTGCATCACCTTGGTACAGGGTGCTTCCCGGGCCGGCGAGCCATTCGGAACTCCCATGTACCAGCCGCGACAATTCCGTGAAGATGACCCGCAAGTTCTGCGCGCCTTTATCGCACGGCATCCGCTCGGCACGCTAGTCGCGAGCACCGCGGAAGGACTCACGGCGAACCACGTACCGATGTTCTGGCGCGCGCAGGGCGCGACGCCGGGAATTCTGGCGGGCCACATCGCTAAAGCCAACACCCTGTGGCAGCGTCTTGCGCCCGATGAGGCCGTGATGGTCGTCTTTCTCGGCGCAAACCACTACATCACCCCTTCGTGGTATCCGGCCAAACGTGTCGACGGGCGCGTGGTGCCGACCTGGAACTACTCGGTGGTGCATGCCCACGGCACGATTCGCTTCTTCCGGGATCCCGAGGCCGCGCTCGAGAAGGTCCGGGGACTTACCGAGTTGCAGGAGTCCGGCCGGCAGGCGCCCTGGGCGGTGAGCGATGCGCCAGCCGACTACCTGCAGGCGATGCTGCGCCAGATTGTTCCCTTCGAGATCACGCTTGCGCGCCTGCAGGGCAAATTCAAGGCCAGCCAGCACCGCCCCGCGGAGGAGCGCGCCGCGGTGGCCGCGGCACTGCATGCCGAGGGACTCGATGAGCAATCGGTCGGGGAGCTGGTGCGTTCCCCGCCCCTGCCCCCCTAATCGAGCGGCAGCGGCACGGAGGCCGGCAGAGTGCCCGAGGCCTCCGCGGGGAGCGGCAGCGCCTGCGCACCATCGACGGCGCGCCACCAGGGCGCCAGCGCCATCGGCTGGCTCGGCTCGACCGGCTGGCCGAGCTGCGGCATCAGCAGCGGCACCCCGCCGCGCGATGCGCGTTCGAACAATACCTCGGCCGGCTGGTCCCAGGCATGCATCGCGAGGCTGAAGGTCCCCCAGTGGATCGGGAGGAAGGGACCGCCTCCGAGTAACGCGTGTGCCTTGAGCGCATTTTCAGGTCCGAGATGCATATCGCCCCAGGAGGGATGGAAGGCACCGACCTCCAGCATCACCAGATCGAAGGGCCCGAAGCGCCGGCGGATGGCCTCGTATTCTGCGGTGAGGCCCGTGTCGCCACTGAAGAAGACCGTATGGCGGGCACTGCGCACGACGAGCGAAGACCACAGGGTCGTGTTGCGAGTCCGGAAGCTTCGGCCGGAGAAGTGCTGTGACGGAGCGGCCGTGACGGTGAGTTCCGTGCCGGGCAGGTGGAAGCTCTCCCACCAGTCGAGCTCATGAATGCATCCGGCATCCACGCCCCAGGCTTCCAGGTGCGCGCCCACGCCGAGCGAGGTGATGAACGGTACCTTGCGCTTGCGCAGCGCACGGATGGTCGGGTAATCCAGGTGGTCATAGTGATCGTGCGAGATCAGCACCAGGTCCAGATCCGGCAGCCGCCGCAACGGCACCGGCACGGGCTGGAAGCGCTTCGGACCGGCCAGTCGTAACGGGGAAGCGCGCGGCCCCCACACCGGGTCGGTGAGCACGCGCCGGCCGTCGATCTCCAGCAGCACCGTCGAGTGCCCAAGCCAGGTCACGCGCAGCCCACTTCGCAGCGGCTTGGCCCACTGCGCCAGCGGGTCCATCGCCGGCAGCGGCGCACGCGGTACGCGGCGCTCGCCGCCGCGGAGGAATTCGCGCAGCGTCGGCATGGGCACGTGGGGATCGCGCAGGCCCGGGCTGATCGGGTGCAGGTTGCGAAAACTATCACCCACCCAGCGTGGGGAAGCACGCAGACGCTCCAGGCGCAGCCCCTGCGCCCGCTGTCCCATCGATCTCATGTGCAGAAGATACCCGATGCGCGCGACCGTGATTCGGACGCGCTGGCTACGCCCGCGGTTACGCCCGGCGCACGAACCGCAGCGACACCGAGTTCATGCAGTAACGCAGGCCGGTCGGCCGCGGACCATCCTCGAACACGTGCCCCAGGTGCGCATCACAACGGCGGCAGGCCACGGCAGTGCGCACTATCCCGAGGCTGCCATCCGTGGCTTCAGCCACGTTGGCGCGCGAGATGACCTGCCAGAAGCTCGGCCAGCCGGTGTGAGAGTCGAACTTCGTGCGCGAGTCGAACAGCGCCGTGTCGCAGCAGATGCAGCGGTACAGCCCGTCCTGATAGTTGTGGTCGTACTCGCCGGAGAACGCTAACTCGGTTGCCTCGTGGCGGGTCACTTCAAAGGCCGCCGGTGTCAGTTGCTGCCGCCACTCGGCTTCGCTCTTCTCGATACGTGGCACTTGGCTCTTGCCCAGCGAAGTCCCGTGGGCCGAGAAACCCTCGATAGTCACCGTGGCACCGCGCCCGGATGTCGGGCTTGCGGTAGTCCCAAGGACCCGCCGGGCGATACCGGCGGCGCATGCGGCCAGTCCGCCCAGCAAAAGCGCACGCCGGCGCAGGCTGACTCCCCCCGCAAGAGATTGTGTACGGTCACTGGGCTGCTTCATGGGGTGAGCTCCGTCTCATCCGAAGGTGAAGGAATAGGCACGCACGCCCGCGTCGAGAAACTCGATGCTGAATGTGCGCTCCTCGATCGGGAGCGTCTGGCGAATGAGCTGATACAGACGCTGCTCGCGCACCACGCCTTCGCCCCGCGCGTCGGTGTCGACGCCGTGACTATGCTGCGGTGGCTGACCATCGAGGGTGACGCGAAAGCGTACCGGACGCCCATCCGGCGGCGGTGCTAACACCAGGTGCAGATCACGTGCATGGAAGCGGAATACGATCCTGGCGCCCGGTGCGGTAGCCCTTGCTGCCTCATCGCCCACGGACCAAGACCCGGCGAGCGACCACTGGTTGAGTTTCAGCGCCACCGGTGGCGGGTAGCTGACCGACCTATCCGGCTTGAGCGCCACTGGTGAGGCGAAGTTCTCGGCGCGCGCGTAACCGAGGTACGTCTCCGGTGAGCGCACATTCTCTTCATCGGGCGCCACCTCCACGCCCGCTGCGGCGCCCACCGCGGCGGCGGCCGGCAGGGGTTGCGTGCCCGACTCATCGAGCAGCTCGCGGAGCAGCTGCTCGGATTGCGCATAGCTGCCCTCGCCGAAGTGGTGGCCGCGAATCCTTCCCTGTGCATCGACGAAATAATGCGCCGGCCAGTACCGGTTATCGAAGGCGCGCCAGATCGCGTAGTTGTTGTCGATCGCGACCGGATAGCGGATGTCGAGCTGCTGTACCGCGCGGCGCACGTTATCCTGATCTTTCTCGAAGGCGAACTCGGGCGCGTGCACGCCGATGATGACCAGACCGCGGTCCTTGTAGCGCTCATACCAGCTACGCAGGTACGGCAGCGTCCGCAGGCAATTGATGCACGAGTAAGTCCAGAAATCGATCAGCACCACCTTGCCCCGCAGCTCGGCGGGTGTGAGCGGCGCGGAGTTCAGCCACGCGACCGCACCGCTCAGCGGCGGCAGTTCGCCCTCTACGGGCGGCTGCGCGGCGCCGGGTGGCGGCGAGCTCGCGCTCATGGCCATGGCGTTCGTCATCAGCATGCTGGTGCCGGGTGCTGCCACTGAGCGCACCGCGGGCAGCGGGTGCAACCGGGCCAGGAGTGCCTGCTCGACGCGGTTGGTACTTCCAGCGGACAGTCGGGTGAGCACGCCCGTGTCCCAGCCGGCAGCGATCGCGACGACGCCCGTGAGCACCGCAACGCCCAGACCGCGACGCAGCCACGCGGCGGTGCCGAGCGTCGAGCGCATGGCAGCGAAGATGCGCGTCCCCGCGAGCGTGGCCAGCGCCAGCGAAGCCGCGGCGCCGGCCGCGTACGCAAGCAACAGCAGCGTCGTCCCGGCCGTCGCACCACCGAGTGCCGCAGCGGTCAGTATCAGCCCGAGAATCGGGCCGGCGCAGGGCGCCCACAGCAGCCCGGTGGCCACCCCCAGGAGCACTGAAAGCAACACGCTCGATTCCCCAGCGGGCGCGCCTGAGAGGCGATTGCCGAGCGCGACCAAGGGCGCAGTGAGCCACTCGGCCACGCGCGCGGAGAGGAGCGCCACACCAAAAGCCGCCAGCAGCAGCAGCGCAGCCACGCGCCCCCAGGCATTGGCGTGCACCGCCCACGAGCCGCCTACGGCCGCAAGCGTCGCCAGGCTCGCGAACGTCAGTGCCATCCCCGCCAGCAGCGGCAGGGAACCGCGCAGGAACGGCTGATTCTGCCGCGCAAACACGAACGGCAGCACCGGCAGTATGCAGGGACTGAGGATGGTCAGCGCCCCGCCGAGAAATGCGAGAACTGCGAGCGTCATGAGGGGGCTAACCGGCGCTAGCGGCTGGCGAGCGCGAGCGCCGCGGGCCGGCCGCGGTAAAGACCTGGCAGAAGCTTCTGGAAGTTCTGAATCTTCGGCAGATCGTTATAGGCGATGTACGGATTGTCCGGGTGCTGCAACAGGAAGTCCTGGTGATAGTCCTCGGCGGGGAAGAAGCCGGTGAACGCATCGACACGGGTTGCGATCGGTGCGCGGAACACCGCGGCCTTGGTGAGCTGTGCAATGTATGCGCTCGCCACCTGGCGCTGCATATCGTCGAGATAGAAGATCTCTGAGCGGTACTGCGAGCCGACGTCCGGACCCTGCTTGTTGAGCTGGGTTGGGTCGTGTGCCACGGTGAAGAACACCTGCAGGATCTCGCCATACGAGACCAGCTGGGGATCGTAGGTGATCTGCACCGACTCGGCGTGTCCGGTGCTGCCCGTGCCGACCAGAGCGTAGTGTGCCGTGTTGCGCGCGCCGCCGGCGTAGCCCGCCAGCACGCGGTGCACGCCGTTGAGGTGCTCGAATACACCCTGGACGCCCCAGAAGCAGCCGCCGGCCAGCACCGCGGTCTGCTCGGCGGCGGGCGCCTTGACGGTATCGACGCTCGGCGCGGGTAGCGGCGCGGCCGGCGCCGCTGCCTGCGCAACGAGCCCGTTGAGCAGCAGTCCGGCCATCGCGAGCGCCGGAACGCAGGTCGCACGGAATGTCTCGATAAAGCTAGGACAACGCATTGAATATCCTCACGTTAAGGGCGGGCTCTTCGGAACCCCCCAGGCATTCCAGGCCAGGGTACTCCCCATGCCTGAGGAGACCGAGGATTGCTACCCAGGATTGCACCGTCTGGCGGGCAGGTATGCGGCTGGCGCCGGCGCGCTTCAAGCGTGCGGTAACGCCTTGCGGCTACTCGAAGAGTGGCTGCTCGCGCGGGTCGGGGCCGAAAGCGCGGTAGAGTTGCTGGCAGCGCTCGAGCCAGGCACGCATGGTCCCATCGTCGCTGCTGAAGAGCGGCAGTGTGCCGACGCTCGCCACCCATTGCAGTGCGCCGAGCACCAGGTAGTCGGCGTAGTTCGGGCGCGTCCCGCCGAGAAAGGGCGTGCGCTTCAGCTGCGCGCGCACAGGCCCAAACGCCTCCCGCAGCGCTGGCAGTTGCTCGCGGCGATCCGCGGTGAACTCCTCGAGCGTGCGCCCCTGCAGACGGCGCTCGCGGCTTTCACGGAAGTAGCTGCGGTCCTCGCAACGGGCAGCATTGTGGATATCGAGTACATAGATGCGGAACATCCGGCGCATGATCTCCGCGGACACCCACCCATCAAGAAGCCTGGTGGTCGCGACCTCGGAGTCCGCCGCGAACAACGGGGCGTGCGGGCGGGTACGGTCCAGGTAGAGCGCGATGTCCCAGCTCTCGGCGAGCAGTTCCGCGCCATCGCGCAGCACGGGCACGGTCTTGAAGCGCTCGCCGAAGGTTGCGGCGATCTCGGTAAATCCGAGCGGCACGGACTCGAACTCGACGTCCTTGTGGGCCAGCGCGTAACGGATGCGCCACACGTAAGGACTCGCCGAGCGACCGTTTGCCAGCACCAGTTCGTACAACTGCGGCAAAGGGCCGGCAGCCCTCGCAGCCGGGCTAGTCCCCATCAGGCTCGCGCCTACCCGGCTCCGTCGCCGGCGCGCCCTCGCGGATCTCGTACCACATGGCATTGAGCACGCCGAAGGTGAGCGCCAACCCCAGACCCAGAATCCAGCTGAAGTACCACATACCCGATGACCTCAGTAGACGCCCGTGTGGCGCCGGATTTCCTCCAGCGTGATGCGTCCGCGCAGCACGCGGAATACCCAGACGGTGTAGACCAGCACGATTGGCAGCAGGATGAGCACCGCGGCGAGCATCAGCGCAAGCGTATGGCGGCTGCTCGAGGCGTCCCAGACCGTCAGCCCCTGGTGCGGGTGGGTCGAGGATGGCATGAGGAACGGATAGAGCGCCACGCCTCCGGTGAGCACGGTGCCGCCCACCGCGATGCCACTGCCCAGCAGCGCGCGGCCTGCGCGGCCACGAGCCAGCAGCGCGCGCGCAGCGAGCGCGGCGAGCAGCGCCGCCGCGGGGATGAGGCAGAGCCAGGGGTGTGAGCGATAGTTGGCGAGCCAAGCACCCTTCTGCAGCGCCACACCCTTGTGCAGCGGATTGGAGTCGGCAAGGCGATCGATGACTCCAGTGAGATGATGTCCGGGCATGCCGGCGACCCACAGGCCCGCAGCGACGAAGGCGATCACGTAGAGGATGCTGGCGCTGCGTCCGAGGAGCACGGCCCGCTGCAGCATCGGGGGTCCGACCTTGGCAGCGGCGTAGGCGGCGCCATGCATGAGGAACATGGCAAGGCTGATCAGGCCACACAGCAGCGCGAATGGGCGCAGCAACGTCAGCAGGTTACCCTGAAACACCGACCGGCCCAGAGCATCAAAGTGATACGGCAGGCCCAGGAACAGATTCCCGAACGCGACTCCGAGCAGTAGCGCCGGCACGGCCCCACCGAGGGTCAGGGCCCAGTCCCAGACGTTGCGCCAGCGTGCATCCGCCAGCTTGTTGCGGAAGAAGAACCCGACCGGCCGCAGAATCAGCGCCACCAGCAGCAGCAGCATCGCCTGATACAGGCCGGAGAACGAGGCGGCATACAGCAGTGGCCATGCCGCGAACACGGCACCGCCGGCGAGGATGAACCAGACCTGATTGCCATCCCATACCGGCTCGATCGATTCGAGCAACGCGCGGCGCTCCTCGTCCTTGCGCCCGAGCCAGCGGAAGCTTGCGCCCAGCCCGAGGTCAAAGCCATCCATGATCGCAAACCCGACCAGCAGCGCGCCGAGGATCAACCACCAGATGAAGCGCAAGGTCGCGTAATCAGGCATGGCCCACCCGCCCGGGCGTCCCGTCCGGCGCGGCGCGCCGGGGCCAGAACCCAAGTCCGTCCGGCCCGCTCCGGATCATGCGCACCAGCAGGTAGGCGTCGACGACGGCGAGCGCCGAGTAAAAGACCACGAACGCGGACAGCGACATCAGCACGTTGCCCGTGGAGTTGGCCGAGACGCCGAGGAAGGTCGGCAGCACGCCATCAATGGCCCAGGGCTGGCGCCCGTATTCAGCCACGATCCAGCCGAGCTCGGCGGCAATCCAGGGCAGCGGCAGACTCAGGAAAGCCAGGCGCAGGAACCAGCGATGACGCTGCAGGCGGTGGCGCGCCGACAGGTAGAAGGCCGTGGCGAACAGCACGATCAGGAGCAGGCCGATGCCGACCATGAAGCGGAAACTCCAGAACAGCACGGCGACGTTCGGCACGGTCGACCAGGCGGCAGCCTCGATCTGCTCGGGCGTGGCCTTGGAGGGGTCGTCCACGTAACGCAGCAGCAGCAGTCCGTAGCCCAGATCCGCCTGGTGGGCCTCGAAGCGGCCGGCGGCGACCGAGTCCTCGGGATCGACACGCAGCAGCTGCAGCGCCTTGTGCGCCTCGATGCCACTGCTGATTCGCTCGCGCGCCCGCGCCACGAGCTCGTACATCCCCGGCACGGGCCGATCAGGTGAGCGCGTGGCGATCAGACCCAGTAGCCACGGGATACGGACCGCGGCCCGCGTCGTATGCTTGGCGAGGTCTGGAAAGCCGAACAGCGTGAAGGCCGCCGGCGGTGCCTGCGTGTGCCACTCGGCCTCGATCGCGGCGACCTTCATTCTCTGGTTCGCACTCGCCTCATACCCGGACTCATCCCCGAGCACCACGACCGACAGCGAGCACGCCAGACCGAAGCTCGCCGCCACCGCCATCGAACGATGCGCGAAGTCCACGTTGCGAGCGCGCAGCAGGTACCACGCGCTCACCGCCAGCACGAACACCGAGCCGACCACATAGCCCGCCGCGACGGTGTGGACGAATTTCGCCTGCGCCACCGGGTTGAGCAGCACGGCGCGGAAGGACTCGAGCTCCATGCGCATGGTGTGCGGGTTGAAGCGTGCCCCGACCGGGTACTGCATCCAGGCGTTGGCGATGAGAATCCACAGTGCCGAGAGGCTCGAGCCGAGCGCCACCAGCCCGGTGACCACCAGGTGTCCGATGCGCGACAGGCGGTCCCAGCCGAAGAAGAACAGGCCCACAAAGGTGGATTCGAGGAAGAAGGCCATCAGGCCCTCGATGGCCAGCGGGGCCCCGAAGATGTCCCCCACGTAGTGCGAGTAATAGGCCCAGTTGGTGCCGAACTGGAACTCCATGGTTATGCCGGTGGCAACGCCCATGGCGAAGTTGATGCCGAACAGCACTCCCCAGAAGCGCGTCATGCTCTTCCAGATCTCCCGCCCGGTCATGACATAGGTGGCTTCCATGATCACGAGGATCATCGATAGCCCGAGCGTGAGCGGCACGAACAGGAAGTGGTAGAGCGCCGTGAGCGCGAACTGCAGGCGCGACACCTGCACCAGTCCCAGGTCGATCACGGTTTTGCTCCGGCTGCGACGCCGGCCGGCGACTCGAGCGCCAGATGGCGACTGGTAGCGGCGGCGCTGTTGTCAGGACGGTGGGCGGGCGAGAAAAACAGTGCCCACACGAGCGCCAGCGCCGCCGCCTTGCACAACAGCAGCCAGGCAATCTCGCGCCGCAGCGTCCCCCGCCAGCGATCGCTCCCGCACCGGAGACTAGCGCCTTGCGACCGCAATTCCTTCCTTTCTCGCACGCGGCGGTTCCGCGTACCCTTCGGGGGCACAGGTAGACGCTGATTCTAATCCCGCCTCATCGTCCCGTCATGACGCGCCGGGCGGACGCTGCTGCCCGCCCGGGCATTCCCGTAGGCGATGCCGTTGCGACTACAATGTCAGGGCAGCATCTTCGCAAGCCCGCGACGAGCCGCCGGAGAGAGCATTGTGAGCGCCAACCCCTCGAGCATGCGTCGTGATCCGGGTTACCTGGGTCTGACCGCACCCGTAGCGACTTTGCCGGCGCATTACTACTTTGATCCGGCTCACTATCAGCGCGAGATCCAGCAGATCTGGAACCGCAACTGGATCTACGTCTGCCGGGCCAGCACCATCGATAAGCCGCGCAGCTACACGACCCTGGCCCTCGGCAACCAGTCGGTGCTGGTTGTGCGGGGCGAGGACGGCGTTGCGCGCGCGTTTCATAACACCTGTCGGCATCGTGGCGCCGCACTGTGCCGCGACAGCGGCGGCCGCTTTGGCGCGGCCGGCATCGTGTGTCCGTACCACAGCTGGCGCTACAGCCTGCAGGGCGAGTTGCTGCAGACCACCTTGGCGCAGGCGGGCGATGGCTTCGATCGCCGCAGCTACTCGCTCTACGGCCTGCCGCTGACCGAGTGGAACGGCTTCATCTTCGTCGCCCTGAACGCGCAGCCACCCCCGTTTGAAAAGAGCTTCGACCTGCCGCTCGATCGTCTGGATGACTGGCGGCTGGGCACGCTCGCCGTCGGGCATACGCTCAAGAAAACCATCAAGTGCAACTGGAAGGTGTTCTGGGAGAACTATAACGAGTGCCTGCACTGCCCAGGGGTGCACCCGCGCCTGGCGCAGCTGGTGCCGATCTTCGGCCGCGCACTGCTGGAGCCGCGCGATGACCCGCGCTGGCAGGACCACGCCGCGGACGTGGACCCGAAATACGCCGGCGGCCTGCGCACGGGCGCCGAGTCCTGGACCATGGACGGCAAACCCGTCGGGGTTGCGTTTCCGGGCGTCAGCGACGCGGATCGGCGCGCCGGGCACCTCTACCTGACCAGCGTGCCGTCGGTGTTCATCGTCGCGCACGTGGACTACGTGCGGGTGGTGCGGCTGCTGCCGCTCGGCCCGGAGCTGACCGAGATGAGCATCGAGTTTCTCTTTCTGCCCGAGACGCTCGCGGATCCGGGGCGCGACATCGGCGGCGCCGTGCAATTCACCAACATCGTCATGAGTGAGGATGCCGAGATCTGTGAACTCAACCAGCGCGGCTTGCACGCCCTGCCCCACCAGCAAGGCGTGCTGATGCCGGAAGAGTATGCAATCCGGCAGTTCCAGGATTGGGTGAGATCCGAGCTGACGCGCACCTAGGCAGGCGGGGCGCGCGCGCCTGGGCAGCGCGCTCCGGCGCCGCGCTGCTGGCGGCGTGCCTCGCCGCCTGCGCGCGGGGCCCCGCGCCAGGTCCGGCTACCGGGCAGGCAGCGCACGGGCCCGGCGAGGAGCGGGTACTGCGCATCTACAACTGGGACGACTACATCGGCTTCCATACCATCGCCGACTTCGAGCGCGCTACCGGCATCAAGGTCGTCTACGACCTGTTCGACTCCAACGAAACCCTGGAGGCCAAGCTGCTCGTCGGCGATTCGGGCTACGACATCGTGAGCACCAGCGAGAACTACTATGGCCGGCAGATCCGCGCCGGGCTGTATGAGCCGCTCGACAAGTCACAGCTGCCCAACTGGAAGAACCTCGATCCGGAAGTTCTGACCGTGCAGGCGCGCTTCGACCCGGGCAATCGCTATGCGGCGCCCTACCTGCACGCCATGAACGGCTTCGCCTACAACGTCTCGCTGGTGCGTGCCAGGCTGCCGGATGCCCCGCTGGACAGCCTGGACATGCTCTTCAAGCCGCAGGTCATGGCCAGGCTTGCCGACTGCGGCGTCAGCTTCCTCGATTCGCCCGATGATGTGATCCAGCTCGCGCTGGTCTACCTGCACCTGGATCCAAACTCACGCCGCACCGAGGACCTGCACGCGGCCGAAGCACTGATCCTGGCGGTGCGCCCCTTCATCCGCGTATTCGATTCGAACGACTACATCAACCAGCTCGCCACCAAGGAGCTGTGCGTCGCCATGGCGTGGTCGAGCGACTACTCGATCGCCGTGGCCCGCTCGCGCGCCGCCGGCTTGAATCTGGACCTGGCCTTTACCGTGCCGCGGGAGGGCTCCGATATCACCTATAACGCCCTGCTCATCCCGGCCGGCGCACCGCACCCGCGCGCCGCCCACGAGTTCATCAACTTCATCCTCCGGCCGGAGGTGATCGCCGCGATCACCAACGACATCCACTACGGCAATGACAATCTTGCCGCACAGCCCTTGGTGAACCCGCAGATCCGCAACGATCCGGCGGTGTACCCGCCGCCCGCGGTGCGCGCCAGGCTGTTTCTGCCCACCGAATTCGACGCCAAGTACCAGCGGCTGCGCACCCGGGTGTGGACCCGGATCAAGAGCGGCGTGTAAGTACGCGGGCTGCGGCGCAGCCGACGCAGCGCCCGGTGGGCCCCCAAGCTCAGGTACGCAGGCGCCGCGCGAACAACGCCTCGTACGAGGGCATGAGCTGCTCGACCAGAGCGTTGAGCTCAGGCGGCACGCGCGGCTCGACCTCGGGCGCAGCCTCGAAGCCGGTCGAGCGATAAACCTGCTCGTACCAGTACGGCGCCCATACCCCGTCACTGGAGCGCGGGCCGGCCGGCCAGTGCAACATGCGCGGGGTGAATTCGAGGCCGAGCCGCTCGCACAGCACACGCAGTTGCGCCTCCGGCGCCCGCAGGAACTCCCCCGCATCGATTACCGGTGGATCTGCCGCGCCGGCAGCGCACACGAACTCGTAGATCTCGTACTGCTGCAACAGGCCAAGGTCGGCGGCTACGACGTTGGGGCGACTCTTGATGTATGAAGCGAGCACCCGGCGCGGATCGCGTATCAGGAAGACGTGCGTCAGACGGCGCAGCCAGTCGCGCCCGATTTGCGGCAGCAGGTGATGGGTCATGTGCTTCTGGTAGGACAGTGCCGCCCCCGCTGGCAGCGGACCGGTCAGCTGCTGCGCCACCTTGCGCCAGTCGCGCTCGCCGGCCGCGATCACCTGCTCACGGCCCGGGTGGTCGAGGCCGGTCTGGTCGAGGTAGTGGGCGTACAGTGGCTCATCGATGACCCAGCAGTCGCCCCGGTTCTCCCAGGCCCGCATCATCGCGGTCGAGATGTTGCGCGGCCCGGACCAGGCCGCCACGTGCAGCGGAGCGCTCACGAGTGCGCGGCGCGCGCGACGTCGCGTTCCACCAGCGCCAGGTACAGCCGCTGCAGACGCTCCACCATCGGGCCGCGCCCCTCGGTCAGTTTGCGGCCATCCACCTCGGTAACCGGCGCGATGCCGGCAAACGTGCCGGTGACGAAGGCCTCGTCGGCGCCGTACACCTCGGTCAGGCTGAAATCCTTCTCGAACGCCGGGATGCCCGCCTCGCGGCATACCCGCAGCACGTTGGCGCGGGTGATGCCGGCGATGCAGTATTTGCCACTCGAGGTCCACACTTCGCCGTGCCGCACGATGAAGAAATGCGTGGAATTGCAGGTGGCCACGAAGCCGTGCGGATCGAGCATGAGCGCCTCGTCCGCTCCCGCCTTGGCCGCCTGGATGCAGGCCGTGATGCAGTTCAGTTTCGAGTGCGAGTTGAGCTTCGGGTCCTGCACGTCGGGGGCGCCGCGGCGTACGTGCACGGTGAACAGCCGCACGCCGCGGGTCAGGGTCTCCGGGCGCGGCAACTTGTACTCGGGGATGATTACGATGGTCGCCGGGCCGATACAGGCGCGCGGGTCCTGGTAGGGAGTGCTCTTCATGCCGCGCGTGACCATGAGGCGCACGTGCACCCCCTCGGTCATGCGGTTCTCCTGCAGGGTGCGGTACAGGGCCGCGGTCAGTGCGGCGCGGTCGAGGCCAACGTCCAGGTCGATGGCCTTTGCGGCCTCATAGAGCCGTGCCAGGTGCTGCTCGAGGAAGGCGAGTCGCCCGCGGTGCACGCGCAGACCCTCCCATACGCCATCACCGAGGATGAACCCAGAATCGAACACCGAGATCAGTGCGCGCTCGCGCGGATACAGCTCGCCGTTCACGTAGATCAGGATGTCCCGATTGCGCGGATCGTCTGCAGCGTGGTGTGTACCCTGGGTCATGGAGTCGTTACTTCCCGCGGCAGGCTCAGGTGGCCGCCGCTATCATTGCGTGACCCGTGAGCTTAAGGCTTTCCGCTGTGACTATGCACTGGCCGACCTGCGCCGCACATCAGCCGGGCACCAGCGCGGGCCGTGCCGGGCTGCCGCTGCGCTCCTGAGCCGCAGGGATGAACGGCACCACCCGCGTGCTGCTCGGTGCCCTGCTGATCAGCGCACTGTGGTTCGTATGGCAGTGGTCGGCCGTGGCGCGCACGCAGGCCCCGCCGCGCACCCCGCGGCCGGCCGATCTGCGGCTTACATCGTCAAGTCGCTGCCCATCCGGTGGCTGCGCTGGCTGGTGCTGCTGGTTGTTCTTTATGCCGCCGCCATGATGCTACGGTCGGCGCTGCCATCAACGGGCCGCACAACCCTGCAGCCTGAAGGCTGACACGCGGCGCCGCTGACGTTGCCGCGCCCGCTGGTTGCCATTGCGTTAGTCTCAACCGCGGTTTCGCGACTGCACGTCGCAGGTATTGGCGCGGCGACCGTCATGCGTTCTTGGTGCTGCGCCGTTTCCCTGCGAAGCTGCACGCGGCGAGCGCAGGAACAAGGCCACCCCCGCGGGGCATGCGGGCGCGCTAGAATGCCGCCCCGCCAGCCGCACGCCCGCAGGAGTCCAGCCATGATCAAGGTATCGGTTTTGTATCCGAACGTACCGGGCGCACGTTTCGACATGAGTTACTACGTGAGCAAGCACCTGCCGATGGTGCGCGAGCGGTGTGCCCCCGCTTGTCGGACCGTTGCGGCCGAGAGCGGGCTGGCGGGTGGCATCCCCGGCACGCCGCCGCCCTACATCGCCGCCGGTCATCTGACCTTTGATTCGGTTGCCGCCTTCCAGGCTGCCTTCACGCCGCACGTCACCGAAATCATGGGTGACATTCCCAACTACACCAACACCACGCCGGTCGTGCAGATCAGCGAAGTGACCTTGTGAAAGGGCGGGCCGGCCGGTGAGCCGGCGTCACGGAACTTGATCGCGGCGTGTGAGCCGTCGCAGAAGGGTTTGTTCTTGGATGCACCGCAGCGGCACACCGTGAGGCGGTTGCGTACCTCGTAGCTGCCTCCGTCGGCACTCACTAGCGGGATCCCGCCCCGCAGCCACAGCGGGCCGCTGACGCCCTGCGCCGGATCCTCGATGAGGCCGATGGATACCGGCAGTGGGTTCTCCAGCGCCTCCCCGCCGGCGCGCTCCCATGCCACGAGGCGTCCGGACGGGCAATTGTTCACCTGCCGCAGGAAGGCGCTGCGTACCTTCGCATTATCGCTCTGCGCCACCTGGTTCCAGACCTGGCCATTCGGATCGCAGAAGCGCGCAAATGCGCACAGGGACTCGGCATCGCTCAGCGCCAGTGCCGGTCCTTCCGTGACCTCGGCCTGCGCCCGGTACGGCGCGCGACTCGCGGTCTCGGTGCCATCGAAGTGCACCTTCGTATGTGTGCCGTCGCAGAACGGCTTGTTCTTGGAGTGTCCGCAGCGACACAGCGCGTAACTTGCCTGCGCGGGATAGGGCTCACCCGACTGCCAGGACTGTGACTCGCCCTGAGCGTCGGCGATGATCGTGTGCTTGGCCAGCGGCACGCTGCCGCTCACCAGGTACGGGCCGTTCTTGGCCACCACGACCTTAACTTCGGCCTTCGCTTTCGCCATGATCGCTCTCCGCAGCGCCGCTGGCGCGGACCTCGCCGCGCTGCTAGCCTGAACCGGCGGCGGCGGTACCACAAGTGCGGTACCCGCTAGCCCTAGCGCGCACCCGGGAGCTGCCTCGATGGCCAAGAAACAAAAAGCTGCGCGCGAACCGATCCCTAAACTGACCAAGAAAGAGTATGCGCACGAGCTGCGCCACCTGCAGATCGAGCTGGTGAAGCTGCACCGTCACGTCATCAGTAACGAGCTGAAGATCCTGGTGATACTCGAGGGCCGCGACGGTGCCGGCAAGGATGGCACCATCAAGCGCATCGTCGAGCACCTCAGCCCGCGCGAGACGCGCGTCGTCGCTCCGGGTAAGCCCAGCAGCCGTGAGCAGACCGAATGGTACTTCCAGCGCTTCGTACCGCACCTCCCTGCGGCGCAGGAAATCGTGCTCTTCAACCGCAGCTGGTATAACCGTGCCGGCGTCGAGCCAGTGATGGGCTTTTGCTCGCCCGCCGAACACGAGGCGTTCCTCGAGGCGGCGCCGCGCTTTGAGCGGCTGCTGGTGCGCTCGGGCACCTTCCTGCTGAAGTACTACCTCGACATTACGCGCAAAGAACAGGCCAAGCGGCTGCGCGCGCGGCGCAAGGATCCGCTCAAGCAGTGGAAGATCAGCCCGGTCGATGAAGCCGCGCAGAAACACTGGCGTGACTACAGTCGGGCGCGGGACAGCATGCTCATGCGCACCCACACCGAGGATGCCCCCTGGATCGTGGTGCGTTCGGACGACAAGCAGCAGGCGCGGCTGAACGTCATCCGTGACATCCTCACGCGCATCCCGGCCGGCAAGCAGCGTGGCCGCGGCACGCAGCCGGACGGCCGCGTGGTGCGTGAATTCCGTGAGAATCTGCTCGGCAACGGCTGGATTGCCCCGTGAGCGCCGCACTCGAGCGCAGCCCCACCAGTCTCACCCTGGATCGGCACCTGGCGATCGCAGGGAGCGCGGCGGCGTGCTTCGCACGCCTGTGGCAGCGGCTGTGGCTGCAGCCCTACCTGAGCGCTGAGCTGCTGGAGATGTGCCGTCTGAGCCTGGCGCGGCTGCACCGAGATGCGCTGGAGTCCGCGGCGCACAATCCGCACCTGCCGGCGGCCGCCCTCAGCCCGGAGCGGCGTGCGAGCGTGCTCGCCGGTGACAGCCAGCGCAGTCCGCTGTTCTCGCCCAAGGAGAAGGCGGTGCTGCACTTCTGCGAGTGCTACGCTCTTGATGCGCAGTCCATTGCCGATGAGGTCGCGGATGAGGCCAAGGCGCACCTCGGTGAGGCAGGCCTGGTGTTCCTCATCGAGGCACTCGGTTGCCTGGATGGCCGGATACGCACCGCGCGCTGCCTGCGTGACCTGGCGCAGGCTGAAGGAGCCGCCGGTGGCGAGTAAGGCACGTGCCAGCGCACCCCCCGGCGCGCCCACCGGCAACCTTATCCGTGACAGCGCCCTTGGGCTCGTGCCGGAGACGCTCACCGAGATCGTCGCGCTGAATGGCGCGGTCTGGGAGCGCAGCCTGGTCCCGCCTGCGCTGCTCGAGGCGATCCGGCTGCGCAACGCGCGCACCGTGAACTGCGTGTATTGCAAGTCGGTGCGCTACGAGGCGGCGCGCGCGGACGGGCTCACGGAGGAGCGCGCGGCGATGATCGACGCGGACTACGCCCGCAGTGCGCTTGGCGAACGCGAGAAGCTCGCCATCGCCCTCGCGGATGCCTACCTCGGCTTCCCCGCCGGCATGGACGCGGCACTGGCGGCGCGCCTGCGGCGCGCCTTTTCCGCAGCACAGCTCGCCTCCATGTTCGTGGCGCTGATGGCGTTCAACTTCACCTCGCGCACCGCCGTCAGCATCGGCGGCATGCCCGAGGAGCCCTTGCCCATTACGGTGCTGCCGATGAGCGCCACGCACGGCTAGCGCTCCCCGCACGGCCAGCGGCGCACGTAGCGCTCCACGTCGGTCTTGCGCCGCAGCCCGGCGGCATTCATGTAGCGCACCTGCCCGAACACCGGCCGCTCGGGCCAGGGACGGTCGTGCAGGCCGAACACCCAGCCGACGTTGGCGTAGGAGCTGGCATCGCGACCGTCGAGGAAGTAACTGTTATTGAGCTGCAGCAGCGTCGCGTAGCCCGCCTCGGGGGTTGCCGACCATTCCAGAACCTTCTTGCCCCAGTACATGCGCATGTAGTTGTGCATGTAGCCGGTGGTGCGCATCTCGCACATCGCGGCATTCCAGTACGGGTCGTGGGTGGCGCCCGCCGCCAGCTGCTCGTAGTCGTACAGCCGCGGGCGCGCATCGCTGCGGTGCCGCTCGAGCGTGCGGCGCGCCCAGGCCGGCAGGCACTCGTAGCTCGCATAGTGCGGCGTGGTGGCGACAAAGTTCACCGCCAGCTCGCGCCGGACGATGAGCTCCTCCAAGAAGCTGGCACGGGCCGCGCCGGCGCCGGAACCGGCGCGCGCCGCGAGCGCCACCTCGACCGGGGATATCTGCCCGAAGTGCAGATACGGGGACAGCGTGGAGGTATGCGGGTCGCCGGGCAGCGCACGCGCGTCCCGGTAATCGCGCAGGTGCTGTGCGAGAAAACGCCGCAGGCGGCGGCGCGCCTCGCCATAGCCGCCGCGGAAACTGCTCACCGGCGCGATGCGCTGATCGACGTGCAGGCGCGCCACGAGTGCCGGCACATCATCGAGCGCCACGTCGCTGGGGACCGTGAGTGAGCGCGCACTGATCAGCGGACGTCCGCGGCGCAGCGGCCGCAGGAACGAGTCGCAGCAACGCGCAAGCTTGGGCCGCAGCGTGCGCGCGCCGACCTCCGCGGTGCCGGAAGCCACCGCCACGGGCACGACGACGTCACCTTCGACCATGAGCGTGCGGCAGCCGGCCTCCCGAACCACCTGCGCCCGCCAGCTCTGCTGGCGCCGCAGGTAGCCACGGTCGCACACCAGCAGGGCGGCACGCCGCACCAGGGGCTGTATCACCTCGGGCGCAACGCCGCGGCGGATGACGAAGCCGATGTCGCGCGCCACCAGCGCACGTGCGGTCTCGGCGAGTCCTTCGAGCATGAAGGCGAAGTGGCGCGCCTTGCCGTTGGGCAAGCTGTCATCGAGGGCAAACGCCACCAAGAGCGGCCGACGCAAGCGGTTGGCCGCGGCCAGCGCGGTTTCGAGCGCGGGGTTGCAGACGGCACGCTGCGACTGCTGCATCCAGTAGAGCACGTAGTCACCGCGCCGCTCCGGGGCATCGTTGAGCTCACTCAGGCGCTGCGCCTCGACCACGGCGTCCTCCTTCACCAGCCCCTCAACCTCCGCAACGTTAAGAGCGCGCGGCGGCACGCGGCAAGCGTCACCGTGCGGCGCGCGGGGTGTTTTCGCCCCATCAACAGCCGGTTTCAGTACAATGTGAGCTGCCGTAGGTGAGCAAGGATAAGAAATGGGGGCCGACCTGCTGCAGCCTGGACTGCGCGTCGCCGCGCCCGCGCCACGAGCGCGTTGCGAGGTCCAACAGTGCGTGCCGCCTGCGCGGCCACCGCGGGTGGTGCCCATTTGCCGCTCGTGACTGCCGCCGCGGTGCCGGCACGGCCCATGCCGCCGGTCACCGCCCAGACGCTGTTCTTCGCCGTGGCGGCGCTAGTCATGTTGGGCAACTACTACGTCTACGACGCCATCGCGCCGGTGGCCGAGCTGCTCTCGCGCCAGCTGCATTTCAGCGACACGCAGATCGGCACTCTCAACGCCATATACAGCCTGCCGAACATCTTCCTGGTCGCGATCGGCGGCGCCCTGGTGGATCGCTTTACGGCGCGGGTCATGGTCATCGCCACGACCGCCGTGTGCCTCCTGGGGGCGGCCATCACGGCGCTCGGTGCGCTCTTCCCGGTGATGGCGCTGGGACGGCTGCTGTTCGGCATCGGCGCCGAGACGCTCAGCGTCGCGGTGCTGGTAGCG
>Ga0335079_10002351_pt1 | contig 21853 bp, 19 predicted proteins | sample Lox_Sample_33_FD_206719 | JGI IMG/M metagenome (GOLD analysis project Ga0335079, IMG submission 206719) | Soil microbial communities from Loxahatchee National Wildlife Refuge, Florida, United States - Lox_Sample_3.3 | ecosystem: Environmental > Terrestrial > Soil > Wetlands | place: USA... | reverse complement strand
GGTCTTGGAGCCGACATAAATGACCGGATTGCCCTCGCCGCTGGCCTTGGCATAGAAAATCTGGTCTTTGCGCACCAGGCCGAGAGCGAAGGCGTTGACCAGCGGGTTGCCGGAGTAGCAGGGCTCGAACTTGGTTTCGCCGCCGAGGTTGGGAACGCCAAAGCAGTTGCCATAGGAAGCGATGCCGCTGACCACCCCTTCCAAGACAGAGTGGTTCCTGGTGATTTCGGCCTGCGTCGGCAGTGCCTGTGTGGCGCCGGGGCTTTGCCCCGGCCGCGCGGGGCGAAGCCCCGCACCCACACGATCCACGATGGGGCCGAAGCGGAGAGAATCCATGACCGCGACGGGGCGCGCGCCCATGGTGAAGATATCGCGCAAGATGCCGCCGACACCGGTGGCCGCACCCTGAAATGGCTCGATGAAGGAGGGATGGTTGTGCGACTCAATCTTGAAGGCGCAGGCCCAGCCTTCGCCGATGTCAATGATGCCGGCATTTTCCCCCGGACCTTGTACCACACGCCGGCTGCGGGTAGGCAGGCGCTTCAAGTGCACCCGCGAAGATTTGTAGGAGCAGTGCTCGCTCCACATCACGCTGAAGATGCCGAGCTCGGTGAGCGTGGGCTCGCGGCCGCCGAGCAGCCGCCTGACTTTTTCGTATTCTTCGGGCGTAAGGCCGTGTTCCCGGATCAACTGCGGGGTAATAGCAGGGCTGGGAGCAGTGGTCATGGGGGCCTGAGCCAGTCCATTGTCGCATGATGCGGCGGAGGAAGGTAGATGTGGAAAAAGTGCCGGTTTGCAGCTTAACCACGGAGGACACGGAGGAAGACACTGCATTTACCACGAGGGGCACGAAAACACGTAAAGGAAGACTTACCAGACTGTCAGGGGGCGAGCCAGTCCACCGAGTACACATCCTGAGTTCCGGTGTCGCGAAGCAGCAGAGGAGAATCGTCGGGCGCAAGAGCGAGCGCGCCGCCGTAACGGCCTACGGCAACGAAATTATTGAGACTCACGACCTGCTCGGATTGGTGGTCGCTGACTCGAATTTTGAGGACCGAACCGCCACCACGGGAATCGAGCACATACACAAACTCGCCGCCGTGGGACCAGTTCAGCCAACTGAAAGAGCCGCTGGCGAGATCAGTCCAGCGGCGGGTCTGGAAGTCGAAGAGCAGGATGCGCCTTGAGTCCGCAGAGAAGGCGGCAATGTAGCGGCCGTTGGGCGACCAGCGCGGCGAGTACAGGCCCTGCGAGCCGGGGAGCTCAGAGAGCTGATGGCTGGCGAGATCAAGGATGCGAATGGTGGAAGCGGGGTTATTCGATTCGCCGGCAAAGACGATGCTGCTGCCATCGGGAGACCAGTTGGGGTCGAGCTGCTGGTGAGGGTCGTCAGGCAGCAGGAGTTCCGGGTTCCCGCCCTTGGCCGAGACCTCATACATGCGGGCGGGCTTGTCGGCGCTGGCTCCAAACTGGAAGAAGATGATCTGCTTGCCGTCGGGGGACCAGCGAGGCAGCACGGCGTACATGGGCGAATAGGTAAGCTGCTGGCGATCACTGCCATTGAGTCTGCTGCGCCACAGGGTGCCTTCACGATAGGAGACATAGGCCGCCCACTGGCCGTCTTTCGCGAAATCCACATATTCCGCGGAGACGCCGCCGAGAAACGGATCGAATTCGCGGGACCTGGAGTCGTAGCGCATGAGCTGGCCGCGATAAGTCTGCCCGATGAAGAAGAGCTTTTTTCCATCTCTACTGGGAAGGGGCGAAGATAAAGACATGGGGCTGGTGATAAGAGGGATGGGTTTGACGGCGGGACGCAGGAACGTGGCTTTTTGTGGAAGGGCCCAGATCTGGCCTTGAGATTGAAAGACGAAGTAGCGGCCGTCGGGGGTCCACTTGCCGCAGCACTCGTCGGGCGGATTGTGCCAGCCGGCGAGCAGGCGATGCAAGCCGTTGCCATCGGCGGAAACCTGCCAGGCAAGCTGCTGGCCGAGAGTGCCGGCAGTATCGGAGCTGTCAAAGCGCAGGGTGCTGGCGTCAGGCGACCAGGCGACATTCTTGATATCGCCCTGCACCGAGGCCAGCTTGCGGGCGCCGGCGCCATCGGCGGCGACGAGAAACAGATCGCCGAGGTTGGTGTAGGCGATGCTCGAGGCATCGGGCGAGAAGGCGGCGGTCTCGGCAACAATATCGCCGACACGGCGGGGCGAATTGCCCAGGATGCTCAGGCTCCAGAGCGGGCCGCGAGGCGGGGCGCCTTGGCCATCCACCACCAGGACTTCAGAGCCATCGGGGGATAAGGCGAGCGGAACCATATCTGCGGAGGGAAGAATGGACAAGCTTTGCGGCTCGCCGCCGCCGACCGCCATTTCGGCCAGGGTACGAGCAGAAAAGCTGGCGGAACTGCCTGTGCCCAGTCCGAGATAGAGACGCGCGCCATCGGTGCCAAGCAAAGATTTAGGCTGACCATCGTGGGTGAGCTGGAGGTAGTTGGCGACTTTAGGGATGGGTGGCGGGCGCAGCCAGAAGTAAGCCAGCGCGGCAAGCAGAAGCAAAGCTGCCATAGCGGCCGGCGGCAACCAGGTGCGGGAGCGGCGGGGCAGCTTTGGGATGATGACCTGGGCGGAACTGGAAGAGGCATCGGCCGGCTCGGCCAGAGCCTCCAGCGCGAAAGCCAGGTCGGAGGCGGAATGGAAGCGCTGGCCGGGAGCTTTCTCCAGGCAGCGCCGCACCACACGCTCCAGCGCCACCGGGGTTTCGGGTGTAAGTTGCGAAATAGGCGGCGGCTCTTCGTTGAGGATGGCGCTAATGGTATCTGCCGAAGTTGGCCGCTCGAAGGTTTGCCTGCCCACGACCATTTCGCACAGAATGGCGCCGAGGGCAAAGATGTCAGAGCGCTGATCAATGCGCATGCCGCGCACCTGCTCGGGCGCCATGTAGCCGACGGTCCCCATGACTGTGCCGGGGATGGTGATGGTGGGGGCCTGGTTGACGAGATCGGCGTGGGGCGTGGGTTTGGCCAGGCCGAAATCGAGAATCTTGACCCGGCCCTGATTGGTCACGAACAGATTGTCGGGCTTCAGGTCGCGGTGAACGATGCCCTTATCGTGGGCCGCGGCCAGACCGTGGGCAATCTGCACTCCATAGTTGATGGTTTCGCGCAGCGGCAAAGGCCCGCGGCGGAGAACTTCGGTGAGGGTGCGGCCTTCGAGCAGTTCCAGCACCAGGTAAGGCGAGCCGCCGTGAGTGCCCATCTGGTAGATGGAAAGAATATTGGGATGGTTGAGGGCGGCCACGACCTTGGCTTCCTGCTCGAAGCGCAGCAGGCGCTCCGGGTCGGCGGAGAGGGACTTGGGCAGGACTTTAATGGCGACGTCGCGGTTCAGGCGGGCATCGTGCGCCTGATACACTTCGCCCATACTGCCGGCTCCCAGCGGCGCGACTACTTCATACTCACCGATCCTGGTGCCTGGGCTGAGGGCCATTCGTGCGCCATTATAGACGCCGGGAAAAATCCCGGAAGATTTGTCTGGAAGCGGGATGCAGCCGCCAGGTTGGCGGCACGACCGCGGGGCGCGGCTTCCCGATTCAGCACCTGGAAGCCGTCATTATTTATTGCGTCAATGATTTTTCTTGAAGAGGTGCTGTCGAACATCGGGCCAGAATTCCTGAAAAGCGTTGCTGCCCATCCTTCCCACGAAGCCGAGCAAAGTTCGTTCCACTGCATGCTGTGAATCCGCCTCGCTCGAAACCCGCCAGGTATTGGAGAGAAAATTGTTGCCCGCGGTGGCGATATAGCGGGCGTAAGCGGGGGAAAAATCTCCATCGGGGCGGCGGGCGGCGAAGGTCAGCTTGATGATATTTAGCACGCGATGGCCGAAAGGCGCGCCCTGGTCGCGAAAATAACGCGGGTCTTCGCCCCAGATGGCGCCGAGGCCGGCCTCCATGGCGTTGCCGGTGGAAACTCCAGTCAGGCGCATGCCGTAGCGCTTGCCAAAGCCTGCCCAGGTGCCGCGGTACTCCGGAGGGCTATCGGTCGCGGTGCCCAGGCCGGCGCTCAGCAGGCCGGCGGCCAGGCTTTGCGGGCCGATGGTGCTGCGGACGAACCAGTTCCAGCGCTGTTTGCCGGTGATCGGAGTGTATTGGGCTGCTTGCGCCGAGAGGTGGGGGCTCGGCGGGATTGCGGGATCGGAGGGAACTGCCTGCCCGAATGCGGAGGCGGCCGCCAGGATGGCAATCGCCGCGAGTTGGAGGCGAATTAAGCTCATACGGTCGAGGCTACGATGCCTGCCGGGCCGGGCTGGTTGGTGAAGCCGCCGAGAAGAACGATTGAACCACGAAGAACACGAAGTTGCACGAAGGAAGGCAGAGTTTTAAACCGGCGAGAGCGCGCAGGGCCGCCGCGAAAAGCGATTCAACCATGAAGGGCACGAAGTCACGCGAAGGATTGGAGGGAATGACTGAATTGTCGAGGGACTGCCGCCATCTTCACCCCTGGCTCCGCCTGCTACAATGCCGCGAACTACGGGGAGGAGATTCGGCGTGAAACGTCCATCGCTGGCAGCCGTTCTCCTGGGTTTGATTCCGTTTACCGCGGTTTGCTTCACCGTTGGGTTGTGGGACCGGGTGTATCCCATGGTCCTGGGCCTGCCCTTCAACTTCTTCTGGCTGATTTTATGGCTGTTCCTCACTCCGTTGTGCCTGTGGGGAGCGTACCGGCTGGAAGAGCCCCGCGCTGAGGGAGACCATCACAAAGAGGGCGGTGGAGATTGAGTCCCAGCCTGGTGGCGCTGGCGGTGATCTCGGCCGTGGTGGCGATCGGGTCATTTGTGGGCTTTCTGGCGCGATTTCATCACAAGATGGACCTGGAGCAGTGGACCGTGGGGGGCCGGGGGTTTGGCCTGCTGCTGGTATGGCTGCTCATGGCGGGCGAGATTTACACCATCTTCACCTTCCTGGGAGCGAGCGGCTGGGCTTATTCAAGAGGCGGACCGGTTTTATACATTCTGGGCTATCTTCCGCTGGGCTATGTGATTTCCTTCTACATCCTTCCGCCGCTGTGGGAGATCGGGCGCAAGCACCGGCTGCAGACGCAGGCGGATTTTTTTCAGGTGCGCTATGGCAGCACCTACTTGAGCGCCTTTGTGGCGCTGGTGGGAGTGGTGTGCCTTATTCCGTATTTGCAGATTCAACTCACGGGCCTGGGTCTGATCGTGGAAGTGGCCAGCTATGGAGGCATCCATCGGACCCCGGCGATGGTTGTCGCCTTCGGTCTGGTTGCGGCCTTCGTATTCGTCAGCGGGGTGCGGGGCGTGGCGTGGGTGAGCATCATAAAGGACGCTCTGCTGCTGTTTGTCGCGGTGTTTATCGGGATCGCGGTGCCGCGCATTTATTTCCGCGGCATCGGTCCCATGTTTGCCGCTCTAGTGCGGGTAAAACCGAACCATCTGGTGATGCCGGGAGCCACCAAAGACCTTGGGCACGCATGGTACATCTCGAGCGTTCTGATCGTGGCCATGGGCTTTTATATGTGGCCGCAATTTTTCGGGGCCTGCTTTACCGCCCGCAGCGGAAAAGTTTTGCGGCGGAACGCGGTCATTATGCCGATTTACGTAATCACGATGCCACTGATGTTTATTGTGGGCTTCACCGCGCTTCTGGTTCTGCCCGGACTGAGCAACGGCGACCTCTCATTGCTGGCGATTGCGCGGAAGACGTTCCCGGCGTGGTTTCTGGGGGTGATCGGGGGCGCGGGGGCGCTGACGGCGATGGTGGCAGCGGCCATTCAACTTCTTACCGGAGCGATGCTGTATGCCAAGAACCTGTTTCGGCCCATCCTGGCGCCCGGCATGACCGACCAGCAAGTGGCGCGGCTGGCCCGGATCATGGTAGTGGCGCTTACCCTGGGGGCTTTGTCGCTTGCAATTTACAGCTCCATGAGCCTGGTCTCACTTTTTTTGGTGGGAGTTGCCGGGGTGGCGCAGTTTTTCCCGGGAGTGACGCTGGGTTTGTTCTCCCGGCGGGTTACGATGCCCGCGGTTTTCGCGGGCATGGCTACGGGCATTGCCATCACAGTGCTTCTGATCCTCAGCGGGCGCGACCCTTACCACGGCCTGAACGCGGGTTTTATCGCGCTGTGCTTCAATTTTGCCGTCACCGGGGTGGTCAGCGTGCTGACGCCGGCGCCGGTGGCGGGCTTTGACGAGAGCCTTCCGGCTTCTCCGATTTCTCAGACGGGAAAAGCCTGACCGCACAGTGACGGCGGATGGGCGCCGGCAAACGCGGTGCTACACTACGCCTCGTTGCTATGGCGGCGCCGCAAGCAGATTCCACGGGAAGGATTGTGCGCTTCGGCGTGTATGAAGTGGACCTTGCCACCGGGGAGCTGCGCCGGCAAGGGGCGCGGGTGCGCTTGCAGGAGCAGCCGTTTCAGGTGCTGGCGCTTCTGCTGGAGCGGCCCGGCGAGGTGGTGACGCGGGAGGAATTGCGGCAGAAGCTGTGGGCGGCCGATACTTTCGTTGATTTCGACCATAGCCTGAACACCGCGGTGAATAAGCTGCGGGAGGCGCTGCGGGATTCCGCGGCCAGCCCGCGTTATGTTGAGACGGTGGCGCGGAGAGGCTATCGCTTTCTGGCTCCGGTGGGGGCGGTTTCGGCAGGCGCAGCCCCTGGCAGTGAATCAGCCACACTACATGAGGACTTAGCCCTCCCCCGGCCGCGCCGGAGCCTGACCCGAGGGCTGTTCTGCCTGATTCAGATCATGTATTTGAGTTTCTATCTCGCGGCGCTGTTTCATTTGCGTGAAATTGATGCGATCGCCGGAAGTTTTCTGCCCGGCTGGGGAGCGGTGGCGATTTTCAGCGCGGTGCTGATCACGGCGGGGGTTGGGCTTCCCTTGCGCTGCTATCTGCTCTCGGCGGTGGCATTTGATTATCAGCGGCTGGGGGAAAAATTCCGCAAGATATTTGCTGGAGTTCTGGTGCTCGACCAGCTGTGGGCGATCACACCGTTTCTGCTGATGCAGAAGATTGGCTTTGGAGCGGCGTTCGGGGCTACGGCCCTGCTGCTCTACGTGCCCTTCTCGGAGCGGACGCTGCTGCGCATGGCGTACTCCGGGTGGTAAGGCAGGCGCTCGATTCCAGTTCTCAGTAGCCGGTTCTCGCTTCTCAGAGTTATGGCCACGTTCATTCGAAGAATTTCCTGGGCTGCTTTCTTCTGGCTGGCGCTGTGCGCGGCCGGGCCCGGTCAAACACACCAGCCCGTGCTGGATGTTGCCTCGATGGACAAGAGCGTGGACCCCTGCGTGGATTTCTACACTTACTCATGTGGCGGCTGGATCAAGAAGAACCCGATTCCGCCCGACCAGATCAGCTGGAGCGTTTCTTCCAAGCTGGAAGATGAGAACAAGCTGGTTCTGCGCGAGATTCTGGAGCGGGCGGCCAAACCCTCGCCCGGCCGCAGCTCGATAGAGCAGAAGATTGGCGACTACTACGCGGCCTGCATGGATGAGAAAGCCATTGACGCCGCCGGCGCGCAGCCGCTGGCAAGCGGGTTGAAGGAGATTGCCGCCTTGCGATCGAAAGATCAGATGGCGGTAGTGGCGGCCTCTATGACTTACGAGAATGTGATTTTTCGCTTCCGCCCGGACCAGGACTTCAAAGACTCAAGCCAGATGATCGCCGAGGTGGACCAGGGCGGACTGGGCTTGCCCGACCGCGAATATTACCTGCAGCCCAATTCGAAGATGAGAGCGGTACGCCAGGCCTATGAAGCGCATGTGCGCAAGATGTTTGAGCTGATCGGTGACGCCCCGGGGCAGGCCCGGCAGGAAGCGAAGACGGTGTTGCGCATTGAAACGGCGCTGGCCAAAGGCTCTATGCCGCGCGTGGACCGGCGCGATCCGCAGAAGCTTTACCACAAGATGAGCCGCCCGGAATTCGAGGCGATAGTCCCGAATTTTCAGTGGAATGCATACTTCGCGCATGTGGGCATGGACGGGCTGCAATCGCTCAATGTGAGGACCCCGGAGTTCTTCAAAGCAATGAACAGAGAGCTGGCGAAAGAGAAGCTGGCGAACTGGAAGTCGTATTTGCGCTGGCGCCTGGTGCATGCCGATGCGGAGTTTCTTTCGAAGCCGTTCGTAAATGAGAGCTTCGATTTTTACGGCAGGACGTTGCTCGGCGCCGAGCAGCTCGAGCCGCGCTGGAAGCGCTGCGTGGACTATGTGGATAACGATCTGGGCGAAGCCCTGGGGCAGGCCTACGTGGAGCGGACCTTCAGCCCGCAGGCCAAGCAGCGGGCAATGCAGATGGTGAAGCAGATCGAGGGTGCCATGCAGAGCGAGATTGAATCGCTTCCCTGGATGTCAGCCTCAACCAAGCAACAGGCGGTGGCCAAGCTGCACGCCGTGGCCAACAAGGTGGGATATCCCGACCAGTGGCGCGACTACAGCGCGCTGAACATTTCGCGCGAGGACGAACTGGGCAACGTGCTGCGGGCGCGGCAATTCGAGTTTCACCGGCAGCTGGCGAAGATCGGCCAGCCGGTGGACCGGGGCGAGTGGGAGATGACGCCGCCCACGGTGAATGCCTACTACGATCCGCAGATGAACGACATCAATTTCCCCGCTGGAATTCTGCAGCCGCCGCTTTTCGACATGGAGTCCGATGACGCTCCCAACTATGGCGATACGGGAGCGACGATTGGGCATGAACTGACCCACGGCTTCGATGACGAGGGGCGGCAGTTCGACGGGCGCGGCGACCTGCGCGACTGGTGGACGGCCGAGGATGCCAAGCGGTTCAAAGAACGCGCCAGCTGCGTAGAAGAGCAGTATTCACAGTACACGTTCGTGGACCACATCAAAGTGAACGGCCAGCTTACACTGGGCGAGAACGTCGCCGACCTGGGCGGCATATCGCTGGCTTATATGGCCTGGCAGCATCAGGCCAGGGGAGAAAAGCTGGAGCCGATCGAAGGTTTCACTCCGCAGCAGCGCTTCTTCATTGGCTACGGCCAGGGTTGGTGCTCCACCACCCGTGATGAGACCAAGCGGATGTGGGCCACCATGGACCCGCACTCCCCGGATGGGTTGCGGGTGAATGGCGTAGTTTCCAACCTGCCGGAATTTCAGCAGGCCTTTCACTGCAAGGCGGGATCGCCGATGGTGCGCAAGCAACCCTGCCGCGTGTGGTAGAGCTGGCGATGCCCGCTCTTAAAATATTTTCATGCGGATGGTCAGATATTTCTTGGGGTCTTCGCGGATGGCCTTGACCAGCTCGCGGCCCTCCAGAAGCATCTGGTTGGCATTGTTGTAGAGCGCAGGATCCTGCAACAGCTTGCCGAAGGTGCCCTGCCCGGCGGCGAGTTTGTCGCTGAGGTCGGAGAGTTTGTTGACCGTATTCTGCAGCTTGTTGGCGAATTCCTGGTCTTTGGCAAATTTGCCCAGCGCGCCCTTACCGGCATCGATGTCTTCGGTCAGCTGCTTGACGTTGGCGATGGTCTGGTTGGCGTTGTTGTAGAGCGTGGGGTCTTTCAAAAGCTTGCCCGCGGTGCCTTTGCCGGCGTTGAGATCGTCAATCAGCGAGTTGATCTTGTCCACGCTGGCGTTCACCTTGCGGTAGAGCTCGTCATCGGATACCAACTTGCCCAGCGTGCCCTGGCCCTGGGTCACCTGATTGACCAGGCCCTGAAATTCGTTGACCGTGGCATTCAGCCGGTTGTAGAGCGTGGGATCGTAAATCAGCTTGCCGACCGAGCCGTTGCCGCTTTCCACGAAGGCGATTATGCGGTCGAGGCGCTTGATCAGAGCGTCCATGTTCTGCAGAGTGCCCTGGCCGGCGCGCACCATGTCAGAGAAATCGGGCACTTCGCGGCTGGGCAGCACGTCGCCATCCTCGGCCTGCGGCCCGTTGGCCTGCGAGCTGTCAATATCAATGTAGGTTTCGCCCAGCACGCCGGCGGTGGAGAGCAAGGTCATGGAATTTTTGCGCAGGCCGAAGCGGAAGCGGGTGTTGACTTTCATCAAGACCAGCACCGGCGTAAGGCGTTTATCGGGATCGGAGACGACCCGAATCTGGGTGACGTTGCCGATATCCACGCCATCCAGGCGAACGGGCGCGCCTACGCGCAGGCCGCTGGCGTTATCGAAATAAGATTTCAGAATGATTTTCTTGCTGAAGAAGCCGCCGGTCTCATTCATGAGGAAGATCAGGATGGCAAGCGTAATGCTGGCCACGACCACGGTCAGCCCGACCTTCAGTTGAGACCACTTCAACTGCTTCTGGCTAGGCACGTCTTCTCCCAAGCGACATCATCAAACCGCAGCCTTGCATCGTGGAGCGCGATGACCCGAGAGCTCAAGGAATCATAACAGAGGGTCAGGCCGGCGTTCACAGCGCAACCTCGCGCGAGCGCACAGCGCCGGCCAGCAAAAGCGCGGCCAGGTAGGCCGCGCCCCCGCACGCCAGCGTGACGTTGAGACCAAACTGAATGGCAATCACAATGGCCAGCACCGACCCGAGCACGCTGGAGGCAGCGTTCATGGCCCAGGCCCACTCCACGGCGTTACTTTCCGGCTTTCGCTGGCTCAGCCCGGAAAACTCAGGTGCGGGAAGGCTGGCCAGCGCCCGCAAGCCGGTGGGGAAAGGCATGCCCATGGCGAAGCCCAAGGGAACCAGCAGGGCTCCGCTGACGAGCAACTTTGCCGCGAAGGGCAACCCCATAAGAGCGTTCAGCAACGCGGGCAGAACGAATACATAAAGCAGAAGCGCGGCGATGATCAACAGCAGGGGCAGACGAGGGCTGCCTTTTTCGCCCAGCCATGCGCGCGAAGCCAGGCTACCCGCGCCGCTCGAAAGCAGCAGCAGAAAGACCACGACCGTCAAGGCGTAGGTGGGATGCCCCAGAAACAGTACAAAGCGCTGGATGAACGCAATCTCAACGATGATGTAGCCGAGCCCCACTGCGATGAAATAAAGCAGGGAGCGGGCGCGTTTGTGAGCTCCGCCGGCGCCCACTGCCAGAGGCAGAATCAGGAAAGCGAGTACGGCGGCAAGGGAGATAATCAACACCATCCCCAGAACGGCTACGCCCAAATTCACTTTCCAGTCAATTCCCTCTTCTTCCAATCCGCCGAGGTGAAGAAATTGGCCGAGCTTAAGAGTGAAAAAGAAGAAAGGAGAGTCGTCATCCACCGGGGCGACGTTATAGGCATAGGAGCGGGCGAAGGCATAGGGATCATTGCTGGCAATCAGCGCCGAGAAGGGATTGTTGCCGGGAGCCGAGGGCAGATACAGAGCGTCCAGCTCCGGATATTGGCCCAGGTGGCGGCGGACCGCGGCCTCTTCCTCGCCGGTGAAGGCGCTCTTTTTGGCCAGCACCACGACGGGGATGCCGTCTTCATCCAGGTCGCCTTCAGAAACCACGATGAAGTTTTTGGCCGGGTTGCGGACGCCGAGCCGGTGCAGAGCCTCCAGGGCGACGGAGACCACGCGCAGCGCTTCGCGCGGCCGCTGGAACTCCCAGCGGGTAATGGCGATCATTCCATCGGGCTTCAGGTGGTCGAAATATTCTTCAAAGGCCTCGATGGTATAGAGGCTGTTCTCGCTGAGGGCAAAAGCGCCCGCCGCAGTCGAAGCCCAGGTATCCACCAGCGTCATCTGCACCACGTCGTACTTCTGCCGGGCATTGCGCACGAAGGAGCGGCCATCGGTGACGTGGATGTGCACTTCGGGGCGCTGATAAAGATGATAGGAATAATCGGCATAGCGCCCGCGCATGATGGTGTTGGCGATGATGGGATTGATTTCGATGCCGGTGACGTTGGGGCTGCCGTTCGCCACGGCGCGGAGCACGTCCACGCCGCCGCCGGGGCCGATAATGGCGTAGTCTCCGTGCGGCCGCAGCACGTTGGCCAGGGCGGGAGGCGCCGACATCAGGTTGTGCTCCCACACCGTGCCACGCCATTGGTGCGGATCGGCGTTCATGATGTAGGTGGAGGCGTCGGCGTCAATCACCACGGCCTTCGCGCCTCCCTGGCGGTCCACCTCCACGCGCGAAATGGCGTTCCAGCGGGCGAACTCCACCCAGGAAGGATCACGGAATTCGCCTTTGGCATAAATCACGTCGGCGAGCTTGCCGGAGTGGTTCAGCCCGATCAGCAGCAAGAAAATGCCGAGCAGCCCGAGGCCAAGCCGGCGCGGCAGGGACCCGCCCGCCCAGACCGCCCCCGCCGCGGCCGCCGCCACCGCCGAAAACAGAATGGCATTCGGCCCGCCGAGAAAGTTGAGCAGAGGCACGACCGCCAGACAGGCGAGAGCGCCACCGGTCAGATCTGCGCCATAGAGGCGGGGAATCTGCCTGGCCTCGCGGGCGAAGATTACGGAAAACTGCAGCCCGGTGAGAAAGAAGGGAACCGCCGAAGCTACATACATGGCCGTGAGCCGCAGGAAGTTGGCTCGCGAAAGCTCCAGCGAGACGGGAACGTGGAGCACAACTTCGAGCGCCAGGGGAATCGAGATGGCATTTAGCAGGCAAAGATAGGCGGCGAGGGCACGCGTCCCAAGCCGCGCCAGCCGGCGCTTCCACAGATAAGCAAAAACTCCGCCCGCGCCCAGGCCAAGCAAGGCGATGGAAATGGCGAGAAAGGCGAAGTGATAGAAGAGCACGACCGAGAACAGCCGGGTGAGGGCCAGCTCCAGCAGCAACGCGGAGAAACTGTTCAGAGCGATGCCGGCGAGCATGGTTCGCTGCCAGAGCGAATCCTTGACTGGAAGCGGCACTGCGGGGGCGGCGACGGTCATCTGGGCCATGGGCGTGTGAGATGCGAGTGCGACAGTCTAACAGAGGAATCTCAGTTTCTCTTTTCCCATTCGCAGGCTCGCCGCCTACGACAATAAATGCCTGCTGACCGGGAACGTTCGCTCAAGCCTCAGAATCGAAGCACGGTTGAGGGAGAGAACCATGCGAGCGCCATTTCTGCTGGGCCGCCTGCTCTTTGGCGGATATTTCCTGTACAACGGCATTCACCATTTCCGGCAGAGGCGCGAACTGGCCGGTTACGCCGCTTCGAAGAAGGTGCCCGCGCCAGACACCGCGGTCGAGATCACCGGGGCGTTGCTGGTGGCAGGCGGCGCGAGCATTTTATTGGGGGTGAAGCCGAAACTTGGCACGCTTGCGATTATGGGATTTCTGGGGACGGTTTCTCCCATCATGCACGATTTCTGGACACATGCAGACCCGGAAGAGCGCACGCACGAGATGATCAACTTCACCAAGAACATGGCTTTGCTGGGCGGCGCCCTGGCGCTGATGGGAGTGGAAGAGCCCTGGCCGGCGAGCGTGCCTATCGCTCAGCCCAACCCGGCGAAAGGCGCGATCAAATCTCTCGAGAACAAGGCCGCAGCCTAAGCCAAATTCCGCCCGGAACTGATTTTTGCCCGCCGCCAAATCTACGGCTGGGGCGTCTTCGCTTTACCCTTCTTTACAAGGCCGGATGGCGTCTTTTGGCGCACGTTGCCTTATAATGCCCGCACTATACTGTGGCCAGTCTTGGCATCCACCAGGGCCGGACACTCCAAAGTCAGACTGCAGCAATTATCCATGCGTAAATTGAGCCAGGTTGCGGCAAATAGCGGCTTGCCCAAGGCCCCCACTGGCATCCAGGGGCTGGACGAGGTCACGGGCGGGGGCTTGCCGCGCGGCCGGCCGACCCTGGTATGCGGCAGCGCCGGCTGCGGCAAGACCCTGTTGGCCATGGAATTCATTGCGCGCGGGGCCATGCAGTATGGCGAGCCCGGCGTCTTCATGGCCTTCGAAGAGAACACCTCCGAGCTCACGCAAAACGTCCGCTCCCTGGGCTTCGATCTTGACCAACTGGTAAGAGAGAGAAAATTGGTGCTCGAGTTCGTGCGCGTGGAGCGCAACGAAATCGAAGAAACCGGCGACTACGACCTGGAAGGGCTTTTCATCCGCCTGGGCGCGGCCATTGACAGCATCGGCGCCAAGCGGGTGGTGCTGGATACCATCGAGACGCTGTTTTCCGGCCTGCAAAACGAGGGCATCCTGCGCGCCGAGCTGCGCCGCCTGTTCCGCTGGCTGAAAGATAAGGGCGTGAGCGCGGTGATCACCGGCGAACGCGGCGACGGCACCCTGACCCGGCGCGGCCTGGAAGAATACGTCTCCGATTGCGTGATTCTGCTCGACCACCGGGTGACCGACCAGGTTTCCACCCGGCGGCTGCGCATCGTGAAGTACCGCGGCACCGCGCACGGCACCAACGAATATCCGTTCCTGATTGACGAAAAAGGCTTCAGCGTTCTGCCCGTGACCTCGCTCAGCCTGCAGCACAAGGTCAGCGAAGAGCGCATTTCCAGCGGGATCCCCCGGCTCGATACCATGCTCGGCGGCGAGGGCTTTTACCGCGGCAGCACCATTCTGGTCTCCGGTACGGCGGGCACGGGCAAGACCAGCATGGCCGCGCATTTCGCCAAATCGGTCTGCGAGGGCGGAGGGCGCTGCCTCTACCTCTCGTTTGAAGAATCACCCGGACAACTCATCCGCAACATGCGCTCCATCGGACTGGACCTGGAGAAGTGGGCCAAAAACAAGCGGCTGGTATTTCATTCCAGCCGGGCCACGGCCTTCGGGCTGGAGATGCACCTGGTGGCCATTCATAAGCTGGTGCAGGATTTGCGGCCGGACGTCGTCATCCTTGATCCCATCGGCACCCTGATCCAGGCGGGCAGTCTGCGCGACGCCACCGCCATGGCCATCCGGCTCATGGATTTTTTGAAACTGAACGGCATCACCACCTTCCTGACCAACTTGACCAGCGGCGGCGAGAACACTGAGCGCACGCAGGCTGATATTTCCTCTCTGGTGGATACCTGGCTGCTGCTGCGCGATGTTGAGTTGAATGGCGAGCGCAACCGGGCGATGTATGTGCTCAAGTCCCGGGGCATGGCGCACTCCAATCAACTTCGCGAGTTCCTTCTGACCCGTGACGGGATGAACTTGCTGGATGTGTACGTCGGTCCGGAGGGCGTGTTGACTGGCTCCTCCCGCCTGTCGCAGGAAGCGCGCGAGAAAGCCGCCGCGCTGGCGCGCCGCCAGGAAAGCGAACGCAGGCAAAGAGAGGTGCAGCGCAAGCGGGATGCGCTGGAGGCGCGCATTTTTGCCCTGCGCAAGGAATTTGAAGCTGAGGAAATGGAGACGGGAGTGCTCTCTACCGAGGAGGCATCGCGCGAGGAAACGCTAACAGAAGATCGCCTGGCGATGGCCGCAAGCCGCAAGGCGGACAGGGGCAACGGCAAAAGCAACGGAGCTGCCCGCGCAAGGAGGCTGACGAGGATTCGCGATGAAAAAACCAGCAAAGCAGACGAAGAAAGAGCCTCTTAGCCTGCACGAGTTGGCTATGCAAAAGCCGCAGGGCGGACAGGGAACCGCAGTGTGGGAACTGCGGTTGTACGTGGCCGGGCAGACGCCGCGCTCGCTCACCGCATTCGCCAACCTCAAGCGCATATGCGATGAGCACCTGGCCGGCCGCTATCATATCGAGGTGGTGGACCTGATCGAGCATCCGCAACTGGCGGCTGGCGACCAGATTCTGGCCATTCCTACTCTGGTGCGCAAGCTGCCGGAGCCGATCCGCAAGATCGTGGGCGACCTTCGCGATACCGAGCGCGCCCTGGTCGGTCTGCAGTTGCGCCCGGCTTCGTGACGCCCGCTAGCGGCGATGGTGAAGCAAGTCAAGCCGCAGGAAGAAGTTTGACATGAGTAACGACAGACCAGAGTTGGGCCTCCGCCGCTGGCGGCTGCGGGAAGCAGAAGATACCTTGCACGCCATCCGCCACGGAGCCGTGGACGCTTTTGTGGTGGAGGAAGCCGACGGGCACAAAGTTTATGCCCTGACCGCCGCTGACCTTCCCTACAGCGACCTGGTGGAGCGCATGCAGCAGGGCACGGCCATTCTCAACCACCAAGGGGAAGTCATTTACTGCAATCCCGCGCTCCGTCAGTTGGTGGACGCGGTGCGCGAAAATGTAATCGGATTGCCCTTGCAGTGCCTGGTCGAGCCTGCAGACCAACCCGCGTTTCAGGCGCTGCTGCAACAGGCGCAGAGCGGATCGAGCGAAGGCGATTTGCAGCTGCGCCGTGCCGATGGCACCGTGATTCCCGCCCATTTCTCCTTCCGTATGCTGGCCGCGGACCGCCACGCCATCGGGGTGCTCATTACCGATTTGACGGCGCAAAAACAGCAGGCCGAGCTGGTGGGGCGCTTGCAGCAATTTCAGGACGAGGAGCGGCGCCGCCTGGCCCGGGAACTGCACGACAGCGTCGGCCAGCTGCTGGCGGCGATCAGCATGAATATCGCCACCGTAGAGCGCGAAGCCCACAACTTGAGCCCGGCGACGGCCAAGCTGGTGAGTGAAAACGCCGCCATGGTGGAACAGATCAATTCCGAAATCCGGACCATTTCACATCTGCTGCATCCGCCTTTGCTGGATGAGGTCGGGCTCGGCTCGGCGCTGCAATGGTATGTGGAAGGCTTCGCCAAACGCAGCAAGATTGACGCGAAACTGGAGGCGGCGGAGAACTTCGAGCGCTTGCCCCAGGACCTGGAGCTTACCCTGTTCCGCGCGGTGCAGGAAGCACTGACCAACGTGCACCGGCACTCCGGCAGCTCTTCGTGCACGGTGCAGTTGGCGCGGGATGCGGACCGGGTGTTGGTGCGGATCACTGACCGGGGGCATGGCATCCCGGTGAAGAAGCTGGCCGCCCTGCCCTCCTCGGCCGGGGTTGGCCTGCGCGGCCTCTACGAGCGCTTCCGGCAGCTGGGCGGGGCGCTGGAGATTGCTTCCAGCGAGGCCGGCACCACCATCACCGCAAGCCTGCCTCTGCCCCCGGCTCATAAGGACGAAGCCGTAGCCTGAGCCGTGGGCGGGTTGCGCGCGGCGGTGAAGCCATCTGCCTAGCCGGCCACATTCCACACGTAAAGAAAATCTTCGTCGCTGGCGGTGGCCACCGAGAGCCCGCCTTTGCGGGTGGCGCGGTTCAGCGCCGAACGCACCTTCTCTTTGCTCTCGGCCAGGTCTTTCAACGGCACTTTGATGGCGCTGCCCGCCTTCATCTGGTCGAGATCGGAGAGAATCCGGTTCACGATCCGGCGGTGCTTGCCGTGGCGGCCATGGGGTACGTCAGTTTGAGCAATGGTCTTGAAATTCAGCGACCCGCGTTTGACAGCCATAAATGTATCTCCGGTTGTCAGGTTAACGTTAAGCAATAATGACGTAATCGTAGCGCAAACGTATCGCAATTCGCAAGGCAGAAATAACCTAACCCAGGCGGTCCGTGCGTCGCCCAGTCTAAGGCTTCGCCTGCTAAGCAATAAGTATTTTTAATTCAGCTATTTAGGGGGCGATGCGCCAGCCAAAAGATTTTGCCCGTATCGCCCGGGCCTTGCTAGCTTTTAAGCAAGGAGTGTTTTTATGCCGATGCATTATGAGCGAGTGCCGCTGCGGCACATTCAAGAACAGATCGCCAGGGGCGAAATCGTGGAGATGATGGGCGGAGAGGAGCCGGAAATTCCGCAGGAACCGGCGGCGCCCGAAGGCGAACAAGTCCGATATCCCTGGCAACAGGCAGTTCATGCCGCCCTGCTGGAGTTGAACCAGCAGAAGCTGAGGGGGAAAATTGCCGCCGCCGAAAAGGCCGTGGCCGATCGCATACAGGCGCTGGCGCAAGCGGCGGATAACGCCGCCGAGCGGCGAGCCCTGGCCGACGCACTCTCCAGCCTGCGCGTGCTCAAACGCAACCCTTCCGCCTAGTTCTCCGAAAGCGGGCTGGCTTAAAGGCCGGGCGCGGTTGCTTCGGCCTGCTCATGGGCGTGATAGCTGGAACGCACCAGCGGGCCGGATTCCACGTGGCGAAAGCCAAAGCGCAAAGCCTCTTCTTTCAGGTACAGGAATTCTTCCGGGGTGTAAAAGCGCGCAATCGGCAGATGATCGCGCGAAGGCCGCAGGTATTGGCCAACCGTAAGAATATCCACGCCGCGCCCGCCGAGATCGCGGAAAACTTCCACCAGCTCGGTCATGGTCTCGCCCAGGCCGACCATGACTCCTGATTTCGTGACCATTTGCGGAGAAAACCGCCGGGCGTTTTGCAGCAGGTCAAGAGTGCGCCCGTAGCGGGCGCCGGAACGGACCGCTCGATAGAGCCGGGGAACGGTCTCGGTGTTGTGGTTCAAGATGTCGGGCCGGGCCTCGAGCACGGTGCGCAGGGGCTCTTCCAGGCCCTGAAAATCCGGGATCAGCACCTCCACCCGGCAGCCGGGCGCGGCCCGGCGGACCTGGCGAATGGTTTCAGCAAAGACCCGCGCGCCCCCCAGATTGTCGTCATCGCGATTCACGCTGGTGATGACGGCATGTTTCAGGCCTAAAGTGGCGACCGCCTGGGCCACGCGGCGCGGCTCATCCCAGTCAAGCGGTCCAGGCTTGCCTTTGGGGACGGCGCAAAAGCCGCAGCGCCGGGTGCAGATCTCGCCCAGCAGCATGAAGGTGGCGGTGTGGTGGTTCCAGCACTCGCCGATGTTGGGGCACTGCGCTGACTCGCAAACCGTGTGCAGGCCCAGGCCGCGCGCCAGCTTTTTCAGATTATGGAAATTCTCGCCCACTGGCGCCCTGGCCCGCAGCCACTGCGGTTTGGGCTGGCGCGCCGGCGGCCGAAGCTCAATCTGCACGAGTTGGAAAGTGCTGGCCAAGTTCGAGTCTGATTTTACACGTTGCTGGGGCGGCAGGCTGGCGTCTAATGTCGCCCCGCCCCGGCTGGAAAAGTTCCCAAAGCTGCGCTCTTCCGTTTATCATTAGCGAAACGCCGTTCGTCATTACCGCTCCGCGTCGAAAACCCCAGTCCGCTTGAGTGAAAGGCGGACAAAGCGCAATGTCCTATTCTGTCCGCAAGACCGCTTGGGCGGCATTTTCGGCGGCGGTAGTTCTCCTGGCGACGATGGCGGTTCTCGTCTACCAGGGCACCACCCTGCTGGTGCGCAGCGAGAACTGGATCGAGCACACCCGCGAGGTGCAGCAGACGCTGGAGGCTTTGTGCTCGAACTCGGTAAGCGCCAACAGCGCCCGGCGCGGTTACATCATCACCGGCGATATCTCGCAGCAGCAGTCTTTCGAACGGGCCAGGCAGAAGATTCCCGGCAATCTGGCCCGCCTCCGCCGCTTGACTGCGGACAATGCCGACCGCCAGCCGGAGATTGATAAGCTCGAAGCACTTCTCAACCAGCATATCGCCGCCATGCAGGCCTCCATTGAGTTGCATAGCAGGGGCACGCCCGATCTGCCCCGGCAGCGGGAAATTACCCAGGCGAGCGCCGCCCATGCGGCGCAGATTCGTTCCCTGGTCACCGACATGGAGAACCAGGAGAGCCGGTTGCTGCAGCAGCGGCAGGTGGATGCGGAACGAATCTACCGGCATACCCAGTGGGTGGTGGCGATTACTTTCATGGTTGCTCTCTGCCTGCTGGGGGCGGAGTTTTATCTGCTCAATCTGCAATTTTCCAAGCGGGAAAAGACCGAGCGCCTGGCCCACCAGAGCCGCGAACTGGTGAATGTGTTCTTCTCTTCCTCGACCGTGGGTTTCGCCATTCTGGACAGCGACCTGCGCTACCGCCGCGTCAATGACACGCTGGCCCGCATGGCTGGCATGTCGGCGGAAGAATTCCTGGGAAAATCGGTGAGGGAAGTTTTCGGGGAACGCTCGCTGCGCGCCGAATCGGTGTATCAGGGCCTGCTGCGGGAAGGCAAACCGATTCTGGACCGCGAGGTTCAGGGCGAAGCGCTGGGCAAGCCGGGAGAGAGGCGGCGCTGGCTGGTCAACTACTTTCCCATTCGCGACCAGCAGAATGCGGTCAACCAGATTGGCGTGATCGCCCTCGATGTAACTGCCCGCCGCAACGCGGAAGAGGCCATCCGGCGGCTAAGCGGCCGTCTCATCAATCTGCAGGACCAGGAACGGCGGCGCATCGCCCGCGAAATTCACGACGGCTTGGGCCAGTACCTGGTGGGCCTGAAACTCACCATCGAACTGCTGCGCAACCCCGAGATGAACGGTAAGCCGGCGCTGTTCAACCAGTGCGTGGAATTGCTGGAGCGCAGCATCGCCGAAACGCGCACTCTTTCCCATCTGCTGCATCCGCCGCTGCTCGATGAGGCCGGCTTTCCTTCGGCGGCCAGCTGGTTCGTCAACGGGTTTTCCCAGCGCAGCGGAATTCCAGTCACGCTCAGCATTCCTCCGGATTTCCCCCGGCTCCCGGACGCGGTGGAGCTTACCCTGTTCCGCGCATTGCAGGAGGGCCTGACAAATATTCACCGCCACTCACAAAGCTCCGCGGCGGAGATACGTTTGCTGTGCGATGCGGAGCAGGTGGTGCTGGAGATCGAGGACCACGGCAAGGGTGCGCCCGAGAGCTTGATGGCGCAACTGCAAAATGGCGAGATCCAGACCGGAGTGGGCCTGGCGGGAATGCGGGAACGCGCCCGGGAACTGGGCGGAGCTTTTGAAATGCTGCCCAACAACCCCGGCACGATGGTTCGGATTTCGCTTCCTCTCACCCTGGAGTCCGGGCCGGATACCGTTCCCTCGGTTGAACATGGCAGCTTGTCAACCGCCTGAGCTTGCCGCGCATGGGTCAGCCTTCCAGATAGGCGTCAATCCAGTCTTTGATGCGCAGGCGGCGCTCATCGGCCGGGTCGAAGTGCATGCCCACGGTCTGCCGGCTGCGGTTCGCCCAGCTGACGGTGCCGCGCACCCAGACCCGGGGCAGAGTCAGGAGCGCAAATGAGACTTCGACGGACTGGCCAGAGGAGAGCGGCTGCGGGCTTCTCAGCGACATGCCGCCGCAGCTGAGGTCGTGGCTGGTGGCAGAGAACTGGCTGCCCTGAGCCGGGACGACCGAGACCTCGGTAATGACCGGAATCCGCACGTAGCGGCGAAATTCATGCAGCACCAGGGTCCGGGTGGCCCGCACCAGCTTGAGCGTTGCCGAGCGCTCCAGCGGCTCATGGAACACCGCGTTGATTCCATACTTGGAAAAGCGCAGGGCTTCCTGCGCACTGCCTCCCAGCCCATAAATGATCATCCGGCTGTTGGAGTTCGAGGTGCGCACGCTATGCAGCACGTGCTCGGCGGCCGGGCCAAGCCGCACTACGCAGGCATCGAACTTCCGTTTTGTCAGATGGTTAGAGAGATCTGAGGCAAGCGCGGTAGTCTCGATGCCAAACTGCCGGAAGCAGTCTCCGAGCAGGCTGCGTACCGGCTCGTGGGTATCCAGCAAAGCCACCAGGGCGGTCGTCTTCCTGGTGGGTGGCGTGGACGGAACCAGGGCTAAGCCTGCTCCCAATGAGTTTTCCATGACGGTGGCGTCGTGCACGGACACTCCAATTCTCCCTGCGCAAAACCCGCTTGGCAAAGGCGCAGAAGGCCAGTCCGAGGCGTAAGAAACTGGCCGGGCGGGGATGAACTTGAGGAGACTTGCAGGAAAGCCAGAAATGGGGTTCAGTTGAGCCCGATGTATTAAGAAATGCTAATGAAATCAATGGCTTAGAAATGAGCCATTCGACCTCTCAGTTGTTACTCCATCTGCGGAACAAGAGCGCGCCATTGGTGCCCCCGAAGCCAAAGGAGTTCGACATGGCGTACTCCAGTTCTGCCCTGCGCGCGTGGTTAGGAACAAAATCCAGGTCGCAGTCGGTATCAGGGTTCTCGAGGTTGATGGTTGGCGGGAGGATCTGGTCGCGCAGGGCCAGCACGGTAACCCCGGCCTCGAGGCCGCCGGCTCCGCCTAAGA
>Ga0335079_10002350_pt1 | contig 21872 bp, 16 predicted proteins | sample Lox_Sample_33_FD_206719 | JGI IMG/M metagenome (GOLD analysis project Ga0335079, IMG submission 206719) | Soil microbial communities from Loxahatchee National Wildlife Refuge, Florida, United States - Lox_Sample_3.3 | ecosystem: Environmental > Terrestrial > Soil > Wetlands | place: USA... | reverse complement strand
AACGCGTTGATCGTGACGCCGCTGGGTGAGGTCGTCACCTTGCCGCGACGGTGCAGCCAACGGCACGAGGAGATCAGTTCTTGAGGAAACCGTGATCGTTCTGTCGACGACGCCAGCAAGGTGTTTCTCCTTGCTCAGCGTCACGATCAGGCAGTGCGGGGTGCCTGGTGAAGTTCTGAGTCAGATCGAAGGTCGACTGCCGGTCCGCGTTGTTCAACCGTCAGGCTTCGCCCTCGCCCGACGTCCCATCGAATCCTGACGCGTCCTTCATGCTTCAGGTTCTATACGACCGCGTGACCATCGATCGTTAACAAACGCATCGTAAACGGTCGGAATACTAAATGTAAATGGCAACTTCGTGGGATTACCGACGTGATCGTTGCGGGTTGTTGCGCAACGTTGCGTGTTTTGCGTGCAACGAACTGCAACGCGCCCTTCAGGGCGTTGCGTTGCATGTCATATCTATGTACCTGCAACACGCAACGAGGTTCCTGTAGGGGTGACCGTTACAGGTTGTAACGTTAAATCCGACGGTCACGCGAACCGTCACATTTGTGGGAAACAAAAGACTTACGACGTTGTGCCGCACTTCCGAAGTGCGACAGTCCGCAAGCTATTGAAAACACGACGTGACATCGTGTGAGACGCCGCGCGTTCTGAACCTCGTTGGGTTCATCGTTGCGGGTTTCTGGCGATAAGTTTACGCGACTCGCACCTGGACGGCGTCGACGATGAAACTCACGCCCGTATCGAGCGCGAACGCGCCTGGTGGAGAATGTTTCGAAGGCCTATCGGTTGCGACGACACTTCGGGCACCCACACTCGAACTTTCCATCGACGCCTTTGTGTTCAACGACGCCGTCCCCGCCAGCAAAGTGATGTGCTAGTGAGTTAGCTTCAGTCAAAGAGTCAACGACTCGGGCGGCTCGTTCTTTGCCGCGCCCTTTGATGGCGTACGTATCGTTCTTCCGATGGTCGACGAAGTATTCCCAAGGATTCGACATGACGTCTAGATCTCCGTTCGTTCAGTTTTTCGCGCGGCGATCCTATCATCGATGCGACGATCTCGAAGAGTCACTCGTTTGGTTCCCGCCGGTGAGGACCTTCTGCTCGAACAACTTCATCGCGGCGGCGAGCACTTCTTGGTTGTGCAGCTTGACGTACGCTTCCATCGTGATCTTCGTGTCCTTGTGACCTAACATCTGCGCGGCCGCCATCGGGTCTTTCGTCAACTGTGTGAGGATCGTCGCGGCCGATCGACGAAACGCGTGCATTCCCTTCCACGGCAACTTCTCTTTCTCGAAGACGTCCTGAATCTTGCGATCCCGCGTGGCCGAGACGCCTGGTCGTTCCTTGTAGCGGCCGATAAACACCCATCCTTCCTTGACGTTCCTGCACTCACGATGCCACGCCTTCAGCGCCAGTTTCAAAGGCGCGATCAACGGGACGAACCTGTTCGACGACTCCGTCTTCGGCGAGTCGACTACCTTCTCGCGCGATAAGTTTCGTTGGACGTGAACCCAGCCGTCGCGCTCGCTGAAGTCTTCCCAACGCAACGAGGCGATCTCACCGCGTCGAAGTCCTGCGAGGCCAGCGAGACACACGACGAGTTGCAGCTCAGGTTGGTCGACCAGGGCCGTGACCGCGTCTTCAACTTCTTCGAGACTGTAGTCCTGCGTGTCCACGCCTTTGCGCGGGCGCACCAGCGTCATCGCGTCGGTCCACGGATTAACTTCGACGGCGCTCTTGCCCAGGATCGCCCTCGCGGTAGTGAAGATGCCCGACGCCGTCGCCTTGATGTGCGACACGGTGTTGCGCGAGTACTTACCGGCGAGTTCAGTGAGGAACTGGGTCGCCGTCTCTACCGCGTACTCGTTCAACGGCGTCGCGCCCAGGTGATCTTTCAGGTGTTGGTTCCAGATCTGGTTGATCGCGTGTACCGTCGAAGGTTTGCAGTCCTTCTCTTTCTGCGGAAGGTAAGTCTGTTCGAAGAACTCAGACACCGTCGGAACTTTCTTCGCGACGACCTTCGCCCGCGTCGTCGCCATGTGCGCGGCGGCGAGATCGAGCACGGCCTTCGACCTGGTGCTCGCGTGATCGCGATCCTTGTCACAGAGTTTCTTCGACTTCTGCCGCCGCTCGCCGTCCTCGACGGTCCACCAGCGCACGTGGAACGCGCCGTTCTTCTCGTACACGTTGCCAGTGCCGTCGTCGCGGTACCTGTGGTATCGTTTAGCCATGCGTTGCCTCCGTGAACCGAACGTCCTCGACACGACGATCGTATCACCAAGTGCGACCATGTGCGACAACACCAAGGTGTCGCTCCCGTATGTTGTTTATTAAAAAGGCCGGAGAGGTGGCAGAGTGGCCGAATGCGGCGGTTTGCTAAACCGTTGTACGGGCTAACACCTGTACCGAGGGTTCGAATCCCTCCCTCTCCGCCAGAATTACTGCCCGATTTGTCCGATTTTCCAACCCGTTACAGACCATCTTCCTCGTCCGTCCATTTTGCAGTCCACTCCGAGCCGTCTGATACAGCGCCTTTCCGTTAGTCCGCAGGCCGAGTTTGCAATTGTCAAGCAGCGAAACCCGCGGCGAACATTGGGCTTGACTCTGGAACTGGTTCGAGGGTTGATACTGACATGGTGCCCGACGTGACGTTTCGGTCTGGTCAACTTGCGAAAGCGACGGGTGTCAGCCCGGATACGATTCGGCATTACGAACGAATTGGGGTTCTGCCGAGGGCCCCTCGAACCATGTCCGGCTATCGGGTCTATTCCGCGAATGCTGTCAATCGAGTTCGCATCGTACAACGGGCACTGCGCATCGGGTTCACGTTGGCCGAACTCGCGGACATCTTCAAGACGCGGGACGCGGGAGGAACGCCGTGCCGGCGAGTCTTCGAGCTTGCACAGACGAAGTTGGTTGCGATTGAGAACGACATCGCGGCTTTGAACGCGACTCGTCAGCAAATGGTCAAGATACTCGCGGATTGGAAGACACGGATTAAGAAGTCAGGCGGGGAAAAGGTCCATCTGTTGCAAAGCCTTACAGATGCAGTCGGGGAATCACGACGTGGCCGATTGAGGAGGAAGAGATGAAACCATTGGCTGTCGTTCTCATTCTTTGCGGCTTCTCGCTCGCACAAGACATGTCGTCCTGTCCGATGCGCGACACGTCGAAGCACCAGGCAGATGTCGAAAACCACGGCGACGCCGCGATGGGATTCGCGCACGACAAGACAACTCATCACTTCCGGTTGCTGGCAGAGGGTGGGGCAATCGAGGTCACCGTCAACGACCCCAAGGACACGCAAGACCTAGACGCGATCCGAATGCATCTGCGGCACATCACGTCGATGTTTGCGAACGGTGACTTCTCCGTTCCGATGTTCGTTCACAGCCAAACGCCACCCGGAGTCGCCGAGATGACGTACCGGCGCGGTGACATCGCGTACAAGTTTGAACCGTTGCCGGCAGGCGGCAGGGTACGCATCACGACCGCGAATCAAGATGCTCTCAATGCCGTTTACGACTTCCTCATCTACCAGATTCGCGACCATAAGACCGGAGACACCGAGCACCCTTGATGGTATGTCGACGTGACCGAATCGGAGCGCAGCGGCCTGCTTACTAAACCGTTGCACGGGCTAACGCCTCTTTTCCCCTCTTGTCTCTTTAGGGGTTCGCATGGCCGGATCAATTTTCCTGCTGGCCGATCCCCTATATCGAAAACGCCGGATTGCCTTCGATTACGTTCTGCTCGAGATTCGGACGTTCGTGCTTGCGCCAGAGCCTTGCAGCGTGTCGAACCCGATAGAGAATAGGTCCGCCATCCGGCTGGTCCTGGCGAACGATGGGACGCGGCAGGCAGATGAATTCCGTCTCCAGCCGGTCGGCTGCCGCGTGCACAACCGCATAGCCATGGCCGCCCATGTCAATAAACGACAGGTGCGGTGACAAATCGCGATTGGAAAGCTGGCGGGCCTTCTGCACGTCACCGCTCTTCGCATATTCCAGGCATGACCGAACACCGTGACGCACGAGCATATTGACAGTGGGTTGCGGACGGTTGTCACCAGGGCCTTGCCCGAGGAAGAGAGCCCGGAGCGGATCGTCTTTGTGCAGGTGATATTCCAACGACTCGACCATTCCGGGCGCGGAGATGGAGCCAACCACGAATGCCACACCCACCGGGTCAAAGGGCTTCGGGGGGAGAGACTTCGCCGATAAACCAGCCCAGAAGCTATGCGCGTCGCCGGCAACCGTCGCAAGCCCCGTGATTGCATGCTCTCGAATGAAATCGTAAATTTCACCGCGCTCCTGATGGGCGGTGCTGAAGTCCACGCCTCCAAAGCTGGCATACCCGGCACCGGGCCACGCGCTTGAGACGATCCCCGGAGGAAGGTTCTGCGGGTCGGCGCGCATATCCAAAGTCGAAGTTGTGCTGCCCCAGATTTTCCAGGTAGCTTTCGAATTCCGCAGTCGTTCCAGAAACCACGCCTTCTGCTCTGCTCCAAGAATGGTCTGCGCGGGATCCGCTTTGCGGAGGTTCGAGACTTGCCGGTCCCCGAAACGGATGGTGTCGGGCGGTTTGCCTCCGTTGTAGTCCCGGCCGCCATCGATTATCTCCAGCACCTCTTCTGGCACGAACTGCGAATAGTCCTTATTAAAGAACGCGGCGTCATCGAACTTGCTTCCGGGGTCCTCGGATCGGTAGCTTCGTTCGTCGGTGATCATGAGCTCCACGTTCCGGCCCCAGCGGAGCGACCGGTATCCCGTGAGACTGTTGATCGCCGTCAGATTGTTTGCCTCCTGCCCGAGTCCATGCTCATCGAAGACAGTGACCGGGGCATCCTTGACCTGCGGGGGGCTGAAAACTTCGAGCGAGGATCCACCGCTCTTCATCATTCGCGCGGGCTGATACTCAAAAAACGCCTGCATGGCTGCGACCTTGCGCGTCTGCGCCGGACGCGTTTTACCGTTGAACACTTGCAAGGATTGCCATCCCTGCCAGCTGAATTCATGGTTATCCCACATAGGGACAAAGGGCCAGCGGGCACGGGCATCCTGCAAGTCCGGATCATGCAGATAGCTGCGATACACGGCCCGGTAGTCATCCACGTTGACCGGGATGTGGAAGTCCGAGATTTTCTCTCCCTGAGGATAGCGAACGAGTTCCCTGACCTTGCGGTCGTAGTAAGTGGCGCGGTCTTCCGGATACCAGACCAGTTCGTATATGAAGTCTCCCAGGTGCAGGACGAAGCTGAGGCGGTCCTGCTCAGGAGCGCGCTCATCCTCGAAGATCATTCTTCGGTACGCGTTCTGCGCTCCGAGGTTCGCATTCTGACAACTGACAAAGGCGAAGCGAACGTCTCGCGGATCGCCATCGGTGGGCGCGGTGATGGTCCGGCCGAGGCGGCTGCCGAAACCATCAGGATCGGTAAAGCGATACCAATAGACCTGGGCCGGCTTCAGTCCTCCGACCAGCACACGACAGGTCCAATCAGCGTCTGCAGAAATTGGAACCTTCTGCGTGGCAATCACACGCTGGAACGTTTGGTCGAGCGCCACTTCGACGGTCAGTTCCCCGGCCGGTTTAGGCTGAGGGGCGCGTCGGGTCCACAGCAATACGCTATTGCTGTCGGGATCGCCGGAGGCTACCCCTTCCGGGAAAAGGTCGCGACGCTCGCGCCAGGAAATCTTCGAGGGGGCCGAGAACGAGCGAGCCCAGGCCGTTTCCACACCCAAGACCGCGGCCATAGCCAGAAAATCGCGACGGTTAATATTTCCCATGCTCTAACTCCTTCTTTCCGCTGCAAGGCCTACGTACACTCGAGACGAGACGTCTCGTCCCAAATAGTCAGCGTAAACATGTCGGCCGACTATCTTGGACGTTCTCGCGCTGCCAGCGTGATCACAAGATCTTGCTTAGGGACGAAAGATCGTCACAGCAGTTATTGAGGCCCCGCCCCCCTGGGAAGGCGGCATATGGACGGCAATGGCAATCGCTCGACTAGAACCCGAAAATCCTCGAAATTTCTCATGGATTGAAGAAAGGGTCCTTGGCCAAGCGGATGAACGCCGACTCCGAACCGCGGGACGAACTGATGCGCCAATCGGCTTCCTTGTTGATGTCGAACCAGATAACGCATTTAATGAGAGGAAAGCTGGCGCGCAGAGTGGGAATGATGTCGTCGATCCACTTGGCTTTATCTCCGCCGGCTTCGGCTGACGACATCTCGCCGATGATGATTGGCTTCTTCTTCGCAGCAAGCAAAGGGTAGATCTTTTTGAATACCTGTTGGAAGCTCTGCCAGCCTCCGTTTTTCGTCCCCCAGTTGTAGCCATCGACCCCCGTCCAATCGACATAGGAATCGCCGGGGTAGTAGTCCATAGTGGTTCGGTTGCTGCCGTCTGTATCGGTGACGTTCGGACACCACGCCCAGACCACGTTGGTCGCGCCTGCAGTAGTAAAGATGTCGTGAATGTGCCGGTAAGCGGCAACGTACAGCGTGGGGTTATTGCCGCCCCACGCTTCGTCGCCGTTCATTTCCGCGGCGAAGTCGAGGAAGAATTTCTGGCCGAGTGCTTTGGCACCGTTCGCACGCGCCGTGATCGTCGCATCAAGGCTGCCATCGATGATTTTGTGGAAGTCGATATGGTGGGGCTCCCAATTCACCAGGGGGATGCGTCCGGCTGCCAGATCGGCCTTGGTGACACTGCCATTCCAGTCTGCGTCCCAGGCGTAGTAGGTAAGATGAACGGGAGGCGTTCTCCCAAGCTTCTTTGACGTCTCGTCGACGCTGGCGGCACCGTAGAATATGCCCAGCAATGCACCCGATGCGGGCTCGAGAATGGCGGATCCGTTCGACATCTGGCTGCCCGCCGGTAGAAAGGCTGCGGCTACAGAGCCTGCCGACAATGAGTGCAATAGAAGAATTGCGATGGTTGGCCAGGCAGCTTTGGTAAGGACTATTTTCATGGCGAAGATTCTGATGGCGAATTCTACTACTTCGATATCGGCCGTTTCCCTGCTTCTGCTATCCACTGCGTGGCCGCAAGCCACCAAAACGCAGACCACTCCGCATGGACCGAGCGTCGCTGCCGGCAGTCGTGGCGTGGTTGTTTCCGGGAAGCCTGCCGCTACTGCGGCGGGGATCAAAATTCTGCAGCAAGGTGGAAACGCGGCCGACGCGGGCGCCGCCACGCTGTTAGCCCTGTCGGTGACTTATGTAGGCGCGTTCTGCGTGGGAGGCGAGGTTCCGATTCTGGTTTACAACGCGAACCAGAAAACCGTGAAGCTGTTGGAAGGCCAAGGGGAGGCCCCGCGTGACCCCAAAGCGATTGCCTGGTATATGCAGCACGGAATCCCGGATGGCGATGTGAAGGCGGCTGCGGTGCCGGGCACCATCGATGCGATCGTCACGTTGTTGAAACTTTACGGAACCAAAAGTTTCGAAGAAGTGGTGCAGCCTACGCTGGCTATTTTGGATGCAGGCGGACCGAGTTGGTATCGAGATACTGGCAGCGGACAGAGGATCGAAACCGGCGTGAACTGGCAGGCGGATATGGCCGTGACGTTCCGCAAATTGGTGGAATCCGAAAAGGCTGCGAAAGGTACGCGCGAACAGAAACTGCAAGCCGTCTCGGATCGCTTCTATCGCGGCGACATCGCCGATGCACTCGAGGCCTGGTATATCGAGAAGGGCGGCTTTCTGCGCAAGGCGGATTTGGCTGCGCATAAGACTCCCGTGGTGGACCCACTCCAAACCACTTACCGTGGCTACACGGTCTACAAGGCCGGCCCGCTGACGCAAGGTCCGTATCTCTTGCAAACGCTACGCCTGCTGGAAGGCTTCGACCTGAAGAAGATGGGATTTAATTCGGCGGACTACATCCATACGGTGATTGAAGCGGAAGAGCTGGCGCTGGCAGATCGCGACGAGTATTACGGTGATCCGAACTTCACCAAGGTGCCGATGCAGCAGTTGCTTTCTGATCCCTATACGGACATGCGACGCAAACTGATCGATCCGAAGAAAGCTTCGCTCGAACTGCGGCCGGGCGATCCTTACAACATGAAAGCGACGAAGCCTCCGACGATTACCGGGCCTTGGCAGGGTGGGACTACGGTTATGTGTGTGACGGACAAGTTTGGGAATGTCATTGCGGCCACGCCCAGCGGGCTGTCGAGTACAGCCGGCGTCGCCGGGCGCACAGGTATCATCCACGGGGCTCGCCTCAGCAGCCTGAACACGTTTGCGGGAACTCCAAACGTCATCGAGGCCGGCAAGAGGCCGCGGATTACGCTGAGTCCCACACTGCTTTTCCATGATGAGCACCCGGTGATGGCGATTTCCGTGGCAGGGGGCGACATGCAAGACCAGGCGGCGATTCAGGTGATCATCAACACTGTGGAATTCGGCATGAGTCCCGAGGAGGCGTTTAAGGCGCCGCGCTTCTCTACGACGCATTTCATCAGCTCTTTCGGACAAGAGCGCGCCGACCTGGGCAGCTTGTCTGTACCCAACGCCGTACCTGAAACCGTGCAAGCTGACTTGAGGGCTCGCGGCCATCGAGTCAGCGTCAGCAGCGGCGGGGTGGGCGGAGTCGCGCTGATCGGCATTGATCCTAAGACACGGCAAGCTACCGGCGTAGGGCCGGCCGCCGAGAAAAGCAATTAGACCCCTGTTTCGCAGGGGATCAGGTGGACGGTGAAATCCTGGGCGGTTGCGACGGAAGTCAGAACGGCCACAGCGGCAAGCAAACCGAGGAAATAACCTTTGTTGCGCTCGCGACATATCTGAGGATGACAGGAAAGACCCGTGGCATCTATCACCTCCGCAGTTACTTTGTTTCCGGCGCGAATTTGAACTTGGCTGGCTCGATCGGGGGATTGGCTTGGGGTTCGTAGGTCGTGGTGACTCGCGTTGACGTGCCGCCCAATGGAGGCCATTCTTCCCGCACTTGGCGCAGCAAGAACGACTGCTTGTCGATCCACAACACCACTTTTCGAATATTCACTTCTTTCCCGGTAGCCGAGTACATGTCGCTGGCCTTACCCGCGATCCGATAACAGGCATGTCCGCCGATGTCCTCGTTCCCATCGAGCTTCGAGTCTGCAAAGTTAGCGAAATCTCCTCCGAGATTCGCCTTCGAATAAAGGAGCGTCGGAATTTTCGCAATCGCGTCTTGCGTTGGAGGCCCTGACAAGGTAATCGCAGCCGTATTGTTCGGATTCGGATAATCGGTGGTTTGCATCGTGGTTTTCCACCACGTATGGAACGCGTCGGGGTCTCCCCAAACGACGTATCGGTCGCCGCCCTGCTTGTGAAAATCGAGCAGGAAGTGTCGCGGGGAGCGGCTGAAGAAAGTGTCGAACGTGTGACGGTCGGTCGCGCCGTACTCGCGCACGATCACCGCGGAATCCGAGTAAGAATTCAGCACACCATAAGCGTCACGCATCTTCTGAACAATTTCGTCGGCATTCTGCGCGAGTGCCGATGCTGCAGCAAGGTAGCCAAGCAGCCACAAGCCACAAGCCAAGCGAATCCATAACGCCAGTTTGATTTTCATCGGACGCGTCCCACGATGGTGGATCCTACTGGATTGCCAAACGGTTTTGCCTCCACGACCCCGATGCCCGCCGCCGAACAGCCCCCACGCACGGCCAAGTCGCCCTTACTATTCTGAATACCAAGGGCGCCGCCCTGGTAGGCGCGGCTTTGCAGAAGAAGAACTACCGGAACGCCGTCCGTATTGCGGACGGAGAGCGCCGGCATGTTGCTTTCGCCAGTCTCCAGCAAGATGCGCACATCACTTTCGCGTTGGCGATATGGGCTGCCTTTGCCGAGCTTCACAAAGGGCGCCATGCCTGGCGAACTCCCGTCGCTTCCTGCGCCTTGGCTCTGGCCGCCGCGCGCTTGCCCTCTTCCTTTTGCTGGGCCGCGTCCCGTTCCGCCCGCCGGCGGCGGTGCTGTAGGAGCGGGAGCTGCGGGAGCGCCTGAACCAGAGCTTTCCAATCCAAGCTTTACCCATGGTCCGCTCCCGAAGTTTCCGGCACCACCTGGGGCAACCAGGAACGAGTACTCGGTTTCCGTCGCGGTACCAAAGAGCGTGGCGTTGTTTTTCTCGGTTGCCAACCAAAATGAGTGATCGTTGCTGACCCCGAAAATCGTTTCACCACCCTTACTCTTCACTTCAAAGGGCGCGTGAATCTGATCGCCGGGTGGCGTCTGAGCAAAGCTCCAATAAGCGCCCAGGAGCAGGACTAAGAACAAACTGCACGCAAGCCGGGCGGCGCACTTGCGCCTGTGGGCACGCCGCAGTCTCTCGGTTGCGCTTAGGACGGCCTCGATTTCCGTTTCGAGTTGCTCGATTCGCTCGCGAAGCTGATTCAAATCGGTCATGTCGCCTCCTGCCAGGTCGTGTTCCTATCGTTTTCCGGCGCAGCCGCCACCACAGATGAATGTCCCCGGAAGCCGATTCTCTTCCTTAAGAGCGAAGGCACCGCCCGCGATGGGCGCGGTGAGCGGGTACCCACCTCCGCCTTGGGGCCAAACGGCCACTGCACCCACGCCGGGCCCGATAGCTCCGGCTTGCATAATTGTTCCGCCCGTACCATTTGTCAGCATCAGGCCCCCGCCTCCGCTGTCCTCCTGGCCGAGGTCGACGAGAGTCCTGCCGGCGGAATCCAACAGATCCAAATCGGGCTTGCCCTTGTCGGCCGCCATCACCAGACGATTGGGTGAACTTCCGCCAGATCTCAGGGCCATGCCAGGATTTGTTCCACCCGTCACGCCGAGCACCGCGTTGACGTTTACATTGCTCGGCATTAGGGCTTTGAAGAACACGTGGCCTCCCTCTGCAACGGCGGCACCCAACGCCGGTTGTCCGGGCTTGTCGGGCAACTTCCCGGGCGGATACAGCCCAAAGACATTGGCGGAACCGTCCTTAAAAATCTGAACGATGAGGTGTCCCTGGTCATCTAGAACTTGAAACGGAGCCAGGTAACCAGGTCTCCACCACTCCTGAGCCTTAGTGAGAGGAATCAGCGCGGTCACGACCAGCAAGAGGACAAGGCCTGCTCGGCCAGCGCCGAGGGACCTGCCAACTCCGCGCCCGAGCCCGCGGAGCCGTGACTCAGCGTTTGTCATGTCCCGTTCGATTTGCCGCATTCGCCGACGCAGCTGTTGCAGTTCGTTGGAGTTGAGGTCCGGCTGATTCATTTTCCACACCCTCCTCTGCCGCAAAGCATCGTGCCCTTCAAACCCACGATTGCGCCACCAGCCCCATTGTTTGGATAGGTCACAACCGTCCCCGCACCGTTTGCTGAAGTTGAGAACTTCACGACGGGCTTACCCTGAGCATCGTTGAGCAGCAGGAGACCGCCGCCGCTATCACCCTTCCCCGCAAGCACAATCCCCACGTTCCGGTCATTTCGCATCGTCATTGCCGCTTCGCCGTTGTCGTGGACCGACAGGTAAACATGGGGCTGTCCGCCGTACTTGAGCACGAGACCGGCAGACTGGCCGCCTTCATTGAGGACTCCCATGGCAGCGTATCCACCTTCGGGCGAACTCGCCCTGAACTCGCTAAGTCCATCCGTGGCGATGCCGAATGCCTGGGGTCTTTCGGAGGCATCATAGAGTGCGAAGCCGCGCGGGTGGTCGCTTGTGTTTTCGGAAACTTCAAACATCTTGTGCTTCGACACTGGATCGAACACTTGAAAGGGTGCAGTGACCGTTTTGCCAGGCGGAGTGGCCGCGCCGAGCACAATCACCAGTGCGACGATCGCGAGAGCGAAAGGCGTTGCGCCGCGTGATTTCTGCATTCGTTCACGAATTCGCGCGAGATCCGCTTTGGCGCAGGCGAGCCGCGACTCCAGTCGTTCTATATCTGACTGAAACTCTCTGACTTGCTCACACATGACAGCTCCTTCCTGCCCGGAGATTGCCTACCAACACGTGCTCCTCCCAGGCCATGAGGTGCCAATTATTGTAGGTTAGGTGTCAACGCCTGCATCAGGCTGGTGTGGGCGCGCAAGGCCATCTCTTGCGGTGGGCAAGGTGCGCGAACTTTTTTCTACCCGGGTCGGGGAACAGGACTCGAGAGAGGCAGGGTAGCTTGTCTGTGGCCAGCACCATACCCGAAACGGTGCAGGCGGAGTTCAGGGCTCGCGGGCATCGAGTCACCGTCAGCAGCGGCGGGGTGGGTGGGGTGGCGCTCATCGGCATTGATCCCAAGACCCGGCAAGCTACCGCCGTCGGCCCGGCCGCCGAGAAAGTGAACTAAACTCCAGCTGTTCCCGTCTGAGGATAGCGTGAGCAGTGACGCAAGAGGGCTGATCCAAGATCATGTGACACCGATCACCGCGACTCTCGTCTTCCTCACTGATGATTAGGCAGACGAACATTTTTGCGTTCAGGAGTTCAGGGCGATGCGTCTTCTTAATCTTGGAATCATTTTCTTATGCCTCGCAGGACCTCTGTTTGCCCAAGAGTCTCCCGAAGGTCCGGCGAATAAAAAAGCACAAAAGAGCTACCAGCAGGCGCTCGAATACTTACAGAAACACGACGAGGGTGCAGCGCTCTGGTACTTTCGCGATGCAGACAAGAAGGAACAGGGACACTGCCTACAATGCCACGAACAGATGGTGAGGTTGGGCCTCGCTTTTAAAGATTGGAAGGCTGTCGAAGAAGGCGCGTCCGGGCTCGCCTCAGAGGTAAAGGAACCTAAGCAGCAGGCAGTTGCACACTACTATCTCGGCATGGCTCTGATGAACGAGGGCGTCGAGACGCACAAGGACGAGTTGATCTCACGTGGTCACGATGAGTTCTCGAAAGCAATCGCCCTGTACGCGCAATTCCCCGACATGCTATTCCAGGACGGAAAAGCTCTGGCTCAATTGCACCGCGATAACGAGGCAAAAGCTCAATTTGAGAAGTTCATTGCAATGTCGCCGCCGAATCTATTCGAGAGATGGCGCGCCCAGCAGTTCGTCGTCAACCCAGATCTGGCCCGGGCCAATCTGGTGCCTAACTTCACCGCCTTCACGATCGACGGAAAACTCGTCACCGTGCGCGACCTTGCGGGCAAAGTCGTGCTCGTACACTTCTGGGCGACAACGTGTGAAACGTGTCCACGGGATTTTCCGCATCTAAGAGCAATTGCCAAGAAATTTCAGGACCAACCGTTCGTTATCCTCAGTGTCAGCGCCGACTACCAACCAGCCGTATGGCGCTCATTTCTGGAGAAGAACGACGTTCCCGGGGTGCAATGCATGGAGGGTTATAACGGTCCGATCGCGAGAGTATTCGACGTTGGAGTGCATTACCAATCCAGTGTCGACAACCCGGTTGGCGGAGCATGGGTGACCTCATGGGGCGTAAAACAAGATCTCCCGAGGACCTTCACCATCGACGCCGACGGCGTATTTCAAGCAGAGAAGTTATCTGAATCTCTGGATAACCGGTTACAGGAACTGGTCGCGCGGGCCGATCGAAGCCGGAGTAACGACCCCGGGGCGCGTTAGCAGTGGCCACGATTGTCGCCTGTGTAGATTGAAAAATCGAATTCCCAAGTTCTCAATGAATTACTGGCAGTACGAGCGCAGAAGGATGCTGCTCATCGTGCAAGATTGTGTTTGTGGCGGAAACGAAGCGGCGCCCGACGTTGATTTCCTCTCCGGTATTCAGATTGCGATCAAAGCGAGGGAAATTACTGCTGGAAATCTCCAAGCGGAGTGTATGGCCGCGAAGGAAGACATTGCTGGTCGACCACATATCAAGGTCGATTTGGTATATCTGGCCCGGATTCATGAGTGACGCATGCTCCCGCGACTCTCGGGAACGCATGCGCAAAATGCCTTCGGCTACATCCATCGCGAAACCATCGGGGGCGACGTCCACGAGCTTTCCGGTGAAGTCGGTATCGACGGCGGTCGACTTCACGAATAGGGTCGCCTTCACGGGACCGGTGACATTCAGATCTTGCGCGAGTGGTCCGAGGGAATACACCAGTACATCGTCACGGTTTTCTACCGAACGTTGATCGCGCGGGCCGGGCTCCATGAGTTCCTGGGCACAGCACAAAGGGCCGCCCATGGTAGGAGTGGGATTTCCTGGATCATAGAGGTACGAGTCCGAGGGTTCGGTCTTGGGTGCCGTAGTTGAAAGCGAGCCATTGCCCCGGAGCGAATTCGCCTTGCCCGAAGAATGAGGGAAATATTTGACGTATTGCGCTTCCGGCGGAGGCCAATCGTCCTCCTGACGGTATTCATTCACGCCCATCACGAAAATCTTCACAGGCTTGTCAGTGGCAAACTGATTGTGGATTCCTTTGAACAGGTGGTCGTACCAATCCAGGACCACGTCGACATAAGGATTTTCCAGCGCGTGCGGACCGAAATCAACGTCGCCAATGCGGCGTCCGAAACCTGCGTGGCCGCCAATCTGCATCAGCAAATGCTGCTGCGTACGGGCAGCGTCGGTCGCTCCGTGGGCTTTGGCGCCCATGTAGTTGCGCAGCGTGCCGTCGCTGAAAATGTCGTACCAACCGCCAACACTCAGCATTGGCACGGTGATGTTCGAGAAATGCTCTTCAATCGAAAACTGCTTCCAGTATTCGTCGTAATTCGGATGCGCCAACCAATCGAGATAATACGGTGCAATCGACGCGGTGAGTTGGGCGTCGGCCGGCAATTGACCAAAATTGAATACCGAATAGCTGGCCAGCGGAAGCGTGGGCGCGCCTACGCGTGCATCGGTGTTTTTGTCGATCAGGCGGTCGAGTGTATTGCGCGCCAGCTGGGTGGTCCAGTTCTGATCAAACCATTGCTCGAAGGCTCCGCCCTGGTACGTCCAGTTATCGTGATAGTTGCTGCCCGTGACATCGGGCACGATCCCCGCAAGGTGTGGAGGAGCGCCGATCGCGGCGAGCATCTGGGTGGCTCCTACATAAGACCCGCCCATCATCCCGATTTTGCCGTTCGAGTAAGGCAGCGACGCGGCCCATTCGACGGCGTCGTAGCCGTCGGCCTCTTCATGCTTAAACGGATACCATTCACCTTCGGAAGTGTATCGGCCGCGAACGTCCTGAACGATGAAGACATAACCGCGCGGCACGATCTTATATGCCGGGGAGGCGGCCCAGTTCACGCTCTTGTCGTAAGGCGTGCGCATCAAGATGACGGGGAACTTGTCGGGCGATTTGGGGCGATAGATGTCGGCGTGGAGAGTAACTCCATCGCGGGTCTTCATGGCTACATCGTGTTGAACGAGGACGTCGGCAGATGCGCTAAGCGGAGCGGCTTGCGACCAGAGAGATGGAACAGGAGCCGCGAGAACAAAGACATTGAGGAACAACATCAGGCGCGATGCGCCAAGGTGGATTTTCATTCCTGGAGGCTCCAATGGGCACAAGTTTTGCCGAACGTGGGATAGCGCGCAGTCGCCCTTGACGTGAATGGAACAACCGGCGTCGCTAGTTTTGCCGCCATGATACCGCACCATTGAGCCCACAAGGCAATCTCTTACGGCAATTTGTGCGGAGAACTGACGACGCGCATCCGCCGCCACCGTCCGAAAGCACAATTTACCTCACTCCTCAAAGTGTTCGGTGTATAAGAGACATCCGGGAAGGGAAGAAAATTCCCAGTCTACGAGTAGGCCGACCTTTTTTTCGAGGAGGACATCATGTTCACTCAGTTTCGGCGTGTCTTAATTCTCATCTTCATGGTGCGTCTGGTCGCGCCTTCGGCGGTTGCACAGTCGGCCACACATCCTCTCGATGACCTGACGGCGAACGAATACTGGACGATCTACGATGTCATCAACGCGAGCGGCCACCTCGACGACGACACCCGTTTCATCAGTATTCTTTTCCACGAACCCGACAAGTCCGCTGTCCTCGCCTGGAAGCCGGGTATGTCGTTCACCCGCGAGGCCGACGTTGTTCTCCAGAGAAAAGAAAAAACTATAGAAGCCCGGGTCGACATCTCTTCTCGCAAGCTCGAATCGTGGAAAGAAGTTCCCGGTGTACAAAGCGCGTTTACCCTGAATGAAATCGTTGGCTTGAATGACACGATCACCGCAGATACGCGGGTCAAACAGGCTCTCGCCAAGCGGGGCGTGACCGATGTCAATCTAGTCCAGTGCTCCGCTATCCCTATCGCCTTCCGTGCTTTTCCGGATCAAGCCACGAACCGCATCGGCTGGGCCGAGTGTTCGCTGGTGCATGGCAGTTATCACGTTTGGGGCCGTTACATTCCCGGGCTTGAAATCAAAGTCGACATGGCGAACAAGAAGATCCTGGAAGTTCACGACGGCGAGGTTGGTCCTTTGCCTGGGCCGAACGACTACGAAGAGCTTCCATCTATCCCGCGACCGGGAACGAAACCTGCTTTCATCTCTCAACCTCAGGGCCCGAGTTTCGAAATAAAAGATGGAGAGGTCAGTTGGCAGAACTGGCACTTCCGCTTCCGCCTCGATTCGCGCGTTGGTCCGGTCATCAATCTCGTCAGCATCGATGATGGAGGGAAGCGGCGGTCGGTCCTCTATGAAGGCATGCTCTCCGAACTCTTCGTTCCGTACATGGACCCGACACTCGGCTGGTCTCAACGCTCCTTCGTCGATGCCGGCGAGTTTTACCCAGGCGGCGTGCTACAGACGCTACGCGAGGGACTCGACTGTCCGGCGAATGCCGCTTACTTCGACGGAATCTCTTCGGGAGAGAAGGAATACCCGATCTTCAAGTCGCATCAGGCCTGCTTGTTCGAGACCTTTTCCGGCGAAGTCGCCTGGCGCCATGGCGACCCGCCGGAACTTTTCGGACGCCCTGCCCGCACGTTGGTTCTGCGCTCCGCGGCTGTGATCGGCAACTACGACTATCTATTGGACTGGCGTTTCGAGCAGGACGGTTCCATTCATGTCGCAGTCGGGGCCACTGGAATTATCGAGGCGCGCCAGGTCAACCAGGAAAAATCAAACGGCCACGGTCATGACTCCGTCGAGCAGTACGGCCAGCTGGTCGCCAAGAACACACTGGGCGTCGACCACGATCACTTCTTTTCGTTCCGACTGGATCTCGACGTCGATGGCCCACAAAACAGCTTCATGGTCCATCGTCTGGTGCCCAAGGCTCTGCCAGCGGGCAGCCCCCGCAAGTCGATCTGGGTCAGTGAACCTCAGATTGCCACTCACGAAGCTGACGCCATGATGGACATCCATTTCGAAAAGCCATCGATGTGGATGTTCATCAATCCCAATGTTCTCGGCCCCCTTGGGCATCCCAGCGGGTATGAGATTATGCCGGGCGTCACTGCGGCTTCTATTCTTAGCCCCGACGATGGTGTGCAGAAGGTCGGCGCTTTCTCCGAGCACCAACTCTGGGTCACGCCGTATCGTCCTAACGAGCTCTATGCCGCAGGCACCTATCCCAACTCAAGCACGGGTGATGATGGCCTGGCCACGTGGGCGCGGCAGAATCGGGCTATCGAGAACACGGATATCGTGGCCTGGTACACGATGGGGTTTCATCACGTGCCACGGGAGGAGGACTGGCCCGTCATGCCCACGATGTGGCACGAATTTGTCATTCGTCCGTTCCACTTTTTCTCGCAGAATCCGACGTTGACTCTACCTAAAGAGTAGTAGCTGGAGAAGTGGCTTCACTCGCCACGATCATCTTTCAATCATTGCTTTGGACAGGCGCAGTCTTGCCGGTGTAGCCGGCTGAAGAATCCTGGGCTGAGATCCGAAAGGCGCAAGTTTCTCCTGATCCTACTATCTACGAGCAGGGGTAGTTGCCGGAAGTACACCAACACATAACGAAGCCAAACATCGCTTTGGCTAGGATCCCTAGTACAAAAATTACAAGAAGGTTCTTGACGGTAAACCCTATGACGCGCCGATAATGAATCGTTTTAATAGACAGCTTTCCTGCCTCGTGTTCGGGCGACGGCAGGAAGACCTGCTGGAGGCAATATGCGTAACCGTTTCGCATGGTTGTTCTCGATCGTTCTGATCACCCTGGCTGTGGCTCTCCCTGTTGCGGTTGTTGGACAAGCGTACTTCGGAACCGTCAGCGGGGAGTTGAGTGACGCAACCGGTGCGATGGTTCAAGGTGCGACCGTCGTGCTCACCGACCAGCAGAAGGGGTTCGTGTTCTCGGCGAAGTCCGACGAGAACGGCCGTTACCTATTCCGATCGGTTCCTCCTGGTATGTACTCCATGACCACGGACGCCAAAGGATTCGCAAAGGGCATAGTTCCGAACATCAAGGTTGATATCAACCAGAACGCAACGGCGAACCTGACGCTCAAAGTGGCCGGCGCGGAGCAGAGCGTACAGGTCTCGGCTGAGGCGCAGGCTATACAGACCCAAGACGCAGAGACTGGCCAGGTGGTCAATCGCAAGTTCATCAACGACCTGCCGCTCATTGACCGCAGCGTAGTCGACCTCACTTCGCTCGCGCCCGGCGTCACGGAGATGGATGACCAATGCGGCGCGGGCTGCACGGGTACGAACTTCGTGTCGAACGGAAGCCGGGGATCGACGGCCGACATTCTGACGGATGGCGCATCCGTCACCAACTCGGAGCCGAATGGCGGTATTACGCAAGCCACGTATCTTCCATCGCCAGAAGCAGTGGAAGAATTCAAGGTCGAGCAGACGAACTTCAGCGCGGAATACGGTTTCTCCGGGGGTTCGGTCGTCAACATGATCACGCGCTCGGGGTCCAACAAGTTCCACGGCAGCGTTTATGACTTCGTGCGCGACCAGTCGCTGGATTCCAACAGCTGGTTTAACAATCACTACGACATTCCGATTCCTGCTCTTCGCCGCAACAACTATGGCGGGACCATCGGCGGCCCCATCTTCAAGAACAAGACTTTCTTCTTCTTTGACTACGATGGGTATCGCGCTAATACGCTTGGCTCGGCCCAGGCTGGTGTTCCTTCGGACGCGATGCGCGCGGGCGACTTTGGTGAGGTCTGCACGTCGAACGGAGGTACGTTCGATAGCACCGGACTCTGCAGCCAGGGCTCAGGTCAGATCTGGGATCCCTACGTTCGCACGTACGACGCCAACAACGGCGTAGCGGTTCGGACGGACCCGAATGCGTTCATCCCTTTCAACAACATTGCGAACTACATCAGCCCTGGCAATCCGAAACTGCCAGCCAACCTTCAACCCGCCCCCGGTGTAAAAGGAAACCTGATCGACTCCGTGGCGCAGAACATGATGACCTACTTCCCGGAGCCCAATATTCCGGGTAACAACATCTACGACAACTTCATCGCTTCCGGTCCCAACCACGGCTATAACGATCAGTTCGACATCAAAATTGACCAGCGCTGGACCCAGAACAACCTGATGAGCGTGAAGTATTCGCAGCAGTGGAGTCACGGCTCGTCGTTCAACTGCTTCAAGAACTTCACTGATCCTTGCGAGGGCGGGGCGAACCGCAGTACGGCGCACCTGTTCGCGATCAATGACACGCAGACCATCACACCAACATTGTTGCTGAACGTGACGCTTGGCTTCACGCGCGGCGCCTCGCATATCGACGCCTACAACCCACAGGGTGTAGACGACCCGCTCGGCAAACTCGGGTTCCCTTCGTATCTGTATAGCGAGGGTTTCAAAGGCGTCCCGGCCATGTCGATTGGTGACTATTTCGCTGCCGGATTTGCGAACATGGGAACAGATCCATACGGCAACTACCGGCTCGGGCAGGACACCGGTCAACTTTCCGCGACGCTCGACAAAGTACATGGTCCGCATGAAATCAAGTTTGGTTTCGATGGCCGCATCCACCAGATTAATTATCTTCAGACCAACGCCCCGGTCGGCGTCTTCGGTTTCGATACCGGCGGAACGGGCGCGTGTCCGGGACCGTCCGAAGCAGATTATGGCGAGACGGGGCTTGATTTCTGCGGTGGAGACTCGATGGCGAGTTTCATGATGGGAAAGATGAACGGAAACTCGAGTTACGAAATACAGACGCGCCCGGCGACGACGAATTATCAATACGGATTCTTCGCGCTCGACAACTGGAAAGTGAATTCGAAACTAACTTTGAACCTTGGCTTGCGTTATGACGTAACGCTGCCGCGAACTGACCGCTACAACCGTCAGAACTGGTTTGATTCGACCGTCACCAGCCCATTGAATGGCGGCAGCGTCGCCTACAGCGATCCGGTGAGCGGAAACCCCGTGACGCTACAGCTCAAGGGCGGCGAGGTCTTCGTCACTCCTAACCAACGGAAGAACTATGTGACCGACTGGCATGACATCCAGCCACGCTTCGGTTTCGCTTTTCAGTTTGCCCCCAAGATGGTGATCCGCGGCGGATACGGCATTTACTATGGCCAATCGCGTTCGGGCGTCACAGGCGTCGTGCCGTTTGGAAATGCCGGATTCAACCAATCCACCGGTGTCATCACCACTTACCAGAACGATGGTGCAACTCCGTACCTGCATCTGAGCAATCCGTTCCCGAATGGACTGGTACAGCCTGCGGGAAATACGCTGGGCCTGATGAATGACGTTGGATTCGGAGCAAACGGGCCCCTGCGCACGTTGGCGCAAAACCGGACGCCCCAGGAGCAGAGCTGGAGCCTTGGCTTCGAACGGCAACTGCCCTGGAACGTCGTTGTCAACGCGGAATACATCGGGAAAAAGGGAACGCATCTTCCTTTCAGCGGAACCAGCTACGGGTTCATGCATCTTGGCTCGTTTGTTGAGAGCCTTCCGATCGACAGCCCGGACCCCAACAATCCATGTGCGAATTTCTCCATTGCATGTGTGAACAGCTATGTGGACAATCCGTTCGCTTCGGTCATTACGGATCCGAACAGTGTTTTGTCGAGCCCGCAAGTTCAGTACTCGCAGCTTTTGGAGCCATGGCCGCAGTTCACGAGCGTTTCGGCCGATGCGCAGATGATCGCCAGCTCGATCTATCACGGGTTGCAGTTGGTGGCCGAGAAACGATTCTCGAACGGCCTGCAGTTCCTGGCCACTTACACATGGTCGAAGTCGATCGACGACTCGTCGCAGGCCGACGACAACGTGACGTGGCTCGGCAGCTTCACCAGCCTGCAAGATCCGAACAAACCCTGGGAGGAGCGAAGCCTCTCGACGTTCGACATTCCGCATGTGATTCAGTTGAGCTATAGCTACGATCTGCCGTTCGGCCGCAATCGAGCGTTGCTCGGCGCTATGCCGCGCTGGGCCGATGCGATCATTGGCGGATGGAAAACCAATGGGATCTGGCGCATCGCTGATGGCCGCCCTCTGACGTTCACGCTGGCAGACGGTGTCGCGCTGCCCACCTATGGCGGACAGAGGCCCAACCTGGTGGGGAAACCAGCAAAGGCCTCGCATGACATTGTCGACCAGTATTTCGCCGATACGTCCGTTTTCCAGCGAACGCCCGACTTCACGCTGGGCAATGCACCGCGCGCTTACGGCGGTCTCCGGAGCCCATGGACGTTCACAACGGATTTGTCGGTGGCCAAACAGTTCCAGATCCGCGAAGAAATGAACCTGGAGTTCCGCATCGAGGCACAAAACGCGCTCAATCACCCCGTGTTTGGCACGCCGAACACTTCGGTGGATGATCCCAGCTTCGGGCAGATCAGCTACACGTCGGTCGGTCCACGCGAGGTGCAACTGGCGGTAAAGTTCAACTTCTAGCCTGATTGTTCGATCAGTTAACCTTGGCACCAGGCGGTCTGCACCTCACTGTCAACACTGCAGTGGGACTGGCCGCCGTACTCCAACCGAGCTCGGTTCGAGCCGGCTTTTCGCTTGTTGTTGCCAACCGTCATTCTCCCGGAAGCATCGCAATGGTGCCGTGCTGCGG
>Ga0335079_10002349_pt1 | contig 21877 bp, 19 predicted proteins | sample Lox_Sample_33_FD_206719 | JGI IMG/M metagenome (GOLD analysis project Ga0335079, IMG submission 206719) | Soil microbial communities from Loxahatchee National Wildlife Refuge, Florida, United States - Lox_Sample_3.3 | ecosystem: Environmental > Terrestrial > Soil > Wetlands | place: USA... | reverse complement strand
TACCTTGAGGCCACCGACCGCGTGCTGAAAAAACATGGCGGGCTCTGGTTCAACGACGAGACCTATGTGATCTCGCGCCGCCGCACGCCGGCCTGAAAGGGGAGGGCCCATGACCGCCCCCGTTGGCCTCCTCAAGCTATTGTGCTCCGCTTCGGTGGAGGTCTCCTCGCGCGGCCATCAGCTCTCCGAGCTGAAGGAGCAATTCTCCGCCGGTATCGACGCGACCATCACCTTCCTGCCCGGCGACAACTACCGCCACAACGTCGAGACTGCCGCAGCACTAAGGCGTGCCGGCTTCAATCCGGTGCCGCATATCGCCGCGCGCGAGATCGTGTCGAACGACGCGCTCAACGATTTCGTCGCGCGCCTGCGCAGCGAGGCCGATGTCCGGCGCGTGCTGCTGATCGCTGGCGACGTCGCCGGCGCCAAGGGGCCGTTCAAGTCGAGCCGCGATGTCGCGGCTACCGGCCTGCTCGAGGCTCACGGCGTTTCGCATGTCAGCGTGGCCGGCCACCCCGAAGGTCATCCTTATCAGGATGAGGCCACGGCCTTCCGCGCGTTTGAGGCCTGGCGCGACTGGGCGCACGAAGCCGGAATCCGGGTCGATATCGTCACGCAATTCTGCTTCGAGAGCGCGCCGATCCTGCAATTTCTCGCCGCGCTCGATGGCCGCGGCATCAAGCTGCCCGTCACCATCGGCCTTGCGGGACCTGCGACGCCGGCGACGCTGACAAAGTTCGCGCTCCGCTGCGGCATCGGCAATTCGATGCGCGCGCTGCGCGGCCAGATTGGGCGCTACGGCCGGCTTCTCGTCGATACCGGTCCCGATGAGGTCATGCGCGGGCTCATGTCGGCGCCGCCTCCGGCGACATCGGCAATCAGCGGCTTCCACATCTTTCCATTCGGCGGGTTGCGCAAGAGCGCCAACTGGTTGCGCGCTTACCCCGCAGAAGCCTGCCGGCAAGCGCAGCCGATGGCTCATCCAAATCCGTAAAGCCGCGCCGGATTGTCGACCAGGATCTTCCTGCGGATCGCCGCATCCGGCTCCCACAGCGCAAGCTGGTTCAGGACGCTGCCGTCGTCGATCTGGAACAGCGGCGTCACGTCGGTGATCTTTTGTCCCGGCGGGGTGACGGAATTCGGGTGCGGCCAGTCGGTGCCCCAGACGATGCGGTCGGGATTGGCGGCGATCAGCATTTTCGCCAGCGGCACGACATCGGGATAATCGGGTGCAAGCTTTGAGGCGCGGTAGGCGCCGGAAATCTTGACATAGGCCTTGCCCGACTTCACGAGCTCGACGAGGTCCGCAAAACCCGGCTGCTCGATACCGAGCGCTGCATTGGCGCCGCCAAAGTGATCGAACACGGCGGGCACGGGTGAAGCCAGCACCAGATCCTTGATTGCCGCGATCAGCGGTAATGTGGTGTAGAGCTGGACGTGCCAGCCGCGCGACTTCATTCGGTCGACGGCGGCCTGGAAACGTTGCTTTGCAACATTGGGGTCGTTGATGCCGCCGGTTGCGAGATTGAGACGGATGCCGCGGAAACCATCCTTCTGCATCGCATCGAGATCGCTCTCCGGCGTCTTGTCATCGATCACCGCAACGCCGCGCGCGGTTGGGCCGCGCGCCCGCATGCCGAACAGGGTCGCGGAGTTGTCGGTGCCGTAGACGCTCGGGGTGACAATCACCACGCGCTCGACCCCGAGCGCCCTGTGGAGCTCGCTCATGTCCTGAGGGCTCGCGAGTTCGGGCGTGTAGACGCGGCCCGCAAAGAACGGAAACTTCTCGGGATCGGCATGGATGTGGGTATGGCAATCGCAGGCGCCGGCGGGCACCTCGAAATTGACCGGCGTTGCGGGCTGCGCGGCCTTGCCGTGCGCATTGCGGCCGCTCACGGCCACGCCCGCAGCGATGGAGGCAAGCAGGATTCCGCGTCGTGTGAACATGGCCGATGGTCTCCCTGATCTCCCTGAAGGGGAGCAGTCAAAGCGTTTCGTCCCAGGTTTTTGTCGGGCGCGTGTTGATCGGCCCTGTTTTGGCAAGCGTGGCCTTTTCCCATGACGCGCGCAAGGCGGATTTGTCGCAACGGAGCCATCGCTTCAGCGTGTCGCGGGCTGCGAGACGGCCGCGGACGGATCAGTCGCTCAACAGGCGAGGCTATCTCGATCAACACTTCCAGAAAAGGCGCGGCCGAGGCTGGTTGCGATTGAGCCCCACGCGCGCCCAGAATGTGATGCAGTGGCGCTGCAATGGTCCGCGCAAATCAGCGGACGCTCATTCTACACAACCAGCCTCGGCCCTCAGCCCCCGCCGACGCGCCCGCTATCCTTAGCTGCATCACGTGCTTGAGCGCCACATTAAATCTGCGTGTGCCATCAACTCGCCTGCTTGCTGTTGCGTGCACGTCACACATTATGAATGTGTCAGTTTCCGGTCTGCTGATGGGTTCCCGATCCCGGCTCGACGCAGCGGTCTGCAAAATGGAATATAGAGGCGCCGATTCCTGTCCCGCCGTCGAAATCCTCCAGGCTCCTTCACGCAATGCCGAAAATTTTCAGCGACCCCGAGGCAATTGCAGAGGATATCATCCGCGACGTCGGCAAGAGGCTCGTCGTCGGTCTGCCGCTCGGGCTCGGCAAGGCGAACCACGTGATCAACGCGCTTTATGCGCGCGCGGCCGCCGACAGCTCGATCGACCTGACCTTCTTCTCCGCGCTGACGCTGGAAAAGCCGAAGCCTTCCAATCTTCTGGAGGCGCGCTTCGTCAATCCCGTGATCGACCGCCTGTTCGGTTTCTATCCCGATCTCGACTATGTCGCGCCGCTGCGTTCGGGCGCGCTTCCGCGCAACATTCGCGTCATCGAGTTCTTCTTCCTTGCGGGGCGATGGCTGCATGTGCCTTACGCGCAGCAACACTACATTTGCGCCAACTACACTCACGCTGCGTCCTATGTTCTGGCGCAGGGGCTGAACGTCATCACACAATTGGTCGCCAAGCGCGTTGTCGACGGTGCAGCGCGCTATAGCCTGAGCTGCAACACCGACACCACGCTCGACCTGCTCCGCGCTCGCGCAGAGGGCCGCGCGGCATTCAGGCTCATAGGCCAGGTCAATTCCGAATTGCCGTTCATGCCGGGGCCGGGAGATCTTCCGGCAGAAGAATTTTCCGCCGTGCTCGATGGCGCCGACACCGACTTTACGCTGTTTGCGCCGCCGGCCGAGCCGATCTCCGACACCAAATATGCCATCGGGCTGCATGTAGCGGGCCTGGTGCGCGACGGCGGGACCCTGCAGATCGGGATCGGACAGGTCGGCGACGCGCTGGCGCAGAGCCTCATCTTGCGCGATCGCGACAACACGCAGTTCAAGAGCATCCTCGCGCGGCTTTCCCCCGCAAGCGAGCTTTCAGCGCTCCAAACGGGGCCGTTCCGGACGGGTCTCTACGGCGTCAGCGAGATGGTCACCGAGGCTTTTCTCGGACTGATCGAGGCCGGCATCTTGAGACGGGCCGTCGACGGCGTGATCCTCCATGGCGCATTCTTCCTGGGGCCGAAATCCTTCTACCGCGCGTTGCGCGAGATGACCCCCGGCGAAATCGCGCGCATCGGGATGATGCCGGTCTCCTTTACCAACGAACTTTATCGCGATGAGGAGGAAAAGCGCGCCGCGCGCCGCGATGCCCGCTTCGTCAACAGCGCGATGATGGTGACGCTGCTGGGGGCGGCGATCTCGGACGGCCTCGAAGACGGCCGGGTCGTGAGCGGCGTCGGCGGCCAGTACAATTTCGTGGCGCAAGCCTTTGCGCTCGATGGCGCGCGCTCGATCCTGGCGCTGGATGCCGTGCGCGCCGGCGCGAAAGCGCAATCCAATATCCGCTGGTCGTATGGCCACGAAACCATACCGCGGCACTTGCGCGACATTTTTGTCACCGAATATGGCGTCGCCGACACAAGAGGGAAGTCGGACGAGGACGTCATCGCGGCGATGCTGGCGGTTGCCGATTCGCGCTTCCAGGACGAGCTCGCGCGCCGCGCCAAGGAGGTCGGCAAGCTGCCGAAGTCCTATCAAATTCCGGCCGCTTGTCGCGAAAACCTGCCGGAGCGCATTACGGCTGCCCTCAAGCCTGCGCGCGAGGCGGGATTGTTGCCGTCGTTTCCATTCGGCAGCGATTTCACCGATGTCGAGCAGCGCCTGATGCCGGCGTTGCAGATCCTCCAGGAGGCGCAGCGCATGCCGCTGCGGCTGGCCTCTCTCTTGTGGCGGGGAGTGACGCGAACGCCAGGCGCGGCCGACGAACAGTGCCTGGCGCGGCTCGGGCTGGAGAAGCCCGCAAATCTTGCCGAGCGGATGTATCGCGCGCTGGTGGGCGCGGCGCTGGACCAGGTTCGTCATGGCCGGGCTTGACCATTGGCTTGACCCGGCCATCCATCCTTCTCGGAAAAACCCGATTGAATTGATGGACCCGCGGGTCAAGCCCGCGGGTGACGAGCAAATGTTGGACGCCGGCGTTATCCGACGACCACCTACCGGTTCTTGTTCACAGGCTTGCGTTTCGCGATGAAGGCCGCCATGCCCTCGGCGCGGTCTTCCAGCGCGAAGGTCGCGTGGAACAGGTTGCGCTCGACATTGAGCCCGTCGGCAAGCGGGGTCTCGAAGGCGCGGTTGATGGCTTCCTTGGCCATGATCGCAGCCGGACGCGACATCGATGCGATCGTTTCCGCGATAGCCATCGCCTCGTCCATCAATTTGTCCGCGGGTACCACACGGCTGACAAGGCCGCTTCGCTCGGCTTCCGCCGCATCCATCATCCGTCCGGTGAGGCACAGATCCATCGCCTTGGACTTGCCGACCGCCCGCGTCAGCCGCTGCGTGCCGCCGATGCCGGGAATGGTTCCGAGGGTGATTTCCGGCTGACCGAATTTGGCAGTCTCGGCTGCGATGATGATGTCGCACATCATCGCGAGCTCGCAGCCGCCGCCGAGCGCATAGCCAGCGACTGCGGCAATCGTCGGCTTGCGGCACTTTGCGACGCGATCGCCGCCGATCGCGGCGAAATCGCTGGAGAACATGTCGATAAAGGTCTTCGGCTGCATCTCCTTGATGTCGGCGCCGGCGGCGAACGCCTTTTCGCTGCCGGTGATCACGATGCAGCCGATTGCCTCGTCGGCCTCCAGATCATCGACGGCGGCCGCGATCTCGCGAAAGACGCCGAAGGACAGCGCGTTGAGCATTTTGGGGCGGTTGAGCCTGATCAGGCCGACCGCGCCCTTGCTCTCGACAATGATGTGCTCGAACGTGCTCATGGCCCACTCCAAAAGGCGAAAAAACCCTGCGCCAATGTGCCCGCCGACGGGTTGCGCATCAAGCCATCGGTGCCGGCGCGGGCAATTGGTGCTATGAGCCGGTCGAACCGACACGAAGCAGATTGGGCTCCTGATCGGCCCTCGATCGGTTTTCGATCACGACTTCGTGACTGGCAGATTGCGCCGTAACAATCTGAAAGATCGACCGAAATGCATGGTGGGAGCGTGCGTGCGCGAACGTGAAGACGAGTGGACCGGCCTGATGCGGTCGGCCATCTCCGGAGACAGCGCGGCATATCATCGGCTGCTCAAGGCCGTGACGCCGGTCCTCAGGGCCGCGGCGCGGCGCGGGTTGGCGCGCGCGGGGCAACCGGTCGACCAAGCCGAGGATATCGTGCAGGACATCTTGCTTGCGGTGCATATGAAGCGACACACCTGGGACGCGAACGCCCCGTTGGCGCCCTGGCTGTTTGCGATCGCCCGCAACAAGCTGATCGACGCACTGCGCCGGCGCGGAAGGCGCATCTTCGTCAACATCGACGATTTTGCCGAGACGCTCTCCGATCAGCCTGCCGAAGAGACCGCATCGGCAAGAGAAATTGCAGTCCAGCTCAACGCGCTGCCGCCGCGCCAGCGCGAGGTGTTGCAATCGATCGCGGTCGAGAGCGCTTCCATCAAGGACACCGCGGCCAGGTTTGCGATGAGCGAGGGTGCGGTGCGCGTGGCGCTGCACCGGGGATTGGCGAGCCTCACGGCGAAACTCAGGGAATAACGAGATGGACACCGATCAGCTCATCAAGACCCTCGCCGCCGACAATGCTCATCGCGCCCGTCCGGTTGGTTTCGTGCTCGCTCTGGCGCTGCTGGCGGCAGCTCCGGTCTCGCTGATGATGTTCTTCGCCGAGCTCGGCGTCAGGCCTGACGTGATGACGGCGATGCACAATCCGTTTTTCAACCTGAAATTCGCGGTCACGCTCGCGCTGGCCGCGGCTGCGATCACGGTCGCACTGCATCTGTCGCGGCCGGAAGCCTCGCTGCGCGGCTTTGTGTGGCTGTTCATGGTTCCGGCCGGTCTCCTGGTTGCGGGCATCTCCGGCGAGATGATGATGCCGCAGCGGCTGCCGATGATGACGCGTCTGGTCGGCAGCAATTCGAAAGTCTGCATGACCGCGGTCCCGATGATGTCTCTGCCGCTGCTTGCGGCCTCGCTGATTGGGTTGCGTCACGGCGCGCCGACCCGGCCTGCGCTCGAAGGCGCGATGGCCGGACTTCTCTCGGCCGGGCTCGCGGCGACGATCTATGCGTCGCATTGCCCCGACGATTCGCCGCTGTTCGTTGCGACCTGGTACACGCTGTCGGCGGCGCTGGTGGCCGCGATCGGCGCGCTGGTCGGATCCCGCGTTTTGAGGTTCTAAGCCGCCGGCGCCGGCGCCGCGCATTGCATGCGGTGAAAGCGCAGCACCTGCTGGGCGGTCGAAGGCCGCAACCGTTCGTAGGTTTCCCGGCAGGCGTTCAGGTCGGTCGGCTCGCCTCCGGAGAGTTCGTCGCGCATATGGATGATCGACCTTACCGTGGTCCATGACATGCCGGAGACCTTCGCCAGGATCATGACACCCTCGGCCCGGGTTTCCACCATCATGTTCTCGGCGACCGCGACCGGCACGCTGGCAAGTGCAGCGATCGCTGCATTGATCTCGTCGAACTTGCCTTCCTCGGCAAATCGCGCGATCTGGCTCTCATCGAGCCGTCCGTCGTCGTGAAGCGATTTGATCAGGGCATGTGCGATCGCCGTCTGCCTGGTCATCGCCGACGGCGCCGAACGCGCGCGTCGCGTCGCCTCGCGCACGGCAAGGGGAACCTCGGCCGCATGCTCTGGGTTGGCCGCTTCGAGACGTTGCCGCACCGTCTCGGACGCCTTCGCGAGCAGCTTCAGATAGAGATGCCGCGGCATGTTCGGCCGGAGCCCCAGGCAGGTTGCGAGATTGTCGTCGCCCTCTGCGCGGTTGACCAGCCTGGTAAAGCCGCGCTCGGAGAACTCCGCTCCGGGATTGTTCACCGTCGACTGCACCACCTCGTCATTGCCGCGCAGAACCAGCACGTCGGTCACCGCGTCGCTCAGCACCTTGCGCATCGAGATCGCCATCAGATGCGCCTGGCTCTTGCCGCGCGCGACCTCGATCAGGGCCGCGTCGTCGAGCCGGTTCGATTGCGACAACACCGGGCCGGCAACTTCGATCACATCGTCGAATGCAAGCGTGCGGATGGTCAGAGGCGGCGCGGTATCGATCGGCGCAAGTCGTTGGGCGAGCAGCTCCTTGGCCGAAATCTCGATGTGCTCGATCAGGCACTGGAACACGTCGTCGAACAGCGCGATCTGCGAATCGGAATAGTCGATCGCGCCGTTGACAAAGAGGTCGGTCACCCGTCGCAGCGTTTCGACCCGGCGCGCCACCGTCCCGTGGGCGAGCGCCGATTGCAGCTCGTCGAGCAGGTTCTCGGAAGGAATGGCGGCAGCTTTCAAATTCATCGTCTCTGTCCTGGAGAAAATGGCGGCGATGCTTTCTTCGCCCCCGGCAACGGATTTGTTCGGTTCGGTTCAGGCACTGGTGATACGGTTGCGTCCCCTGGCCTTCGCGGCGTAGAGCGCGCCGTCGGCGCGGGCAAGGAGTGTGTCGGAGGTCTCGTTGGCGCGCAGTTCGGCGACGCCTGCCGATATCGTGACGCGCATGCCGGGCGAAAACGCGCTCCAGTCGAGTTCGGCGATGATGGCGCGCAGACGGTCCAGCATCTGGGTAGCGCCTTGTTCGTCGGTGTCGGGAAGGAGCAGGAGAAATTCCTCGCCGCCGTAGCGGCCGAACCGGTCGATGGTGCGGATATTGGCAAACACCGTAATCGCGAAGGTGCGCAGCACCTCGTCGCCGGTCGGGTGGCCGTACAGGTCGTTGACGCGCTTGAAGAAGTCGAGATCGATCAGTGCGACCGAGCATGGCACTTTGAGGCGTGCGGTGCGGGCAATTTCCTCTTCCAGCATCCGCATGATGCAGCGACGGTTGAACGAGCCGGTCAATTCATCGAGCTCGGCCAACTCCTCGATGCGGCGATAGGCCTCCTTCAGCTTGAGCCCGCTCTGGTACAGCGACTGCCGCATCAAGCTGGAAAAGATGCCTACAAAAAGACAGCGACCGATGCCCAGCACGAACACCAGCATGGTGGCGAGGCGCTCCAGGTGGCTGTCATGCGGCAGTCCGATCGGCTTGTCGGTCAGAAGAAACAGGAATGCGATGCCGGTCGCAATCATCGTCCAGATCGCAGCCGATTGCCCCGGTGTCGAGCGCAGCGATCCGAAATTGACGATGAGAAACAGTGTGCAGAGGAACATCAAGCCGACGCCGGGTGCGACATAGGCGAAGGCCAGCACGATCGCCACGCTGATGAACAGCTGCGGCACCACACAATAGTGGTCCTTGAAGCGCTCGGTAAATCCGGTTTCCGACAGCAGCAGATAGAAGGCGACCGACAGCAGGCCCGCCCCGACATAGGCCGGCGCAATCGTCAGCGGCACGGCTCCGGCCTCGGCAAAGATCAGGAGAATAAGGCCGTCCAGCAGGTAGCTCGCCGCGATCATTCCCTGAATCTGGCGCCGTTGCCGGACGCGACGCGACAGCACCTTGGGCGTCGGCCTTGGACCAACGCTTTCCAGCTCAGCCGCAATCGGGTTCAGAAACGGCGTTGCAATGCTGCCCATCGTGTCGCCAAAACATGGAACTCGGCAGCAAAGAATCTAATTGGGAAAGCCTTTAGTTTTGGTATCTTTTGGAACCAATTCCGGTTTCCCGTGGAGCGGGGATGTCCCCCTTGATCGGCAATCAAAATCAAGCCCGGATTTGGGGATAAAACGCCGTTGTCCCGGGTCAGATAGAGATATGCTTTGGCAAGGAACCCTTGCTATTGCGGGGTGGGACAGGGCGCGCTGGAACGAGAGTTTTCCTGTATTATGATACCTAAATTCGGGCGCTGTAGCGCGTCAGGCATCCTATGGCTGGCGAGGGATCGCTGTTTGTGCGGTTCGTCACATAACTTTGGAGATTTCCGGGATAGTTTGAAGAATCTTGCATATCGCTTCGAACCACCTGCCAATTCACTTCGACCAAACCTGCGAGACGGAAATTGAGCGCAACGACGGTTACGGACGACGTCCTGATCGCCAGGATCGCTCAAGGCGACCGGCTTGCCATGCAGGTGCTGTACGGACGGCACCATGTCAGGGTGTTTCGCTTCGGGCTTCGGCTCGTGCGCGATGAGCAAATCGCGGAGGATCTCATCAGTGAGGTTTTCCTCGATGTGTGGCGTCAGGCCGGAAAGTTCGAAGGCCGTTCCGCCGTCTCCACCTGGCTCTTGGCGATCACGCGATTCAAGGCCCTCTCTGCGCTGAGGCGCAGGAAGGACCTCGAGCTGGAAGACGAGGCGGCCAACGCGATCGAAGACTCCTCCGACAATCCGGAAGTCGCGGTCACGAAGAAGGATACGAGTGAAGCGTTGCGCAAGTGCCTGACGGCGCTTTCGCAGGAGCATCGGGAGATCGTCGATCTCGTCTACTACCACGAGAAGTCGGTGGAAGAGGTGGCGGAGATTGTCGGTATCCCGGAGAACACGGTGAAGACGCGCCTGTTCTATGCGCGCAAGAAGATTGCCGAGCTGCTGAGGGCTGCCGGCGTGGAGCGAGGCTGGCCATGATGGCATTGAGCAAGAAAATGTTCGAGCAAGAGCCCAATGAGATCGAGACACTGCTGCCCTGGCATGCGGCCGGCACGCTGAACGCGCGCGATGCGCGCCGGGTCGAGGAGGCGCTTGCCCGCGATCCCGATCTTGCTCGCCAATACGGCGTGATCCGCGAGGAATATGCCGAGACCATCGCGCTCAATGAAAGCCTGGGCGCGCCCTCGGTTCGGGCGATGCAGAAATTATTCGCGGCGATCGACGCGGAGCCCGCCCGTGAAGCGCGCCCGTCGGTCAGTCTTTCGGCGCGGATCTCCGGTTTTTTCGCTAGCCTGTCGCCGCGGACGCTCGCCTGGTCGGCGAGCCTCGGTGCGGTGGCGCTGGTGCTGCAGGCCGCCGTGATCGGCGCGGTGCTTCTGGAGAACCAGAGCGCGACCTACCAGACCGCGTCGTTGTCAACGAACGAGCCGATCACCCGCGCATTGGGCGCAGCGCAGAGCCCGCCGCGCGCGCTGGTGCGTTTTGCCCCGGACGCAAGAGTGTCCGACATCACCGCTCTGCTTGACAGCTACCAGGCCTCGATCCTCGATGGCGCCAAGGGCGGCATGTTCCGGCTGCAATTCGGCAACAAGACGATGACAAAGGACGATATCGCGCACCTGATGAGCAGGCTGCAAAGCGAGAAGATCGTCAGTCTTGCGGTGGCGACGCCCTGAAGGCGCCGCGCCCTCGCTTCACGTTTGGGGTCTCCATCATGCATGGCGCGACGAATTGGCGGACGGGTGCGAGACGGGCGGCACTGGTTCTGATCGCTCTGGCTCCGCCTCTGGTCTGCTCCGGCCTCAGTCCCGCTCACGCCCAAGGTATCACCTTCCGCCCGCCTGCCATCAATGTCCCGCCGCGACTCCCGCACATCAATCCGAACGTGGCCGGCACGGCAGCCCTCAGGGCAACCACGCCGAACCTGAATTTGCAGCAGGGCTGCAGCTACGCCTATCGCAGCGCCGACGGCGAATGCAACAGTGACCCAAACTCGACCGCGGGCGGTGGCGGCGGCAACGGCAGCGGCAAAGGCAAAGGCTCGGCCGGCAACGGCAAGTCGGGCGGGGGAAAGAGCACGGTTGCGACAACCACACCGAACCTGCAGACGGTTGCCAACGAGTTCGTGGCCGAGCTCAACGGCAACCTGACCGACGCGCAGGCGGACGCGCTGGCGCGGCGCCACGGCCTGAGGCGGCTGGAATCGCAGAATTTTCCACTGATAGGCGCGACCATCGGGCTGTTCCGCATTGCCGACGGCCGATCGGTTGAGGCACACAGGCGTGATTTCGCCGCCGACGCCAATGTCCGTTCGGTCCAGCTCAACTACCGCTATCTCCTGCAGGAGCAGCAGACGATTCCGAGCGAGGGTGATCCTTCGCAATATGTGGTGGCGAGGCTGCGTCTGGCTGAGGCGCATATGCTCGCTCACGGCACCAACGTCAGGATCGCCGTGATCGATTCCGGGATCGACGCAAGCCATCCCGAACTCATCAACTCGGTTGCCGAGAGCTTCGATGCGCTCGCCTCCACCGAGGGAGCGCATGTTCACGGTACCGGCGTTGCGGGGGCGATCGTTTCGCACGGAAGGCTGATCGGCAGCGCGCCGGCAGCGCAGATTCTCGCTATCCGCGCCTTCGCCAAGGGAAAGCTCGGCGAAGAAAGCAATTCCTATGTCGTTCTCAAGGGGCTTGACTACGCCGCAGCGCACAACTCGCAGATCATCAATATGAGCTTTGCCGGTCCCAGAGATGCGATGATCGAGCGCGGTATCGACGCACTGGCGGGCAGGGGCATCATCATGGTTGCCGCAGCCGGCAATGCCGGCGCGAAATCGCCGCCGCTCTATCCGGCGGCCAATCCGAACGTGATTGCGGTCAGCGGCACCGACGCGGATGACAAGCTGTTCGCCGCGTCGAATCGCGGCAGCTATATTGCACTTGCCGCGCCCGGCGCCGACCTGTTCCTGCCCGCGCCGGACCAGAAATACCAGATCTCGTCGGGAACCTCGTTTTCCGCCGCCTATGTCAGCGGCGTTGCCGCCTTGATGCTGGAGCGGAATCCGGTCTTGAAGGCGGCTGACGTGCGCGCGATCCTGATGAAGACGGCGCGTGACTTGGGCTCACCAGGTCGTGATGATCGGTTCGGAGCCGGCGAGGCAGATGCGTTTGCGGCGGCCGAGGCCGCGAAGGCTGGGTTGGCCGCACCCATCGTGACGAATGAACCGCAAAACCCGCCGGTTACAACAATGGTGACTGATAAATCGACGGCAAGCGGGCCCATTCGGCCCGCTGCGCAATAAGCTTGCTCCCAATGAGCGATCATCGCGACGAATGGTGTGCGCTCTTAAACGATTGCTTGCGCGTGATCTTTTCGGAGCACCACGGTTCGGAGCTGGCGTCTTGCGATTCATCACGCGCAAAAACGTCTTCGTGATTGGTTAAAAAAATCGCTCGTTTGCTTGAACGTCCCCCGGACCCCCGGCGACCAATGCCTGTGGGAGCGGAAATCCCTCCCCATAGCTGTATTCGGCGCGAGCGCCCATCCACCCCAAGCGCCCATATGGCTTTGACCCGTCCGGTTGTCCCCCCGGACGGGTCTTTCATTTTTGGCGCCGCGTCTTGCGAAAAGAATGAGGACTCGTCGGTGCGAAGCCGTCAATCTTTTGACGCAGTATCGACACCGCTGGACAAAGAAACTTCTTTTCCACAACATATTCCCGTCACGTCTGATTGATTCGCTGTCGTTGCGTCTGCGTCCGTTCCTCTTATACGGGCTGGTTCATGACACATCGTCCGGACGTGGCGGGGGGCCACGATGTCGCGGCGCGCTGGTGCGCGCTCGCCGAGCAGCGACTGGAATACCTCACCGAAATGTTCGAGAGCGGCCGCTGGCGCCGCTTTTACAGCGAGCGCGCCTTGCTCGAAAACATCAAGGAAGCGAAGCGCGCCGTGGAGACCTGGCGTGGTCTGTCGGCGCGGGCCCCGGTCGAGGGATTGCCGGCCGCGGCGACGTCGTTGTCGATGCAGACGGAGCCGCGGCGGGGCCACAGGATCGAACTGAAAGCCGCGCCTCCCAAAGCCGCGCCTCCCAAAGCTGGGCCTCCCAAAGCTGGGCCTCCCAAGGCTGTGCCGACACCGATCGAAATTCCGGACGCTGTGCCCGCCGAACTTGCCGCATCCGACGACTTGCCGCGCCAGGTTGCGGTCGACATGCTGGCACTGGAAAGCGCGCTCGGCATTTCCAACGAACCGTTCGACATGTCGGCCATCGAACGGCGTTATCCGCTGTTGCGCAACACTCTATGAATGAGATCAACGCCGCACGGCGTTGGTTCCGATCACGACCTGCGCAAAGCGCTGCGCGCCGTCGACCGACAGATCCGCTGTAATCGCGTGCGCATGGTCGAGCCCGACCACCGCGCCGCGCGGCGTCTCCGAGATCGTGTTGTTGTTGACGAGCGCGCTGCCCGCCCCCGACACGACCGATACCCCGATGCCGGCAAACGCCTTGCGAATGACATTGCCCGTGATCGCGACGTCGCGCAGATACTTGCCCCAGCCGGCGACGATGCCGAAGGAGGGGGCGTTCTCGATCACATTGCCCGTGACCGACGTGTCGGCCTCGACATAGATGCCGATGCCGGCGTCGTCGTCGGGCGCCGTCCCGATCGGCCGCTTCGGCAGAAGGTTTCGGATGATGTTGCCCTGCACGACCGCGATGCGGCCGCCCTCGTTGAAATTGCAGACGGAGACGCCGAGCGCCGCGCCGTCCACGACATTGCCCGAGATCACCGCGCCCTCGAAGGAAAACTCCGAATACAGCGCGACCTCGCGCACATCGCTGACGCTGTTGTTGACAATCTGGATGTTGGAAGCCGAGTTGCCGCGCACCGCCGAATAATCGCAATTCCTGATGCGGTTGCCGCGCACGATGACATTGCCGGCGCGAAACGCGTTGATGGCATTGCCATATTGCCCCGACCCGCCGGTGCCGGCCTTGATGTTCTCGATGCGGTTGTCGGCCACCAGCGTTCCGTCATCGCCGATTGCCGTGCGCAGGATCTCGATTCCGTTGTCGTTGGTCCCGACAATGGTGTTGCGCGCGACGATCAGGCCCCGCGCATCGAACGATACGATGGCCGTCGTCGCGGTCTCGGTGATGATGTTGCCGGAGATTTCGCCGGAGACCTGCTCGAGCCAGATGCCGTTGCCGCCGCTGCCGACAATCTCGCAATTCGCAATACGCACATCGCGGCCACCGAGACAGTGGACGAGGCCCTGGCGCGCGGGTAGCGGCAGGCCGCCGCCGTCAAGCGCGATGCCGTCGAGTCCGATATGGTCCGCGCCTTCGCTCAAGACCAGCGATGCGCCACCTGTAGAGACAAGTCTTGTCGCGCCGCGCACGCCGACAAGCTGTGTGCCGCGCGCAAGATGCAAGGTGCCGGTACGGTAGATGCCGGGCGGCAATGCCAGCGGCATTTGCGCGCGTGCGGCCTCATCGATGGCGCGCTGCAGGACGCGGGTCTGATCGTCCGTGGCGTTGGGGCGCACGCCATATTGGGTGGCGTCGCGACCGAGCGCGGAGACAAGCTCTCCGGCGCGCGCATTGTCGGCCGCGGCAACTGCGCCGGCGACGCCGGCAGCGGATGCGCCAAGGATATACCGGCGATTGAGGTCCATGACCGTCGTCCCGCTGAAATGCTGGATCGAGGTGGAGTACCCCGGAATTGCGCCCGGGCGCGCGGTAGCAGGGCGCAAGGCCGCGCCATTGTTGCGGGTAGGGTTAAATCTTTACCCCCGACGTCCCGATCTTCTCGCTATTTGACCAGGTCGGCGATCTGCTCGGCGGCAAGCGAAGGCGTGATGCGCCCTCCGGCGACCTCGGTCTCGATCTTTTTCACTTTCGCGCGGGTTGCGGCGTCCGCGCGCAGCCGCGCCAGCATGCGGTTTTCCAGCATCGACCACATCCACTTGACCTGCTGCTCGCGCCGCCGCGCGGCAAAATCGCCCGAGGCGGTCATCGCCGTGCGATGGTCGAGGATTTTCTGCCAGAGGTTTGCAATGCCTGTCCCGGTCAGGGCCGAATAGATCTCAACCGGTGGCTGCCAGTGCTCCGAGCGGGGCGACAGAATATGCAGCGCGCTGCGGTACTCCGCGGCGGCATGCTGCGCGCGCTTGAGATTGTCGCCGTCGGCCTTGTTGATCGCGATCATGTCGGCGAGCTCAACCAGGCCCTTCTTGATGCCCTGGAGTTCGTCGCCGGCGCCCGGCAGCATGAGCGCGAGGAAGAAGTCGGTCATGTCGCAGACGGCGGTCTCGGATTGCCCGATGCCGACGGTTTCCACCAGGATCACATCGAAGCCGGCGGCCTCGCAGAGCAGCATCGCCTCGCGAGTCTTGACCGCGACGCCGCCCAGCGTGCCGGAAGAGGGCGAGGGGCGGATAAAGGCGGAATCGGAGACGGCAAGCCGTGCCATCCGCGTCTTGTCGCCGAGAATCGAGCCGCCGGTGCGCGCCGACGACGGGTCGACGGCCAGCACCGCGACCTTGTGGCCGCGTTCGATCAGGAAGCTGCCGAGCGCATCGATGGTGGTGGATTTGCCGACACCGGGCGAGCCGGTGATGCCGACGCGGATCGCCTTGCCGGTCGCGGGCAACAGCGCCTGCACGAGATCGCGGGCAGCCGCCAGATGGTCGCTTCGCCGGCTCTCGATCAGCGTGATCGCGCGCGCCAGTGCCGCGCGATTGCCTGCGCGAACCTCGCGGGCGAGGGTTTTGATGTCAACGGAAGGTCGCTTCGGCGAGGACATGGGCTTGGTTTACAACGCCGGCACGCGGCAGGCGAGCCTGAGAGGGCCTGCATCCACGGGATCGGGTCTCCCAGGGCACGTAGGCGACGTACTGGCCCCCGACATAGGGGCCCCGACGGCTATTCCGCCGCCTCGCTATGGCCGAGCCGCGCGTTGAGCTTGTGGATCAGCTCCTCGGCGGCATCGGCGATCACGGTGCCCGGCGGATAGATCGCCTCGGCGCCCGCCGCATGGAGGGCGTCGTAATCCTGCGGCGGCACGACGCCGCCAACAATAATCATAATGTCCTCGCGGCCGTGCTTCTTCAGCGCCGCCTTCAGCTCCGGCACGGCGGTCAAATGCGCGGCCGCAAGCGAGGACACACCCAGAATATGCACGTCGTTCTCGACCGCCTGCCGCGCGGCTTCGTCAGCAGTCGCAAACAAGGGCCCGATGTCGACGTCGAAGCCGACATCGGCGAAGGCGGAGGCGATCACCTTCTGGCCGCGGTCATGGCCGTCCTGACCGATCTTTGCCACCAGGATGCGCGGGCGCCGGCCTTCCGCCTCCTCGAAGGCGTCGATCAGCGCCTGCAGCTTCGAAACCCTGTCGGACATCGCGGAGGCCTCTCGTTTGTAAACACCGGTGATGGACTTGATCTCGGCGCGGTGGCGCCCGAACACCTTTTCCATCGCGTCCGAAATCTCGCCAACGGTCGCTTTTGCCCGCGCCGCATCGATCGCCAGCGCCAGCAGGTTGCCGTTGCCTTCGCCGGCCGAACGGGTCAGCGCCGACAGCGCCGCATCGACGTCGGTCTGGTTGCGCTCTGAGCGCAGGCGCTTGAGCTTGTCGATCTGCAGGCGGCGAACGGTGGAATTTTCCACCTTCAAAATGTCGATCGGCTTCTCGTCCGTCGGCCTGTACTTGTTGACGCCGATCACCGACTGCCTGCCGGCATCGATGCGGGCTTGCGTCTTGGCGGAGGCTTCCTCGATGCGCAGCTTCGGCAAGCCGGCTTCGATCGCCTTTGCCATGCCGCCAAGCGCTTCGACCTCCTGGATGTGACCCCAGGCCTTTGCGGCAAGATCGCGGGTCAGCCGCTCGACATAATAGGAACCGCCCCAGGGATCGATGATCCGCGTCGTTCCGCTCTCCTGCTGCAAAAACAGCTGGGTGTTTCGCGCGATGCGCGCGGAAAAATCCGTGGGCAGCGCCAGCGCTTCGTCGAGCGCATTGGTGTGCAGCGATTGCGTATGGCCCTGCGTCGCCGCCATCGCTTCGATCGTGGTGCGCATCACATTGTTGAACACGTCCTGCGCGGTAAGCGACCAGCCGGAGGTCTGGCAGTGGGTACGCAAGGACAGCGAGCGCGGGTCCTTCGGATTGAACGGCTTCAGGAGCTTCGCCCAGAGCAGCCGCGCCGCGCGCATCTTGGCGACTTCCATGAAAAAGTTCATGCCGATCGCCCAGAAGAACGACAGCCGCGGCGCGAAGCGGTCGACGTCGAGGCCTGCGGCAAGACCAGCGCGCAGATACTCGACGCCGTCGGCGAGCGTATAGGCAAGCTCGAGATCCTGGGTCGCTCCGGCCTCCTGCATGTGATAGCCGGAGATCGAGATCGAGTTGAATTTCGGCATCTTCTGCGAGGTGTACGCAAAGATGTCGGAGATGATCCGCATCGAGGGCAAAGGCGGATAGATGTAGGTGTTGCGCACCATGAACTCTTTTAAGATGTCGTTCTGAATGGTGCCCGAGAGTTTTTCCGGCGGCACGCCCTGTTCCTCGGCGGCGACGACGAACAGCGCAAGGATCGGCAGCACCGCGCCGTTCATGGTCATCGACACGCTCATCTTGTCGAGCGGGATGCCGGCAAACAGCGTGCGCATGTCGTAGATCGAGTCGATTGCGACACCGGCCATGCCGACATCGCCGGACACGCGCGGATGATCCGAGTCATAGCCGCGATGGGTGGCGAGATCGAAGGCAACCGAAAGGCCCTTCTGCCCGGCGGCCAGATTGCGGCGGTAGAACGCGTTGGAATCTTCCGCCGTGGAGAAGCCGGCATATTGGCGGACCGTCCAGGGCTGATTGACATACATGGTCGGGTAGGGGCCGCGCAGATAGGGTGCAATCCCCGGCCAGGTGTCGAGGAAATCGAGGCCTGCGAGATCGGCTTCGCCGTAAGCCGGCTTGACCGGGATGCCTTCGGGGGTGAGCCAGGGGGTCGCGTCGCCAGCGGGCGCCGGGCCGGCGGTTTTTTCGAAAGCTAAGTCCGCAAAATTCGGGATACGGCTCATGGCAATCATCCTAGCATATTCGGGGATGTCGCGACCTTAATCATGATCCGGATGCTGGTGGCTTGTGATGGTTGCCATCTTCTCCGGGCCATAGTTCTGGATGGTGGTCTGGCTCGGCAGGTTGGAGATTCCGACCACCCAGCCGAGCCGGGATTCCGAGCCGTATTGCCGGGTCGGGATCACCCGGTCGGGTCGGTCAAAGGTTCCGGTCATGATCTCGATCCGCTCGCCATCGATGCGGCGGAAGCTCAGGGGCGTGCCGCACTGCGCGCAGAAGTCGCGCTCGGCGATCGACGAGGATTTGAATGCCGCGGGCTTGCCGCGCGTCCAGGCAAAGGCGGTCTTTTCGATGTCGGCGAAGGAGGCGAACGGCGCGCCCGAGGCTTTCTGGCACATCCGGCAATGGCAGATGCTGACCTTCACCGGCGCTGCCGTCAGCGCAAAGCGAACGGCGCCGCATTGGCAGCCGCCGGTGAGCAGGGGTTTGGCGTCCGCGTTCATCGAAGCTCCATCCGCTCATAGGCCTCTTGCAGCAGCGCCAGCGCGTCGCAGCCGGCAAAGATGAACGCGCCGACGCCTGCCGCGCGCAACGCCGCTTCCTGCTCGGCTGGCCGTCCTGCCAGGTAGATATGTCCTGCGCCGGCCGCCTGCAGGGCTTTCGCGGCTTCGATTGCGAGCTGCGCATAGACCTTGTCGGAGGAGCAGAGGCAGACGAGGTCGGCGCCGGATACGCGCCAGGCCGCAGCGAGCGCGGCAGGGTCCGCAAAACCATCGCTGTCGACGGCCTCGATTCCGCCGGCTTCGAAAAAACTCTTGGCAAAGGTCGCGCGCGCCGTGAAGTCAGCGGCGGTGCCGAGATTGCCGAGGAAGACGCGCGGCCGGCGTCCGCCATGTTTCAGGCGCTGGTCCGAGCGGTCGCGCAGGCGCTCGAACGGAACCGCGAGCCGCATCGGCTGCAGCGGCTCGAAGCTGACTGCGGCGTTGGTATCGGCCACAGGCGTCGCCGGCTCGATGTCCTCGACCGCGACGTCCGCTTCCTTCAAGTTGGGAAACTCGCTGGCGCCCGTCAGCACATCCTTGCGGCGGGCGATATTGGCTTCGCGCGCCTTGCGCACGCTTGCGACCTTGGCCTGGATCAGCCCTTGCTGAAGCGCGCAGAATATGCCGCCGGCCTTTTCGATCTCCTGAAACAAGGACCAGGCGGCTCCGCAGAGTTCTTGCGTCAGGCTCTCGATCCCACCGGAGCCGGCCGCGGGATCGGACACCTTTGCGAGGTTCGATTCCTCGAGCAGAACAAGCTGCGTATTGCGCGCCACGCGTCGCGCAAGGGCGTCGGGCAGCCCAAGCGCGAGCGTATGCGGCAACACGGTGATGGCATTGGCGCCGGCGAGGCCCGCAGCGAAGGTCGCCATCGTCGCGCGCAGCATGTTCACGTAAGCGTCGCGCTGTGTCAGCATGCGCCAGGCGGTTTCGGCGGCGATAAAGACGGGCGCAGGCTCGAGTCCGCACGCCTGCTCGACACGCGCCCAGAGCAGCCGGAGCGCGCGGAACTTGGCGATCGTCAAAAATTGATCCGCATCTGCGACCAGGCGGAACGCGATCGCGCGGCTGGCACGGTCGAGCGGGATACTGCCGGCCTCGAGCATGCGCAGATATGCGACCGCCGCCGACAGCGCAAAGGCAAGCTCCTGCGCCTCAGATCCGCCCGCGTCATGCACCGGGCGGCCATCGGCGAGCACGAACGGTCCCGCAAAACCGCGCCCCATGAGATCGCCCACAATCTTAGCGAACGGCTTTTCCACCTCAGCCCATGGCGCAGCACTCGTGCCGCGCACGGCGATCGTGGACAGCGCTTGATAATTGAAACGGATGTCGGCCTTGGCGGGATCGACCCGCCTGGCCTCGATCAGGTCAGCGAGGTTGGTGCCGGCGTTGTCGCGCCCGAACACCGGATTGAGCGAAATCGAAACACCAGCGTCGAAGATCACGCGGTCGAACAGCCGCTTCAGCGTGTCGGGCGTTGCATCGATGATGCCAAAGCCGCGTGCTCCGGGCCCGCCCTGGAACTCGACCTCAAGGCCGGTCGCGCCGTTCTCGAGGTCGTGCAGCGCAGCCGCGTTGGCCTTCGCTGGATCCGGGTGATCGAGGCGCTGCATGATCTGCCAGGGCGCGCCAGCGGCGCGGCCGGGAATGGGCGCAGCGCCTTTGGCGCGTGTATAGATCGGCGCGATCTTCAGCCCGTCATAGGTCTTGCTTTCGAGCCTCTCGAGCGGCGCGCCCTTCAAGACGCCGTCGACAAGCTTGCGCCAGTCCTCATAGGAGGCCTGCGGGAAGTCGGCCGCAAGGTGCAGATCGTCGGTCGCAGAGGTCATTTCAGCAGGCTACTCCCGCTCGATTTTTGCTGCAAATTGCCACGGGGAGGGCCCCCAAGCCAAACCCTAGTTTCGTCATTTTTGGCGCATGGTCTTTTCAGAAAACCGCTACCCACCCCGCATCAAGTGCGGGACAGGCTTTTTCCGGATCATGCACTATCCGGCAACCGCTCGATCCCCTCGGTCGACAGCTCTGCCAAGGCGGCCTTGACGCTGCGACCCGCGATTATCCGCTCGGGCGCAATCTCCACCAGCGGCACCAGCACGAAAGCGCGCTCGAACAGACGCGGGTGGGGCAGCGTCAGTTCCGGCCGCTCCAGGGCAACGTCGTCATAGGCGAGCAAATCAAGGTCCAGGGTGCGCGGACCCCAGCGCAGCTCTCTAGACCGGTCGCGGCCGAATCTCCGTTCGATCTTCTGCAGGGCAAACAGCAGCGCATGCGGATCAAGGCTTGTCTTGATCTCGATGCACGCGTTGACAAAACGCGCCTGCTGCTCGTTGCCCCAGGGCGGGGTGACGTAGTCGGAGGAGCGCGCAAGCAGCTCGGCCTGTGCCATGCCGCAGATATTGGCGATCGCCTTTTTGAATGTGGCACGGACATCGCCGACATTGCCGCCGAGTGCGATCAGCGCGTCAGCCATGAGGATGCCGGCCGCGCGTCAGCACCACGCCGACATCTTCAAAAATTTCGGCGATCGGCGCATGCGGCTTGTGGACGGTGACCTTGACCGCGCGGATGCGTGGAAAGGCCGCAAGTACCGCATCTGCGACAGCGCCCGCTGCGCGCTCCAGAAGCTTGTAGTTGGCGTTCTTGAAAGCATCGGTTGCGGTCTTGACCACGTGCGAATAGGAGACGGTGTCGGCCAGCCGATCGGTGCGCGAGGATTCCGAGAGATCGGTGTAGAGCTCGAGATCGATGACAAAGCGTTGCCCGACCTCCGTCTCGTGCTTCATCACGCCGTGGCGGGCGTGGACGACGACGCCGGTAATAAAAATGGTATCGGTCATGCCTTGTCCTCGATTGCGGCGGCAACCCGCAACGCCTGTACGGTTTCGGCGACATCATGGGTGCGGATGATCCGCGCGCCGCGGCTCGCCGCGATCAGATGCGCCGCAATCGAGCCGCCGAGCCGCTCTTGTGGTTGCGAGGGGCTAACGGACGCGATGAAGCGCTTGCGCGAGGCGCCGACCAGCAGCGGCAGGCCGAAACTTTTGAGCTCGTCAAGGCGCGCCAGCGCCGTCATGCTCTGCTCGGTCGTCTTGCCGAAGCCGATGCCGGGGTCGAGCACGATATTGCCCGGGGGGATTCCCGCCTTGGCCGCGATGTCGAGCGAGCGGGCGAAAAAGGCGGCAATCTC
>Ga0335079_10002348_pt1 | contig 21879 bp, 19 predicted proteins | sample Lox_Sample_33_FD_206719 | JGI IMG/M metagenome (GOLD analysis project Ga0335079, IMG submission 206719) | Soil microbial communities from Loxahatchee National Wildlife Refuge, Florida, United States - Lox_Sample_3.3 | ecosystem: Environmental > Terrestrial > Soil > Wetlands | place: USA... | reverse complement strand
AGACCGCGTCCCGGCACGATGTCTTGTCCCACCTGCGCCCCCAAGTCGTGGAATTCCGCCGCAAACGCCGGCGGCAGACTGTTGTGCTCGGGATTCGAGGCGAAAAAGGGCGGCACCAGGGCATCCATGCCGCTGGCATCCGCGAGCTGCATTGATGCCGGGTCGAGCATTGAGATTACGTAAGTTGGCAGCACTCCGAACCCGAGGCAAAGCACCGCTAGAATGGCCATGGAGGATAGCGCGGCCGGAATGGTTTCAGTCACCCGCTTAGCCTCGTCATCCCGACGCATTCCAAGAAAACTCATCGCGAACACCTTCACGAAGCAGGTCACGGCCAATGCCGCAGTGAGCGCGAGTCCCGCGCCGCAAAGCGCGAATACGATCTTGGCGCCCGTCGAAGATAGCTCTGCCGAGCGCAGCATTGCCTGCAGCGTAAGCCATTCACTGGCGAAACCGTTGAACGGCGGCAGCGCGGCAATAGATAGCGTTCCGGCGAGGAAGCCGAGGGCCGTCAACGGCATTCCCTTGATCAGCCCGCCGAGCCGGTCCATGTCACGCGTTCCGGTCTGCGCTTCTACGGCGCCAACGCCGAAAAACAACAGCGCCTTGTAAAGCGAATGATTGATCATGTGGTAGAGCGACGCGACAAAAGCGATTGCCGCCAGCGCCGAATGGCCGGTGGCGACGAATATCATCCCGGCGCCGAAACCGGCGACCACAATGCCGACGTTTTCAATGGAGCTGTGCGCCAGCATCGCCTTGAGATCGTTGTCAGTAGTCGCATACAGAATTCCGATCAGCGCGGAAGCGCTGCCGACGACAAGCGCGACCAAGCCCGTTCCCGCCTGCGTGGCCGGCATGAGATCGGCGTTGACCCGCAGGATGCCATATAGGCCGAGGTTCAGCGTGGCGCCGGCGAGCACAGGCGTAAACGCGCGTGGCGCGGCAGCGTAGGCGCGCTGCAGCCACGAATTCACCGGGACCAGGCCAGCTTTCACGCCGAACCCAACGAAAGTAAGAAGAAACGCTCCCCAGCGAGGGTTCGAACTCAAAGCCGATGCGGCCGCTTTGAGCGCATCAAATTCTAGCGAACTCGCGTTGAACGCGAGCACAAGAAAGCCGAGCGCGGCGGCGAGTGTTCCGGCCTCGCCCATCGCGAGTAACAAATAACCCGATCCGACGTTGCCGTTCTCCCCGCTCGGGCCGCTCACCAAAAGCAGGTAGCACAGTATCGACATGACCTCCCACGCCAGCAGAAACATCAGCGCGTCTGCCGCTATCAGGATGAGAACGATAGACGCGTACAACGCAAACAGAATCACCGTGAACCCGCGTTCATGGCCGCGAAGGGATTCACACCTCAATTCGCCGCCCGCATAGATCGAAGCCGCGAACAGAACTAACCCCGTCACCAGCACGAACGCCGCGGATAGCGGATCAAGGCGCAACGTAAGCGTCGTCAGCCCAGGAATCGACCACAGCGTCCGGGTAAACACGTCACCGAACAGCAGTGCCCCTATACCCGCTGCTGCCGCCGCGACCGCGGCGAGACAGCCAAGCCATGCGAGCACGGTTCCCTGGAACACCGGCCGCACCGCGAGCGATAAAAGGATGCCGGCGCCGCACGCCGCGAAGAAAATGATAACGAGCGTCAGTGTGTCCATTACCGCTCCGCTGAAACCGGCTCGTACCCTGGCGGCGAGGAAACAAGCGACATCGGTGGCTTGCGTCCGACCGCGACCAGCAAACCGTGCAGGATCGCCAGCGGCGGCGGTGGATTTCCTGGCACTTCCACATCCACCGGCAGTACGTCGGCCACGCCGTTGGCGCAGACAAAGCTTTTCGCAAACACACCGCCCGATAGCGCGCACGCGCCGACAGCGACGATCCGTTTCGGCGTCGGCATGGCATCGTGGACTTTCTTCAGCGCAACACGCATTTGATCGGTCACCGGGCCAACGACCAGCAGCACGTCCGCGTGGCGCGGCGTCGGTGTGATAAAAAAGCCGAGCCGGTGCATGTTGTAATAGGGATTGTTGAGCTGCTTGACCTCGTTGAGGCACGCGCCACAGTCGCCCGCGTCCACAACCAAGACATGGATAGAGTGTCGGAACGGCCGGCAAAATTCATTCGGCACGCCAGGCGCCGCACCTGCGCCGGCCCACTCGTAACTTGGCGCCCAGTCGAGCGGGCGCCCGACTCCGCGAACGCAACGATAGCAATGAACGCAACGGCGATAATCCACCGAGATTTTGCTGTCCGTTAGACTGAGCGCCCGCGTTGGACAACGTTCCACGAGCGCGGCGGCATCAGTGGCAAATTCCCCGCTGCCGGGCAATCCCGGCGTCACGCCGGCGGCGCGTTCCGCGCCGCGCGGGTATGGCGTGGTCTTGATTCCCGTGCGTATGCCTTTAATGACCCATTGGCTCATATCTTTTCCAGGTCCGTTGCCGCGCTTGTTGTCGCCTTCGCGTTCATCGGTCGTTCTCGGCCACGGACAGATCGAACGTCGATAGAATGATGGGAAAATCCTGGAACGCGAATTTCTCTGCGGCGAGGTGGAATGAGTGCCAGTTGATGAACGACGGTGTGATGATGTGGTAACGCGAGATCCGCCTGTTTTCGTCCAATCTCACCCAGTGGAACGCTCCGCCGCGCGGCGCCTCGACCCAGCCCAGTGCGGCGCCAGAGCCTAATTGCACCGGCTGACGCGTGTCACCTTCCCTCAACGAGGCTACGGCCTGCTCCATGATACGCACGGATTGCCGGGCTTCCGCAAACAGCACGCGCAGGCGCGCATAGCCGTCGCCCTCCTCTTCGCTCGGCACTTCGAAATCGAAAGTCTCATAACCGGAATAGGGTTGCGCGCGGCGCAAATCCCGGACCAGCGCCGAAGCGCGCGCCACCGGTCCCACCAGGCTGTAGGCCTTGGCAGTCCGCGACCAAATGACGCCGACTTCCTCTAGCCGGTCGAGAAAACTGCTGGAGAGGCTCAGACGCCGTTCGAGCTCGTTCAGTTGCTTCACGACTTTTTGCGACTGGCCGAGCGCCTTTCGGCAGGCACCCGACGGCAAATCGCACAGCAGCCCGCCCGGCGCAAGCAGACCGAACAGGTAGCGATGGCTGGTGAGCTCGCCCGAGACGCGCAGCAGATCTTCCTCCAAAATTCCGGCTTGGCTGTTGGCGACCACCAGCGCGGTGGATTCGCAGATCTCCTGGATCGCGCCGGCGTGCTGCCGCAGGCGTTCGAGCTCGGCCAGAAACACGCGCAACACGCGGGCGCGCGCTGATACCTCGGCGCCGCTGATTGCCTCGACGGCCCGGCAGAAAGCCAGTCCGTGGGCGAACGCTGTCGTTGCCGCGAATCGTTCCGCCAGCAGCAGAACTTCGTCGACCGTCTTGCCTTCGGCGAGCTTCTCGATCGCGCGCCATTTGTAGAACAGCCGGGTGGAGGAGCGAATGACGTCCTCGCCGACGGTTTCGAGAAGGAAATGCACCGATTCCGTCACGCCGGAAAATTTCGGCCCAATCGGCATGATGAACGCGCCAGCCTCCTGGACAATGCGCCGGGGCCGCCAGCCGGTGTCCGGAAGGCGAAGGCGCATTGCCGTTTGCGCGTCAAAGCCGCGGCGCATCGGCTCGACGTTTTCCTGCCAGGCGTCGTCGTGGAGCACAAAATCGCCGAGACGCGGGTGGCCCTCGAAGTGCACGCCGAACATATCTTCGGCTTCGCGTTCGTGCCAGTCCGCTGCATGTATCCATTCGACGACGCTGGGAAAAACGTTTTCCGCGAGCGGCGCGCTCACGAGCACGTGTACCCAGCCGGTTTCGCGTTCCCCATAGAACACATAGCGCAACCGCCACTCGCTCGCGCCTTCCTCTACGATCAGGCCGGCGAAACTGAAATCCCATTCCTGGAACACACGACGGCACACTTCGGCGAGCACGGTACGGGCGCAAATTACTTCGTTCGTGAATTGCGCGGCGTCGAAGCGGCACTCCGCTTTTCCGGGCCAGCTGTGTTCGATTTGTTCCTTCAATTGGGCGTAGTTCATGGGCGTTTCACCTCGTCAGCGCCGCTGTGGCCATCGTCAGAAGATCGTGCAAAGGCTTGGGCACGTAGACGCCGAGCACCAGCACGGGAACGGCCGCTAGTATCAGCGCCAGCCGGCAACTGAACGGCAATTGAAATGTCGCGACAACTTCTGTTTCGCGATGATTTTGCCCGGATGCCGCATGCGACGGTGCGCCGAAAACCATGCGATTCACATGAAGCATCACGCCGAAAAATGCGATGACAATGAAAGTAGCCAGAAGTCCGGTTGTGACGTAACGTCCCTGGGCCAGTCCGACCTTGAGGATTGAAAATTCGCTTAGAAAAACCGCCAGCGGCGGCGCGCCGGCAATGGCGAGGCCACCGAAGATAAGCGCTGTCCCGGCGAGCGGAGAACGGCGGATCAGTCCGCGCACCGCGGCGATCTCGCGCGTGCCCGCCGTCAGCAGCACTGCACCGGCGGCAAAGAAACAAAACGATTTGGTCACCGAATGATTCACAATCTGTTGCATCGCGCCGTAATCGCCTGCGGATGCGCCAAGCCCGATCGCGGTCATTATGATGCCCATGTGCTCCACGGTGGAGAAGGCGAACATACGTTTATAGTCGCGCACCTGGAGCAGCAGGAACGCGGCGGTGCCGACCGAGATCAGGCCGAGGACGAGCGCCCAAGTTTCGGCGTGAGCGCCGGGTACAGCCTGCATTACCGGAAACAACCGCAGGATTACATAGAGAATAGAGGTGGTTTCGATGCCGGAAAGCAGCGCGCACACCGGAGACGGTGCCTGGCTGTGCGCATCCGGTAGCCAGGTGTGCATCGGCACAAGGCCGACTTTGGTTCCAAGGCCGATCAGGATCAGCAGGAACGACGTTTGCAGGAGAATCGCCGGCATATTCGGCGCCGCCATCACCAGCCCGGCCCAAGTGTACATTCCACCGCCCCCCGCCTGCATGGCTGCGAAAAGCACCAGAAACCCAAATAAGGCGATGCCCGCGCCCATGAGCGACAACACCACGTATTTCCAGGCCGCCTCCAGCGCGTCGCGCGTGTTGTCGAAGGAGACAAGCAGCGCCGAACAGAGCGTCGTCAGTTCAACCACGATCCACACCAGGGTCGGCTCGGCGAGCAGCGGAATAGCGAGCATCGAGAAGATGAAGAGGTTGTAGTTTGCATGATAGAGCCGTAGCTTTTTCGGTTCCAGGTTGGCATGCGCTATGTAGCCGATGGAGTAGATCGCTGCGGTGGTCCCGACCAGAGCGATGAGTAGCAGGATTAATGCGCTCAGGCCGTCCACCGCGATCCATGTCAGCCAGTCGGCGCCAAGATTCTCTGTGACGGAACCACCCTCTGCGATCCGCCACGCCATCTGCGCGGCGAGAATCAGGGCGATCAAGCAGGACACTACGGTCACGCCCGGCACCCAGTCCTGCGGTTTTCTGAAAGGAAGGGTCACGAGCAAGGCCGCGACTAGCGGTGGAAACAAAATGACTATAACGTTCATGGCATCGATTTTTTCACCGTCGCATCTGCAGCCGCTTCTTTCAAGCTGGCCAATTCGCCGACGGTGGTGGTTCCGATCTGTTTTTGGACGGCGCGAACCAGCACGCCCATGATGAACACGATAATCAAACCGTCCGTGGCAATGGCGAGTTCGACCAGCATGGCCAGATCGCGCGCGATCGAGATACCCGCGAGGAACGCGCCGTTTTCCATCGCCAGCAGCCCGATGAGCAGCGACAACGCCTCGCGCCGCACGGTGAGCGTGAACGCGCCGAGCAGAAGGCCGGCGACGCCTATGGGTACATTCGGACCTTGAAACTCCGGCCCAGTGGCATTCTCCAGCGGAATGCCAAGAAAATAGGCCCCGATTGCGAGCGCCAAGGCGATGGTCAGCGCGGTCGGAATGTTCAGCGCTTGGTTAATTTCGCGTCGCGTGTAGATCTCCGCCGGCGACGTTTTGCGCAACAGCCACGGGACGATTATCGGTTTGCTGATCAGGTTCACAAGCGCCACGCCGTAAAGGTGCCCCGAATCGAAACGCAATCCCAGCAAAGCAGCCGACGCCGCCAGCAGCAACGACTGCATGATGAACAAATTCAGGCAGCCCCTGGCCTGCCGCATTGCCACGATGCCGAATGCGGTGAGCAGGAACAATCCGCATGCCAGAGCGTTCAAATTTTCCAGCAACTGGTTCATGGTGTCGCTCATGTTCCGTTCAAGGCAAAAAGACCTGCGCAATCATCGCTGCTACCGAGGTAATGAACGCAGCGCCCAGAAATTCGACGATGCGAAACAGACGCAGCTTCGACAGCGACGACTCGATAACGACCAGCAGAAGCAGGAAACAGAAGATCTTGAACAAAACCAGCGGTATTGCCAGCAGCACAGCGTCCAAGGTTTGCTCGCTCGCCAGTCCCCACGGCGCCACCAGCACATTGAGGAAAATGCAAAGCAACACGAAGAATTTCATCTGGCCGCCCCATTTCATTAGCGCGAAGCCGCGCCCGGAGTATTCGAGCGACTTGGATTCGTCGATCATCGCCAATTCGAAATGGCCGGTAGGGTTGTCCACTGGGATGCGCCCGCCCTCGGCTAGGATCAGCATAATAAACGCCAGCAACAGCAGCACGTGCGATGGCTGGAAGAAATTTGCCAATGGCGTCACCCATTTTTGCTGAACGATGTAAGGTATCGTGGATCCGGCCACGAACGAAACGGTGAAAAACACGATTATGAAAACCGGTTCCGCGAGAAAACCGACCATGCGGGTACGGCTCGCGCCGACCGGTCCGTACGGATTAGCCGTGTCGACTGCCGCGATTGCGGCAAAAAAACCGCCTAGCGCCAGCACGAAGCCGCCGCCGAGCATGTCGCCCATGAAGGCGAAGAAGAGCGGATAACTCGTCAGGACCGGTATCAACAGCGCTACAAAAATCGGCGTGACAAAAACAATGTAAGGCGTGAACCTAAAAATCCACGAGCTGTCTTCGGACACGATCTCGTCCTTGTGAAACAGCTTCCAGAGGTCCCGATAGGGTTGGAAAATGCTCGGTCCGCGCTTGGACTGAACCATTTCTTTGAGCCGGCTGAGCACGCCGATGACCAGAGGCGAGAAGGCCATCACCACAATGACCTGGAGTAAATTGAAAACGATCCTGTGCGTCATCGCGCGCCTTGTCTATAGGTCTATAGGCAACAGCAAAACCGTGATTATTCTCCAATCTGGAGAACAGGTGTTGCGTCGGAACACGCGGGAAGGAAGCTGCCGAATCGCTAAGATTTGCAACCGCTGCCCACAGTTTCCCATTTTCCGAGAAAACCTGTAGGCATCATTAGCCTTGCGGCGGTTATTCTATGGAGAATGCCATCTCCGGGGAGAAATTATAGCGTGCAGCGTCGATGCTATCAAGTGCCTAACGAAAATGTTCGTTAGCTGGCAGCAGACAAACCGCGGAGGCCGCGCGGCAATTGTATTGTGCTCAGCGCCTTCGTGAGGCGTCATGAGACGTCACGGCTAGATAGTCCTGCAGTATTCGAATAACTCGCCGTGGCAGTTCGACGCCAGCGTCCAGCCCGATGAGCAGGCAAAGAGCGCCACTAGCGACTGCAAAGGCATACTCAAATACTTATTCATTCTTTATTCAGCGCAGCCCCGCTCAATCCCAGCGCTCGTCCTTGACCTGCACTATTCCGGCTTCGACCCTTACCGGAAATGTCGCGGTGGGTTCGTATGCCGGTGCCGTCAGGGCTTCCCCGGTTTTAATGGAAAAACGCGCGCCGTGGCGCGGGCAGATAATTTGTTCGCCTTCGACCGTGCCGCCGGTCAATATTCCGCCGTCGTGGGTGCACACGTCTTCGATGGCAAAGTATTCTCCCTGCAGATTGAATACCGCGATGCGCGTGCCGTCCAGATCCACCACGCGCCATTGGCCGGGAAGCAATTCGTCAACCCGCGACACGGCAACCCATTCCGCCATTAAACCGCCACCAGCTGTATATCGGGATCAATGGTCCGCACCAAATTTTCCACTGCGGACAAGGTGCCAGCGAGTGAAGTCGGGCAACTGCCGCACGCGCCCTGATAATGAATGGTAAGCGTGTTGCCTTCCAGTTTCAGCACCTTGAGGTCACCGCCGTCACCCTGGAGATAAGGCCGGATTTGCTGATCGAGAAGCTCGTTGATTTGCGCCAGCCGCAGTGTGTCCTCAATGCTCAGGGCCACACCCGCTTCATTTTCGGCAGGCGCAGCCTGGGAATGTAACTGGGCTTCAGCGCTCGCAGTGCGGATCGGCACGGCAAGCTGTTTCAGCAGTTCCTGCCAATTCGCCTGTCCATCCTGGGTTACGGTAAGCCATTGGTCGACATAAAAAACATTGGTAACATGGGGAATGGCAAATAGCGCCGCAGCGAGCGGGTCATCTTTGGCTTGCGCCGCGCTGTCATAAGAGCGCGTCACTCCGTACGTAAGCGGCTCGCGCAAGATAAATTTCATGGCGTTGGGATTGGGGGTGCTTTCGATCTCCGCTATTTTGGGCATGGCAATTCTCTGTTATATGCTGACCCCGGCGGCTTTCATCGGCTCTTCTTCGTTTTCGGTCGTCGTCGTCGGAACTGAATGCAAGGCTGCGTGCAAGGTATGCCAGGGGAGAATCGCGCATTTTACCCTTGAGGGCAGGTCTTTCACTCCTTCAAACACTGCAAGCCGCCCGAGGTGATTCGGTTGTTTTTTCACATCCAGCTTGCCGGTCGCCATGTCGCGGAATTCCTGCACTATCGTCTGCGCCTGTTCCACGGTTTTTCCCTTTACGCTGGCAGTCATCATCGAGGTAGACGCCTTGCAAATGGCACAGCCTTCACCGCGGAAAGCGATGTCTTCAACCGTGTCGCCGCGAACGCGCAACGAAACGAAAATGTGATCGCCGCACAACGGATTCAATCCTTCGGCCGTGTGGCTTGGATTGTCCAACGTGCCGAAGTTGCGCGGCTTCCTGTTATGGTCCAGGATAACTTCCTGATATAAGTTTTTAACATCAGTCATAATCAGGCCCTAAGCAAAACAAGAAGTTTGACTTGAGAGAAGGCGCGGCGAAGTTGAGCAGCGGAGCATGCATATTTAAGCATGTGAGCAGCGGAAACGAGCCGCAACGACGTATCAAGACAAAATCCGCAGTTTTGCATTATGCAAACATCCTTTGCACCTTTTTAATGCCCGCAACCAGCGCATCTACCTCTTCAAAAGTATTGTAAAACGCGAACGAAGCGCGCGCGGTGGCCGGTACCCCAAAGCGCCGCATTACCGGTTGCGCGCAGTGATGACCGGTGCGAATCGCAATCCCGTCTTCATTCAATATTGTGCCTACATCGTGCGGATGCACGCCTTCAACCATGAAAGACAGCACCGCTGCCTTATGCTTTGCAGTCCCGATAATTCGCACGCCTTGCATCAGGCCGATTTGTTGCGTTGCGTAGTTGAGCAAATCGGTCTCGTGCCCGTCGATGCGTTCGAAGCCAATGCTGCTAAGATAATCCATGGCCGAGCCCATGCCGATTGTGGCAGCGATCGGCGGAGTGCCGGCCTCGAACTTGAAGGGAACAGAATTGTAGGTGGTTTTTTCGAAGGTGACGCTCAATATCATGTCGCCGCCACCCTGGAAAGGCCGCATTTTCTCTAATAGCGCGCGCTTGCCGTAAAGCACGCCGATGCCTGTCGGCCCGCATATTTTATGGCCGGAAAAAGCGTAAAAATCGCAATCGAGCGCCTGCACATCAATTTTGAGATGCGGCGCTGCCTGCGCTCCGTCAAGCAGCACCGGAACACCTCGCTGATGCGCAGTAGCAATCATTTCGCGCACCGGATTGACCGTGCCCAGAGCATTTGAAACATGCGAAAGCGCCGCGAATTTGCTGCGTTCGTTAAACAGCTTCTGATATTCATCCAGCAGAATTTCGCCTGTATCGCTGATCGGTGCGACGCGCAGCTTCGCTCCTTTTTCTTCACACAGCATCTGCCACGGCACAATGTTGGAATGGTGCTCGAGTTCCGTGAGGATAATCTCATCGCCGGCTTGGATGAAGGCGCGGCCATAGCCCTGCATCACCAGATTGATGCTTTCGGTAGTGCCGCGCGTAAAGATGATTTCGTGTTCGTCCTTCGCGTTGATAAAGCGCTGCGCCTTGCGCCGCGCTTCTTCGTATTCCGCCGTGGCGTGCTCGCTCAGGGTGTGCACCGCACGGTGGATGTTGGCGTGCTCCTGGGTCTGATACCGTACCAAGCGGTCGATAACGGGCTGCGGCATCTGGCTGCTCGCTGCGTTGTCCAGATATACCAGTGGCTTGCCGTTTATAAGCCGCGCAAGAATCGGGAACTCCGATCGGATATGCGCCACGTCCAGCGACGCGGCGACCATTTTTTCACTCAGTACGGAGCTGGCCTTGTTCATAATCTGTCTCTTAACTGTATTTTTTCCATCGCCGTGTGCCGCAATTGCCGTGCCAACGAAGCGACCGGAATTTTGTCTATGATCTCCGCCGCAAAAGCGTATGTCAAAAGGCTGCGCGCACCTCTCTCATCCAGTCCGCGACTTCTAAGATAAAACACTTCGTCGGCATCAAGTTGCCCCACCGTTGCCCCGTGAGTACATTTCACATCGTCTGCGAAAATTTCCAGCTGCGGTTTAGTATCCACATGTGCCTTTTCCGAAAGCAGCAAGTTGCGGCTGGATTGTGCCGAATCCGAACGCTGCGCACCTTCGCGCACCAAAACTTTGCCGTTGAACACCGCGTGCCCGGCATCATCCACAATACACTTGTGCAGCTGGCGGCTGTAGCCGGCGGGCTTTGCGTGGTCCATAAATGTATGCGTGTCCGCAAGTTGACGGCCTGAAATCAGAGCAAGCCCGTCGAGCGAACAGCGCCCGCCTTCTGCGCTCTGCAACACACACAGGTTATGTCGCGAAAACCGCGCGCCTAAAGTGACGGTATCGGAATAGTATTCAGAATCCCGCGCCAGCGTTACCGCGCATTGCGCGATATGAAAGGCGGCACGGCTCTCGTGCTGCAGCTTGATGTGCTGGACGCGGGCACGTTCGCCGATAATGATCTCAGCCACTGCATTATTAAAATAAACGTCTTCTGCAACGCTAATATATTGCTCGACCAGCGTGCATCCACTCCCGGGCTCGGCCACCGCCAGTAAACGCGGGTAAACCACGGCTTCCGCTTTGGTCGCGATAAACAGCAAATGTATGGGGGTGGGGTGCACAACATCCGCGTCGATCACGATCAATGCGCCATCGCGCAAAAAGCTGGTGTTGAGCGCGCAAAATACATCGTTTTGAAATTCGGCATGGCGCGCAAGATGCTGCTGCAACATTTCGCCGTGCGATGACAGACCTTGCTCCAGGCTCGTTACCTGAATTCCGTGTTCGTGACCGCAGTGTGTGGAAAGCCCTGCCGCATACACGCCATCGATAAAAACCAAGCGGTCGGAAGAAGCTTCGGGAATGACAAAGCGCTGAATGTCTGCTTGCGCAAGCCGCGACATGCCACGCGCCGGCTGGAATGAAAATTTAAACAGCGGTGAGGGATCGGTAAAGCGCCAGTCTTCGTCCCGCGTGCTGGGAACGGTGAGCGCATTGGCGCGTTCCGTCGCCGCACTGCGAATTTGATTCAGCCAGCCAAGCGGGCTGGCCGCAGGTTGCCCAAGTAACAGGCTCTCGAAAAAGCGGTCTTTCGCGCCGCGAGTGACGAGTTCCATAGCTACACTCAGGCTGCGGCTCGGGTCGCGTCGAATTCGGCGCGTACCCAATCGTAGCCGCGCTTCTCGAGTTCCGACGCAAGGTCCTTGCCGCCGGTCTTGACAATTTGCCCGCTTTCCATGACATGCACGTAGTCGGGCACGATATAGTTCAGCAGGCGCTGGTAATGCGTTACCACGATAATCGCATTTTCCGGCCTCATGAGGTGGTTCACACCGCTCGCCACAATTTTCAAAGCGTCAATATCGAGCCCTGAATCAGTCTCATCAAGCACGGCAAGCTTGGGGTCGAGTACCGCCATTTGTACGATCTCGTTGCGTTTTTTCTCGCCCCCTGAAAATCCTGCATTGACGCTGCGGTCGAGAAAACTTGGATCCATTCCCACGAGCTTGATTTTTTCCCTCACAAAGTCGTCAAATTCCAGAGGGTCAAGTTCTTCGCCGCCGCGCGCGGCCTGCATCGTGTTGTACGCCAAGCGCAGGAAAGCGCTGTTGCTCACCCCCGGGATTTCGACCGGATACTGGAACGCGAGAAACACTCCCGCTCGCGAGCGTGCTTCCGGGGGCATATCCAGGAGATTTTTTCCCTGATACAGCACTTCGCCTCCGGTCACCGTGTAATCGGCGTGCCCTGCCAGCACCTTGGCAAAAGTGCTTTTCCCGGAGCCATTCGGTCCCATGATGGCGTGCACTTCGCCGGTTTCCACAGTGAGATCAATTCCTTTAAGAATCTCTTTGCCGGCGACCTGGGCGGACAAATTTCGGACTTCAAGCAGAACCGTGTTCTTGCTCATCCCACGCTTCCTTCCAGCTTGAGACCAAGTAATTTAGTGGCTTCGACGGCGAATTCCATCGGCAGCTGGTTGAACACATCCTTGCAAAAACCGTTGATGATAGTGGTAACGGCTGCTTCCGCGCCGATGCCGCGCTGCGCGAAGTAGAACAATTGGTCTTCGCCGATTTTCGAAGTGGATGCTTCGTGCTCCACTTTCCCAGAATTGTTCTGCACGTCGATATAAGGAAATGTATTGGCGCTGCAGGCGCTACCCAAAAGCATGGAATCACACTGCGAGTAGTTGCGAGCGTTTTGCGCCCGCGGTCCGATTTTCACCTGGCCTCGGTAACTGTTGATCGAACGCCCGGCCGAAATGCCCTTGCTGATAATGCGGCTCCTGGTGTTCCTGCCGATATGCGTCATTTTGGTTCCCGTGTCCGCTTGCTGTTTGTGATTGGTTAGCGCCACCGAATAAAACTCGCCTATGGAGTTATCCCCCAGTAAAACACACGAAGGATATTTCCAGGTAATCGCCGAACCGGTTTCCACTTGGGTCCAGGAAATTTTCGAATTGACACCCTTGCACAAACCGCGCTTGGTCACAAAGTTGTAAATTCCTCCAACGCCGTTCTCATCGCCCGTATACCAGTTTTGCACGGTCGAATACTTGATTTCGGCGTTATCAAGCGCAATCAATTCCACCACCGCGGCGTGCAGTTGATTGGTGTCGAATTTGGGAGCGGTACAGCCTTCGAGGTACGAAACCGACGCGCCTTCTTCGGCAATGATTAGGGTACGTTCAAATTGCCCCGAATCCTGAGTATTGATACGGAAGTAGGTACTCAGATCCATCGGACACTTCGTACCCTTCGGTATAAAGCAGAATGAACCATCCGTGAACACCGCTGAGTTAAGCGAAGCAAAAAAATTATCGGTCGGAGGTACCACGCTGCCGAGATATTTCTTCACCAACTCCGGGTGCTCTTGCACTGCTTCCGAAAAGGAACAGAAAATAATCCCAAGCTCTGCAAGTTTCTTCTTGTACGTCGTAGTAACGGATACGCTATCAAACACCACATCAACCGCCACGCCGGCGAGTGCCTTCTGTTCGTGCAATGGAACGCCAAGTTTTTCGAAGGTACGCCGCAATTCGGGATCAACTTCGTCCATGCTTGCAAGTTTTTTCTTGGGCTTGGGCGCGGCATAATAAATGATGTCCTGGTAATCGATTGTCGAATAACGCACATTCGCCCAGCGCGGCTCGCGCATGGTTAGCCAATGACGGTAGGCGTTGAGCCTGAATTCCAGCATCCAGTCCGGCTCATTTTTCTTCTTGGAAATCATACGAATCACGTCTTCGCTGAGTCCTTTGGCGATGACGTCTTCCGCGATTGAAGTCACGAACCCGTGTTTATAGGGCTGGTTGATCAGCTTTTCTAACATTGCACTCATTAGCTTAGTTCCTGATTTTACAGTTCTTAAATCCCGAGTCAATTACTCAAGTATTAGTTTATAATACCTGAGCAAATTAGTCAACTTTGCCCTCCTCGCTAGCTAGTAGACTGCGGACCTGCTTTAAGTGATGGATGCATTAAACGCTGAAGCTTTCACCGCATCCGCACTGCTCTTTGACGTTGGGATTATCGAATTTAAAGGTTTCTTTGAAACCCTCCTTAACAAAGTCGAGCACTGCGCCGTCGAGATAAGGCAAGCTATCCGCGTCCACCACTATTTTAGCGTCGTGCGATTCGAAAAGATGGTCGCGTTCACCGACCGCGTCGGCGTAATCGAAGGTGTACGCCAAACCCGAACAACCGACTTTCTTCACGCCAAGACGCAAACCGACGCCCGTTCCGCGTTTTGCCAGAACCTTTTTTATGTGCTTAGCCGCGTTTTCAGTCAATGTGATAGCCATGTTTTCCCGTCTTCCTCGCAGCACGTTTTATCATTCAGACCGCAACCGCCGCGAGCCGTTGCAACCGGCTTAAGACCATACTAATTGCTTGGAGAAATTCCACGATTTCGCGCATCTCGTTGTCTTTGCCGAGGCTAACCCGCACCGCGCCTTCCGCAATTTCGGGCGCTACCCCCATGGCAAGCAAAGTCGGACTGGGATCATGGCTTACGCTCGAGCACGCGGAGCCGCTTGCCACCGCGTAGCCGGCCCTGTCAAGCTCAATTACCAAAGTTTCTCCGCCTACCCGGGGAAACGCAAAATAGCTGGTATTGGGCAATCGCCGCGCATTGCCGCCGAATATCCGGGCGCCCATGCTCGTCAAACCTTGTTCCAGACGGTCGCGCATGAGTTGCAATTCAGACGCAAATTTTTGCAGGCGATTTTGCGCCAGTTCGCACGCTACGCCAAATCCGACGATGGCGGGAACGTTTTCAGTTCCTGAACGCATGCCTCTCTCATGCCCGCCGCCCGACAGCAGCGGTTTCACCTCGAGGCGCTTGTCCAAAATCAGCGCGGCGGCGCCTTTGGGACCGTAGATTTTATGCGCAGAAATTGTCATCGCATGCACGTTGAGCGCGCTGAAATCCACGGCGATTTTTCCAAGAGCCTGCACTGCATCAGTATGCACCCACGCATTCTGCCGTCGTGCTACGTCGGCCACTGCGGCCACATCTTGGATCACGCCGGTTTCATTGTTGGCTAGCATCACTGACACTATGCCCGTTGGGTGTGCAAGCGCCGCTTTCACGTCGGCAAGATCAACCCTGCCCTCGCTATCCACCGCCAGCTTGCGCAATTTCCAACCTAGCCGTGTCAATTCCTGCGCCGGCTTGCCAATACAGGGATGCTCGATTGCGCTCACCGCTATTTGCGAAGGATTAAGCTGCGCTGCGGCGCCCTTGATGAAGGTATTGTTGGCCTCGGTCCCTCCGCTGCCAAACACGACTTGCACGGGTTCAACCCCCACTGCCGCAGCGACCTGCGCGCGCGCGCGGTTCACTGCCTTTCTCGCCTGCGTCCCGTACTCGTGGCGGCTTGAGGCATTACCGTAATTTGTTTTTAAATACGGCAGCATCGCCTCCAGTACCCGTGCGTCGAGTGGCGTAGTGGCATTGTGATCAAAATAAACGGGAAGGCCCATGCGTGTCATGCCGATACCGCCGATTCGTCCTTTTTGCTGCTCGCGCGCTGGTCGCGGAGTACCTTGACACTGTCTTCTTTCTGGTCAGTTACCAGCTGCGAAAGCGTAACCGATTGCAGGTAATCGAAGATGCGGTCATTCAACGCGGCCCACAAGTCATGGGTCAGACATTTTTGATCATCGCGACAGTTTTCCTTGCCACCGCATTGAGTGGCATCAATCGGTTCGTCCACTGCAAGGATAATGTCGGCCACTGAAATCCGGTCGACGCTCTTCGCCAAGCAATAACCCCCGCCCGGACCCCGTACGCTGTCCACCAAGTTATGCCGGCGCAGCTTGCCGAATAGCTGTTCGAGATAAGAAAGTGAAATCTTCTGCCGCTCGCTGATTTCGGACAATGTTACCGGCCCGCTGCTGTGATGCATTGCCAGGTCAATCATCGCGGTTACCGCAAAACGTCCTTTAGTCGTTAGTCGCATGGGCCCACCTTTAGGCCGTTAAAAATACCTGATCAATTTAGTCAAGTTTACAATGCCCGAGTTCCCTAGTCCACTATTTTATTCAAATAGTTTGGGTCGAATTTATCCGCAGTCGCCCGCTCGTCCTCGACTTTTGCGCCAAGCTTTTCCAGCTGCCGCACAATGGCCTCGATGCGTTGGTCTATGTTCACGGTATGGTCGAGCAGACCGTGGATCGCCTGCGCTACCGGGTCGTTCTCGTCGCGGCTCAGAGCGTAAGCGGAAAAACCCAATTTTTCAGCCGTCTTCACCCGCGCAGCGTCGTGGTCGGTATCCACGATGCGTGCAGGTATGCCGATCGCAGTGGCACCGGCCGGAACGTCTTTTACCACTACCGCGTTGGAACCGATCTTGGCGCCATCACCGACCAATATAGGCCCCAGAATCTTGGCTCCCGCGCCGATCACTACCCCTTTGCCCAAGGTCGGATGACGCTTGCCCTTGTTCCAGGACGTCCCGCCAAGCGTGACTCCGTGATACAAGGTGCAATCGTCGCCGATTTCCGATGTCTCTCCGATGACGATCCCCATGCCGTGATCGATAAAAACGCGCCTACCGATGCTCGCCCCTGGGTGAATTTCTATGCCGGTGATCCATCGCGCACAATGAGAAACCAGCCGTCCCAGCCATTTGAAACCCGCGAACCACAGCCAATGGGAAAACCTGTGAATCAGCAGCGCATGAAATCCGGGATAGCAGGTAACCACTTCCCACGGTGTACGCGCCGCGGGGTCGCGGTCAAATACCACCGCAATGTCTTCCTTGATCTTCTGAAACATTTTTATGTCCGATTCACCTTAAGAAGCATGAGTTTGCTATAACCTAGTAAATTAATCAACTATTTCTCAAAAACCCGCAGAATCCCCCTGAGGATATTAACCTCATCTCTTTCCAGCCGGGTTCGAGCAAACAGCCTGCGCAACCTTTCCATAAGCCGTTTGGGTTGCTCCAGTTTCAAAAATCCCGCCTCCACCAAAACTTTTTCGAGATGCCGGTAGAGCATTTCGGTTTCCTCAAAGGTCGCCGCTTCAAATTCGTATTCCTGCACGTCGCGGTCTTCCAACGCCAAACGCAGTTCGTAACACATCACCTGTACTGCCGCCGCCAGATTTAGCGCGGCATAGCTGGGATTTGCTGGAATATGCACCAGCAACTGGCATTTGATGATTTGCTCGTTGCTTAACCCGGATTTTTCGCCGCCGAACACCAGGGCCACCGGGTCTCGCCTGGCCTGTTGCAGCAAAATGCTCGCCGCTTTCCTCGGGCAATACGCAGCGTGTGAAAGCTCGCGGGGACGCGCGCTCAGTGCGGCGGCCAACACAGTATCTGCGAGTGCCTCATCGAGCGATGTGCAAACGCGCGCTTCACTCAATACGTCAACTGCGTTGGAAGCAAGAACCTCGGCCTCATGATCAGGAAAGCGTTTGGGACTCACCAAGACCAATGATTTCAAACCCATGGTCTTCATGGCGCGCGCGCTGGCCCCAATGTTCCCGGGATGGCTGGGCTGATTCAACACGACGCGAACGTTATCAAGCGGGTTTTCCGGGTTCATATTAGAATGACGCTCTTCGCGTATCCGTAATTTCAAGATTCGAATTCTGGTTGCCGGCTATGCATCCCATGCTCAACATTGCAGTGAAGGCCGCGCGCCGCGCAGGAGGCATCATTAACCGTGCGTCGCTCAATCTCGACGTGCTCACGGTAACGCCCAAATCCTTTAATGATTTCGTAAGCGATGTGGACCGCGCGGCAGAACAGGCTATTATCAAAGTGCTAAAGGATGCCTATCCCGCGCACGCGATTCTAGCAGAAGAGAGCGGAACTCAGGGCGAGTCCGAATACCTATGGATCATCGATCCGCTCGACGGTACCACTAATTTCCTGCACGGATTTCCGCAATACGCGGTATCGATCGCCCTTTCACACAAGGGAACGCTCCTGCTGGGGGTCGTGTATGACCCCGGACGCAATGAGTTGTTTACCGCCACGCGCGGGCGCGGCGCCTATCTTAATGACCGCCGTCTGCGAGTAAGCAAACGCATCAGGCTCGGCGAAGCGCTTATTGGCACCGGCTTCCCGTTCCGACAGTTGAAGCATCTCGACAGCTATCTGGCAATGTTCCGCGACATGGTCAAAAACACTTCCGGTGTCCGCAGAGCCGGCGCCGCCGCGCTCGATCTGGCATATGTCGCCGCGGGCAGGTTGGACGGCTTCTGGGAAATCGGCTTGAGCCCCTGGGACATCGCTGCGGGGAACCTGCTGATCCAGGAAGCAGGCGGCCTGATTGCCGATTTCGAAGGTGATGACGGCTATCTTGAAAGCGGCAACGTGGTCGGAGGCAATCCGAAGATATTTGCCCAGCTCATCAAGATATTGGCGCCGCATTTGACGCCCGCGCTGAGAAAATAACGCAATTTTTTCTCCATGGGCGAGCAGCTGATACAAAAAACCAAACCAAGCGGGCACACGCCCGTGATGCAGCAGTACCTGCGAATCAAGTCGGCATACCCGGACATGCTGGTTTTCTACCGCATGGGGGATTTTTACGAGATGTTTTATGACGACGCTGAAAAAGCAGCCCGCGTATTGGACATAACACTAACAAGCCGCGGCGAGTCCAATGGTCAACCCGTGAAAATGGCCGGGGTCCCGTACCATTCGGTTGATCAATACCTGACTAAGCTTATCAAGCTGGGAGAATCGATAGCGATCTGCGAGCAAATCGGCGAACCCGCTCAGTTCAAAGGACCGGTGGAGCGCAAAGTCACCCGCGTCATCACCCCTGGCACGCTCACCGACTCCGGATTGCTCGATGAAAAACGTGACAGCATATTGCTTGCAGTCGCTCCGCAGCAGCCCACCTTGGGTCTGGCGTGGCTCAGCCTTTCTGCAGGCAGTATGCGCGTTCTGGAAATCCCGGCGGACCAGCTTGGCTCCGAGCTGGAACGCCTACAGCCTGCGGAAATCCTGTTGCCCGAGAATTATATTCATCCGCTGCTCGAGAACCGTCACTGCGCTGTCAAACACCTTGCGCAATGGCAATTCGATTTCGACACGGCTACCCGAAATCTGTGCAAGCAGTTTCGCACACACGACTTGAGCGGCTTCGGTTGCCAGGGCTTGCGCGCGGCAATAGCTGCGGCGGGCGCACTGCTCGAATATGCCATATCCACTCAAGGCACTGCGATTACCAATATTACTGCGTTGCAGGTCGAGGACCACGATGCCTTTGTGCGCATGGATGCAGCAACCCGCCGCAATTTGGAAATTTCGGAAACCCTGCGTGGTGATCCGGCGCCGACACTGCTCTCGTTGCTTGACACATGCGCAACCGGCATGGGCAGCCGCTTGCTGCGCCACTGGCTGCATCATCCTCTGCGCAATCACGATTCGCTTAATTTTCGCCTGCAGGCGGTGTCCTCACTGTTCGGCGATGGGGGTATGGGCGCGTATCGCGCAATTCACAAAGGACTCATGCACTGCAGCGATATCGAGCGCATTTCGTCACGCATCGCGCTGAAAACAGCCCGCCCGCGCGACCTTTCGGGATTGCGCGATAGTTTAATTCAGCTGCCGTCGTTGCAGCGGACATTGGACACGGTAGCCAGTCCCAGGCTTAGCGAACTCTCGACGGCACTCACCCTACCCGAAGCGCTTATAACGCTTTTGCAGCGGGCGCTACAGGAGGAACCTGCAGCGCTGTTGCGCGAAGGTGGTGTTATGGCAAGTGGATTTGATGCCGAACTGGATGAGTTACGAGCCGTTCAGAACCATTGCGGCGAATTTCTGATGCAACTCGAAGCGCGCGAGAGGAGCCGCACAGGCTTGAGCACGCTTAAAGTGGAATACAACAAGATTCATGGCTTTTATATCGAGGTATCACGCGTCCAGGCCGAGCGCGTTCCCGCTGATTACCGGCGGCGCCAGACCATGAAAAACGCCGAACGGTTCATTACCCCCGAGCTGAAAGCATTTGAAGATAAGGCCTTGTCCGCGGCGGAGCGGGCCTCGGCGCGAGAGAAACTGTTGTACGAAAAACTCTTGGACGGGCTGGCCTCCTACATCCCGTCACTTAAGAACGCCGCGGCAGCGATTGCCGAGCTGGATGTGCTCGCCACATTTGCCGAGCGAGCGGCGAGCCTCAATTACGTTTCGCCGCAATTCAACGACGAATCCGGAATCCATATTGAAGAAGGACGGCACCCAGTAGTGGAAAGGCAACTCGAGCATTTCATCGCCAACGGCACTGATTTATCGTCCACTCGCCAGATGCTTCTTATCACCGGCCCCAATATGGGGGGCAAATCGACCTACATGCGGCAAATCGCGTTGATCGTGCTGCTTGCGCACTGCGGTTCCTTCGTCCCCGCAAAAAATGCGGTGATTGGGCCGCTGGACCAGATTTTCACCCGAATAGGCAGTTCCGATGATCTTGCGGGCGGTCGATCCACGTTCATGGTCGAGATGACCGAAGCAGCAAACATTTTGCATCACGCCACCGAGCGCAGCCTGGTGCTTGTAGATGAAATCGGGCGCGGAACGTCGACCTTTGACGGCCTTGCGCTCGCGTGGGCAATTGCCGGACATTTGCTCGAAAAAAATGGTTCACTTACCCTCTTCGCTACTCATTATTTCGAACTCACTCACCTCGCCGAGAGCCATTCTCAAGTCGCCAACGTGCATCTCGACGCCATCGAGCACCACGATCACATCGTTTTTCTGCACGCAGTCGAAGACGGACCTGCGAATCAAAGCTACGGCTTGCAGGTAGCGCAGCTCGCCGGAGTGCCACAACCGGTTCTTCGCGCGGCAAGGAAACATCTGATGAAACTCGAGCAGGAGGGCATAACCAGGGATCCACAGAACGACTTGTTCGCAGCGCAGCCGCAAACAAATCCCGCTGTGACGCAACATCCGATGCTGCAGCTACTAAAAGCAACCGACCCGGATCAACTGAGCCCGAAACAGGCTCTGGAGTTCATCTACCGTCTAAAACAGGAACTTGATCAAAAACCATGATCGGGGGCAACGCCTGTCCGGATAGTGACCTTGGCCGCGCTCGATATCTTCCCGCGGAAAGCGCTCCTTTGACGCTGACAACCGCTGCGCAAGCCGCTTGTTGATACCTAAAAACTTTCCGGAAACCTGGCGTTGGCGTCTATCAGTGCACAGGCGGTTGAAGCCATTGTCCTGCTTTTGATTTTTATTTAAGCTTTTTAATCAGATTCAATACTTCCTCGGCATGACCACGGGCGGTTACGCTGTAAAAGACATGTCGCAGGATGCCGTATTTGTCGATGATGAAGGTTGAACGCAGGATACCGGTTTTTTTCTTGCCATCCACTTTTTTTTCCTGTAACACACCGTATTTTCGGCATACCTCCCCGTCGGTGTCGGCCAGCAACTGTACGCTAAGTCCGTGCTTGTCGCGAAAGGAGCCGTGGCTTAAGCAGTCGTCCATACTTACACCAAGGACAATGGTGTCTATATGGGCGAATTCATCGTCCAAGTCGCTGAATTCGATCGCTTCGATGGTGCACCCGGGCGTATCGTCTTTCGGATAAAAATACAGCACCACGTTGTTTTTGTTTTTAAACCTAGAAAGGCCGACCATTTGCATGTCAGCATCGGGTAAGTCGAATTCGGGTGCCACTTGTCCTGCTTGCAACATAGA
>Ga0335079_10002344_pt1 | contig 21887 bp, 14 predicted proteins | sample Lox_Sample_33_FD_206719 | JGI IMG/M metagenome (GOLD analysis project Ga0335079, IMG submission 206719) | Soil microbial communities from Loxahatchee National Wildlife Refuge, Florida, United States - Lox_Sample_3.3 | ecosystem: Environmental > Terrestrial > Soil > Wetlands | place: USA... | reverse complement strand
GCATTGAAAGCCTCGGCACGGAACTCGACCAGGCTCCCTTCGCGGATCGGAAGGGCGAATTGCTTGAAAAGCGACATCGCGGCGGTCGAGGTACCGGGGACCCGGGCGGTCGAAATTTCGCGTGCCGCGTTGCCCACCGTAAACGGGGGCGGGGTCACCGCATTCTGCGGATTGTCGAAGTACTGGTTCAGCCAGTTCGACCCGTTGTTGCGCGTCAGTGGACCGACCAGGTTCGGCCGCTGCCCGCCATACGTCGGCAGCGCCTGGGAGGTACTGAGCCCCAGCGCGATCGGCATGCCGTCGTCGAATCGCCAGAGCCCGTTCGTCTGCCAGCCGCCCAGCAGGGCATCGACGCCTCGATTCCAATTGGTGCCGAAGTGCTTCCCCTTGCCGAACGGCAACTGGTATACGTACGAGAACTGCAGCACGTGCGGAATATCGTACTGCGAGACAGAGCGCTCCAGATAGCGGCGATTCGGATCCTGCAGGCTGGTGGCGCCGCCCAACCACGTAGTGCAACTGCAAGCCACGGACGAGTTGTCGATCGACTTCGAAAAGACATAAGTCCCCAGCAGTTGCAGACCCTTCGAGAAGCGCTTCTCCACCCGGACCTGTAACGAGTTGTAGGTCGAGTTTGCCGTGGGCGGATCGGGACCGCTGAAACCGGAGAATTGCGGGTACGGCTTCAGTAACTGGTTATAACTCACCGTCGGGCTCGACAGGCTGCTCGCCGGGTTGGTAATGATCCCGTAGAACGGGTTGGTGACTTTGGTGTTCAACTGCGTAATCGTGGTGGAATCCGCGGTCTCCACCCACGCGCCCAGATAGTTGAGGCTGCCCGCGCCGCCGAAATACAGGTGCGTCCCCTTGGTGCCGAGGTAGTTCACATCCACCAGGAAACCGCCGCCCAACTCGCGCTGCACGCCCAAATTCCAGGTCTGCATGTAGGGCGTATTGTTCCAGTACTTGATCGGCCCGCTGATGCCGAGCCCGATCCCGGTGAGCAGCCCCTGCGAACTTCCCGGAGGCAGTTGAATTCCCTGCGGAAAGGGATTGGAGAGGCGTCCCCACGGCGTGGCGCCGTCGTTCTGATAACTGAGCAGTAGAGGAGTGGTCCAATTGAAGCCCGTAAAACCTCCGCCACCCGTGCCCGACGCGGCACCCTTGATGGAATCATAGAAAATCCCGTATCCCGACCGGATCACGGTGTTATTGCCGATCCGGTACGCAATTCCGACGCGCGGGCCCCAATTCGCCGTATTCACGTCGTATGGCGAACGGTCGCTGTTGCTGGCGAAGACAAGCCCACCCTGCAGGTTACTCAGCCCGGGTACTTGAAGCGGCGACGCCACGTTGGGATCGATCCAACTCATGCGGTTGAAACGCTCGGTGCGCGGCAGGGTCAGTTCGTACCGCAAGCCGAGGTTGATGGTGAGCCGCGTGGTCGGCCGCCAGTTGTCTTGGAAATACCATGCGTGGGCGAAGTTCTGCGTGGTCACGGCGACATCTACGCCGTAGCCATTTCCGCCTTGCGGAAAACCGACCAACAACGACGCCAGCGCATCGCCGCCCGAACTGCCCGACGGCGTTTGCGACGTGCCGGTCTGCGTGTAGCTGAAGTTCCCCTCCGGGTTCCCAACCTGCAGAAAGCTGATGCGGTGCATGCGCATTTCGTATCCGAACTTGAATTCATGCCTCCCCCGGATTTTGTCCATGCTGGCAGTGATGTTGTGCGTATCCAGCGGGTATTGGAGAATCGAGTAAGTCTGCGACCCGAGGTTTTGGCTGCTTACCGATTGATAACCGTTGCCGAGCTGGATGTTCGGCGTGGCGATGTATCCCGAGGTCAGCATGTATTGAGGTAAGCCCAGGGTGGTTACCGGATTGAAGTCCTTGAAGTCCTGCGCCACGCCGTGCGTGTAACTGAAGCTCCGCACATACCCGTACGAGAGGCTGAGAACCAGGGTCGGACTGAAGGTGTGATTGAAGTTGATTGCCGCCGACCAGGCGTGGCTGTCGTTGGGACCTTGGGTGCAGGGATCGGCCACGTTCCCGAAGCAATTCACGCCTTCGCTCGTGCCTACCGAATGCGACAGACGTCCGGAAAGCTGGCTGGCATCGCTGAGGCGGTGGTCCAGCTTTACGTCGAAGCGGTCGTCGTTACTGCTGCTGCCGTTGGCGCCGATCCAGTTGTTCAGGTAGTTGTAGGACGACGTGCCCAGGCCCAGGTTCGGCAGCGGGAAATATTGCATCATCTTGTAGGCCACCGGATCGATCAGGTTTCCTGCTTTCAGGGGCAACTCGTAAGGCGTGCCCATGAGTTTCGGATTGCCCGGACTGATGTATGTGGCCAGGTTGTTGAAGGGAACGTAGGCACTGCGCACCGCGCCGCCGGCGCTCGCGCTGTAGGTGCTGCTGTAGGGATCCCAGATCTGGCCCGAAGCCACCGAACAGCGCCCGCCAGAATCGAAGACTCCGCCCACCCTCGAGCACACTTCGCCGAAGTCTCCCTGCCGTTCGGCCGGACTCGGTACGCCCGACCTCGCCGTGCCCTGGCTGCGCGTCCTCGTGCCCTGGTAATCGACGAAGAAGAACGTCTTGTCCTTGCGGATGGGGCCGCCGAAGGTGCCGCCGAACTGGTTTTGCTTGCGCGGCGAAATTCCTACGCCCGCCAGGTTGTTGAACCAGTTATTGGCGTTCAACGCCGAGTTCTGAAGAAACTCGTACAGGCTCCCGTGGTATTGGTTGGTGCCCGAGCGGGTCACCACGTTGATGACCGTATTGCCGCCGAACCCGATCTCAGCAGTGTAGGTATTCTGCTGAACATTGAACTCCTGCACCGCGTCCACCGGCGGCGTATATAGAGCAGTAGTAATGCCGCTGTTGTTCTCCTGGTTGGTCTGGCTTGCCCCATCCATGACAATATCGGCTTCGGAGTTACGCCCGCCGTTCGAAATGAAGTTCACCGACCCGGCATTCAATCCGAAGGATCCGCCCGCGGCCTGCGTCACTCCTGGCGCCATCAGCGCGAGATTGAATACCGAGCGGCTGGTGAGCGGCAGGTCGTTGATGTACTTCCGGTTGATGATCTGACCGGTCGACGCGTCCTGCGTTTGCAACAGCGCGCCCACCTCCACCACACTGACCGTCTCCGCCGTGCCTTGCAGTTCGAAGTGCGCATCCACCTGCGCATTCTGCCCAACGGTCAGGATAATACCTGACTGTTTGTAGGGCCGCATTCCGCTAGCGATGACGGTCAGGCTGTATTGTCCCGGGGGCAGGTTGCGCAGGATATAGCGCCCCTCCGAATCCGTTGCCGCCGCATATTTGAAGCCCTTTTCTTCGTCTGCCAGAACCACCTGGGCATTCGGCACCACCGCGTTGGATGGATCCGTAGCGACCCCGGTAAGTGAGCTTCCATACGCTTGAGCACGAACACTGATGGGAGTAAAGGCGGCCCAGCCCAGAATCAGCAGGGCTATAAGTGCACAGCTAAGTGCGGCTCGTGACATAGAGAATCCCCTTCCACTAAAGGAATTGTAGAGTGAATTGGTATAACTCTAGGCCGAACGCGCTCGCGTGTCAACGCTTTTGTGTCCACACGCTGCCGCCGAACGTGGTGATGTACAGCCGGGTGTGGTCTCGCGGGTCCAGAATGACTCGGTGTCCCCATCGGAAATCGTACCCGGGGATCTTCTTCCAGGTGATGCCGCGGTCCGCGGAACGCCACGCGGCCTGTTCGAAGCCGGTCGCGTAAACGATCCGCGAGTCCGCCGAATCGATGGTCACGTCATAGATGTGCTGGTCTTCGGCGAGCACGCGCCGCCAGGTGGCGCCGGCATCCGTCGAAAGGTAGATACCGCCGTCCAGAGCGGCCTCCCGGGTGCTACGGCCCCACGCGGCCAGATACAGCCGCGCCGGGTCGCGCGGGTCGATGGCCAGCCCATTGGGTCCATTGACGCCCTCGGGCAGGCGCAAGCGCGTCCAACGTTCGGCGCCATCGGTGGTGCGATACAGCGCGCCGTCCGCGGCATTATCGAAGCTGCCATCGTCGCTGCGCCGCGCTACCACCAGGTAAAGCGCGCCCTTGGCGTCGCGTGAGAGCCGCCACGCGAAAGGTTGTGCCCCTTCGATGCCGCTGTTCTTCAGCGTCCAGTGCTCGCCTTCGTCGGTCGACCGGAAAACACCTCGGCCGAAGGCGGCCACGTAAAGTGTGCCGTCCGGCGTGCGCAGGATGTGGGTGGCGGCGGTGGGCGGCATACCCTGGCTCTGCACGCGCCAGGTGCGGCCGCCATCGTCGCTGCGCGCGACCCCGCCGCCATATGTTTCCGGGGACCGGTTACGCCACATCTTCGGCCGCGGCAGGTCGTGAGTGTCGCTCATTGCGGCCCACATCCGGCCGCGCACCTTTGGGTCGAACTCCATCCAATATGTGGTGTTCACCCAGTTGCCGGGAATTCCAGTACGCGTGGCGCTGTACCAGCTTTCGCCGCCGTTGTTGCTGGCCCACAGGCCGATATCGGTGTAGCCGATGAACACGTGGCGCGGGTCGAACGGGTCGAAGTGGACTCCGTAGCACGTTGTCACGTCGAGACCGTTGGTGGTCCAGTTGCCGTCCGCGGTGCGATTCGAGTAAACCGCGTTCCATGACTTGCCGCCGTCCAGCGTGCGCATGGTGCGGCCGGAGTCCGTGCCGTAGCAGATATTCGGGTCGGTGGGCGCCACGGCGAGATCGCGTGGATTGCCTGGCCATCCCGGTCCGAAGCGCTCGCTCAACCAGGCGTCGTGGACGTTGGACCCCGGCACGCGGGTGTCCTGCCAGACCAGTTCCCAGTGGCGCCCGCTGTCGATCGTCTTGGCGACACCCATGGATTGCGAAAGCGGCGCCCGCAGCCCTGAGTAGGAGACGTAGGCGACCTCCGGATGGTCCGGGCTGGCTGCGACGGCTTGCGCCTGGCCCTGCATGCCGGGCAGGTACGATTCGTGCCACCACGCCCGGCCGCCGTCGGCAGAAACGAAAATTCGGTTCGAAACCACGGCGTAGAACGTTGGCGAGCCCGACTCCGGCCAGCCGGCCGAGATCGAAGTGAAAGATCCCGGCGATTCGCCGGCGCGCCAGCGACCCTCCTCGCGCACGAGGATCGCGTCCGGGCCGGCAACATAGAGGGTGCGGTTGTTTCGCGGCGATCGGGCGTCAATCCAGATCTGCAGTGCGCGGCCTGGCTGCTCGGCGAGATTCCGCCAGGACGCGCCGCTGTCGGAGGACTGCCACAGGACCGTCTTGCCACTGACAAATGCCGCCGCGATGAGCGATCGCGAATCGGCCGGATCGATGGCGAGCGCCATGATCGTTCCGCGCGGATCGCCGGAATAGGTGAGTCGCACGCCGGCGTGATCGTCGCCCCGGCTCACCTGCGTAATGGACTCAGGATACGGGAGCAGACGCGGCCACGTCACGCCGCCGTCGGCGCTGCGATACAGCCCGCCGCCTGCACCTGCGTAAATCACCTTGGGGTCGAGCGGGTCGAAGACGAAGAAGCGCGCCGTATCGCCGAGATTGAACATGCGCCAAGTACGGCCCCCATTGCCCGTGATGTACGCCCCGGTCATGTCGCAGCCCACCACGACCACGCGCGGATCGTGCGGGCTGATCGTGGGGTAAAACATCGAACCGCCGCCGCCGGGGCCGATGATGCGCCAGGAGGTGTCGGGCGCGGCGATAGCCGCCGCGGCCATCACCAGGAGCAGGCGTCGCATGCAAACCTATAGTCCCACGCGGGCGGGTCTCCGAAATCGCGCTGTTGACTTCGACAGCTATTCGTACCGTAGCGCCTCGACCGGGTCGAGACGCGCCGCCTTGTTCGCCGGCCAGATCCCGAAGAACAGACCGACTCCCACCGACACGGCGATCCCTAGCATCGCGGCCCAAGCCGGCACACTGGTTGGAAGCGACTTGAAAATCAGGCCGGCGATGACCGAGATGATCCAGCCGAAGATGATGCCGCAGATGCCCCCCAGCCCGGTAAGCGAAGCGGCCTCGATCAGAAACTGAATCAGGATGTCCGCTTTGCGAGCGCCGATCGCTTTGCGGATGCCGATCTCGTACGTCCGCTCGGTCACCGAGACCAGCATGATGTTCATCACCCCGATGCCGCCCACCAGCAGCCCGATGGAGCTGAGCACGACCATCACCAGGAACGTCATGGCCGTGATCTGCCGGAAGTCGCTCACCATCTGCTCGGCTGTGGACAGCGCGAACGTGTCGGGCTTGTCGTAGGGCACGCGGCGATCGATGCGCAGCACAGTCCGCACCTCGTCCATCGCCTTCGGCAACTGCCCGTTGTACGCCGTCACCACGATGGCATTCTCGCGCGCGTTCGGGTACATCTTGTGCATCGTGCCGTAGGGCAGCAGGACGCGCTGATCGGTATCGCCGAAGAACGAGGCCGCCGGGCGCAGCATGGTGCCGATTACCATAAACTCGTGCCCGTCCACCGTGATCGTCTTGCCCAGAGGATCTACGTTGGCGAACAGCCCCTTCTCCACGTCTGCCCCGATCACGGCAACCGCCGCGCGGCGCTTGCTCTCTTCGTCGGTGAAGAAACGGCCGAGGTGGATGTCGACCTGGCCGTTGTTGCGGCCGTAACCCTCTTCCACACCGAACAGGTCCACGTCGTAGATGTCATTTCCCTTGTAGTGCGCGACGATCGGACCGCTACTGGGAAAGAGCATGGCCGAGACGTCTTCACACGAGACGCACCGCTCCCGCAGGTGCGCCGCGTTTTCGTAAGTGAGGTTCTTGCGCGTGCGCTCCTCGGGGCTGAGGTTGCTTACCCGGAAGCCCACAGGGAACTTGAACACGATGATTGAATTGGGTCCGAAGCTGCGCAACATGGCAGTCATGTTGGCGTCGAATCCCGTGAGGATAGCAGCCACGCCGATGATGGTCCCGGTGCCGATGATCACGCCCAGCACAGTCAGAAAGGCGCGCAGTTTGTGAGAGCGAATGGTCTGAAACGCCAGCCACAGGCCGTTGGCGAAGGCGAGCCGCGTCATATCAGCGCTCCACCCTCAGGGCAACGATGGGATCGAGTCTGGCTGCGCGCTTTGCCGGGTAGATGCCAAAGAAAAGGCCCACGACGGCCGACAATCCCACGCCGATCACCACGCTGTACACCGGGAGGGCCATCGGGATCGAGGTAAAGCTGCGCACTGTCACCGCGACGCACCACGCGGCAGCCACTCCCACCATCCCGCCCGTGCCCGCCAGTACCGAGGATTCGACCAGGTACTGGTTGAGGATGTCGCGGCGGCGCGCTCCCAGGGACTTGCGGATGCCGATTTCGTGCGTCCGTTCCGTGACCACGGCCAGCATAATATTCATGATCACGATGCCGCCCACCACCAGGAAGACCGAGACAATTCCGACCGCCATTCCCGCGATGGCTGCCGTGAGCTGCTGCCAGAGGTTCACGATGGTTTCGCTGGCGAAGATGGTGAAGGTGTCGTCCTGCGCGGGACCGAGATGGCGATACGATCGCAGCAGGACTCGGACTTCGTCCTCTGCTTCCATGAGGTGCGGCTGGTCGATCGCCTTGGCGATGAGACGAAGTCCATTGCGGCTGCCGTAGGTTTTGAAATAGCTCTCGATCGGAATCATGACGAAGTTGTCTTGCGAATTGCCGAAGACGCTGCCCAGCGCCTTGGCGGTGCCGACCACTTCGTACGGCATGCCCTCGATCTCGATGAACTTGCCCAGCGGATCGCGGCCCTCGAAGAAACGCGCGCGAATGTCGTTGCCGATGAAGACGACAGCGGCATGGCGGCGGACTTCCTCGTAGGTGATGCCGCGGCCAAGCTCGACCTGAATGTTGTTTATGGTCGGGATATTGTCCGTGATCCCTTCCACATCGACCCCGAGCACGGAGTCGGTCCTATAAGATACGCGCGCCTGGCGCGAGGCCATCATGCCGATGTCCTTAAGCAGGGCGGCTCTCGACTTGATAAATTCGTACTCGTCGGGGCGGATCTGCGGATTGCGCTTCTGCATCTCCAAGAACTTCTTGGGATCCCAGTTGCCGAAGAAGGCCATTCGGACCACGCGAAATCCGTCCGCGCCCATATTGGAGACTTTTTCGGCGATGTAAATATTCATGCCGTGAATGAGCGCGGTGACTGCGATGAGTGTAGTAGTCGCCAGGATGATTCCGAGCAAAGTCAGGAAACTGCGCAGCTTGTTTTTCCGGAGCGAATCGAGGGCGATCCGGGTGGCCTCCCAGAAGGAGGCGGACAGACGTAATTTGTGCTTTTCCGACACGTCGGTACGTAATGTAGACGCGGATGGCGGCGAGAATGTTCCGTTCATTGTTCCCGGAGGGACAATCCCAAGAAATTGACGATTGGGGCGGCCCGATATTAATTGTTCCGTCTTATGAAGCGGGCCAAAAGGACCCCCGCAAACGCGCTCACCGGAATCACCGCGGTGTGCCACACCACGACGTGCAGGGTTTCCAGGTTCGGACAGTGCAACTCCAGCATGCCAACGCCTGCCAGGCTGGCCAAGGTCCCGACGGCAAGTCCGGCGGCCATCGGATTGACCGCGAAGCCCCGACGAAGCACCAGCCAGCCTGCGAGCCCGGCAGCCAGACCGTGCGCCAGGCCCAAGGTGAGACACACCAGGCCTTGATGCACAAACCGGGTGGTCCGGTAGTCGTGAAAGAGAAGAGCAAAGACGCCGGCCAGCACCAGGCTGCCGGCAGCGAGCACCGTGCCGGAGGAGAGGCGGCGCCGGCTCCCAGGCGTCGTTTCGGCCACGCAGTGTACGGCCGAGATCCACGTGAAGGCGCCCAGTACCCCGAAGATCGACGTGATCTCCAGCGCATTCAGCCTGGCGATGCCTTTCAACCCCAGGGCCGTGCCACCGGCTAGCGCAACCGCCGCGGTAATCGCGAAGAGGGCCGAGGCGAGAACCCATGCCGGGGGGAGCGGGCGCACGGGTCGAAGTCCGGAGACGAGGGAATCCGAGATGCGCGCGAGGAGGGCGGGGTCCACCTCATGAGGGGCGCCGGCGGCCCGGTTGAGAATCTCCTCAGGCTCGGGCCCGTTCATGACGTCACCCTTGTTCCCGACAGGCGTTCGCGCAGCGTAACGTAAGCGCGATGAGCCTTCTGCTTGACGGACCCGATACTCGACGACGTGGCGCGCGCCACCTCCTCGATCGACATGTTTAGCACCTTTAACATGGTGATGACGTCGCGCTGGCTTTCGGGCAAGCCGGAGAGCAGCGCCGCCAAGTCCGCATCACGATCGGAAGCCTCTGCCGGCGCGGCAGCGATTTCGGGCAACTGCTCCACCTGCCGCTCGCGAGTTTCGACGCGGCGCACCTTGCGGTAGTGATCGACGCGCACGTGCCGCGCGATGGCGTACAGCCAGGGCAGGACTGGCTCGCCCGGGCGGTATGTATGCCGCACCTCGTGGATGCGGAGCCAGGTTTCCTGCAAGAGATCATCGGCATACCTGCGGCTCACGATCTGCACCATAAAGAACCGATGCAGCGGTCCGCTCAGGCTGTGGACCAGGGCCGCCGCCGCCACGGGGTCGCCATCCTGATACCGGACCATCAGGGCTTTCAGATCTATGTCCGGCTGCATCGGAGAGAAGCGCTCTCCCTGAATTATGGCTGAATCACGCTGTCTATTGTCTGAGTTCGAACGAGCGCTCGAAAAAGTCACGCGAGGCACCGTAACTTTGAGGGCTCGGTATGCGAACCAACTGTCGCAACCCGCTCGCGCCTGGTGCTCGATGCGGGCCAATCTCAAGGAGGAGAACCAATGAACAAGTTTCTCAGTTTCGGCATCCCGGCGCTTTTGATGGGAGCCGCCGCGGTTTGGGGGCAACCCAATGCCGCCACTCTCGTGGTGACGGCGTCCAACGCCAGCGCCAATCAACTGCTGGTCTACAACACGGCGGGCCAGGCCGTGCAGACGATTTCGACGCAGGGCCAGGGCGGCGCCAGCGGAAACGCCGGCGGCATCGCGGCGCAGAGCGGGCTGATCGCCGTGGTGAATTTCGGCTCGAAGAACGTGACCCTGTTTCAGCACGTGGGTAACGGATTTCAGGTCCGGCAATTGATCCCCGCGGCCTCGAGCCCGCTGAGCGTGGCGTTCGGCCACGGCCATCTCTACATCCTCGGAACTACCAAGGTCGAATCGCACCAGATATTCGGTGTCTTTATCAGCTCCAGCCCGGATGGCGTGGTGCCACTGAAGGTAGCGGACGGCTCCGCGGCCCAGGTGGGAGTGGTGCAGAACCAGTTGATCATTACCGAAAAGAGCAACGTCATCGAGACGGTGAACCTGATGAACAGCGGCGCGGTCGGAGGGATGCCCACGCTGGTGGCGAACATTCCGGCCAACGTAAACACCCCGTTTGGGCTGGTGACGCGGGGAGACGACGCATACGTGACCATCGCACATGCCGACGAGATCAGCCTGGTAAGGAACGATACGGTTCTAACGGTTACGCCGTCAGGAACGCAGCACGCGCCGTGCTGGCTGACACTCGTGGGACCTTTCCTGTTTTCGAGCAACTCGCCGAGCATGACCGTCTCGCGTTACGCCGTCTACGGCCAGAAGATCGTGCAGGACGCCGCCGTCGCCGCGAGTTTGCAGGGCGCCCCCACCGACATCGCTTCGGGTGAAGGATTCGTCGCCGTAGTGGACGGATTCACCAGCCCAACGGCAGGTTCGCATCTAACTATCTTTGCGGTCGACGAGGATGGCGTGCTCACGTCGAAAGGAGTCGTGACTACGACCGCTCCACTCAATGGTGTCGCAATCATTGGGGCGGGCGATCGATTCTAGTCGTCTGCTCTTTCCGATTATTTCCCGAACGTGATCGTGGAATCCGTGGTGAACTTCCGGTAATTGCGGAACACGATCGCGTTGCGGGTACATGCGCCCGATCCGCTCATGCACCCGATGTTCTCGCCGGATGCCGGCAGCAGATAGCTCTTGCCGTCTATCTTCGCGAAGCCGTACTGCAGAATCGCTTCCGCGCGGCGGACGGGAAAATCGCGCGGGAAACTCGACGCCTTCTGCTCGATGCGCAGCACGCGCCGGGTGTCCTTGTCGATCCAGATGGCGCCGTCGTAGGCGGGCCTGTAGGTGCGCTCGTCGGGCGCCACCATTGTCCAATGCGAATGCTCCTGGGTCACGGTGTAATCGAACACCACCGCGGGGCGCCCGGCGACCGTATCGTCCCCGCGGCGTTTGAACGCGGCGTCGGTGCCGAACGACATCACGTCTTCCAGCGTGGTGCCGAATTCGCCCGTGCTCCAGGAACCGGAGCGCTCCGGACGGTCGATCGGGTTGCCGTCGATCTTGAAGTCCCGGTAGTCCTCTTTGCCGCCGACATAAGCCAGCTCCGCCGTGATCTCGTCGATCTGCTGCCAATGCGAGATCGGCCATCCGGTGGCGAAATATCGCGTCGTCACCTGCTGCGCCAGGTACGACGGCAGGCCGGCACTGAATGTTGAGGAGGCTTCGCGTGCGTCCTTGATCAGAGCTTCGTCTGTCATGGGACGCGGCGGACCGGAAGAAGGCGGGGATGTGCCCGACTCGTCCGCGGATGCCGCGGACGCCGCCGGAAATGCACCTCCGGAAGAAGGCTCGGGGTTTGCACCCGTCTCGGATTCGGACGCGGCGCCGCTGGCGGTTGCGATCTCGGTGCGCGATTTGCCCATATCTTCCGCGGACGGCGCCCGCACCGCTGTCTGGTCGTAGGGCAGTTCCGCGGCATGACGCTCCTCGGCGGTACCAGCGCGCACAAGAACCACACGCAGAGCGGTCTCTTCGTCATCCGGGCTCACCTGAACGGACAACTGGTCCCCGGGATGCAGCAGCGAATCGCGGATGGCTTCACCTGCCTTGTTCTGAAACCGCGTCTTCGCCAGCAGCCGGAAACGGAGAAGCACTTTTTTCGGGTTCTGCACCACCAGGTCTTTCTCCTCGAGCTTGCGCAACGTTCCGTCGATCGAGGCCACAGTGGTTTTGGCCTCGTCGGCCTTGCCTTTGCTCTTGTCCTTCTTGCCTGGCAGCTTCACTCCGGGGATCGGCAGGTTCAGGCCAGGCACGCCGGTAGGATAGGTATTCGGATAGTTATTGGGCGGATAGCTTCCCGGCGGGTAGCCACCGGGCGGGTATTGGCCCGGGGGATACTGGCCGGGTGGATATTGGCCCGGCGGATACTGGGTCGGATACTGCGCCAGAGCGGGCAGACCGGCTGCCAGGAGCGCCAAGATTCGAAGCCGCGCCATGCAGTCCCTCCGGACCAATTCTATACGGAATTTTCCCGGGTGGCGAGGTGGTGCCGGCGCCGCGGTGCCTACTGAAACACTACTTTGTCCTTGGTACCGCCGAGCTCGACCCACTGAATGCGATTGGTACCGTCGACCTTCGTCGTCTCGACCGAGGTTTGATCGAACTTCTCGCCGGTGGTTTCCAACTTGGCGTTGGCATCGATCTTCTGACCGCTGCTATCCGATAACACAATCTGTGATCCTTCGATCTTGACGTGGTACGCCCCCGGCTTCAGTTGTACTTGTCCTGCCTGTGCCTGGTCGGAGATTGAAAAAGTGTAAGTTTTGGCACTCAAGATGGCCACGCCCAAAACAAGCAAAATACTCAGTTTTTTAAGCATATAGTTTCTCCATACTACGCACACTCACAGTAAAAGACGATCATTGTACATGTCACGTTACCCGGCACCCGGCACGCGGTGTTACGAACAACGCGATCGTCCGAAATCGTGCCTGTATATTACGATTGACTCGTGCACTATCGAATTCTCGGCAGCACCGGTCTGCAGGTCTCGGTCATCGGCCTCGGCTCCTGGCAATTGGGCGGCGAATGGGGCCACGATTTCACCCAATCCGAAACCGACGCCATACTCGACGAGGCCGCGGCCAGCGGCATCAATCTGATCGACACCGCCGAATGCTACGGCGACCATCTCTCGGAGTCCCTGATCGGCGACTATCTCAGCCGCCGCGATCGTTCCCGCTGGTTCGTGGCCACCAAGTTCGGTCACCTTTTCCACGGCTTTCTGAGCCGCACCGACGACTACTCGGTTGCCGGCGCGCGCCAGCAACTGGAGGCGTCGCTTCGGGCCCTGCGCGGGACCATCGACCTTTACCAATTCCATTCGGGTTCCGATTCGGCGTTCCACAACGACGAACTCTGGACCATGCTCGATATGCAGAAGCGCGCCGGCAAGATCCGCCACCTCGGCGTCTCAATCATGGCGAAGGGAAGCGAGACCCAGGCTCGAGAGGCGCGCTCAGTGGGCGCGGAATTTCTCCAGGTGGTCTACAATCGCCTCGACCGGCGTCCCGAGCAGCAGTACTTTCCCCACGCCGTGCGAGAGAACCTCGGTATCTTTGCCCGCGTGCCGCTGGCGAGCGGACTGCTCACCGGCAAGTACAAACCCGGCGCGACATTTCCGTCCGGCGACTTTCGCGCCACGCTGGACCCCGAGAAACTGAAGCGCGATCTCGAGGAAGTCGAGCACCTGCGCACCGCCGAAGTTCCCGAGGGTGTGCCGATGGCGCAGTGGGCGCTGGCGTGGTGCCTTCAGAATCCGGCCGTCAGCACCGTGATACCCGGATGCAAGGACCCCGCGCAGGTCCGCTCCAACGCCGCCGCCGCGGAGCTGGTGAGATGACCGCGCGGAAAAGTTTGCGGGGGGACGTGGGCCTGGCAAGCGAGCCAGCGGGACTGAAGTCCCGCGCAGGCTGAAGGCCTGCCCCACTACGCCGAGAAGACCGCGCGTACCTGGCCCACGAATTCCGCCACTTTGACTTTCGGATCGCCCTGGCCCAGGGTCTCGATCGGCAGGAAGCCGCGGTAGCCGGCGCGATCGATGATGGCTTTCACTTTCCGCAGATCGGTCCTCACGCCGTTGGCTACCTCTTCCTTGAGCTGCCACGAGACCGCGTATGGCACGAGCTTCTCGATTTCGCCATAGACCTCGTTGGTCCGCAGGCTGCCGATGTCGAGGATGGAGCCGAACCAGGGGCTGTCCACGGCGTCGATGATGCGGATCGCCTGCGCGGCGGTCTTGATGAAGTCGTTGTGGTTCTGCAAGCCGAGAATCACTCCGAAGCGGGCGGCGTGCGCCGCGCACTCGCGGAAATCGGCCACCATCCACTCCACGACCTGATCGAACGAGTAGCCCTCGGGCTGCTGCACGCCGCTGAACACGCGGATCACCGGGGCGCCCAACCTGGCCGCAACTTCGATCCATTCCTTTACCATCTGCACGTCGCGTTTGCGCGCTTCGCGGTCGGCCACGGCGAAGTCGTTGCGGACGCCTGTGCCGCTGAGAGTCACGCCGTTCCAGTGCGCGGTCCGCTTGAGCCGGAAGATCACTTCGTCGCTGGGGACCTTGGGATAACCGGGAAAATAGTATCCAGTCGGGTCCACGGCGTCGATCGAGTGCTCGGCGCAATAGTGGACTACATCCTCCAGCGTCATGGTGCCCGCGCGCAACGGCGCGTTGAAAGAGTACGCGTTGAGCCCGATGCGGTAGTGCGTCCCGGCATCGCGGGGCACCTTGCGATCCGCCGCGGCGGGACCCGCCGCGGCCAGTCCGAGGGCTCCCGACACGAATCCACGTCTCGAAACGGTCGTATCCATGGCTCAATTCATATCACTCATCCTCCGGGCCGGGCAAGCAGGAAAAAAGATCAGAAGTACAGCCGGATGCCCAACTGAATCATGCGCGAGAAATTCACCTGGGAGGTGATCTTGCCGAACGAGCCGCTGCCTAAGGTTGCGTTGGGCGCCGCGAACATCGGGGTGTTGAACGCGTTCAGAGCTTCGGCGCGGAACTGGCCCTTGAACTTTTCCGTGATGGACAGGGTCTTGAACAGGCTCATGTCCCAATTGGCTTGGCCGGGACCGCGCATGTCCAGGGTGCGCGCAATGTTGCCGAACGATCCGCGCGGGACCGTGCTGAACGCCGCGGCATTGATGTAGTTGCCCAGGCGGTTTTCCAGGCTGCCGCTGGTGACCGGCGATACGCCGGTGGCGCTGGGGCGCTGACTGGCGTAGCCGAAGACCGAGTTGTTGTTGGTGGCCTGAGTGATCTGGATGGGGAAACCGGACTGGTAGACGCTCAGGCCGTTGATGTTCCACCCGCCAACCAGGTAGTCCAAGGCCTTGCTCGTGCCCAGCATCTTCTTACCTTTTCCGAACGGAAGCTCGTAAGTGAAGCCGGTCGACCAGCGCAGCGGCGTGTCGACGTTCGCCAGGCTGTACTCCGACTTCATGTCGTACGGGTTCTGAGGTCCGGCGTTGCCGCCGTTGAGGAAGTTGCCGGCGCCGCCCGAGCTGGCGTCGTGGTTGCGCGACCAGGTGAGGGTGGAGAGGAACGAGAAGCCCATGCTGAGCCGCTTCTGAGCCTTGGCCACGAGCGAATCGTAGCGGGCGTAGCTCCCGTCATTGAACATCAGGTTGACGGTGCTGAACGTCGGGAACGGCAGAGCGAGCTGGATGGCGCTCACGGTGGCGCCGCCGATCACGCCTGCGCCGCCTTTGCCGTAGAACGGATTGGCCACGGAGCTGCTGGCCGAACCGATCAGCGCAGGCGTGAGCAGGGCGGGGTTCAGAGCGTTGATGTTGATGTTGGCGGTCGCCTGGGTGAGGTGTGTCGAGTGCGATCCGACGTAGCCGACTTCCACGGCGATATTGAACGGCAGCTCGCGCTGGATGTCGATGGAATACTGCTGCACGCGGGGCGACCGGGCATTCTGGTCGATGATGGAGAGGGCCTGCCCGATACCGCTCAAGTCGCCGAGGGAGTTGCCGGTGGGCTTGGCGAGACCGGTGGGGAACGGATTGGTCAGGTTGTTGGCCGGCGTCGCGTTGCCGTCGTTGCTGGCGACGTAGGTCGAAGTGGCGGTGTAGCCGGGAGGATTGTACGGCGTGCCGATGGCGAATTGAGGCGCCCAGTAGAGGCCGTAGCCGCCGCGGATGGTGGTCTTGGAATTCATCTGCCACGCCAGTCCGAAGCGCGGGCCCATCTTGTTCATGTTCGGATTGCTGACATGGATGCTGTTGCCGCCGACGCCGGCGAACTCAATCACACCCTTGGGCAGGATTCCCGTCACGCCGGCGGCGAGCGGATTCACCGCCTGCGTGTTGAATCCAACCACCATCTGGTTATTCGCTTCCTGGAGACCGTATTCGCGCTCCCATCGCAGACCGACGTTGACCGTCAGGGACTTGGTTACGCGGATATCGTCCTGCGCGTAGATGCCGAAGTAATCGGCGTACTCGTAGAGCTTGGTTGGAATGTAGCCCGTGCCCGCCGAGGGCGCACCCAGCAGCATGTCGGCGAGGTCCGCGCCGGTGCCGCTGACGGCGGTGGTCGGCGTGGACCGCGAGAACACGCCGTTGAAGGTGAATGCGCCGGCGCTGTTGGCGAAGTCGTTGCCGTCGTCATGAATGCGACGATAGTCGAAGCCCGCCTTCAGATTGTGCCGACCGGCATACTTGGCAATCTGCGAAGAGAAATTCTTCGAGTAGTGAGTGTAGTAGAAGTTGTTATTCGTCCCGAGGCTGTACTGGGACGTCATGGTGACATTGGGGAAAGTGGGCGAAGGAATCTGAGCGATGTACGACGGGTCGAAGCCGAGGTTGGCGAGATTGTAGCCCTGGCTCACCTGGTATCCGTAGTTCGGGAACCGGTTGAAGCCGTAGCGCACGGTGAGGACGGTGGTGGGCGAGATGGTCATGATGTTGTTGAGCTGGGTGGTATCCACGTTGCGCAGCAGGCGCCACTGGTCCGGCGAAGAAACCGTCGGGAACCACGTGTTGCCCGGCTCCAGCGAGAAGTAGCGCAGATAGCTGAGGCTGGCGCGCCACCAGTTGGTGATCTGGTGATCCAACTTGGCGGTCTTCTGCGAGGCCCGCGCCGGCAGCTTGGCGGCGGCGGTCAGGTTGGGCGCGCCGTAGAAGGCCGAGGCGGTCTGCGGCTGCACGTACGTCGCGGCGATGTTGAGCCCGACCTTATTCAGCCGGTCGTTGGGGATGATGTTCCCGGCGAACGGCGTGCGCGTGCAGGTGCTGCCCGCGCAGACGGTGGTGGCCGGATCGTATATGGTCACGCTGCTCTGCGAGAAGTTGCCCACGCGCTCCAGCGCGGTGGGAGTGGTGAACTGCGAGGAGTTGGACTGGGTATCCGAGTAGCCTTCCCAGGCCAGCCAGAAGAAGGTGCGGTTCTTGCCGTCGTACACTTTGGGGATCTTGACGCGCCCGCCGAAGCTTGCGCCGTAGGTGTAGTTCGGCTGGTCCGGCAGCGGAATTCCGGCCGCGTTGTTGAAGAAGTTGTTGGCGGCCCAGCCGGTGGCGCGCATGGAGCCGAACAGGCTGCCGTGAAAGTCGTTGGCGCCGGATTTCAGATAGGTGTTGAACATGCCGCCGCCGGTTCGCGCCATTTCGGCGTCGTAGGTGTTGGACTGCACCTTGACTTCCTGCACGGCTTCGAGCGTCGGGATGATGATGGCGCGATTGGCGGCGTCGGTGATCGGGATGCCATCGAGCAGGTAGTTGTTGCCGCGCACGGGACCGCCCGCGATGGTGATCTGCGAGGAGCCGCTCTGGTCCTCCATGCGGTTGTAGTGCGGGTCGCCCACCTGGACCACGTTCTGCGCCAGTTTGGACATCATGAACGGATTGCGGCCGAGGTTCGGCAGGTCAGTGAGCTGTTGCCGGTCGATCACCTGGCCCTGCGATGCGTTGGCGGCTTCGAGGAGGGAGATCTCTTCGGTCACCTGCACGCTCTCGCTGACGCTGCCGACCTCCATTTTCAAATCCAGCGCCACAATCTCCTGGGTGCCCACGATGACGTGCTTGCGCTCGAACTTCTTGAAGCCCGGCGCCTCCGCGGTAACGGTGTACGTCGCCGGGACCACCTGGCCGAAGCTGTAGGCGCCCTCGCTGGAGGAAAGCGTCGAGCGCTGCGTGCCGCCCGCCTCGTCGATGATGCTGATCTTGGTTTCGCCGATGGTTTTTCCGGAAGCGTCCAGGACCGAACCCCGAATCCCTCCCAGGTAAGACTGCGCCCAGGGCGCGCCTGCAAACACTGCTGCCAATACAAGTGTTCTTACTCTCATCTTTGTGGTCTCCCCTGAAGTTGAAAAACCCCGTTACTAGTCGTTTGTGGGACAGGCTTCAGCCTGTCCTCGCTGGACAGGCTGAAGCCTGTCCCACATCACAGCTTTGAGCGCATAAATCGAACAACCGATGGCCACGGCAAGCACCGCGTTGACCGCCAGCACCGAGACCGCGGTCGCCAGGAAAGCCGCCGCATCCACACGGCTCATTTTGCGCAGCCGGTGCCACGCGCTCCAGTCCAACAAACAAAGTCCCATCCAGGCGGTCACCCCGGCCAGTGCCGGGAGCGGAATGCGGGCCACCATCCCGGAGCCGACCCACAGAATCGCCGCCAGAAACACTGCATGCAGCAGGTTCGAAAGCCGCGTCGAACCGCCGCACCGAACCACGGCCAGGCTGCGTGCCGGTATCCCTACGCTCAGCGGCGCGCCGAACATTCCGGCGCACAGGTTGGCGATCCCGTACGCACCCAGCTCGGCATCGGCGTCCGACGATTTCAACAGCTTGTGCCGGCCGCGGAAATGTTCCACCACGCGCGACGTGATCAGGATGTTGACGCTCGAAACGAACGCAAGCGCAAAACCCGAAGGCAGCACGGTCCAGACGTCGGCCGGGCTCCAGCTAAAGCCGACGAACGGAGGCATGACGGCGGGCAGGGCGCCGATCTCTTTTTCATGTATCCCGAAGATCCGTGCCAGAAGCACCGCCGCCACCACTCCCATCAACGGCGCCGGCGCCCGATGACTCCACCGGGCGGCCAGCGTCGCCCCAACAATGACAGCACTCCCCAGCAACAGGGGCATCCATTTGAGGCCGCCTAGATGCTGCAATACCGAGGCAAACTGCATGACCGTGTTCGCCGCTCCCCGCGTCGCTGGGGAATCCAGCCCCAAAATGGTGTCGAGCTGCGACACCAGCATCATTCCCCCGATTCCGCACGAGAACCCGGTTACGACAGCATGCGGAACCCGCGTGATGTGCCTTCCCAGGCGCATCACGCAAAACCCCATCATGATCACCGACGCGACGATGGACACCTTGGCCGCGCCGCCCACGCCCTGATGCCGCACCGCCAGCGCGATGAACGGCACCGTGGCGCTCGCCGTCCCGCCGATGAGCACCGGGTTGCGCCCGAGGAGCGCAATGACCGGCGCGGTCAGGATGGACGTGAATACACCCAATACCGGCGGCAGCCCCATGAGGGAGGCCATCGCCAGACCATACGGCAGCGCGATCAACGCCGCGATCACGCCGCCGGAACAGTCGCCCAGGAAACCCGCCCAGCCGTAGGTCTTCGACGGGCGGAGATTGCGAAGCCTCAAGCCATCACCTTGAGGAACGCGGTTTTGAACTTGTTCATTTCCTCCTGCGTGCCGATGCTGACGCGCACGTGGGTCGGCCAGCTCGGCCAGATTCTGCCGATGTAAACTTTCTCCTTCGCCATGGCGTCGTAGACTTCCTTACCGGGCCGGCCCACGTCCACCATGAACTTGTTGGAGACCGACGGCACGTATTTGAAGTGATGCTTGTCCATGAAGGCGAACACGTCGTTGCGGACGTCGCCGATGATCTTGCGCCGCTCGGGCACCACGGTCTTGGATTTCAGGCTGGCAGTGGCGGCGGCCATGCCGGTCACGGGCAGCGCGCCGGAACTCCACGGGCGGATCTTCTCGAGCAGGTCGGGACGCGCGAGCGCGGCGCCGGCGCGGATGCCGGCCATGCCATAGATCTTGGAGAACGTGCGCAGGATGATGACGTCCTTGTCCTGGGCCACGAGGCCGCTATTGAACGGCGCGCCGGCGATGTGGGTGTAGGCCTCGTCGATCATGACGACGGACCCCTTGGGCTTGTTGGCGACGAGCCACTCGATATCTTCCTTGGGCGTCAGGGTGCCGGTCGGATTGTTGGGATTGCAGATGTAGATCAGGCCTGCGTTTTCAGCCACGGATGCCATGGCTTTCACATCGTGCGCATAGCTGGGCAGCAGGGGAACTTTATGCACCGGTGCGCCGATGAATTTAGCCGCGGACGCGCCGGATTCATACCCGGGATCGGCTGCGACATACGCCTTGGCGGGCGAGCAGAACCCGAGCACCGCCTGGTGCAGCGGAGCGCTCGAGCCGGCGTAGGGCTGAACGTAGTTGGGCTTCAGGCTTTCCTGCTCGGCCATCAGATCGGTGAAGCCGAAGGTCTCTTCGTACATGTAACGTCCGCCGTTCCTGGCGACCTTGTAGATGGCTTCGAGCGCCTCGGGACACGGGCCCAGGGGATTCTCGTTGGCGTTGATCTTGACTGCGTCCGGCGGCATGCCGCGCACGGCGGAAAGCTGGGCCATGGCCGGCTCGTTATAGAAGGGGAGCGCCGCCCCGGCCGATAACATCGCGGCAATGCGCCCGAAACTGCGGCGCGAAAAACCGCGGCTCAAGAGATCCTGTTTCTGCTTTTCGTTCAGACACACCTGCATTTCGTTTCCTCCCTCTCAGCTAGCGTGCAGTTCAGACACTGCGGCCCCGGTGTCGCTTATTTCAGATCGAATTGTCTGTTTATTTGCTCCCCGCATCATCAGCCCGCTTATGCCAGACATAGGCATGGGCTCTGCACCAGGAGCGGTGGCGCCGACGTGGGGCCGGCGAACGTAATCAGGTAGAAGTTACCAGTTTCCGGGCACTATGTCGAATCAATTAATTTTATGAAGGGGATGCGGGTTCAACGATCTGCGCGAATCCGATCGAGATCTTCAGGTTCCAGCCGCAACTCCTCGCCGATCAACTGCCGCCCGGAGAGGGCGGATTTGGCCACGCCGCCATGGCCGTGGCTCCCGCTCTTCGTCAGGATGTGGACAACCTCATGCGCCAGGACGCGTCCGAGCGCGCGCCCCATCAGGAGGTCGGCATTGGCAAAATCCGCGCCCGCCATGGCCGATCGAACCACGCGGCTGACTTCGTCGCACTTGACTTCGCTGAAGGGCTGCACGTCGCCATCGGTGGTGTAGGTGAAGGCCAACGGACCGCGCTCGTCCAGGAGATAGGGGACGGGGCGCAGAACGCAGGTGCCTTTGAACCGCACCACCAGGAGGTTGGGGAATGAAAGCTGCTCAGCCTCCGCGCGCGATTTCCAATCCACGGTGAGGGATGCGTCCTTCATGATTCCCGCGAACTCGCGCTTCATTTCCGCGATGGACTGCTCGTTCTTCGGGCCCTGAAAATCCAGGACGATGGTGATGCCCTCGGCAAATGCCGATGGGACGAGCAGCAGAGCACAGGCGGCGGCGAGGCGCATACGAGGAAGCGACAGAGCTTCGCAGAAAGTATATCAGCAGGGCCGAGGATTTGTGGGGGGATTGTCAAAGAGCGTTCGCGGGGACACTGCTGGCTTGGGAGGGGAGTCCTTCGGGTTCAGCATCAGACCAACGGCGGGGAAGGAGGCGTCGGGACCATGGGATTCGATCAGGACATGCGGTCTCGCTCTCCTTGGAGCGATGCGGAGGGGGCGGAAGCGGTGCGCGAGGCGGCCGCAGGCGCGGCAGAGGGCGCGGACGGGGGTGCGGCCGGCGTTGATTCGGGGCGGGTTCGGTACCAATCCGGTTCGTTTTTGCAGGAGCTTGGAAGCGGCAGGCGGAAGGGCGATTGCGGCGGTTTGCGGCGGACGCCCTGGCGCTCGGCGATGGCGCGGAGGAGACCGGTGAGGGCGCGCTGGTACTGGCGTCCG
>Ga0335079_10002343_pt1 | contig 21891 bp, 14 predicted proteins | sample Lox_Sample_33_FD_206719 | JGI IMG/M metagenome (GOLD analysis project Ga0335079, IMG submission 206719) | Soil microbial communities from Loxahatchee National Wildlife Refuge, Florida, United States - Lox_Sample_3.3 | ecosystem: Environmental > Terrestrial > Soil > Wetlands | place: USA... | reverse complement strand
CTACCAGCTCGATGACTTTGTAAACGCTCTCGCTCATGTTGCCCTCCGGAGACAGGGATTTTTCTGCTCGGCGTTAGCGCCCGCATACTACACGAACCACGAGTGGTTGTCGCCATCCTCCCATTTATCACGCACCTTATTCCACCTGAGAGCAATCCAATTTCATATGACCGACAAAATCAGCAAGCCGGAAACTGATTGGCGGCGAGAGCTGACGCCGGAGCAGTACCGCATCCTGCGCGAGAAGGGCACGGAGCGTGCCTTCACGGGCGAGTATGCCCACACCAAGACGGCTGGAGTTTATCGCTGCGCCGGCTGTGGACAGGAGTTATTTGCTTCCGACACGAAATTCGATTCTGGAAGCGGCTGGCCCAGCTTCTTTGAGCCCATCGGACAAGACCGCGTCGAGAGCCACGAGGATTCCAGCCACGGGATGCGCCGGGTCGAGGTCACCTGCTCGCACTGCGACTCCCATCTCGGCCACGTTTTTCCCGACGGGCCTCGGCCCTCGGGACTGCGCTACTGCATCAACTCAGCTTCTCTCAAGCTGCAGCCCAAGTAGTTCGAGGCGGGGTTGGCGCCCTTCCCGTTTCGGGACTTGCCCGAAGGCATCAGCCTGTGCAGGTACAGTTACTGCAGGTACCTTGCATGGAAGCACATACCTGCGGTACACAAAAATAAAGAGATATGGGTCGGCGTCTCCAACCACGGGTAAAGGGTATTCTCCCGGTGCGAATCTGGGGAGCTGACCACGAGGGCAAGCCATTCGCAGAGCACGTCTGCACCATTGACATCAGCAATAAGGGTGTCAGCGTGGCTGGCGTGCGCGTCGCCTTGTCGCCCGGCGACACCGTAGGTGTGCAATATCACAATCGCCAGGCGCGTTTCCGTGTGGCATGGGTGACTGAGGCCAATGTGAGGTCGGGAAAGCACGTTGGCTTGGAATGTCTGCAGCCAGAGAAAGAACTCTGGCCGGTCACTACGCCGAGTGAAGGAACTGACCACTTCGTCGCATCGGCCCGTCATGACGAAGAACTCAGCCCGCAGGAGGGCCGCCGCGGGCAGATGCGTTATCCGGTTTCCGGCAAGGCCCATGTGAAAACGAAAGCCGGTAATGGCCGTTGGGCCAAGCTGGGCGACATTAGTCTGACCGGTTGCTACTTACAGAGCAGCGATCCTCTGGAGGTGGGCCAGAACGTTTCGCTCTCCATCAAGATCGCGCACAATGAACTCAAAGCCACGGCTGTGGTCCGCTCTTGCTACACCACCAGCGGCATGGGGCTGGAGTTTACCTTCCTGAGCAACGCCGACCGGCAGACGCTGCAGCGTCTGATTGCACATCTGAAAGAATTCGACGTTGTCTCCCGGTGACCCCGCGCTAGAAGCGTCTGTGGCGAAGGCGGGCGGTTGACCAAATGTTACTTCCGTCCCCCCACCGCTGGTCATCTGGTAACCGGCCGTGGACTCCCCTAAGCTAAGCGCCATCTCGCAGCTGGTTGATAAGTGAAGGGCGCACGAAATGCTCATTCCTATCCGGCATGAAAACATGTCGGCGCGGCGCTGGCCGGTCGTTACCCTGGCGCTGATCGTTATTAACACGATTGTGTTCATCGCCACGCACGATGCGCTCACCCGCCAGGCGCCGGAAGTGGGCAGGGTGAAGGTTCATATCCTGATCCTGGCGGCTACTCATCCTGAGCTGGCGCTTTCCTCTGACGCGCAGCAGCTGGTGAACGGCTTCAAGGACCACAACCCCAACGAATGGGCCAAGCTCCAGGATCCGAGCCATCAGGTCATTGATCCCTGGGATGCCCAGATCCGACTGGTGGACGAACCCTATCAACTGCAGCAGGAGATGGATTCGCTCTCCGACGAATACGGCAAACTGAGATCGACTTCCCTGGCCGAACAGTATGCATTTGTTCCCGCGCATACCAGGGCGATCGCCTATATCACGGCTAATTTCCTGCACGGCGGCTGGCTGCACCTGATCGGCAATATGTGGTTCTTGTGGCTGGCAGGCTTTGTACTAGAGGACGCCTGGGGGCGCTGGTTGTATTCAATCTTCTATCTAGTTGCCGGCGCCGCCGCGCTGCAGTTTCACGCCTGGGCAAACGCCGGCAGCAACGTGCCCACGCTGGGTGCCTCGGGCGCGGTGGCCGCGCTGATGGGCGCCTTCCTAGTGAGCTTTCCCCGGATGAAGATCGAGCTGATGTGGATCTTCATGTTTCGTCGCTATACCCTTAAGGCCCCGGCGTATACGCTCCTGCCACTTTGGCTGGTGATGGAGGTCTGCTACGGCGCCCTTCTTGGCCAGGCCTCTGGCACCGCGCACTGGGCGCATGTGGGCGGTTTTCTGTTCGGCGCCCTCGCGGCGTGCGGTGTGCGCTACTCCGGGCTTGAGCGCAAGATGAACCAGGCCATCGAAGAGCAGGTAAGCTGGCAGGCCGATCCTGAGATCGTCCAAGCTTCCGACATGGTGCACGACGGACAGCTCGATGAGGCTCTGCCTATCCTGAAGGAGTATCTGGCCAAGAAGCCCGACTCCGTGGACGCCTGCAGCCTGCTGCGCGAGATTCATCTCCGGAAGACTGATATCCCGCTTTATCTGGCATATACGGTGCGGCTCTGCGGACTGCATCTGGCGTCGCGCCAGCCGCAGGCAGCGTGGCAGGACTACGAGGAATTCCTGCAGCAGGGCGGCGACAATCTGCCGGCGCAGACCTGGCTCGAGCTCTGCCGAGTCCCGGAGGACGAAGGTTCCTTCGACCGAGCTCTCCGTGAGTACGAGCTGTTGGCGGCTGCTTATCCTATGGAACGGCAATCGCTGTTGGCCTGTCTGGCCGCTGCCAGGATCTGTCTCAAGCGCCTGAACCGGCCCCAGGATGCCTTGAAGTACTACGAGGAGGTGGCGAAATCTCCAATTCCGCACCTCGACCTCGAGGCCAATATTCAGACCGGCCTGCGTGAAGCACGTGCCGCTCTGGCCGTGCCTGCGGGAGCTCCTTCGTAAGCTCCCGGGACATCTCCTAAAGCAAGGTGCACACAGCTAGGGTTGAGTCTTCACCCGCGCTGCAGGCTTATGTTGCACGGCCTTCCTTTTCTTCGCTGCACGGGCCGGTGGCTTCTCCAAGTTTGCTAACCGCGCTTCTACCGAGACCACCTGGTGCTGCAATTCTTCCAGTTCCCGCTGCCGGTCGGCCAATTGTGCGCGCAGGGCGTCGTTCTCCGTCTTCAGCTCGCGGATGGCGGCCAGCGTCAGGTACGGCAGTTCGCTGTAATTCACCGCCTTGTAGCCGTGGGCGTCGATGGACACCAGGTCGGGAAACACCTTCTCCACGTCCTGCGCCAGCAATCCCGAGTTGCGCCCCGGGCCGAAGTGGTAGTCCGGATACTGCTCCCGGTTCCAGTCGAAGTGCACCGGTTCGAGCAGCACCAGCTTGTTCAGCACCGGTGCAAACGGCAGGATGTTGGTCTTCAGCCGCAAATCCGAAGAGCACGTGCCGGCCAATGCGGTTCCGGCAAAATTCTGCAGGCAGCCGTTGGTCCCGGTTGTGCCCACTCGAATGTCGCCTCCGACTTGCAGCGTGGTTGCCGGCGTGGTCGCGACCGGACCGATACCCACGTTGCCGTTGCTGAGCAGGGTCATGACATTCACCGAGGGGAAGTTGCTGTTCGAGGTGCTGACGAAGAACGCCATGTCGCCGACGTTGGCGGTTTCCGTGCCCCAGGCCCAGTTGCGCCGACCCGCCAGGTCGGTCAGGTTGCGCTGCAGGAACAGGTTTCCGCCCCGGGCCTGGATCTCGCCGCTGACGTCCAGCATGCGAATGGGAGCGGTATTGCCAATCCCAATACATGGCTGTCCGGTGGCCGGGCAGTTGGCCTGGAACAATATTGAGTTCCCTACGTTACTGCCGTTCACAAACATGCTGAGGAAGCCACCCGAGCCGCTGAACAGTTCCAGCACGCTGAAGATCAGCGGGCTGGAGGCGCCGCCGCCGGGCGCAGGATTACTCACCGTCACTGCCGCGGTTCCAGCCGTTGCCAGGTCGGCCAAGGGGATGGTCGTCTGGAGCTCACTTCCGTTCACGTATGTTGTGGTCAGGCCAGCACTGCTCCCATTCCATTGGATCGAGGAGGTTGGATAGAAGTTCGATCCTTGCAAAGTCAGAACGAACGAGCCACCTCCGGCCGTGGCGCTTGAGGGCGACATCGAAAGCAGGGTGGGAGCAGGATAAGAGCTTGTAATTGTTTCGGTCAGCGGTGCTGAGAGACTTCCGGCATTGTTGCCATCCCCACCATAAGCCGCCGTGATGGTGTGTGAGCCCGCTGTCAGAGTACTGGTCGTAAAGTTAGCTACTCCGGCAGCCAGTGTTCCAGATCCCAGGAGAGTTCCGCTGTCCATGAAATTCACCGAGCCGGTTGGAGTCGGTCCCGTCGTCGGTGTGACCGTAGCCGTGAACTTGACGGCCGTATTCAGCGGTGCTGGGTTTGTGTTGGAGCTTAGGGTCGCAGAGGTCGCCGCCAAGGCTGATACTGAGCCCCAGCTGCCGAGCAGCTTGCTGACGTCAATAGAGCCCCAGCCCGTGGCTTCGTCATAACCTGTCCCAACCAGGAAACCTGCGAGGCCACCCATCAAGCCGCCGGGAGACGGCGTACTGTTGTTGCACATGCTGGGTACATTGATCGTGCAACCGCTTACTCCGCTGGAGGCCACGGTCACGTCATGGAAGACCCCGTTCGCGGGCGTGGCGGCAAGCCTGTACAGCGTGGGATTAAGGCTGCCGAGGATTCCCACCTGCTGGGCCAGCAGCGCGGTGATGCCTGCCATGTCCGGCGCGGCCGCCGAGGTGCCGGAGAAGATCGTGAAGCCGGCCTGGGCGCAATCGGCGCCCGGAGCGTTGGCCAGACAGGCAAAGTAACCATCATGGTTGGCAGCGCTAAAGGCAACGTCCGGCGTGTAACGGCCTGCCCGTGCGGCCGGCACTCCCGTGCCTGTCTGCCAGGGAGGGGTAGGAATGACGGAACTTACTCCACCGCCGGTGCCGGCTATCTGCAAGGCTGAGGACGAGTTCTCGGGCTCGTTCCATGCGCCTTCGGGGATGTAGCTGAGAGCTGAAGTGCCATTGGCCTGGTTGGTACTCGACCAGTAGGTGCTGGCGGGAACGTCGTTGAACTCGGTTCCGCCTACGCACGTAGCATAGCTGGAAGAGCAGATGACGTTGGGGCTCAGAGTTTGTGAGGCCGGAGGCGGTTGAAAAGCCAGGTCGCATCCAGCGGCGCCGGAGTCACCCGAAGAAACAAATATCGAGATGCCTTCTGCCGCGCCCTGGCTGAACAGGCTGTCGTAAAAATGAACCGCCGCTGCGCCGGCATTTGCTTCGCAGGATCCGAAACTGATGCTCATGATGTGGGCCGGAACCGGATTGGCGTCGACGGCGTATTGCATGGCGATATCAATTCCGTCCGTGGTAGCGCTGGAGGCGCTGATGACCAGCGCCACGGTCGCGCCCGGTGCAACACTGCCGGAGCGGGTCACATCGAGCGTCGCCTCTCCCTGGTCGTCGGAGGGATTGCCGGCGACTGGCGGGGCCGTCTGTGCCGGCCCGGGATCGAGGGCGCCGGGCGGAATAATCGTCCCGGGATCCTGTATGGGAAGTTGGGTGATAGCTTGAAACTCCTCGATGTCGGCATTGTTGACGCGCGAGCGGCCGATGATGCCTATGGTTTGGCCAAAACCGAAGATGTCCGACGAATACACGCTGTTTATGTCGTAAATGGCGGCGAAGTCCCCGGGCACGATCGCGTGCGAGCCGTTGGATAGATTCAGTTGGGGCGCCAGCTTGCCGGAAGGCGACAGGGCCAGCCGTCCGGGCGTTTGGCTGATCTTGTGCATCGGCCGGTTGATGAGGGTATAAAGACCGTGGACGGATTGAATCACCGGCGCCAGCGCGGCCGGGATCTGTGGTTCAGCCGTAACCGAGATGCGCTTTTCGCCGTTTACATTGAAATAGTGCATCTCTGCGCCGAAGGCGCCCGCCACGGCCGAGGCGGAGCCGCTGAAGGTGATGCGGACGCGACTCTCGGAGACAGAATCAACCTGCAGATTCTGCGACTGCAGCCACTGGGTGACGGCGGCAAGGTCATGCTGCGAGACGCCGAAGCGCTGGCCAAACTCGACGGACGTGAGCCAATGGTGGTAGTCGGCCGACGCAGGGTCCTGCTGGTTCTGCAGGAACTGGTCGAGCGCCTGCTGCGCCTGCGGCGAGCGCGCCAGCAGCAAGGTGACGTGCTGCAAACGCAGATCGCCGGCAACGGCGCCGACGTCAGCCTTCGGGCTGGCCCACGCCGGATGGTGGCCGCTGAGCGCCACCACTTCGCGGGGATTGACGGGCGCGAGCACGCGGTCCGTGGCTTGTGCTGCCGCCGGCGGAACGCCGGCGAGCAACATGAGCGCGCTAAAGGCAACGAGGAAAAAACGACTAGGGAACGGAACGGTAGCTGTTACGAGCATTGCGATACCCTCAGGAGAATGCAGAAGATGCTGGCGGCGAGGCTCTCCAAGATGTCTGCGAACCATGGCGCCTCCCAGGCCCATAGCTGGTTGAGGCCCCGTAGTGGAAAACCAATCAGGAATTCGAGTGGGAACGGCTAAGTGTAATCCAATTGCGAGTCTCTTCACCAACGGGAAGTACGTAGAAACGGTTATCAGTAGATAGTTTTCCAGGAATAGGCATCAGCCGCATCTTTCAGGCACATCTCTACCGTGTCTTTGACACCGCTGCCGCCAGCCACATAGTTCAGCAGGCCACGATGAGCGACATCGCAGGCAGGGCGCACGTGGCTGGTGAGCTGCAGTGTCGCAGTATTGACGGCAGTAAAAGTTCCCGCCCACGCTTTGCCACGGGAGCCCAGGGCTGATCCGTCGGTTGTAGGAACCATGCCGGCGCCACTCACGCTGATTCCCTGCCCGGTGCCGTCGAGCAGGTCAACGCCGTTTTGAGAAAAGGTACTGTTCAGGCGGAGAACGCCCTGGTTCTTTCCGTCACGTTGCAAAAGTAGTTGCGGGCTGCCAGTGCTGGAGCCGTTAATCGCCAGTCCGGCACCCGACTGCTGGCTAGTGCCGATGCTCCACAGGGCGCCTGTGCTTCCGATGGCGCCCGAGCGTCCGAGCACGATGTTGTACCTGCCGGCATCGGATACTTCGGCGGGCATGGCATAGATCTTGTTGCTCATGCTGTTGGCCGTCAATTCGACAGCCAGGGAACTTGTGCAAGCGGGCATGCAGCTCTGCTCGGCATACTCATCGGTCTCAATGTTGCCGTGTTGGGCGTGACCCAGCAGGTAGTTACGCGGGTTGGAACCGCGCGGAGTGATGAAGCGGTTGCCGCGGCCGATGAAAAACTGAGGGCTGCTGACGCTGTCTCCATCAACGTGCATACCATAGCGGAAGTTCTCGATGGTGGAATCGACCAGCCGCACCCAGCGTGGAGCGATGCCGTCCACGCGAGCAACTTTGAGCGCGGTTTCATAGCCGGCGATGGAGATGCCTTCAAAGTTGATGTGATTGGCGCCGATGTTCTGGGAGCGAACCAGAACCCCGACGGAACCGGGCACAAATCCTCCACTTGTGCTGCGGCGCAGGATCTTGGTACGCCCACCGGAAAAATCGACCTCGTTCGCTTCCTCGATGATTACGCTGGGGTCGGCATTCCTCGGATCTATGGTCTTGCTCAACGCGAGGAAATCCTCGAACGTCAGGCCCTCGGATACAAACGCTCCCGGGTTTGAGGACGTGCCGATGAACAGGTACTGTCCGTTGTCCTGGTTGAGTATGGTGAGATTCCGGAAAGGCGCGGTGTTGGAGACGCTGCGAAGTTCCAGCGCGATCTTGTGCGAGTTGGCAACGTTCGTCATATCGATGGCGATGTCTTCCAACCCCACGCCGGAAATGAAGGGATCTTTACTAACGTTCGCCGGGTCAATCTTGATCACGGAAGGATCGCGGAATTCCGGCACAGGTTGCAGAGTGCAGGGGCGTGCCGCGCTGCCGTAGTCGGTGGGTCCCATGCAGCGCAGTCGCACACCGTTTTTCAGCTTGAGCTGACGATCCAATCGGTGGGGAGCCGCGGTGGCAGGCAGCCACACATCGCCGCCACCGGCAGCGTAAGCATCATCGATCGCAGCTTGAAGAGAGGGAAACTGGTCAGCGAATCGGAGGGACGATGGCGGAGGGGGGGAGTAGGCGAGAAACAGTCCGCTCAGGATCAGGACACATAACAGAACGGGACGGCGTGACATAGCTGATTACTTGCTGTCAGGCCACGAGGCTGGCCTCGATGAGTTTGCCGCCTACGAGCGAATATCGCCGGCTACAGCGATCGCAGGCGGCGAGCCCCTGCTCGAACCGGAGCGCGGCTCCCAGCGGCTGGCCGCAAACACACACGTAGCCTCGTTGCCGCGCCGGATTCCCAACCACCAGCGCGTGATCGGCAACGCTCCTGGTCACTACCGATCCCATGCCTATCATGGCGAAGGTTCCGATCTCGATCCCGCAGCCGATGGTGGCATTGGCTCCGATCGTCGCCCCGCGACGGACCAGCGTAGGCAACGTTTCGTCTGTAACGGCTGAAGTAGCGAGGCCGGAAAGATCGGGGGCGAAGGCGCGCGGAAGCTTGTCATTGGTGAAGACGGTATGGGCCGAAATCATGACAAGATCTTCGATGGTTACCAGCGCGCAGATGTATACACACGCGTTGATCTTCACGTGGTTCCCGATCTGGACCTGGCTGGCGATGTAGGTTTTTTCTCCCACGATACAGTTGCGGCCAATGCGAGCTCCCTGCCGGATGTGTACGTGGTCCCATATCTGGCTGCCCGCGCCGATCTCGACATCGGCCTCAATGAGGGCAGTGGGATGGATCATCTTGTCAGGCACTCTTCCACCTCCAGCCACTTATTGGATCGCGAAGACCAGTACGCCACTTCAATGACGCGGACCGATTCCAGGCTGTCTTCGGCGTTGATTACCGCTGCGGCGCGGCCGCGCACGCAATCGATGAAATTGCGATGTTGCTCGGTAAAGGCGCCCAGCTTGTCATAGCCGGCGCCGAACGCCACCCAGCGTTCGGCGCCGTACCGCCGGTAGCGCGACGATTTCCATCCCACAATCATCATTCCCTCGCTGCCGTGAAGTGTGATGTAGGCGTCGTGATCCTTCTCGAGCGACCAACTGAGGTCGATCCGCCCCCACACACCGTCGACCGTTTCGACGAAGATCATTGAGGTATCTTCCACGGGCAGCCCCTGTATCTTGCGGCAATGCTGGGCCTGCACCCGGCTGATGGGGCCGAGAAGATAACGAATAATATCCACGGCGTGGCTGCCGTTATCGATCAGCACGCCTCCTCCGGAGCGGTGGGCGTCGCTCTGCCAACGGTTGCGCATGTCTGCCCGGCCGCAGAAGGCGATCTCACAGAGAACGATCTTGCCCACCGCACCTGCCTCCATCAGTTCCCTGGCTTTTCTCACGTCTTCGACGAAGCGGAACTTGGAGGCCATGGTCAGGAAGCGGCCCGCGCGCTCTGCGGCATCGACCATGCGCGTGGCTGACGAGGTATCAATCGAGAAAGGCTTCTCGCATAGCACATGGGCGCCGTTGCGCAGGCACGCAATCGAAACTTCGGGATGATCCGCCGGCGGCGTACAGACACATACGATCTCCGGCGACTCCCGTTCCAGCATTTCCTGGGGATCGTCATAATCGGGACACGCCGCGGAGGCGGCCAGCCGTTTTGCCGCCGCCCGGTCGACGTCGGCAACCGCTACAATTTCTGCTTCTTCGATTGCCTGCAGCGCCCGCAGGTGAGTGGCTGCGATCTTTCCACAGCCCACAATGGCGACTCGGATTCTATCCATGATTCGTCCCTCGTCGGTCGGCACGGGTAATGGCATCCTTGATGGCAGCCGCGATGTAATCCACATGCTCCTCCGTGTAGCGCTCGTTCCAGGGCAGGACCAGGATGCTTGCCAGCCCTTGTAAAGCGCCCGGAAAATGCGTGGGATCATAATCGACCGGCGGATCACCGGCGCGGCATTCACCGTCATATGGCCAGTGGCTTTTGCCGAAGGTGCAGCGATCGCGTAGAACCTGACACTCGAACGCCGGCTTCTGGATGTAGCGGGGCGCCGAGGCGATGTCATACTCCTCGCGCAGCAGCCGCGCCAGTTCCCCGACGTTTGCGGTATCGGAACTGAGGCAGTACTTCCAGTAGACGTGTGTGGCCCCCGACGTGGCTCGCGGGAGATGCACGCCCCGCATTCCCTCGAGCGCTGCGGTTAAGCGCTGCGCCATCTTTTGCCGTTGACGAACGCTCGACTCCAGCTTCTCCAACTGCGCTACGGCCACCGCTCCCTGGAGCTCCGTCATGCGGTAATTCAGCGCCAGGAAATAGTGATCCGGGTTGGGATCCCCATAGCCCCAAGCCTTGTCGTGAAACAGGCGCATGCGCCGGCCAAAATCCGGATCGTTGGTGACCGCGAGCCCGCCTTCACCGCTCGTAATGTGCTTTCCCTGTTGCAGGCTGAAGCAGCCAATGTGGCCGATAGTACCGACCATCCTGCCTCTGTCAGTCGCGTCGAATGCCTGCGCGCAATCCTCGATGACCATCAGCCCGTGGTCCCGGGCCAGGTTCATGATCGGATCCATGTCGCATGGGTTACCGAAGAGGTGAGTGACAATAATCGCCTTGGTCCTGCGGGTGATCCTGGGGGCGATGGTTTCGGCCGTTACCAGGAGCGTGCGCGGGTCAACATCCGCGAAAACCGGGACCGCCGCTTGATAAAGAATGGGGGCGATCGCTCCCATATCGGTGATCGGCGAACTGATGATCTCGTCGCCGGGATTGGGATTTACTGCGGCAACGGCCGCATGGATGGCCGCCGTGCCCGAGGTGACAGCGGTTGCATGTGCGAGCCCAAGCCTGTTTGCGAAGACGGACTCCAACTGATTGACGAACGTTCCCTTGGTGCAGTTCAGGGTTCCTGACTCCAACACTTTGCGCAGCAGAGTCAGTTCTTCGTCGCCGAAGGTGCGCCCGGTTGAATTGGCTTCACTCGGCAGGCGAACTCGCCACTTGACCTCAGCAGTTGCCATCAGGGTATCTCCTTTAAAGAAGGGACGACCGAATCTCAGGCTGGCCGGGTCACCAGGCGCCGCAGCGTCATTGCCACCAGGCCTTTGTCCTGGGCATCGAGAACATATCGCCAGGCCAGCGAGGCGTAAGCAATGAAGACGCTCGCACCCACGGCGACGTGAACCGGCACACTCCCATGGGAGGAAATGCGGCTACAGAAATAGAGCGCGGTTCCCGCGACCCCGAGTCCGATGACGGCGCGCCGCACGCCATTGGCGGCCAGCACACGCGGTGACAGCGAGAACTTCTTCCATGCAGCGCCGAACAGCAAGAGCGCGTCCAGGGTCATGATCGCTGCCCAGGCCATGGCGGCTCCGAAGATGCCTGACCGGGAGATCATCCACCAGGCCAGGCACACATAAACAGGCAACTCCAGCAGATGGAATTTCGCCGGGATATCTGCGCGTCCGAGGCTCTGAAGAAAGGTAAAGGGAACATTGGCAGCGGATACCACCAACACTCCCACGGCCAGTATCCGTAGTACGGGAGCGCTGGCCAGGGCGAAATCGGTTCCCAGCCATAGCCGCAGGATGTCTTGTGCAAGAAAGACCAGCAGCAGCACCATGGGCCCGACCACCATGACAACGGCTTTCACGCTCCGTCCGTAGATCTGCCTCATCTCGGCGTGAGCGCCGTTGGCACTGAGCACCGCCACCGCCGGAAACAGCGTGACCACCAGGCTCCAGGGCAGGATCCAAAGTCGTGCCACCAGCTCATAGGGCCCGCTGTAGTACGCAACCGCCGATACGGAGATGACAGAGCCGATCAGAAAGCGATCGAGATAAGCCAGCACCGGACCGACAACATTGGAGACGGTCACCCAACTGCCAAACGACAGCAGCGGGGCGATGAGGCTCGTATCAACTCGTAACGCATTTCTCAGCACGGGAAATGCGTGATGGCAGAGCTTCCAGTATGCCAACGCAGCGCCCAGTCGGCCCAGCCCGATGAAGAGCACGATCCCCGGCAGGCCAATGCCGAATTGCGCCGCTATCGCGGGAATCAGGAAAACAAGGCTATTGGCGGGAGCCTTGACCCAGTTCACCAGAGCAAATCGTTGTCCCGCCTCCAGGATTCCCCGCAACGCTGCGCTGCTGACCACGACGGGAACAGCCGCCGACAGGATCAAGAGAGAAGTTCTGGCCTCGGGCACAAGCGCTGGAGATATCTTCAGGATCCGCGTGACCATCAGGGGAGTTAGTCCTGCCATGGCCAGCCCGCCCAGCAGCCCGACTACAGCGTGTGAAAGCAGGCACGTGCCGGCCAAAGCGGGCAAGCGCTGCAGTTCACCTCGCCCGAGGACCTCGGCAACCGCCTTGGTGGTCGCCTTGCCCAGGCCAAGATCGAACATTCCGAAATATCCCAACACGCCCCAGCAGAGAGCGAGCAGTCCAAAGCGTTCAATTCCCAGTCCGCGCAGAATTACGGGAACCGCGAAGACTCCCACCAGCAGCGGCAAGCCCTGGCCGGCCAGATTCAGAATCGTGTTGTGAGCGATAGCATCGACCTTGACCGCGACCGGCGCTTCGCCACGAACATTCGTTACGGCTCGCTCAACACAGGTCGTTGGGGCGGATTGAATCATCGGGCTCCCACCGTGGGCCGGAAGGGCGCCACCGTCTCACCCAGAATCGCCGCGGCAATCCGTTGCGCAGCATGGCCGTCGCCGAAAGGATTGATTGCCCGCGCCATGTGCTGATAAGCCTTCTCGTCGTCCAGCAATTTCGAGGTTTCGGCCACGATTCGATGCGGATCAGTCCCGATGACTTTTGCGGTGCCCGCGGTTACCGCCTCCGGACGCTCCGTCCGGTCGCGCAGCACCAGCACCGGCTTGCCGAAGCCTGGCGCTTCTTCCTGGATTCCTCCCGAATCGGTGAGAATCAGGTAGGCGCGCTTCATGGTGTGAATCAGTTGCAGGTACTCCAGTGGCGGCAGGAGGCTGACGTTGGGAACATCTCCGAGAATTCGCTGCGCTGGCCGCCGTACCGCGGGATTGAGATGGACCGGGTAGAGGATTTTTAAGTGGCCGTTGCCACCCAGCGCCAGACTCCGGAGAGCCTGGCAGATGCCCTCCAGCGGCTGTCCAAAACTCTCACGCCGGTGCACCGTGACCAGCAGCACTCTCATCTGCGGGTCCGCCCAGCAGTGCGGATCCAGCGGCAGCGTGGCTGGATCGTAGGGTTGAGCCGCAGCCCAATGCAGCGCGTCAATGACGGTGTTGCCGGTAACCAGAATTTTGTCGCCGACCACGCCCTCCCGCAGCAGACTTTGTCCGGCTTCGTGCGTGGGCGCAAAATGGAGGTCGGCAATGACGCCCGCGAGCCGGCGGTTGATCTCCTCCGGGAAAGGACTCCATTTGTTGTAAGTGCGTAATCCGGCCTCCACATGGCCTACAGCCACGCCGGCGTAATAGGCAGCCATCGACGCGGCTGCCACGGTGGTGGTGTCACCCTGCACCAGCACCCAATCCGGACGCTCGCGGCGGAGGATAGGATCCAGACGGCTCAATACGGCAGAAGCTACCTGGGATGGGCTTTGGCCGTTCTCCATCAGGTTGAGATCGTAATCAGGGGTGATCCCAAAGAGCTTCAACACCTGATCGAGCATGTGACGGTGCTGGGCGGTCACGCAAACGCTGCACGCCAGGCGGTCGGAACGCGCGGCCAGGGCGCGAATTACCGGGGCCATCTTGATGGCCTCCGGACGGGTTCCGAAAACGCACAGTATCTTTGGCAGAGAACTGCGGCGGGTTTGTGAACGCCGCGCGAAATGAGGCTTGCGGGACGTGGGCGGTTGGACGGTCGCGGGCTGGTGCTTGTGGGCGGGCCGGTGGTGGCTGGTGAACAATCCGCGCCGGCTGATCAGGATTCGCAAGGTGCGCGCCACAACGATCAGATCCAGCCATAAGGAGTAGCGGTCGATATACTCCAGATCGAGCGCGATCCTCTGCTTCCACGGAATCTCATTGCGGCCTCGCGCTTGCGCGAGGCCGGTAATGCCGGGAAGCACGCTGAGTTTCCGCTCCTCCTCCGGAGTGTAGAAGTTGCGATGAAACGGCAGATCGGGACGCGGACCGACGATGGCCATTTCGCCTTTGATGACGTTAATCAACTGCGGCAGTTCGTCCCAACCGAGGCGCAACCAGCGGCCCACCCGCGTCAGTCGCTCGTCGTCGGCGTCCACGCGCGTCGAACCGTCCGGGTTCAGCTTCAACGAAGCGCCCGGCTGCCAGCGCAGTCCGCGAAACTTGTACATGCGGAATGGCTTTCCGTGGCGGCCCAGTCGTTCCTGGACAAAGATGGCGGGCCCGGGCGAATCCACCTTGATGGCGATGGCGGCCAATATCTGCAGCGGAGCCGTGAGCGCCAGCAGCACCAGAGCAGCCAGCCACTCGATGACAAACTTGATGCTCCATTGCGCGAACTGCCATGGAGAGCCGTTCCGTGCGCCACGTCCACCGATGGCCGCGGCGTTCTGCCCACCACCGGGCAAGATCGGATGGCCTGGATCCTGCCAGACCTTCTCAACTCCATCTCGACCCACTGGCGGCGTCATCTGATGTTGCTGGCTTCCTCGGGCAGTCCGGGAGCGATTTTGCTCTCTGCAGTGCTGCTCACAGCCAGCTCGGGAGAGAAACGACCAAGAACGGTGTCATACAAAGCCAGCATTGCGCAGGCCTCCGTCTCAAAGTTGTATTGATTCAAGATTGCTTTTCTTCCGCGTTCTCCCATGCTGGAGCGCAGTTGGGGATCAAGGAGCAAGGTGAGGATCGCATGGGCATATTCCTTCGGGGTGCCGGCGGGCACGAGAATCCCGCACTCCGCCTGATCGACAATCGATGACAAGAGCCTGAGGCGCGGCGCTACGATAGGCAATGCCGCTCCCATGTATTCGAACAATTTGTTCGGCAGGCCCATGTCGTTGTTGGGGGTGGGAAGAAACGGAATGAGCCCGATTGACGCGATGCACAGATACTGCCAGATATCTTTGTAGGCCACCTCACCCATCAGCCGCAGCGCTCCCTGGCTGATGAGGGCACGTTCCTTTTCCAGCGACGCGGAACTCATGCCTTGTCGCAGCACCGAGCCCACCACCGCACAGCAGGCGCTGGAATCCGCGTTCCGCGCCAGTTCCAGAGCGTCGAGCAAGAGCTCATATCCCCGTTCGCGGCTGAAGGCACCCAGGCAGATCATCAGGTTCGGATCACGCGAACCGGCCAGCTCCGGCAACGACGATCGCCAGGGAAAGTTGTGCACCACCGCCACGCGTGAGCAGTAGCGATCGAGAAGACTCTTCATGTGCGGGTTGACCACGATGACGCCATCGAGCCGGCGCACGCACTGCTTCTCGATCTTCTCGGTGACTGCCGCGATGAACGGCCGCAGCCAGCGTGGAATCCAGTCCTTCCAGAGGATCGCCTGGCGGTGATATTCCATGCAGTCATAAACCACCGGCGACCCGGCCCACCAACGCAGCAGCACTGCCCAGGGCAGCAGTTCGGGATCTTCGATGTGGTAGAGATCAGCACGAATGCTCCGGGCCTTGCGGAAGACTTCCAGGGCAGTCAGCGTCATGCGCAGGATTCTCGAACGACGTTGCTTCACCGCGATGATCTGAATGCCATCAATGGTGCACGAGTGCGGATGTGGCGCGATTACCGTCACGGAATGCCCCGCGTCGGCGGCCGCTCGGCACTTCCGATGGAACAACCGGGAGTAAAGCGCGTCATGCACCGAGGAGAGATGAACGATATGTGGCATGATCAATCAGTGCGCCGAGGGGCTGGCCGCAAGCAGTAACGCGTAAGCAGGGCCCAAGCTGCTACCGCCGGCGCTACCCCATACGTCAAGAAGAGGCTTTCCACGGGAAGAGAAATGAAGCCGATGGTGAAGGGAATAATGAGCAGCACGTGGAGAGTCGTGGTGAACACATCCTGCTGTTTGCGAATCATGGACCAGAGGAGTTGAAGCAGTATTCCGGCCAGGAGTCCTTCCAAGATGACCCCACACCAGCCAAAGTTGGCCCAGGCCGTACCCACGAAGCATGCATTGGAGGTGCCGGTGTCGATGCTAGTGGGGAATTCCTGGCGGTAGATATAGTTTGCCGAATCAAAGAACCTGCTCCCCGTCAGATAGGCAATCACTTTGCTGGTCTTGCCATATAAGAAATCCATCTGTCCAGGAACCAGCTCGAAATACGAATAAGTGACCAGCGCCGGGACACCGAAGATCCTCCGGCTGAAAGCAAATGCCACATCGTTCCACATGCCGCTCTCCGGAACGATCCAGCGGAACACCAGCAAGGGAAAGCTGAGGGCGACGATGCCCAGAGACAGCAGATGGCGCAGCTTGATCCGCCGCCGTGCCTTCAGATACAGAAAGGCGCCGACCGTGACGAAGGGGATCATGCTGAAGGACTTCTCCAGAGTGAAGGTTCCGTAAAAAACCGCGAGGCAAAATGCGCACAGTGCGCGGAGCCGCCATCGCGACTCTTGATCGCTGGCGGAAGCTGCGAGCGCCAGGATGGTCAGACCTGGCAGGATCAGAATCCTGTTCCAGTAATACAAATACTGGTTCACAGCACCGGGCAGCAGGTTGCCGGATTCCTCCCGGAGCATGGCCATTGCCAGCCAATCTCCTTTCAAAGACAGTGCCTCGGTAAGCGGTATGAACCCGACCTGATGGATGTGCACCCCAACAATCGCCACCGCAAACACGAAGAGCACGTCCCACAGCCGCGTAAACCGAACCCAGTTCGGAATCGCAGCGCTGGAGGACATTCCACGTTCTGAGGATCCTAGAGCAAGCTCGGCCAACACGACGCCCAGTGGTATCGTCAGTAAGGCGCTGTGCACGGCGAGGAGATATGTGAAGCGGCTGGGACTAATCTCACCCAGGAACACGAAAATGGCAGGCACCGCAATCAGAACCGTGTAACTCATCAGGCCAACCGCAGGAATCGCCAGCCTCCTGAGGTTGAACAGGTGCTTGTGAGCCAGCACGATTGCCGCGCCTGCGGCAGCAAATGTTGCGGTGCTCAAGATTGCGAACGCAACATCGCTCGGCAAGACGTTTGCCGTCAGGATCAGGCTTACGGCAACGATCACCCCGATGCCGAGGGATACCCTCCAGCCGATGAGGGTTGGGACCGTCGTTGTTATGGGATTGCGATCCAAGGGCAATTCAGCCTATGGCTTCTGGCATAGCAGCCAGACATAGTTCGTGGCTAGCTCTTCCGGCGCAAAACGCTCAAAGCGATGATCCAGGCGCATGCCGGGAAGCGCTGCCAGCGCCTTCTGGTCGAGCGTGTGCCAGCAGCCGCGGATTTCGAAGCCGGCTTCATTGATAAGTTGCACGTATTCCGGCGCACGCAGGCGATTCTCGTGGGAAATGTCGTTGGCAAACAGCGTCTTCCACCAGAAATCGGAGAAGCGCAGGTATTCCACCGAGGTAGCGTCCGGATCCACCTGCACGGCGTGCATGGCCGGCTGGACATAGTGGTAACAGAACCCGCCTGGCTTCAGAATGCGAAACGATTCGGCCAGAATCTCGCGTATAGCCGCCGCGCGCACGTGCTCAAGAACGGCGAGACTGAAATAGACATCAACTGATTCTGCCGGCAAGCCGGTCGCGCGAGCGTCGGCAGGGGCATGATAGATAAACGCGTCATGGCGCAGGTTCGCTGGGTCCGTCCGCCTCACAATCGAGTCGACATCCGGCGAAAACGGGAGTTCGTCGGTTTCCTCGTACCCCTCACGATAGCGGATCATGCTCTCGCCCTTCAGCATCATGCGCGGGTCAAGGTGGCGATCGATGTCGAAGCTGTGGACTTTAGCCGCTCCAAGCGAGAGCAGCGCCAGAGCCGCCGAGGCATCCCATCCCGTACCCAGCTCGCAGAAGGTTTTGCCCTCCACCGGGCAACCATGCGTCTCAAGCACCCACACCATAACCATGGCGCGCCGAAAGCCATAGATCGGTTCGTTCCTTAGCCCGCCGAGACGGCGTTGCAGCCAACGGTTGGCGGCATTTCCGGTCCCGAAGGGAAGAAGAGACAGGCCCTTCTGGGTGGCGTATTTCAGCATCCATCGGGTGGACATGTCGGTCCTGACTGCCCTGACGCAAGTTTGCCGGCTACGCGAGCCAGAAGAGCCTCGACTTGCGAGGTGCAACGACGCCGCTCGAAATGGTTCAGGCAGAACTGGCGCGCGTTGTGCCCCATGGTTTCGAGCTGTTCTCTGCTCTGAGCCAGCCCGCGGATGGCGCGGGCCAAGCCCGGCGCGTCCGTTGGATCCACCGCTACGCCGCATTTCGCCTTCTGGATCAGATCACTGAGGTCGCTGTCGGCACGGGTCAGCGCCAGCACGGGGCGCCCGCTGGCCATGATCTTCAAGGTCTTCGACGGCAGAGATGTGTGGGTGGATGCGGGACTGAGCGCCACGAGCTGCACGTCCGAGGCGGCCAATGCCTGCGGATAGTCTTCAGCTTGCACGAAGGGCAGGAAAGACAGATTTGTCAGAGAATAGCGCGCCGCTTTTTCCAGCAGCGGCTGCTTGTAAACTCCGTCGCCGATCAGCACGAATCTGCACGACTCGTTAGTCAGAAGGGAAGCGGCGTCCACCACCGTGTCCAGACAGGTGTTGTGTCCCATTCCACCGGAATACATCACCAGCAGATGGCCGTCGACCCCGAGCGACCGGCGAAAATCATTCGCCTTTGGCGCCGGTTGGATTGCGTCCACGTCCGCCCAATTCGGAATCACGTGGACTTTGCCAGGCGCGACGCCTTTTGCGATTAAGTCTTTTCGGAACGCTTCAGTGATGACCACGACGGCCGCTGCCTGCCGGTAGATCGAGCGCTCCATCTTTTCGAAACCGCGGATTGCCAGCCGGTTTTTCAGATAGCCGGCCGATACGGCAGCTCGCGGATGGATATCCTGAACATTCACCACTACGGGAATGTCTCGAAGCTCACTCTGGAGCTCAACAATCCATCCCAGCGGCAGGGGCTGAATGATGCAGTAGATCACGTCGGGACGAGGAAGGAACATGGCCCCGATCGGCAAAGACAAGGACACGCTGCTGAAGCTCACAATACGCGGCCAGAAAGACTTGCTGGGCGTGGCATACATGTAGGCACGAACCACGTCGATGCCGTCCACCTTCTCGCGCATGAAGATGCGGCCGCGGTACCGGGCAAAAACCTGCCCCGACGGGTAGTTGGGGAAAGCGGTCAGCACCGTAACCCGGTGGCCCTTTTGCACCAGGTCTGACGACAACTGATGTAACCACGTCGCCGGACCCACACTTTCGGGCCAGTAGTACGGTGAAACGATCATTACGTGCATCGTGTGTTCTCTCTTACACGCGTACGTCAGGCCGGTTATTTCTTCGGCGCAGGCTTGCCCATCCGCGTCCGCCATTATTGTGCGAACTGCTGACCACGCTAGCCCGCACCGTTTCGAGCACCTCGTTCGCCAGCACCTTGGCCGGGTCCTGAGCGTCAAGATTTTTCCAGCGCACACCTCCCAGAACCCACACACCTGCTACTGCGCCCGACAGAAGAGTCCCCAGGCAGACGATGAGCAGGCGCGGAGGATAAAACGGCTTTTCCGGCACGCTCGCCACGTCCAGGACCTTCACGCTGGGAGTCTCCCGCGCTTCGGCGACCTTCGCGAGCTCATACTGCTGCGTCAGAGTCTCAAACACCGCTTCTTCGACCTTGGTCTGTCGGTAGAGATCGGCATAGGTCACTCCCAGCAATGGCAATTTGCGGATGGATGGATAGTTCGCGCTAGCTTTGGAATCCGGTGCGTCGGCTTCCTGCTTGCCGTCCAACCGCTCGAGTTGGCGCTGGAGTTCGCCGACGCGCGCCCGCACCGTGCGCACCCGCGAATTATTGTCGGTGTAAAGCTGCCGGAGCCCTTCCAGCTCGGACTGGGCTGCGATCAATTGTCCTTGCAGGGTCGCAACGGCTCCCAGCATGGCTTTGCCCTGCTCGGGAATATTGATGGCCGTGTTCTGGCTGGCAAACTGGCTGAAATCCTTCTCCGCGGTTTCGAGCTCCTGCTGAACCGTCTTGAGGCGCGCTTCCAGGAAGATGCGTTCGCGATGCGCGGAAGACATATTCAGGTCGGCGACCATGCGGTTGAGCGCCTCGATGTAAGCATTGGCGATGGCCGCGGCGCGACTCGGACTGCGATCACTGACCGCCAGAGTGATGATCCCGCTCTTGCGGTCTTCTGTAACGTGGGTGGTCTCGGCCAGTTCGCGGCAGGCGTCCTCCGCGCGACGCACCCCATAAACGTGCCGCAGGTCGAACTGATCGACCAAGCGCGTCTGAATGGTTCGGCTTTCCAGCACGCCCACAAAAAGAGAACCTGTAGTCTTTACGCCCAGAAGGTCGCTCATTCCCGGCATGTTTCCTGCGCGGCCAGAGAGAGCAGCCAGAACCGCCATTCCTGAACTCGACTGATTGTCGGGCGGCATCAGCCGCGCTGTGGATTCATAGCGCCGCGGAATCAGCCAGGCGAGCGCTGCGGCCGCCAGCAACCCGCTCAGGGCAGCACGCAGCAGGAACCGTCGCTGTTCCCAGAGGAGTCGCAGGCGAGAGATTGTCCGTTCTCGAGCGCTCGTATCAGCGTCGGCTATCGGCACCGGGCCGACCGGATCGTAGCGATCAGGTATCTCGCGTTGCAGATTGGTTGAGGTCGATTGCATATCGTGTCCCCGTTCCGTCTACCGCCGCAACTTCCAATGAGGCCAGTACGTGACCTGGAAGGAAGCGGTGAAGTTGGAGTTCTGCGCAGGAGAGAGCAAGGGAAAGTTCCAGGTTTCGTATTGCAGGGAGCCGGCGAGGCTCACGTCGGGTCGGACCATGATGTCGGCCCGCGCCGCGAAATCCTGATAGTCCCCGCCTTCGAGGAAGTCCTTGGCCACGTGGCCATTTCGATAACCAACTTGAATAGTGCTGTGCGGGGAGAGCCAATACGTACTCCACGCCTGGATCCCTTTGCCTTCGCGTCCGATCCAGTTCCCCAGCAGGCTTCCGTCGTTGGTGTAGAGATCCTTGTAGATGAATTCCCAGTAGATGAAGTCACCACGCAGGCTGGGTCCTCCGGGGGTGTCGGTGTAGACCGCCTCGATGCGGAAATCGAGCTTGGGCACGCCCGGAATCTGCGGCATGTAAATGCCCGGGCTCATGGCGGCACGGCGCGGATCGGCCAGCGGCGAGGGATCGTCGTGGATGATGGAGTCGTTATAGAAAACCAGCCACTTTCTGAGGCCGGGAATGTGATAGCTGAAGTCAACTCCGCCCAGCCGGGCACCGGGCTTCAGAATGGGGTTAGAGCTGCCGGACGAGGTACTGAAGAAGCTATTGAGAAACGTTCCCCAGGTAAGAGGTTGGGGCTCTCCGGCGAAGGTCACAGTACGCGAGAACCCAAGCTCGAGATTGGGCGTGGGTTTGAAGCTGATCTTCTGGCCGTGAATAAACGGGCGCGCCGGGAAGTGGTGTCCCTCCAGCTTGCCGAAGAAGAACTCGCTGCGCATAGGGCCGAGCAGGGAAAAAACACTGGGCAGTTTGATGGGTGTGGTCCGGCTGAGGCGCACCATCTCGATGGGCTCGGCATCATCGCTCCACAGCAACGGTCCGCCCTGTCCTGGTCCCCACCACATGCTCTGTCGGCCGGCCGAGATCTG
>Ga0335079_10002342_pt1 | contig 21891 bp, 16 predicted proteins | sample Lox_Sample_33_FD_206719 | JGI IMG/M metagenome (GOLD analysis project Ga0335079, IMG submission 206719) | Soil microbial communities from Loxahatchee National Wildlife Refuge, Florida, United States - Lox_Sample_3.3 | ecosystem: Environmental > Terrestrial > Soil > Wetlands | place: USA... | reverse complement strand
TGGCCGCCGCCGGCAAGCTTGACGGCTTGGATGTCGGCATTGTGGCCGGGAATGCGCTCGACGGAGACGCCCGGAAGGATTTCGGTATTGCCTTCGACGGGTTGCCACTGGCCGGATTCGGAGATTGGCGTGACATTTTCCGGGAAATAGCTGGCGCGATCGCGCTCGGTGGGATGAAGCGCGTGTTCGATTTCGGCGCGCTGGACGACGTAGCGAGCGTTGGGAAATGCCGGAACGGCGCGACCGTTGACGAAGCGCGTGTTGCCGCCGGCGTGATCGAAATGGAGATGCGTGTTGACGACGAGGTCAATGTTTTCGGGAGCGAGGCCCTCGTTTTGAAGCGAGACGAGAAGAGGATCGCCGGATTCGATGGCGTAGATGTCGCGGAGCTTGGCGTCCCACTTCGTGCCGTTGCCGGTTTCGACAAAGATGTTTTTGCCGGAAGCGCGAATGAGAAGCGAGTTGCAGGCGAAAGAGCAGCGGTTGCGCTCGTCAGCGGGCATTTTCTTTTGCCACAGGGTTTTGGGAACGACGCCAAACATGGCGCCGCCATCGAGGCGAAGAGAGCCAGAGTGAATGAAGCGAACATCCATGGCGCCGAGGAGCATCGGGAGATCAGTCCTTGATCCGGGCGGAATGGAGCAGCTCATTTACAGCGGAAAAGGGATCCAGCCTTCGCTCGGAGACGGATTGGGCGAGCGAGGCAAGGCGTGCTTCGCCACCGGGGCCGCCGAGAACGCTTTCGAGAAGGCGCGATTCGAGCAGTTCGAGAAGGCGATTCCTCCAGTGCTCGACGTGCTTCTTCTGGCGCGCGTCTGTGGAATCAAAGTGCTTACGGAACTTTTCAATGGCCTGGGCAAGAGCGTCAATGCCCTTGTTTTCGGTGGCGACGGTGCGCACGACGGGCGGACGCCAATCATCGCGGGGCGTGACCAGCGAGAGCATGGCGTGGAGCTGCTCCTCGAGGCGGTCGGCTCCTTCGCGGTCGGATTTGTTGAGAACGAAAATGTCGCCGATTTCCATGAGGCCGGCTTTCATGTTCTGGATGTCGTCGCCGAGGCCGGGCACGAGGAGAACGAGGACGCAATCGGCGAGGCGGACGATGTCCACTTCATCCTGACCGACGCCGACGGTTTCGATGAGGACGTGGCGCTTGCCAGCGGCGTCCAGGAGAAGAGCGACTTCGGCAGTGGCGCGGGCGAGTCCACCAAGAAAGCCGCGCGTGGCCATGGAGCGAATGAATACGCCGGTATCGCCGGCGTGGCCCTGCATGCGGACGCGGTCGCCGAGAATGGCGCCGCCGGAGTAGGGGCTGGTGGGATCCACGGCGATGACGCCGACGGGCTCTTTTTGCGCGCGATAGTGAGCGGCGAGGCGATCCACGAGGGTGCTTTTGCCGGTGCCGGGAGCGCCAGTGACGCCACAGAGATAAGCCTGGCCGGTATGCGGGAAAAGAAGCTTTAGGAGAGATTCGGCATCCGGAGAATGATTTTCAATGGCGGTGATGGCGCGGGAGATGGCGCGAATGTCTCCGGCGCGGATTTGTTCCGCCCAGGAATCAATTGGAGCGGGCATGGAGTTTTGCGCGTACCTGGAAGCAGCCTGGATGCATATCCCCATTATTTCTTGCCGAGAAGCTGGCGGGCAATGACCAACTTCTGAATTTCGCTGGTGCCTTCGCCGATGGTGCAGAGCTTGACGTCGCGATAGAACTTTTCGGCGGGATAGTCTTTGATGAAGCCGTAGCCGCCATGAATCTGGACGCATTCGTTGGCGACGCGGACGGCGACTTCGCTGGCGTAGAGCTTGGCCATGCTGGATTCGCGGGTGAAGCGGGCGTCGCCCTTGTCGGCGAGCCAGGCGGCTTGAAAAACAAGGAGACGGGCGGCTTCAACTTCAGTGGCCATGTCCGCGAGCTTGAATTGAATGGCCTGGAATTCGCTGATGGGCTGGCCGAATTGTTTGCGTTGTTTCGCGTATTTTGTGGCGGCGCCGAGAGCACCTTGCGCCATGCCGAGCGCGAGAGCCGCAATGGAGATGCGGCCGCCGTCGAGGATTTTCAGGCTGCCGATGAAGCCTTCGCCTTCGGGGCCAAGAAGATTTTCTTGCGGGACGCGGCAGTCCGTGAAGATCACTTCGGAAGTGTCGCTGGCGCGCATGCCGAGCTTGTTTTCTTTTTTGCCGGGCTTGAAACCGGGAGTTCCCTTCTCGATGATGAAGGCGCTGATGCCGTGAGATGACTTGGATTTATCGGTGACGGCCATGGCGACGCACACGTCGGCGTAATGGCCGTTGGTGGTGAAGGTTTTTGCGCCGTTGAGGATCCAGTGGGAGCCATCGCGTCTGGCGACAGTGCGCGTGCCGCCGGCGTCGGAGCCGGCTTCGGGTTCGGTGAGCGACCAGGCGCCGATTTTCTTGCCTTGTGCGAGGGGCACGAGATATTTCTGTTTCTGGGCTTCGGAGCCGAATTTGAAAATGTGATTGGAGCAGAGAGAATTGTGAGCGGCGACGATGAGGCCGACGGAGCCGTCCACGCGGGAAAGTTCCTCGATGGCAAGGGCATACTCGGTATAACCCAAGCCGGCGCCGCCGTATTTTTCGGGGAAGATGACGCCCAGGAGACCCATTTCGCTCAGCTTGGGAATAATTTCCGTGGGAAAGCGGGAGACTTCATCCCACTCCATGACGTGGGGAGCGATTTCGCCTTCGGCAAATTCGCGGATGCTGCGGCGGAGCTGCTGCTGTTCTTCGGTAAAGGAAAAATCCACAGGGACTCCGGCGCACTTAAAGCAGCAGTACAGTGCCTGAACTAATCTTATAACAGCTTGGCACACGTCCGCTGATGGGTTGCTCTTCTTGTGATGGTGATGGGGGATAAAGACGAAGGGCCACTTTGACAGGAGGTTCAGAGGTTATGCGCTTTTGCTTTGCGATCGGGAGACGATTTGCTGCAAAGCCAGGAGGGCTTTTTCGATGCCTTTGCGATCCACGTCGCAATGGGTGACAAACCGAACTTCATGCGGTGCGACGTCCAAAGCCCAGATTCCGAGAGCATGGAGCGCATCGCAGAGCTCCACCGCGGTTTTTCCAGTTTGCCGGCAGTCGAAGATTACGATGTTGGTGCGTACGCGCTTGGGATCAATGCTTAGGCCTGGGCTGGCGGCGATCCCTTCGGCCAGGCGGCGGGCATGCTCGTGATCAATGTGGAGACGCTTGGGCGACTCTTCCAAAGCAATCAAACCTGCCGCGGCGAGGACGCCGGCCTGGCGCATTCCGCCGCCGAGCATTTTGCGAAAAATGCGTCCTTTTTCGATGAATTCATGGGAGCCGACGATCATGGAGCCCACGGGAGCGCCAAGGCCTTTCGACAGGCAGAACATTACGGAATCCACGTTGCGGGTCATTGTGGCGACATTTTCGCCGAGAGCCACGGCTGCGTTGAAGATGCGGGCGCCGTCGAGGTGCACTTTTAATCCGGTGGCATGAGCGCGCGAGCAGATTTCGTCCACGAGCGAGGTGAGATAAACCGTGCCGCCAGCCATGTTGTGCGTGTTTTCGAGACAAACGAGAGCGGTTTGCGAATCATAGTAAATCTTCGGGCGAATCACCGATTCGATGGCTTGCCAAGAGAGAATGCCGTCTTCGCCGCGCGCGATCCGCGGCATACAGCCAGCGATGGCGGACATGGAAGCGAGTTCATAGAGATTGACATGGCTGCGCTCTTCGCAGATGACCTCAGCGCCGTGATGGGTCCAACCGCGGATCGAGATGAGATTTCCCATGCAGCCGCTGGGAACAAAAAGAGCGCCTTCCTTGCCGAAAATCTGCGCGGCGCGTTTTTCCAGACGGTTGACGGTCGGATCTTCGAGGTAGACGTCGTCGCCCACTTCGGCTTCGGCCATAGCCCGGCGCATCGCAGCGGTGGGCCGAGTGACAGTATCACTGCGGAGATCCACGACACCAGAGATGGGCGTAACGCGATCGGGATCACTCACTGCGGTAATGCTGATGTCGCCGGATGGCATGACGGGAGGCCCTTTCAGTGGGATTCATCGCAATAATTCCACGAAGACTTCGTTCGAGATACTCAATTTTGCTGGGGCGAGTCGGACGACCGTTCCTTCTTTCTCGACCAATCCCGCTTGCGCAAGTCTCTCGAAACGGGGAGCCAAGGAGACGCCGTAGTCGCGCTCGATGCGGCGGAGGTCAACTCCAGCGAGTTGGCGAAGTCCCAGGAATAATTCCTCTTCAAGAGCCTGGCTGGAGCCGACCGTTTCCAGTTGCTCCACAGGCAAACGGCCTTGGTCTATCGCGTTCACATAGGAAGCCGGGTCGTGAGCATTCGCCCAGCGTTGCGTGCCGGAAAACGAATGAGCGCCCGCGCCAAAGCCAAGGTAGGGTTCGCGGCGCCAGTATTTGAGGTTATGATGGGATTCGCGTCCGGGAAGAGCCCAATTGGAAATCTCATAGTGCCGATAACCAGCTGACGCGAGTGTCGATTGCGCCAGTTCATAGAAATCCGCCATTTCATCGTCGGTGGGAAGCTGCGCGGCACTGTACCGCGGTCCTCCACTGAGCACTTCCCTTCCCAAGCGGCTGCCTTCGTCAATTTCCATCATGTAGATGGAAATGTGGGGCGGGGCCAAAGTCAGGAGCTCTTGAAGCGATCGGCGCCAACTCTCTGCGGTCTGATGAGGCAAGCCGGCGATCAAGTCGAAGCTGATGTTGGTGATCCCCGCGCCATGCAAGGTGGGCACCGCGCGGTAGAGATCCGCGCGACGGTGCATGCGGCCGGCGGCTTTAAGCTCCTGGTCGGAAAATGACTGCGCACCGAAACTGATCCGGTTTATGCCTGCGCGGGCCCAGGCCGCGGCTTTTTGGGGCTCGATAGTTTCGGGATCCGCTTCGAGCGTTACTTCTTCGAGCAAACAACCAAACGCTTCCCGAATAGAATCCAGCAGAGTCTGCAAATGCGCGGGGTCGAGGAGGCTGGGAGTTCCGCCCCCGATGTAAACCGTGTCCGCGGAAGCGCTGGAGAAGCCCTCGGACAGGCGGATTTCGGCAGCTTGGTAGAACTGCGGATACGATTCGATTTCCTTTTTAATGGAGGCGACATACGGCGCAAAGCGGGACGCAGAGACGACCCCCGTGTGGAAATTGCAGTACGTGCATTTCGTCTGGCAGAACGGCACCTGTATGTAGATTCCAAGTTTCATCGCACGATGGTAGAACTTTACCATACCGGCGGACATGGCAGTCCGCTTGTGGATGGAAGAGCCTTGGCCCAGCGCCGGCATTCCCGCGGATTTGCCGGAACTTTTGCCCGCTTTGATCCGTATCCAAGGCATCTCGGGCACGGCCCAAAACTGTGTTCGTTGGAAGGAAGAGCAGCATGGAATCTCTCTGGCAAGACATTCGATTTGGCTTGCGCCTGCTGACAAAGAGCCCAGCCTTCAGCGCCATCGCGATTTTGACGCTGGCCCTGGGAATCGGGGCAAACACAGCCATCTTCAGCATGGCCAACGCCTTTATGTTTCGCCCCTTGCCGGTCAAGAACGCCGATCGTCTGACGGTGGTTGCCAGCCAAAATGGGCGGGACAGCGACCTCAATCAATTGTCGTACCTCGATTTCCTCGACTACAAGCAACAGAACGACGTTTTCACCGACATGACGGAATACACGATGGATTTGGCCGGAATGGGCTTCAAAGGGCACGCGGACCGCATCATCATGAGCTATGTGCCGAGCAACTTCTTTTCGATGCTCGGCCTGCATGCGGCGATTGGAAGACTCCTGGAGCCGGGCGAAGGCGATGCTCGCGGATCTGCCCCGGTGGTCATCCTCGGGCACAGCTACTGGCAGAACCGATTCAGCGGCGATCCCTCCGTGATCGGGCGGAGCGTGCGGCTTGATGGCCTAGCCGTCACGGTAATCGGCGTGATGGAGAAAGATTTCACCGGACCTTATAGCATCGTGGACATGGATGCCTACGCGCCTATCGGAATGTATGGGCTGAGCACAAACAGCAGCAAGTTCTTCACCGAGCGCGCGGATCACGATGCGCGAGTGCTGGCCATGCTTAAGCCCGGAGTAACGCCCAAACAGGCCGAAGCTGCACTTGCGGTGATCTCCCAAAGACTGGCTCAGGAGTACCCGCAGAGCGATCAAGGACAAACCGCGCGAGTGATCCCGGAACGCCTGGCCCGGCCGGAGCCCTCTGTGGCGGATTCCATCACACTGGTCGCCACAGTGTTTATGCTTCTGGTTGGGCTAGTCCTTCTTGTTGCATGCGTCAATGTGGCGAATTTGCTACTCGCCAAAGCCGCAGCCCGAGAGAGGGAAATCGCGATCCGAGCCGCCATGGGAGCGGGGCGAATTCGACTGATTCGCCAGCTCTTGACGGAAAGCATCCTGCTTGCCGCTGGCGGCGGCATTGCGGGGGCACTGATGGGAATGTGGGTGTGCCATTCAATGGATAGTCTGCGCCCCGTCGGCGATTTTCCGGTGCGTTTCGGCTTCAGTTTTGACTGGCACGTCTTCGGTTACATCGCGGGAATCGCTCTCGCAGCAGGAATTCTGGCGGGCTTGGTTCCTGCGCTCCGGGTGCCTCGCGCCAATCTGATTGGCACCCTGCGGGAGGGTGGGCGAGGCATGATCGGCGACAGCGGGCATCACTGGCTGCGGAACGGACTTGTCACAGCGCAGGTGGCCGGTTCGCTGATTGTACTGATCGCGGCGGGGCTATTTGCGCGCAGCCTCTCCCGAGCGGAGGCTGTAGACCTTGGCTACGATCCACACAATCTGCTAAACGTGGGCATCAATCCCAGCTTACAGGGTTACGACCAAGACCGCGCAGAAGCCCTACTCCGCGAACTTCTGCGGCGAGCCAAGTCACTGCCGGGCGTTGAGTCAGCGAGTTTCGCCTATACCATCCCAATGAGCTACTACGGCGAGGGAAGGCTGATCTATGCGGAAGGAGAACCAGAAAAAGAGAAGAGCCGGACGCCCGGGGCGGGGGTTAACTCGATCAGCCCGGACTATTTTGAAACCATGCGGATCAAAATTCTTGAAGGCCGCAACTTCACTGAGGCGGATACACGTACATCCGCCCCCGTCGCAATCGTAAATCAGGCCATGGCCAAACTCCTATGGCCCAATCAGGATCCGATCGGGAGGAGCTTTAGTTACGTCAGCGCTTCCGGCCCGTATGTGACGGTTGTCGGCCTGGCAAGAAATGTAAGGAACGACAGCATTACCGAACCGCCGGGAAACTTCTTCTATCTGCCGGAAACACAGTACTACAGGGCAGTCCATGTTCTGCAGATGAGGACAGCTGTGCCACCCGAGACCTTGATTCCCGCCATTGAAGCGCAGGCGCGGGAGCTGGATCCAAACCTTCCGCTTTTCGATGTGATGACGATGGAAAAATCGCTTGAAGGAGCCAACGGCTACTTTCTCTTCAGAATGGGGGCGGCGTTTGCAAGTGTGTTGGGCGGACTTGGACTCCTTCTCGCGGTCGTAGGGGTGTACGGGGTTGTCTCGTACAACGCCAGCCGCCGGACCCACGAAATTGGGGTGCGGATGGCGCTTGGTGCGCGGCCTCTCAGTATTTTTGGACTCGTGCTGCGCCAGGCGGTTGTCCTTGTCGGCGCTGGAGTGGGTATTGGACTTATTGCCGCGCTGGGCGTCACCCGGCTCCTCTCGAGTCTGCTCGTGGGAGTGAGTTCTTACGATCCGCTCACGTACCTCGCAGTTTCCGGGATACTCGTTGGAGTGGCCATGGTTGCATGCTATCTGCCTGCTTATCGCGCCACCCGGGTCGATCCCTCGGTGGCCTTGCGCTATGAATAAGCCCAGCGGTGGGCGATCAACGCAGTGTCTGAGCTAAGCGGGATCGGGCACTACTTTCACGATCATGCGGCGTTCGCGAGGGCCGTCGAATTCGCAGAGAAAAATGCCCTGCCAGGTGCTAAGGACGAGTTTTCCGTTCTCAACCAGAATCATTTGGCTCGTTCCAGTCAGAACGGCTTTGAGGTGGGAGTCTGAATTGCCTTCGCTGTGGCGGTAATCCCCATGATGCGGGACCAGGCGGTCGAAGACCGATTCGATATCACGTGCAACGTCGGGATCGGCATGTTCGTTGATCGCGACTCCCGCCGTCGTATGCGGAACGTAAACGTGACACACGCCGCAGCGCACCGCGGATTCGAGGACGGCCTTTTCGACTTCCCGCGTCACGTCCACCAACTGTGTTCGCTTGTCCGTCTTGATTCGCAGAGTTTTCATTGAAGGCTGCTCTGAAACATGCACACGAATTCTAGCCTTGCCAAAGCGGGACGATTCTCAGGGAATCGGCACGATGAAATGTTGCCCCAGGGATTTGATCGAAGTGTGGTTTTCAAGATCGCGTAGCCCGGAGAAACCCCATCGCGCCAAAAACGGGAGAAAATTCAAGTCCCGGGACTGCAAGGCCTTTCGCGGATAAAGCAGATTATTGAGAAAATCCTCATGGGCAGCGAGAACGCCAGTCTTGCGGTCGAACGCATGGCCCGCTTTTTGTCGCAATTTATCCACCTGGAATGCAACCTTCTTTTTGGTGGTTTCGACCGCAGGTAACAAAGTGGGATCAACTTTTGTAAGCGTCGAGGCCCATTTGTCCAAAACCTTGTCGATTTGCTTCGCGTCTTTCTCGAACTGCTTCGCAATGGGTTTCGGGAGATTGGCCGAGTGGATATGGCGGCGGACCCACTGCGGACCCTTCCAAACGTCCTCTACCTGCAAACCGTACTCTTCCAGGAGGCGCTGGCCTTTGGGATCCACGATCGTGAATCCCGCGCGAGGAAGGAGCGCCGGCATGCGTCCGAGAATACCGCGATACAGAACTTCCGATTGCGCAAAATAGGATACCTCCGCGGGACCGACTACACATGCCACCGTGGGAAAGAGATAATCCTGAACTACAGGCCGCAGGAGCGCGTTGGCGCTGAATTTTTCGGGTTCCGCCTTGATGCGCGCCAACAATTCATCGCGGCCCCAGGACATTTCTCCGGAGCGGAATTTCTTGTCGTTGGCGGTGATCGGCTGGCGCACGCCGCCGCCAGTGAAGAAAAGGAGTGCGCTCCGGGCAGTCACCTTGACTTGTGCGGCATAACCTTCGCGTTCGAGTTCATTGTCGCGATTCAGGAGCTCCGCGTTGAGCGCCTCACGATTTTCAATGGCCTTGACGTAGACCGGTGAAGCAATGCGATGGACGCGGGCGTCCAAAGGATCAATCAAGATCAATCCGTAATCGGCGAAGATCTGCGCAAACAATTTTCCGAAAGCGCCTGCGTAGGATTCCTCCGGGCGGTAGAACTCGCGCAATAGTTTCGCGAGGGCAGCACCCTCCGCTCCCGGAAGCATGACCGTAGCCGCTCTCACCAGCTCGCTGATGGATTCTCCGAGGCGAATTGAACCAACTGGCGCGCCGTGGCTGGGAGCCGGAGGAAGCTCAAAATGCGCGAGCTCCCCGTCCTGAAAAAACGTGGTGTGGCGGACCTCGTCGAGGTCGTGATCTTCCGTGGCCATCCAAAACAGCGGCACGGCGTCTATGCCCGCTTCGGTAACCTCCTTGGCCACTTTGATTGCGGAAAGAGCCTTGTAGATTGCGTAGGCCGGGCCGGTGAAGAGGCCCACTTGTTGTCCGGTAAGGATGGCGACAGCGCCATTCTCGAAACGGGCCAGGTTGCGCTCCGTCTCCTTACCCGCGCCGAATGCGGCGTTCTGTTCACGGAGGATGTTCGCAACGGATTGCCGGCGGTCAGAGGGATAATCCAGTGAATTTGCGGCGCGGGTGACGCTTTCAAGCGAAGGAGGAAGAGGATAAAAGCGGGAAACGCGGGAATAGTCATAAAGGAGGTCAAGTGACAGCTTTGGCTGGTGAGGCAGGCATCGGAAGGGCAGGGGGCGACAGTGCATGAGTTCTTAGATGATACCGGGGGCTGGAGGTCACACACAATGGACAGCCGGGAAGAAGTTCAGACACCGCGAGTGAGCCAGGATTTCGGCTGGGAACTTCGTTAGGTCCTAAGAAGAGGCGCGAGTTGCCGCAGTTTCCAGAGCCGAGAGGGTCTCGCTGATCTTTCTTCTGGAACTCTCTGACACAGGCTGAAGCGGGAGACGCGGCGGACCGCCGTAATAGCCGCACAAATCCATGGCGTGCTTCACTCCGGGAATGCCGGCTTCGGAAACAATGAGTTTTGAAGCGATCAGCAGTTTGGACTGGAGTTGGCGAGCCTCGTCCAGGCGCTTTTGGCGGAAAAGACTGTAGAGCGCTGCGCAAGCTTCGGGGAGGGCCGCCGCAAGCGCGAGGATGGCGCCTCGCGCACCCATCATCAGAGAAGGAAAGACGACGGAAGCTGACCCGGTGAAGACCTGAAACTCGCCGTGGGCGGCGCCGACAACTTCGCTCAGGCGGCGGACGTCTCCAGAACTGTCCTTGATGCCGAGGATGTTCAGATGCTTGGAAAGAGCCAGAATTTCCGGCGTTTCGAGGGTAACTCCGGTGAATTGAGGAATGTTGTAGAGCAGGATGGGAATGGGGGAGGCGTCGGCGACAGCGCGGTAATGAGCGACCATCGCTTCAGCTTTGTAAAAAGGTTTGTAGTAGTAGGGCGTTTTCACCAGCGCGGCTTCGTAGCCGAGGCTCGCCGCTTTTTTCGTCTTGCGAATGGTTTCGCCGGTGGATTCCGCACCGGTTCCCGCGATCATCCGCTTGCCCGGGGCTGCGGCGTCTCTCACTGCAGCGAGAATTGCGTCTTCTTCCGACGCGGAGAGCATGACCGCTTCGCCGGTCGAACCCAGGACGACATAGCCGGAAACGGCTGTCTGATTGTAGCAAGAGACGTTCTGGCGAAGTGCCTGGAGGTCCACCTCGCCTTCAGCGGAAAACGGGGTGGTCAATGCAGGATAGATTCCGGAGAAGTCCACGGTTCAATCTCCCGGCGCGGCGGATTCGGAAGCTGCGAGCTGTCCGCGGTGCAAATCCTGGAGCGCGGCGACCGGAGTGCCCTGATCGAGAAGAGCGGCGATGCCGCGCGCGGCGGCGTGCGCTGCTGCAAGAGTCGTGATGCACGGAATGTTATAGCGGATCGCGGCGCGGCGGATGGACTTTTCATCGTAGAACGATTCGCGGCCAAGCGGGGTGTTGATGACCAGATCTATTTTTCCGGTCTTGACCAAATCCACGATGTTGGGCCTGCCCTCATTCACCTTGAAGACGGCTTCCGCTTCGATTCCCGCAGCCTGGAGAGCGGCGGCCGTTCCGCGTGTAGCGACCAAGCGGAATCCGAGCGCGGCAAGTTCTTTTCCGACGGAGGCAACGTGGCGTTTGTCGCGGTCGTTGACGCTGAGGAACACCGTGCCGTGGCGGGGAAGGCGCTGTCCGGCGGCGAGCTGCGCTTTGGCGAAGGCCAAACCGTAAGAGGTGGAGATGCCCATGACTTCTCCGGTAGAGCGCATCTCGGGACCGAGGATCGTGTCCACGCCGCGGAATTTGTTGAAAGGAAAAACCGGCGACTTTACGGAATAAAACTCGTGCACGGCGACTTCCGATACGCTGTTGTGCCTTACGAGTGGGAGATTCAGGTCGGCTAGCCTCCGTCCGGCCATGAGCCGCGCGGCTACTTTGGCGAGAGGAACGCCAGTGGCTTTGCTGACATACGGCACGGTGCGGGAGGCGCGCGGATTCACCTCCAGCACGTAGACAACATCGCGCTGGATGGCGTACTGCACATTCATGAGGCCGACCACCTTCAGAGCAAGTGCGAGGCGCTTGGTGTAATCGCGAATGGTGTTAAGGACCGTGGGAGTCAGGCTTACCGGTGGGAGAACACAGGAAGAGTCGCCGGAATGAACGCCGGCTTCTTCAATGTGTTCCATGATGCCGCCAATCACGACATCGGTGCCGTCGGCGAGGGCGTCCACGTCTACTTCGGTGGCTTCCTCGAGAAACTGATCAATGAGCACGGGCCGCGCTGGGCCCATCAGCGCCGCCTGGGCGACGTATTCCTGGACAGTATTTACGTCGTAAGCGATGACCATGGCTCGGCCGCCGAGAACGTAACTAGGCCGCACCAGAACGGGCAATCCGATCTCGTTGGCCAACCGCGCGGCTTCTTCGGGAACGAGCGCGGTGCCATTACGGGGCTGAGGAATTTTCAGCTCATCGAGGAGGCGGCCAAAGCGACGGCGGTCTTCCGCGAGATCAATGGATTCCGGCGCGGTGCCAACGATGGGGACGCCGTTGCGCTTCAACTCCAGCGCCAAATTCAAGGGGGTCTGGCCGCCAAACTGGACGATGACTCCCTGAGGCTTTTCGCGCTCCACGATAGCGAGGACGTCTTCGAGCGTGAGCGGCTCGAAATAAAGCCGGTCGGAAGTGTCATAGTCGGTTGAGACGGTTTCCGGATTGCAGTTCACCATGATCGTCTCATAGCCGTCTTCGCGCAGTGCGAACGCGGCATGGCAACAGCAATAGTCAAATTCAATTCCCTGCCCGATGCGGTTGGGGCCACTGCCGAGAATCATGATTTTCGGGTGCGGCTGGGAATCGGATTCGTCCTCATCCTCGTATGTGGAATACATATACGGAGTGAAGGACTCAAACTCCGCGGCGCAAGTGTCCACGCGTTTGAAGACCGGTGCGACGCCATAACGGGCGCGCTGCAGGCGCACCGCAGCCGGTGTCGTCTTCCACATGTGGGCAAGCTGTTCGTCGCTCGTGCCGTGGCGCTTCACTTCACGAAGCAAGTCCTTTGAGGCGGTTTCCACGGTCACACCCGAAGCGCGCTTGTTCATGGAAACAAGCTCTTCAATCTGGCGGATGAACCAGGGATCAATTTTCGTCAGCTCGCAGATTTCTTCGCCCGGCAAACCTCGTTCGGCTGCGGTGAGCAGCCAGTGAATGCGGTCCGGGCGAGGAGTGGCAAGTTTTTCGCGCAGAAGCGAGTCGGGAGCTTCCGCCGGGGCGCGCCACGGCGCATGAGGCTCCAGCGAACGAATGGCCTTTTGCAGAGACTCCTTGAAGGTCCGCCCAATGGACATCACCTCGCCCACAGATTTCATTTGCGTGCCGAGCGTGGTGTCCGCTCCGGGAAACTTCTCAAACTGCCATTTCGGAATCTTTGTGACCACGTAATCTATCGTCGGTTCGAAACACGCGGGCGTCTTTTTCGTGATGTCGTTCGGGATTTCGTCCAGAGACATACCCACGGCCAGGCGTGCCGCAATCTTGGCAATCGGGAATCCCGTGGCTTTGCTGGCAAGCGCGGAGCTTCGGGACACGCGCGGATTCATCTCGATAACGACCATCCGACCGTTTTCCGGGTTGACCGCGAATTGTACGTTGGAGCCACCTGTTTCCACGCCAACTTCGCGAATGATCGCCGCGGCCGCGTCGCGCATGCGCTGGTATTCCTTGTCCGTGAGCGTTTGCGCGGGCGCAACGGTGATGGAATCGCCGGTGTGGACGCCCATCGGGTCGAAATTCTCGATCGAGCAAATGACCACGAAATTGTCGCGGAAGTCGCGCATCACTTCCAGCTCGAATTCTTTCCAGCCAAGAACCGATTCCTCGACCAGGGCTTCGTGCACCGGGCTGACGTCCAGCGCATGAGAAATGGCCTCGGAAAATTCCTCTCGGTTGTAGGCGATCGCGCCGCCAGTTCCGCCCAAAGTGAACGATGGCCGGATGACGAGCGGGAATCCGAGCTGCTCACAAAGGCGCAGGGCATCCTGCGCGTTGTTGATCAGCGCGGACGCAGGTACTTCCAGGCCAATTTTGCGGCAGGCATCCTTGAACCACAGGCGGTCTTCGGCCACTTTGATGGCGCGCAGCGATGCGCCGATCATTTCGACGTGATATTTTTCCAGCACTCCGCCTTCAGCAAGCTCTACGGCAAGATTCAAGCCAGTCTGGCCGCCGACCGTCGGCAATAAAGCATCCGGGCGCTCGCGAGCGATGATTTCCTCGAGATATTCCTTGGTCAAGGGTTCGACATAGGTGCGGTGCGCCAATTCCGGGTCGGTCATGATGGTCGCCGGATTTGAGTTGACCAGGACGACTTCGTAGCCTTCGGCGCGCAATGCCTTGCAAGCCTGCGCGCCGGAATAGTCAAATTCGCACGCCTGCCCGATGATAATCGGGCCAGAACCAATGATCAGAATCTTCTTGATGTCCTTTCGCTTCGGCATCCTTCCCCTTCGAGGCTATCTATTTATCGTCACAGCAAACCGTATCGCTCCCGATTTCCTATCTTCGCGAACTTCCCGGGCTCTGCCACTCTTTCATCATGTCCGTAAACTGCGTGAACAAATAGTGCGAATCGTGCGGACCCGGCGACGCTTCCGGATGATATTGCACACTGAAAAGGGGCGCCGACCGGTGCCGGAAGCCTTCGTTGGTCTGATCGTTGAGGTTCAAATGAGTCATTTCCACGTCGCTCGACGGCAGGGACTCAGGATCCACGCAAAACCCATGATTTTGAGCGGTGATCTCAACCTGGTTGGTCAGCAGATTCTTCACCGGATGATTCGAGCCGTGGTGTCCGAATTTCAGCTTGAAAGTTGTTCCGCCGAGCGCAAGTCCGCAGACTTGATGCCCAAGACAAATCCCGAACACGGGTACGCGTCCAACGAGCTTGCGCACATTTTCGACCGCGTAGTTCATGGGCTGGGGATCGCCCGGGCCGTTCGACAGGAAAACGCCATCCGGCTTCATTCCCAAAATGTCTTCCGCGGAAGTCCCAGCGGGCACCACTCCCACTTCGCAGTGATGATCGGTCAGTAGCCGCAAAATGTTCTGCTTGATTCCGAAATCATAAGCAACGACCCGGAATCTCTCTGTTCCCTGCTGGGAATCGGCCTCGCCCATGGATTCCGACCAGGGCGAGGTAGCCAGTTCGATGGATCCTTGCGCCCAGTCGTATGGCTTGGCGCAGCTCACGCAGCTGGCGAGTTCCTGTCCAGCCATGCTGGGAAGCTGCTTGGCCTCAAAGATAAGCTGTTCCGCCGAGGTACCGTCCGTGGACACGATGCCGCGCAGAGCTCCCACCTTACGAATGTGGCGAACCAGAGCGCGGGTATCCAGGTCCCAAATCACGGGAATTTTGTGGCGGTTTAGATAGAGATGAGCGGACTCCGTGGAACGCCAGTTGGACGAGATTTGCGAAAACTCCCGTACCACCAACGACTCAATCCACGGACGCGATGATTCCTCGTCATCGAGATTCGCGCCCACGTTTCCGATGTGCGGATAGGTCAGGCAGACGATTTGCCCCGCATAGCTCGGGTCTGTGAACACTTCCTGATAGCCGGTGAGGCTGGTATTGAAAACGACTTCGCCGCCGCGGCGCGTAATGGCACCGGCAGCGCGGCCGTTAAAGACGCGTCCGTCTTCGAGCGCGAGAATCGCAGGGCGGTGTGGAACTTCGCTCAGATGGTCCTCCGTCCTTCATTCCTACTTGTCTTGAGCGTCCGTCGAGTAAAGAGTTCCAAAGTGATCCATGGGCCAATACGCAAACACGGCCCGCCCGTAAATAAAGCGGCGGGCCACGGGGCCAAAAATCCGCGAATCATTCGAGCTGATCCGGTGATCGCCCATTACAAAATACATCTGGCGCGGAACTTTTACGGGACCAAAGTCAGTCATGTCCTCGTATTTCGCCGGCACGTAGGGTTCCGGAAGCGTCTTGCCGTTCACGCACACGATGCCCTGGCGAATCTCCACCGTTTCTCCAGGAAGCGCGATCACCCGCTTTATGAACGATTTCGAGCGGTCGAGCGGGTACCAGAAAACCACCACATCGCCACGCTCAATCGGCTCGAAGCGATAAACAAACTTGTTGATGAATATGCGTTCCTGGTCGGAGAGAAGCGGCGCCATGCTGGTTCCCTCAACTTTGACCGGTTGATAGAGGAACACGATGATGATCAGCGCCAGTCCAATGGCGATGAAAAGGTCGCGGGTCCAAGTGCGAATTTCGTTACGCAAGGAATGGGCGCGAGAATTTGCGCCGGGAGCGGACTCTGCCCGGGAAGAGGAAGGAGAAATCGCCGTGGCGGGAGGAACAGCTTGCGCGGGAAGTGGTTTCTCGTCCTTGTTCTGCATTTTCTCTTACCTTGTACTTATAACATGCGAATCGCTTGCTGCGCTATTGCGATTTTGCCGATACGCCGTCACAGAATGACGGCGCAAATCGAAGTTTCATGCTTGGCGCGCGCATACCCTGCCCGGCACATAATCGCGCTCCAGGAGGCCCGTTCGCCGCGGCCGGCGAATCATTGAGAAGCCGAAGAGTCACGGCACATTCATGCGCGACAGGGAATAGTTCAAATTGGCCAGCGCCGCGATCACGGCCGTCTCCGTCCGGAGAATCAGCGAGCCCATTGAGGCCTGCAGGAAACCCGCGCGCTCTGCTTGACTGAGTTCCGGGTCGCTCCATCCGCCTTCCGGCCCGATCGCAAGTGCTACGCTGGACGGAAACTTCCCCTCGAGAATGGATTTCATGGGAGGTGCATCTTGCCGCTCGGAAAGCAGAAGTTTGATTTCCGCTTGCGCGCTTGAGAAAGCCTGCTCAGGTTCAGTCAAATTGCCCAAGGAAGGCGCGCGTACGCGCCGAGACTGTTCGGATGCACCTAGAAGAATTTTCTTCCAACGGTCTGCGCGCTTCGGAGCCGCCTTGAGGAGAGCTTTTTCACTGCGTTCGGCGGCGATCGGCATGATCCTGCCGACGCCCAGTTCGGTCGCTTTCTCCAAAGCCCACTCGAAGGCATCAAACTTCACGATAGAGAGCAATAGAATGATATCCGTGGCGGAAACCTGAGCGGGCAGACGGTCAACCAGCTTGAATTCAATCCGTTCACGCGCCACTTTCTCAACTTCTGCAAGCCAGACGCTCTGCCCGTCACTCAGTTCGAGCAGCTGCCCGGTGTGCGCGCGAAGAACGTGGCCCAGGTGATGGGCGGCTTCCCCCGCCATCACGGCGCGCCCGTTCTGAAACCCTTCGACGAAAAACCGCCTGCGCATGTACGTCTAAGTTTATAGGAACCTGATTCGATGCGCTTTCTTTGGTGAGCGCCCGAGGCGCAACGGCCCAGACAAGCCTCAGCCAAAGATGTCCTTTACTTTGTCAAAGAACGTCGAGCCTCGTTCGGCAGGCTTGTTTTCCACCTTGATCGTGGCTCCGAGTTGCTCCATCAGCCTGCGCTGCTCGCGATTCAGCTTGCTCGGCGTGACCACTCGCACGTGGTAATACAGATCACCTCTAACGCCACCGTGGGGATCGGGCAACCCGCGGCCCTTCATACGGAAAACCGCGCCACTCTGCGTCCCTTCGGGAATCTTCAGTTGTTCGTCTCCGTTCAGACCGGGAACCTGAATTTCCGCGCCAAGTGCCGCTTGCGCAAGGCTCACCGGAATCGTGCAGTACAAATCGGCGCCGCGCCGCTCAAAAAATGGATGTTCCTTTACCTCCAGGAAGATGTAGAGATCGCCATTCGGGCCGCCATTCGGCCCAGCTTCTCCATCCCCCGGCTTGCGCAATTGAGTGCCGGTATCCACGCCCGGCGGAATGCGTAGATCAATTGTTCTTTCACGCTCAATTCTTCCCTTTCCTTTGCAATCCGGACACCGCTCGCGAATCACCTGGCCTGCGCCCTGACAAGCCGGGCACGTGCGCGTAATGGTGAAGAATCCCTGCTGATAGGCAAGCTGGCCGCGGCCGCCGCAGGTCTGGCAAGCCGTCACGCCGGTTCCCGCTTTTGCCCCTGTCCCCTTGCAGACGCCGCAAAGTTCCTGCCGCGGAAGTTTTATTTTGGTGGTAACGCCTGCGGCGGCTTCCTCAAAGGTCAGCGTCATGTCATAGCGAAGGTCCGCGCCGCGCTGGGTTCTCGATCTTCCCCGCCTTCCGCCGAAAAGATCCTCGAAGCCAAAAAAATCGCCAAAAATATCGTGGAAATCCTGGAAAATCGTGCCGTTGAAATCCACCCCACCGGCGGACCCGCTCAATCCGGCGTGTCCATACGTGTCGTACACCTGGCGCTTCTCGGTGTCGCTGAGCACGCTGTAAGCTTCCGTGGATTCGCGGAACTTTTCCTCCGCCTCCGACTTGTTGTCCGGATTGCGGTCCGGATGCCACTTGAGCGCAGCTTTGCGATACGCGGACTTGATCTCTTCAACGGACGCCGTCCGCGTAATTCCCAACACTTCGTAATAGTCTCGCTGATTTCCCTTGGGCATCTTTCTCCTCAGACCTTGCAGCACGCCGAGGATTCAGCGCGCGATTTGTCTCCCTTTCGCCGCCAGATTAATTCACCGTACTCTTCGATGCGGTGGCGGGATGCACGGCTACGCGCACCATGGCCGGCCGCAAAACGCGCCCGTGAAAAACATATCCGGGCTGGAACACCTGGAGGATGGTTCCATCGGGATACTCGGATGTTTCCGTCCGGTCCAATGCCTGGTGCAAATGAGGATCGAAGGGTTTGCCCAGCGGATCCACCCGCTCGGCGCCGAGCTTTGCCAAGCTATCGAGCAATTGCTTGTAGATCAGCTCGAATCCCTTGCGATAGCTTTCATATTCCTCTTCGCGGTGCGCTGCCAGGGCATGCTCAAATCCGTCCACAACGGGAATCAGCCCCTCGATCACCCGGGCTGTCGCGTACTTTGATTCTTCCCCGCGCTCCCGCTCAATTCGTTTGCGATAATTGTCGAAATCCGCCTGTCGCCGCAGCAGCGTCTGCCGCAAATCTTCCAATTCCGCCATGGCCTTCGCCAAATCGGCTTCCGGGCGCGGCACTTCTTCGGCCGCTCCCTGGTTATCACCGCGCGGGTCCTGCTTTTCCGGATCGTGCTTTGCGTTGATCTTGATCTCCTTGGCCACGTTTTGCTTCCTTCTCTGAAACAATCGCTACTGTGCTACTGAATCTTGTCCAGCGCTTCGCTGAAAAGCTGTGCCACATAGGCCACGGCGCTGATCGCCCGTTCATAGTGCATCCGCGTGGGGCCGATGACGCCCAGCGAACCCTGCACTACGTCGCCGCGCGCGTAGGGCGCGCTGATCAGCGCCAGATTTTCTCCCGCGTTGGGAAGCTCTTTCACTCCGATCTGCACGAGCACAGGCTCCGGAGCGTCAATACAGGCGTTGAGCACAGTGATCAGCCGGTGCTTTTCCTCGATCGCGCCAAGCAAATCGCGTAGTTGTACCTGGTCGGAAAATTCCATCGCCCCGACCATTTGAGCCGTTCCCTCCACGTGCACCTGGCGCGACGGATCGTCGCCAAGCAGCGCGGGATCGCACAACACCAGAGCACTGCCAACCAGCCCTTCGTAGCGCTCGCGGTCGGTCGCCAACTTTTGCAGAAGATCGCCGCGAATGGCCCCCAGCGTCCAGCCGGAATATTGCTGGTTCAGAAATTCCGCTGTTGCGTCGAGTTCCGCCTGCGTGAAGTGCCGGCCCGGCCGCAGAATCCTGTCGCGCGCAATCCCTCCGGGCGAAATCAGGACGACCACCACGCGCCCATCCGGCAGGAGCCACATTCGCGCATGCTCCAAGACGGTTTTCCCGAGTGGAGGCGAAACGATGATTCCCAAACCCTGCGAGACCGCCGCAAGAACATGCCCCGCGCGCTCCGTGATTTCCGAGGAGTTCGTGGCAACCGCAAGTTCTCTGCGGATCCACTCCTTGTCTTCCAGGCTCATCGTTGCCTGAGAGGCAATTTCCTGAGCGAAAAACCGGTATGCCGCTGCCGTGGGTACGCGACCGGCAGAGGTATGCGGCTGGTACAAGAAGCCGCCGTCTTCGAGGTCGGCCATAATGTTGCGAATCGTCGCCGTGCTGAGTGTTTCTTCGAAGCGCTTGGAGATCGCACGCGAAGATACAGGCTCACCCGATTCAATATACGTGCGGACAATGTCCGCCAGAATCTGGCGATTGCGGCGTTCCTGAAGGGCAGCGTTGCGCATGGCAGCACTCGCACAAGAGCAGTGCTACCTTCTATTCTAGGAACCCTGTCAAGTTCGGTCAACGCGCGGTGCTATCCGCGTGTCGCAATTGCCCAAAGGGCCTCAATTGTTGTCAATCTGCGCCCGCTGCAGCTTGTCCGAATAATCCACATAAATCGTTTTCCATTCAGTGAAAAAATCAATTGCGGCAATCGCTGCCTCGCGATGGCCGTTCCCGGTTTGCTTCGTTCCACCAAAGGGCAAATGGGTTTCCGCGCCGATCGTTGGCGCGTTCACATACACGATGCCGGTGTAAAGGTCGCGCGCCGCCGCAAACGCACGATTCACGTTTCTCGTATAGATTGACGCGGACAGTCCGTAAATCACGCCGTTTGCAACATCCAGCGCCTGTTCCAGGCTCTCGATCGGTATCACGGTGACCACCGGGCCAAAGATCTCTTCTTGCGCGATACGCATCGAGTCTGTGCAGTCTCCAAATACTGTAGGCTCGTGGAACCAGCCCTTTGCATACTCGCCCGAGTTGAGCCGGTTGCCGCCCGCCAGCAGCTTGGCTCCTTCACTTTTTCCGATCTCAACGTAGGACATTACCGTCTGCAGTTGCGACTCGTTGATGCACGGACCCATGTCAACCGAGGAGTCCAGCCCGTTGCCCACTTTCAGGCTCTTGGCGCGCTCCACAAAGCGGGACACGAATTCCTTATAAACTGACTTATGGACCGCGACACGGCTGGCGGCAGTGCACCGCTGGCCTGTGGTGCCAAAACCGCCCCAGATCGCCCCGTCGATTGCCAAATCCAGATTGGCGTCATCCATCACAATGATGATGTTTTTCCCGCCCATTTCCAGGCTACAGTGTTTGAAAGCCGGCGCGCAGGTTTGCGAAATCACACGCCCCACTCCCGTGGAGCCTGTGAAGCTGATCACCGGCACGTCGTTGCTTGCGGTCAGGGTTGCACCCACTTTCGACCCGCTGCCGCTCACCAGATTCAGAACTCCGCGCGGCACCCCTGCCTCCGTCAGGACCTGGACCAGGTTGTACACGGAAAGCGGTGTGTCCTGGGCTGGCTTGATGATTACGGTGTTCCCGCTGATCAACGCGGGCATGATCTTCCACGAAGGAATCGCCATCGGGAAGTTCCATGGAGTGATCATTCCACACACGCCAATGGACTGCCGGACGCTCATCGCGAATTTGTTGGGCAATTCCGAGGGCGTTGTCTGGCCGAAGAGCCGCCGGCCTTCTCCGGCCATGTAATACGTCATGTCAATGGCTTCCTGCACGTCGCCGCGCGTTTCGGCCAGAACCTTTCCCATCTCTCGGGTCATATCCCGCGAAAACTGTTCCTTGCGCTGCATCAACAATTCCGCAGCCCGGAACAAAATTTCAGCGCGCTTCGGCGCCGGCACGAGACGCCATGTCCTGTACGCTTGCTTCGCGGCATCTATGGCCGCGTTAACATCCTCCCCGTTGGAGGATACAAACATCCCGATCAGCTCTTCGGTATTGGCGGGATTGCGATTTTCGTACGCCTTTCCGCCGCTCGCTTCTACCCACTCACCATCAATGAAATTCTTGTAAACCCTCGGCGCGGCTGCTGTTGCCATGGCCCCTCCTCATCCTGCTTCTCACGCCGCAATTCCAGGGAACGCAGCGACAAAACAAATTTTTGCCCTTGCCTGAAATCTTACAGACCGCAGGGACATGCCGTCAAACGGACGCGTTTTTTTCTGAAGCTTTTTGAAGTGCGCGTATCCTTTTACGCGGATCTGGCATGTACCGCTTGAGCTGTTCCGTGCGACCTTTGGCCTAGTATTAGGCAATTCTAATCGCGTTTGGACCTTCAGGCGCTCTCATTGAACCGGGCAGTTCCCTTCTCCGGCGAAACTG
>Ga0335079_10002340_pt1 | contig 21898 bp, 24 predicted proteins | sample Lox_Sample_33_FD_206719 | JGI IMG/M metagenome (GOLD analysis project Ga0335079, IMG submission 206719) | Soil microbial communities from Loxahatchee National Wildlife Refuge, Florida, United States - Lox_Sample_3.3 | ecosystem: Environmental > Terrestrial > Soil > Wetlands | place: USA... | reverse complement strand
CCTGCATCAGTAGTGTCCCAACGTTTTGCCTCTTGGCTTCCGTAAATTGTTGATGAGAAACGCATAAGCGGCAAATTCTTTTGGTCTCGATTTGAACTCGGAACGCGGGTTCTGCGACCCTGCGAAGCATAACTTCGTGGGGGCATCGATGAACCGAGGCAAGCTGGTGTTTGCGCAGCTGATGCAACATCTTCCGTTGACCACCTTCCGTCGTTGCGTCACCCGCTATCGAGGCGCGTTCAAAGTGAAGTCCTTCTCGTGCCTGGATCAATTCCTGTGCATGGCGTTCGCTCAGTTGACCTTTCGGGAGAGCCTTCGAGACATCGAAGTATGTCTGCGCGCGCAAAGTTCCAAGCTCTATCATCTCGGGATTCGTTCGGCGGTAGCTCGTAATACGCTGGCCAATGCCAACGCTGTGCGCGACTGGCGCATCTATGCCGATTTTGCCCAGAGCCTGATCGGCATCGCCCGGCCGTTGTATGCGCAAGAGTCCTTCGGCGTCGATCTGCAAGAAACCGTCTACGCACTCGACACCACGACCATCGATCTGTGTCTGTCGGTATTTCCGTGGGCGGTGTTCCGCACGGCCAAGGCAGCCATCAAGCTGCATACGCTGCTCGATCTGCGTGGCAACATTCCCACCTTCATTCACATCAGTGATGGCAAGGTGCACGAGGTCAACGTCCTCGACCAACTGCTGCCCGAGCCCGGCGCCTTCTACATCATGGATCGTGGTTTCCTCGACTTCGAGCGCCTCTATCGCTTTCACGAAGCCGGCAGCTTCTTCGTGACCCGCGGCAAGTCGAACCTCAAGGTCCAACGCCGCTACTCGCATCCGGTCGATCGCACGACGGGGTTGATTTGTGACCAAAGTGTCGTCCTTACTGGCTTCTACTCGCACCAAGGCTTCGAGGCACCGCTGCGCCGCATCCGCTTCAAGGACCCCGAAACCGCCAAGACTCTCATCTTTCTGACCAACAACTTCGTCTTGCCAGCATTTACGATCACCGAACTATACCGCTGCCGCTGGCAAGTAGAGCTCTTCTTCAAATGGATCAAGCAGCATCTGCGAATCAAAGCTTTCTTCGGAACTTCGGAGAACGCGGTCAGGTCACAAATCTGGATCGCTGTCTCCGCCTACGTTCTGGTCGCCATCGTCAAAAAGCGATTGCATCTCCCAGCCTGTATGAAATCCTACAGATCCTCAGCCTGACCATGTTCGAGAAAATCCCGCTGGATCAACTACTTGCACAAACGATGAGCGACGAAATTCAACCGGTTTCTGATAACCAATTGATTTTGTTCGCATAACGTTGGGACACTACTGATCCTGCATTAGAAATAGGTCAGCGGGGAGGGGCGAAGGTCTACGCCCCGGCAGGAACCATCCATCCGCCGCCAAACAACAATCCAGGTCCGAGCGACGCGAGAAACACAGGCTTACGCTGATCGGCAGGTTGTTCAGCCGCGTGCTGCAGCGCCTCGTGGAGAGCCGCGCCACACATCGATGATCCCAGGTTGCCCCGTGTCGCCACGATCGGCGGAAAGTGTTTCGCGGAGACTCCAATTTGCTTTGCCAGCAACGTGACCAGGCGCGGGTTCGGCTGATGGGTGGCAAACGCGCCAACCGTCTCGCGCGAGATGCCGCTGCGATGCTCCACTTCATCAATTATCTTTTCCATGCGATTGACCGCCGCGCGCGAGAGGGCCTCGCCATCGAATTGCACATCGAGTTTGCCCCCGCCAGCATCGCTGATGGCAATCGCCTCAGCATATTTTGCCGCGCAGCCAAAGAAAAACTCTCCCAACCGGTAGGCTATGCCTTTCGCCGTATCCCGCGGTTTGGCGGAGAGCAAAAATGCGCTCGCCCCGTCGCCGAACAGCCCGCCAAACTCTCCCTTCGCGCGGCCAGGGCCCAGCGTGCGGCTGTGAACATCGGCAGTGGCGACCAGAACTTTCTTGGCACGACCCGAAAGAAACAGCGCCTGCGAAACCGCGAAAGCCTGTAAGAGCGCAAGGCAGCCGCTCCCAACGTCGAGGGCGTTGCAATTCTCCCGCAGAGCGAGACGGCCGTGGAGAATGGCGGAGAGCGACGGATAGGCGTGATGTGTTTCGCTGGCGGATACGATCCAGTCCAGGTTCTCCGCCTGCGCATGCGCGTCGTGCAGCGCTTTGCGGCAAACATCTTCCCCGAGCGAGCCTTCATCTTCATTTTCAGCGGCGTGAGCGAACGAATGGATGCCGGCGCGCGCTTTCAGCTTTCCCGATGGCATGCCGAAGGCGTGGTCCACTTCTTCAGAAGGAACAATGCGGGAACCAAACGCACTAGCGGAACCGATCACATACACAGCGTTCAAAGTCCGAACCTCATCATGCAGGGCACCCAGGCCGAAGGCGAGATGTCAGTGTAATCCCTTTTTGAAGCGCCATCCATCATCGGGCAGATGGCCGCGCTTTTCCAGTCAAATCGCGGAAACTTCGAGGCGCAGTTGCTTCAAAAATACTCAATCGCTTCCGGGGAAGTACGAAAACCGTACTGCTCGGCTTGCAGGCGCAAGGCGTCGTCGAGCGCCGCCGCACGCCCCTGCGAGAACAAAGAATTGCTGGTCACGTCCGCAAAGCCGTGGGCCTGAAGCAAACGGTCCTCGGCGTCGCGCTGGGACTCCGCAACCGCCCCGCGGCGAAGATGAATCGGCGAGACGCCGTGTTGCACCAGCGCGGGACAAAGCAGAAGGAACCGGTGGCAATGAAGCGGATCCTCCTCCGCACACATCAGAACGATATTCTGGCTTTTGGCGGAGCCCAGTAGCCGGTCCATGCCCTCCGCAAAATCGGGTGCCTTGCGCCGTGCGGCGTAATCCACCAAACCATCGGGCCGGTAATACCGTGAATCGAGCGGGCGGCCGCCAAACTGATCGCCAAAAAACTGATAGATAATCTTCGCGGAAGCCAGTTGATTCATGAGTGGCTCCCGATTGAATTGCGGAAAACGGAAACTGCCGGGCCGGCTGCGCACGTCGCACAGAAGCTTGACCTCGTAACGCAGAAGCATGCCGAGGAAATCCGACATTTCCAGGTTCGAATGCCCGATCGTGAAGACGCTGTGAGCGGCTGTTTTGGCTGGGGTCATGGGCTAGCTGCGAAGAAAATTGTAACTCTTCGCGGTCCGGTTACCAACGAATGCGCCGAATCGCCGGCAACGCGAAAACGACCGGGTCAGCGGCGGCGTGTCTTCGCCAGCAGGCGCAAAATCTCAAGGTACAACCAGATGAGCGTGACCATCAGGCCGAACGCGCCGTACCATTCCATATACTTGGGAGACCCCAAGCGCGCTGCCGTTTCGATAAAATCGAAATCGAGAATTAGGTTGAGGGCCGCGATGATCACTACCACGACGCTGATGCCAATGCCAAGCGGCGTGCTGCTATATAAAAATGAGAAACTGCTCATACCGAATAGCTGCAAGACGAAATTCGCCAGATACACCAGCGCGATCGCGCCAGTCGCAGCAATGACGCCAAGCTTGAATCCGCGCGTGGCACGAATGACTCCGGTCTTGTACGCAAGCAGCAGAACGAACATCACCGCAAAGGTCAGCGCAATCGCCTGCACCGCAATGCCCGGGTACGACTTTTCGAAAATCGCAGAGATGCCGCCGAGAAAAAGGCCTTCGCACAGCGCGTAAATTGGCGCGGTTAGTGGCGACCAGGTCTTCTGGAAAATCGTGACCAGAGCAGTGACAAACCCGACGAGTGCGCCGCCAATCATCCAGGGAAACGCCGCGTCCGGCGCCGGCGAGTGACTCAATCCCCAAGTCCAGGCAGCGGTTACGACAACAAACAGGAGCAGCAGGCCGGTCTTGTTCACCGTGCCCTGAATAGTCATCGACTGGCCCGCGGCGATCTGGCCGGTGAAAGCGCTCTCTTTGAGAACCGGATTGCTGGAACGGAATAAGTCAGCCATTGCAAGAACCTCCAGCGGAAACCATGATGAGTGGTAAGAATATCACTTCAGAAGCGGGAAAAACTTGGTAGCGCTAACGGGAATCGAACCCGTATTTCGGCCTTGAAAGGGCCGCGTGCTAACCGTTGCACCATAGCGCCACAAAAGGGTGAGTACAATCTATTGATTATACGGGATTCTGCGCACACGCGCCACGTGGCCCGTCAGGGTCTATTTCTGGCGGTCTTCCCACTCTTCGTGCCAGGCCGTTTGAATCGCTTCAAGCTTGCTCTCGTTGGATTTTTGCGGATCGCCTACGAAGCCCGGCAATTCCGTAATCCATTTATGCATGTCGGTGAAGCGCACGGTGTAGGGGTCGATATCGGGAAAACGGTCGGTCAGGCCGATGGCGATGTCCTCCAGACTGTCCCAGTCAAAGGTGTTTGGCATGACGGATTCTCAGTGATCCAATTCGCGAGCGTAGTTTTTATTCCACTCGGGTACTTCGACAACGATGTCCGTGGTGCCATCGGGAACGGTTTGGCAACCCAGGCGCGACTTCGGCGTGATGCCGGGCGCTTCGTCGAGTTCGTCGAGCTCCGCATCGGTGGCTTCATTACACGATTCCAAACCCTCTTTTACGATGACGTGGCAGGTCGAGCAGGCGCACACGCCTCCGCAGGCATGATCCAGGCCCATCTTGAAGCCTTCGGAAATGTCGAGAATGCTGCCGGGCAGGCCATTGTGTCCGTAAGGAAACTTCTCTGGATCCACTTCCACGGTCTTACCGCTGGGAAGAAAAGTCACCTTAAATTTCTTAGTGGCCTTCTTGTATTTTACTTCCTCAATGTATGGATTGCTTCCGCCCATATTCCTTCTCCCCTAAACTTCCGCCAGCTTTTTGCCTTGGAGCGCCGTTTGTACTGCCGAATTCATGAGCAATTCGGCCAGATGCTCGGTGGCGTGATTCAGATCGTCAATTTGCCGCCGAATCAGCTTGTAATCGCTTCCCTGCACCGCTGATTTCAGCGCGGCGATCGAAGCATCAATGCGGGCGCGTTCGGATTCGGTCATTGCCGCAGCATTCGGATTGCCCAGAGCCTTTGCGGTCGCCGTCAGAATTGCTTCCGCCTCGGTGCGGGCCTCAATGGTCTGGCGTTCAGCGAAATCCTGTTCCGCGTACTCGATGGATTCCTCAAGCATGCGCTCGATGTCGCTGTCGTTCAGCCCGTAGCTCGGCTGAACTTCGATCAGATGCTGCACGCCGGTGCGAACGTCCTTGGCGCCGACCTGAAGAATGCCATTGGCATCGATCAGAAACTTTACTTCAATGCGCGGCAGTCCCGCGGGAGCCGGCGGAACTTTCAGCGTGAATCGGGCGAGCGACCGACAATCCTTCGCGAGTTCGCGTTCGCCTTGCAACACGTGGATGTCGATGCCGGTCTGGTTGTCCACGCCAGTGGTGTAAAGTTCCTGCGCGCTGGCGGGGATCGTCGAATTGCGCGGAATGATCTTTGCAACCGCGCCGCCGTAGGTCTCGATTCCTAATGAGAGCGGCGTCACATCGAGCAGCAGCATGTTCTGTACACCACGGTCGAGAATATTGGCTTGTACCGCCGCGCCCAGAGCGACGACTTCATCGGGGTTCAGTTCGGTGTGCGGCTTGCGGTCGAAGAATTCCTGCACGGTCCGGCGGATCAGTGGCGTGCGCGTTGTGCCGCCAACGAGAACAACTTCGTCCATTTCCGCCGGCTTGAGGTGCGCGTCCACCAAGGCCTGCTTGACCGGAACCATGGTGCGATTCACAACCGCGCGGATGAGCGCGTCAAAAGCACCGCGGGTAAACTCGTGCACGTAGACCTTGCCGTTTGGCAACGGGAAGCGCAGCAGCGCGGAATCGGATTCGGACAGCTTGTGTTTCAGCTCGATCAGGTCCTTACGAAGTTCCTGCGCCAATTCACCGTGAGGCGAAAAATCGATCTGGTCGGTCTGCAGAATCTGCTCGTGCACGAACGCCTGGAGCAGATTATCGATGTCGTCGCCGCCCAAATGCGTGTCGCCATTGGTCGAAAGCACTTGATAGATGTCGCCCTCGGTCGTCGAAATAAGCTTCAGAATCGAAATGTCGAATGTCCCGCCGCCAAGATCGTACACCGCAACTTTGCCGCGCTGCTTTTCGTGCAAGCCGTAGGCCAGCGCTGCAGCAGTGGGCTCATTCACCAGGCGTAGAACCTCGAGGCCCGCGAGTTTCCCCGCGTCTTTGGTGGCCTGGCGCTGCGCGTCATTGAAATACGCGGGAACGGTGATCACCGCACGATCCACGCTTTCTCCGAAATACGCTTCTGCCCAATTCTTCAATTCGCGAAGGATAAAGGACGAAATCTCGGGTGGCGTAAACACACGCTCGCCCAGCTGAACGCGGATGACGTGATTGCTGTTGGGATCGATGCGAAACGGAAAAAGCGTTAATTCACTTTGGACATCGGCCGGACCGCGACCCATCAGGCGCTTTACGGAGTAAATCGAGCGCTCGGGCTGCGTTAGCAAGCGGCGCCGGGCTGGCTCGCCGACAATAATGCTGCCATCGGCATCCAGGCTGACAATCGACGGGCAGAGCGTGCTGCCGTTGGGCCCCAGGATGCACTTCGGCTGGCCCGTGTGCGCGTCAACGTACGCGACGAGACTATTGGTGGTTCCGAGATCGATTCCGACGATGCGACCCATGGCGTTAGAGCAGTTCCTTCTGAACATTTACAACCAGATTCCGGATGTAGGAGCGGCGATTCAACAGATCGTTCAGCTTGGACTTGATCGCGCTACGCCGATTCTGATCTGCGTTTTCGTCAACGGCCTTATCCCAGTCCAGGGCTGCGGCCTGCAACTGGCCGTCGACTTCTTTCAACTTCTCCTCAAAATGCTTCTCGGCGGCTTCCAGCCGGTGTTTCAGCGAGGCCGTATCGCCGCCGGAAGCTTTGGCCTCTCGCAACTCATCGAGCGACTCGTTCAGCTCAAATACTTCTTCGAGCAACTCCGGTGGCGCCTGCTGCTTGTTCTGCCCTTCCTTGCGCGCACCCTCGATTGCCAGAAGATACTCCACCCGCGCAACCGGGTCGCGCAGGGTGCGGTAGGCGTCGTTCAGTTCCGAACTGCGCTTCAGCGAAATTTCGCGTTCTTCCACCGTGGCATTCACAAAATTGTCTGGATGCAGCTTCCAGCTCAACTGGAGAAACTTCTGTTCCAGCGCGCCCATCTCCACCCACAGCTTCCGAGGCATCTCAAACATGAAGAAATAGTCGCTATGCTCGGGAACCTGTAAAACCTTGCCGCAGGATCCGCAGAAGTGTGTTCCCACGGTGCGCTCGTGGCAATTCCAGCAAACCAGCGGCGGATTCGTAATGGGAAGTGAAGTCGTCATGAAATTTCAGCCGTGCCGCCCCCGAAACCAATAAAAAAAGTGGCTGGCAAATGCGGTGGCCAACCACTTATGAGACCGAGTCGGTACCAAACAGCGCACAGACCGAAGCCCGTGCCACCGCTACGCCGTGAATGAACTCCCGCAACCGCAATTGCGTGCAGCGTTGGGATTCTGAAACACAAAGCCCTGACGCATGAGCGTCTCTTCGTATTCGAGCGTGGTGCCATTCAGGTACAAAAGGCTCTTCGGATCCACAAAGATGCGGGCGCCGAACTCCTCGAAGATCTTGTCGCGGTCGCGCGCGCGAGTGTCCAGCCGCATCGCATACGAAAGCCCTGAACAACCGCCGCCCTGCACGCCGACGCGCAAACCACCCTGCTCCGGAGACACACCTTCCTTGGCGAGCAGCGCGAGAATCTTCTTCGCGGCTCGCTCGGTCATGTGAATCACCGGCCCAACCTTCTCGGGCGTCTGAGTCGTCGTTTCTGTAGCCATATCTACGTCCACTTTCCGGAGCGATTGTCGTTGGAGCGATTGTGAAATCGTTAGGTCCGCCCGAAAAACCCCGAGCTAGTGCGAGGACTTCTCGTGCGCGGGCACTTCCACGCCGTGCTTCTTTTTCCAGTCGCCGATAGCGGCCTTGATGGCGTCTTCGGCAAGCACGGAACAATGAATCTTCACCGGCGGAAGAGAAAGCTCGCGCACGATGTCCGTATTCTTGATGGCGAGCGCCTCATCGACGGTTTTGCCCTTGACCCATTCCGTCGCGAGCGAGGAGCTGGCGATGGCCGAGCCGCAGCCGAACGTCTTGAACTTGGCTTCCTCAATGACGTTGGTCTCCGGATTGATCTTCATCTGCAGCTTCATCACATCGCCGCATTCGGGAGCGCCCACGAGGCCCGTGCCCACGTTGGGATCTTCCTTCGGCAGGCTGCCGACGTTGCGCGGATTGTTGTAATGATCGACTACCTTATCGCTGTAAGCCATAGCCCCTCACTCCTTATTTCTTTGTCTCCAAACCCTAACCCCTCGCCGCAGCGAGAAGCGCGTTAAAACCCGCATTCTTGATCGCTTTCTCTGTCAAAGCGATGTTGGTTAGAAATGCCGAACGGCCCGCCGCCAGTTCGCGGAGAGCGTCCCGGACATACTGAGCGCCAATGCCGAGCACGTTCAGAAATTCACGCACGTCCTGAAGGTGATAGAACGCGCGCTCCGCTGCCGGAGCCGGCTCATCGCCATCCTGATACGGTTGAAACGTCACACGGAACGGCGCGGAAGTACCCGCGATCGACCGGTGAATCCGAAGTGTTCCTTCACTTGCGATTGGACTTGCCATTTACTTTACCTTCCATTCCTCACGAAAAATTACGCGGTCTGCCACTTGACCTTGGAGATGTCGATGCCTTCCTTGGCCATTTCATAGAGCGGCGAAAGCTCGCGGAGCTTGGTAACCACCTGCACCATCTTGTCGATCACGTAATCGACTTCTTCCTGGGTCGTGAAACGCCCCAGGCCGAAGCGGATCGAAGTGTGCGCCAGATCCTCACCTACGCCCAGAGCTTTGAGTACGTAACTGGGCTCCAGGGTTGCCGAGGTGCACGCGGAACCGCTCGAAACCGCCACGTCATTGATCCCCATCAGGAGCGATTCCCCTTCGACATAGGCAAAGCTCATGTTGAGGTTGTTCGGCAGGCGATGCTCCAGCGATCCGTTAATGAAAACCTCGTCCAGCTTGGCCTCGAGCCCGGTTTTCAAGCGGTCGCGCAAACCCGCGAGGCGCACCGATTCCTGCGCCATTTCCTGCTGACAAAGCTCGCAAGCCTTGCCCAGGCCGACGATGCCAGGCACGTTCAGTGTGCCGGATCGCATGCCGCGCTCGTGGCCTCCGCCATCAATAATGGCAGAGAGCTGCACGCGAGGATTGCGGCGGCGGACATACAGCGCGCCCACGCCCTTTGGCCCGTACAGCTTGTGAGCCGAAATCGCAAGCAGGTCGATATTGTCCTTCTGCACGTCAACCGGAATTTTGCCAACGGCCTGAACACCATCGACGGCAAAGACAATTCCGCGTTCCTTGGCGATCTTGCCGATTTCCTGGATCGGGTTGATCACGCCAATCTCGTTATTGGCGTACATGATGCAAATCAAAATCGTGGTCGGCTTGATGGCCTTGCGAACATCTTCCGGATTCACCCGGCCGTCTTTCTGCACCGGCAGATAGGTCACCTCGAAACCGTGCTTCTCGAGGTTCTTGCAAGTATCAAGCACAGCCTTGTGCTCAATGGCCTGGGTAATGATGTGATTGCCTTTTTCACGGTACATCTCCGCGACACCCTTGATCATCAGGTTGTCGGATTCGGTCGCACCGCTGGTAAAAATGATTTCCTTGGCGGTCGCGCCAATCAGCGACGCGACTTGTTGACGGCCGTTCTCCACGGCCTCTTCCGCGCTCCAGCCAAACGAGTGATTGCGGCTCGCCGCATTGCCAAACTTGTCGGTAAAATACGGCAGCATGGCCTCAAGCACGCGCGGGTCGAGTGGCGTGGTTGCATGATTGTCCATGTAGATCGGCAGCTTCACAGCCATTGTCCTGTTCTCCTCTTTCCCACCGCTAGCGGCTCACCGCCAGACGGTCAATCCCTTTCAATTCCACCAGGGCCGGCTCCTGCGGCCGGTCTTCGCTCAGTTGAGCGATGGTCACCGTGTTCAAAACGCCCAAGATGCTTTCGTTTACGCGCTGCAATGGTTCTTTGATGGAGCAGCGGTCCGTAGCGTCACAATTTCCGTGGCTCGTTACGCACGAGGTGATCAGCACGGGCCCGTCGATCGCGGTCAAAACCTCCAGCGCGCTGATGCGATCGGGCTGCTTCGCCAGTTGATACCCACCGCTGGAGCCATGCTTCGCGGCGACTAACCCTTGCTTAGCCAGCTTCTGCAGCACCTTGGCCATCAGAGTCGCCGAAATCCCGTACTCTTCGGCAATCTCGTTTGCGCTACAAGAGTGTTCCTCACGACGAATCGCCAGGTGCTTCATCGCAATCAAGCCGTAGTCCGCTTTCTTGGAGAGCTTAAACATGCCTTGCCTTGCAACATCCCCGTAAAGGGGATGTTATGCGACTGAATTGGTCGCATTTAAAGTATATGCTTCCCCCGGCGGCTCTGTCAATCCCCGTATAGCACCCGCAAAACACCAACGCTTTATTTTCGTGGCACTTAGAGTAAGACCGATTTAGTCGGATTTGCAGAATTTCTTAGCGGGCGGCCTGTTTGGCGGACTGAATGGTGACAATTTCCATTCGACGGGAGCGGCAATTCGACACGGACGCGCTATTCTGAGGGGCCGCACTTCTACCGGACGGAGATTATGCGAATCGCGCGTTTCTGGCTGCTCTGCTGCTTGACTCTCCCGGCATCTTTTCCCTCATTGAAGGCGCAAGAGGCCCGATCTGCAAAATCCTCGACGCCGAACAAATCTAAAGAGCGATCTGCTGCTGAAACTACATTCACCCTGGTCGGGGCCGGTGATATCGCCGGCTGCGACAGTCTGAGCGGCGCTCGCGCCACGGCGAGGCTGATCGAGAAGATCTCCGGAACAGTTTTTGCAGCCGGCGATCTGGCGTACAACAGAGGCACCGTCGCAGAATTCCAGAACTGTTACCAGCCAACTTGGGGAGCGTTCAAAGACCGCACAAAGCCTTCACCCGGAAACCATGAGTACAACGGTTCGAGTGCCATCGGATATTTCCAGTACTGGGGGAATCAGGCCGGTGATCCCAGGAAGGGTTACTACAGTTATGACCTCGGTGCGTGGCACGTCGTGGTGCTGAATACGAATTGCGATATACCCAGCCTGGGAGGATGCGGCGAAGGTTCGCCTGAGGAAACCTGGCTCCGCGAGGATTTAGCGGCTCACCCCAGCTCCTGCATTGTCGCTTACGGTCATCACGCGCTGTTCAGCAGCGGCATTTTTTCGCAACACGCGCGGCACAGCGAACTTCGCCCCTTCTGGCAGGACTTATGCAGCACATGCGGATTTGATCCTTGCGGGGCACGAACACTCTTACGAACGATTCGCGCCGCAGGATCCGCAAGGCCATCTCGACCCACAGCGCGGGATCCGGCAAATCATCGTAGGGACCGGCGGTAAGAGCCACACCCTGCTTGGTTTCGCGCAGCCGAACAGCGAAGTCCGCAACGACGACACCTTCGGCGTACTCAAATTGACCCTGTCACCAGGAAAATATAAATGGGAATTCGTGCCAGAGACGGGAAAGGCCTTCCACAATTCAGGCGAAGACACCTGCCACAACGCGAGCCCGATCGCGAAATAACTCGCCTTCTCCGATATGGCGCTATTTTGTAGCTATACAGGCCCCACCATTGCCCGCCGATTCGATCAGCTTTTGAAATGCGTTGCGCGCGGGAAGGGTCAACTGGCTCTTGTGCGCCTGCGTTTCATACGCGTTCAACGCATCGATTTGCTGCTTCTTGAGATCGTCGGTGAGCGGCAATCCTTGGCGAATACGGTCTAGAGCACTGAGCGAGAGCGCGGATGACTGGGAGAGCGCCGCAGCCGCCGGTGTGGCGTCTCTAACCAGCGATGACTGTTGCGCCAACGCCTGAATCGGCCCACTCAGGCTTACCCATTGATCCAGGCGCACACGAATCTCCCCGGATTTCGTGGAGTCTTTGCAGGAGCCAGCCACAAAATCATCGACTGCCAAAGAGAATCGCCGGGAGGCGATGCTTTCGGGATATGCCGCGTCCACCACACGGGTTAACGGCTTCAAGCTGGTCGGTTCCTCGCCTGGTGTATTTTCACGATTGTAATCCTTCACTGGTTCGACTGCCTTCGTGAAGGCATAGAGCGCTTCGAATTGGTCGACTGGCGCGGATCCCGCCATCCTCTCCACCATCAATCTTTGGTAGGTGCGATGAGTCAGGCCCAGATACTCCAGCCGGGTGCTCTCGGCTTCCATACGTGCATACATCGAGGCAACGTTGGTCGTCTCCTGCGGCGACCACAGGCGCTCGGCAATCGCCGCTGTGCGCGGCCAGATGCGCGAATCGATGTTCTCCCAGTTCACATACTCGGACCACATGGTGTCCTCGCCGCCAAGAATGCGCGCCTTCTCCTCGGCCGAAAGAGTCGCGGCGGCCCCGCCCATTGGATCGACGGCGTAGTGACGCGCGGCGCTCCAGCCGAGGTCGATGTAGTAGCCATTCGAAAGGATGCCGCGGTAGCCCTGTTTCGCCGCGGCCGCCAGCGCCTCCGGCCCGCGCCAGGAGTGAATCAAAATGTTTTTCGAGACACCGGGAACAAAAATTTCGTCCCAACCCACCGGCGTCTTGCCGTGCTTGGTGACCAGTTCTTGAACACGTTGGCTGAAGTAAGCCTGCAATTCGACGTCCGTCTTGATGTTGTGAGACTTCATGAATTCCTGCACTTTCGGATTGTTGTCCCACTCTTTGCCGTTCACCTCGTCGCCCCCAATATGGAAATACGGATCGGGGAACAGTTTGGCCATCTCGCCAATAAACGTGTCCAGGAATTTATAGGTCTTCTCGTTCGTGGGATCCATCGCAGGATCGAAGACGCCCCACTTGCGTTCGAGTTCGTAGGGGCCTTGGCCGCTCGCGAGTTCGGGATGACCGACAAACCACGCGGTGCTGTGGCCAGGCATGTCGAACTCCGGAACGACGCGGATTCCGCGGTCGCGCGCATACTCAATCAGGTCCCGGATCTCATCCTGGGTATAGAACTGGCCGTCGGACCCCAATTGTTGGAGCTTCGGGAACTTTTTGCTTTCCACGCGGAAGCCTTCATTATCGGACAGATGCCAGTGGAAGACGTTCATCTTCACCGCTTCCAGGCCATCCAGGTTGCGCTTGATGACCGGCAGGGGAATAAAATGGCGGGCGGAATCGATCATCAAACCGCGCCAAACGAATCGAGCCTGGTCCTGAATGCTGACGGCGGGCGCGGCGAACCCATCCGCGGTGATGGAAACCAGCTGCAGGAAGGTCTGCAAGCCGTGCATTGAACCGAGTGGATTGGCGGCGCGAATCTTCGCGCCGCTCGTGGTGACATCGAGCGTGTAAGACTCATCTTCACCCGGCTCCTGCACCGGCTTGCTGGCATGGTCCGTGGTCACGACGAGCGCCGCCTTCGCGGGATCGGCCGCACCGTGGCCAAACACGAGTCCCGTTTGATGACTGAGATCGGTGAGGAAACGGCTCTTGGCGCGTTCGAGTCGCGGCTCCTGGTAGCCCGCCAGCGCCACGGAAAAAGTGCCGTCAATTTTCAGCGCGCCACTGCCCAGTTGCACTTTCGCCGGCAACGGCATCACGTTGAGATCAGTGGCGGCTTGCGAGCGTAGAGGCGCAGCCTGCAACATCACAGAAAATAGCGCGAAAGAAACAGGAATCAGACAATTCCTCAAGGTACGCTTCATCGCAAACGCCTCCCGAGTGCCATGGCACAAATTGGCCTATTAAATCGTTACAACTCCAACCTCAAAGAGTGTCACAACCTTCTTGCCGCGCACAACAGTTTTCTCCCTCGCTTTCGGAATCGTTTAGGTTAGAATGACCCGCGGGGCACACCACCAGGCGCATCATGAAAACTTCCGTTGCGATCTATCCTGGCTCGTTCGATCCGGTCACCAATGGGCACCTGGACCTGATCGGCCGCGGCGAGCAGATGTTTGACCACCTGATTGTCGCGGTGTTGAAAAACGTGGAAAAAGAACCGCTCTTCTCCACGCCCGAACGTGTCGAAATGTTGAAAGAAGTGACAAGAAAATGGGACTCCGTTGAAATCGACGTCTTCGAGGGACTGCTGGTCGATTACGCGCGCAAACGTGGCGCGGGCGTAATTCTGCGCGGCATTCGCGCGATTTCCGACTACGAGTACGAGTTGCAGATGGCGCTGATGAACCGCAAGCTGGAACCGCGACTCGAGACCGTCTTCATGCTTCCGGGCGAGAGCTACAGTTACTTGAGCGCGAAACTGGTGCGAGAGATCGCGCAACTGGGCGGACCACTCGCCGGCCTGGTGCCTCCCATTGTCGAGCAGAGGCTCCGTTCGAAAGTCTCCTGACGACCGTCCTTTTTGGTCTGCCCGCCTTTCCTCCCGGCCGAATTGAATTCCTCGAATCACCGCTGAAAAAATGTAGAATTGTTCTCATCGGTCGAACCGATGCGGGAGCCAACGTGCAACTGACGAATCGCATTAACCGGATCCAAGTGTCTCCAACCGCGGTAGTCATCAGTGCTGCGGAACAGCTGAAGGCGAAGGGCATTGATGTCGCCGACTTCGGCCCGGGCGAACCCGATTTCCCCACGCCCGATCACATCAAGAAAGCTGCCATCAAGGCGATTGAAGAGAATCGCACGAAGTACACGCCAACCGGCGGAATCATGCCGCTGCGCGAAGCGATTGTGGCGTGGCACAGCCGCGAATTGGGGTCAAGCTACACGGCCAAGGAATGCGCGGTGAGCGTGGGAGGAAAGCACTCCATCTTCAATGTTGTTTGCGTGCTCATTCAAAACGGCGACGAAGTAATCCTGCCCGCGCCCTACTGGGTAAGCTATCCCGACATCGTCAAGTATGCGGGTGGCACTCCAGTCGTCGTGAATACGCGCCAGGAAGACGGTTTCAGCGCCAAGGCCGCCGACATTGAGAAGGCGATCACTCCAAAAACCAAAATGGTGATCATCAATTCGCCGAGCAATCCCACCGGCGGCGTGATCGACGCCGAGGAATACCTGAAGATTCTCGCGCTCTGCAAAGAGCATAACGTCTGGCTGATGGGTGACGAGTGCTACTCCCACTTCGTCTACGACCCGCACAAGCCGTTTTCCATCGCCAGCGCAAGAGATTCGAAGGATCGCGTCATCATTATTGGATCCATGTCGAAGACTTTCGCGATGACTGGCTGGCGCGTCGGCTACACGCTGGCACCCGAACCGCTGGTCCAGGCGGTGATCAAGATTCAGAGTCAGTCAACTTCAAATCCCACTTCGATTGCGCAGTATGCGGCACTGGAAGCCATGCGCGGCGGTATGGATACCGTTCCGGTGATGCTGGCGGAGTATATAAAACGGAGAAAGAGAATCGTGGAAGGTTTGCGCGCGATTCCCGGTGTGACTTGCGAATGGCCGGGCGGCGCCTTCTATGCGTTTCCGAATATTTCGGCGCATTTGAGCGGACCGAAAGCGCTTGCAAAAAGTTGTACGGAACTGTCGCAGCAACTGCTCGAAAAAGCTCATGTGGCGTTGGTGCCTGGCGAAGCATTTGGCGCTCCGGGTTTTCTGCGCCTGTCGTACGCCACCTCGTTGGAACGAATTGATGAGGGACTCCGGCGGTTGAATCGCTTCTTTTCGCGCGCCGAAGCCGCTGCCTGAACGTGGTCGAACCGGTCCTAACGCGCATCGAGCCAATTTTCAGCCCACGCCCCTGGGGGGCGCATTCACTTGCACCACTTTTCCCGGAAAAGGCTGATCTAGCCGAGCCCCTCGGCGAAGCGTGGTTGACGGCCCTGGAATCCCGTGTGGCCAACGGACCTTTTGCGGGCAAATCTCTCGACGAAGCTTGGCACGAGATGCCGTCCGACTGGCGGGGAATTCATGCGCAGAATTTCCGTGATTTCCCGTTGCTCGCGAAATTCCTGTTCCCGAATGACAAGCTGTCCATTCAAGTCCATCCCGACGACGCCTACGCCGCCCGATTCGAGCAGGCCGCCGGCGGGCGCGGCAAAACCGAAATGTGGCACATCGTGCAAGCGTGCCCCGGCGCAGCGCTGCTCTTGGGGCTGAAGCCGGGCGTCACCAAAGAGGATTTCGTGGCGGCCCTAAATAACCATACTGTCGAGGACCTCTTCGTCCGTCACGAGGTTCACGCGGGCGAAACCTATTTCGTTGCTGCGGGCACGCAGCACGCGATCCTGCCCGGCATGATAGTTTGCGAGGTGCAGGAATATTCGGACCTGACGTATCGCGTCTACGATTACGGGCGGGTCGACGCTCACGGCAAATCGCGCGACTTACACTTGCAGAAGGCGCTCGACGTGACGAACTTCCAAGGCACTCCCAGCGGGAGAATACCTCCCTTAAGCCTGCATTCACCGGATGCGAACAAGCACCTGCTAGTTGCGTGCGAGTTTTTCGCCACAGAACGTTGGGATTGCGACCGCACGACCGCCATCGAGGGAGATTCCGCTGAATTTCAGTTGCTCATCATCCTCAGTGGGCGCGGCACGTTGCACGACGCCGATTCCGCGTATCCCTTCGAGCCCGGCCAGGGCTGGTTTGTTCCTGCCTCGCTCGACCTTGTGCTGCTGCAACCGCGGGGATCCGCGTCGTTTCTGCGCGTCACCGTACCGGACGCGAAAACACTTGTAGCTCAACTCAAGCATCAGGGATTCGACGAGGAAGACATCTCGCGCGTTGTGGTAGGTTAAGCCCATGGCCGATAAGCCAGACAAGCCGCTCAGCGTGCACGCGATTATTCTGGCCGGCGGCCGCGGCACCCGTTTCTGGCCGCGGAGCCGGACGAAAACGCCGAAACAATTGCTCAACATCGTGGGCAAGTCCACGATGCTCGAACAAACGGTGGAACGCCTGCGGCCGTTGATTCCCGCCGAACGCCTCTGGACGGTCACCAACGCGGAACAAGTTGCTTCCCTGAAAAAACAATTGCCGGCCGCAGCACGCAAACGCGTGCTTACCGAACCTCTCGGCCGCAACACCGCTGCCGCCATCGCCCTCGCCGCCGTCCACGTCAAGCAAGCGGCAAAAGGTGACGCGCTCCTGGCTGTGCTGCCCGCCGATCACTACATCGCCCAACCGGAACGCTACCGGCAGATTGTCAGCGCCGCACTTGAGTTCGCCCGCGAACCAGAACGAGTGGTCGTGCTCGGAATTCCCCCGACGCGCCCGGAAACCGGCTTCGGCTACATGGAACGCGATGAGGAGAGGGTCGAAGGCGCTACTCCCGCCTACGCCGTGCGCCGCTTCACGGAAAAGCCCGCGCTCGCGGTCGCAGAAGAATACATCGCGTCCGGCCGTTATCTCTGGAACGCGGGAATGTTCTTCTGGCGCGTTTCCACATTCCTGAGTGCGCTGAAGGAGTTTCTGCCGCGTACCTACGAAGGGATTGAAGCGTTGTCGCGGCAAATCGGGAAACCGGGCTATGAGAGGCTATTGAAGAGCGTTTACCCGAAGCTCGAGAACATTTCTGTGGATTACGCTGTCCTCGAGAAAGCGCGCACTGTGCTGGTGGTGCCCGCGGAAGTCGGATGGAGCGATATCGGATCGTGGGCCGCCGTTTACGAACTGCTGGCCAAGCGCCACGGAGAAAATATTTTTGCGGGCGAGGGGCAAACGTTGGATGCCGAAGGTAACTTCCTCTGGAGCCCCAAAAGGTTCGTCGCCGCCATCGGAGTCAGCAATCTGGTGGTGGTGGAAACGCCCGACGCACTGTTGATCTGCCCGCGTGATCGCGCGCAGGATGTCAGTAAAATCGTCAAGTCATTGGAAGAACGCAAACTCAAGCGCCTCCTTTAATCCTTCACCTCCTCGGCCAATTTGGTGCCGTGTTTTCACACCTCAGGGTGTTTAGCAGCTTTCCTGCTTCGCGTATACTCACAACTGATGACATCCATTAAATTTGGCACCGACGGCTGGCGCGGCATTATTGAAGAAGATTTCACTGTTTCGAATGCTCGCCTGGTGGCACACGCGATTGCTCGCTACGTCGTCCGCGCCGAAGATCCACGCCGCGGAGTTCTGGTTGGCTACGATCACCGCTTTCTGTCGGACAGCGTTGCCGAAGCGATTGCGGACGTGATCAGTTCCACGGGAACTCCCGTCTGGTTGGCCGACAAGCCCTGCCCCACACCGGCGATTTCCCTGCTCGTACGCCAAAGAAAAGCGGCCGGCGGCATTGTAGTCACGGCCAGCCACAATCCGTCTTCCTGGAACGGGATCAAATACAAAGCCAGTTACGGCAGTAGCGCGTTGCCCTCGATCGTCGCACAAATCGAGCAAGAACTTGCGCAATTGTTGAACGCCGGAGTGCCCGAGCTGCCTCCACGGAAGGAACTCATCCAAACACTGGATCCTCGCGCACCTTACCTGGACACCGTTGAAAAACTGATCGACTGGGGGTGTGTGCGCGATTCAAAATTCCGCTTCGTCGTCGATCCGATGCATGGATCCGCCGCGGGATTGCTGGCCGCGCTCTTCCGCAGGAACGGTGTGCCCTGCGAAGAAATTCGCGGCACCCGCGACCCGCGTTTCGGCGGCGTCCATCCCGAGCCCATTGAGCCGCATATTCACGCACTTGCGCGAGCGGTGCGCGAGGGAAAATTCGATGCTGGGTTTGCCGCCGATGGCGACGGCGATCGAATCGGCGCGATTGACCGCGACGGCACCTTTGTCAATCCGCACCAGATATTCTCGCTGCTCGTCTGGCATCTGGTCGGTACCCGAAAGCTCCCGGGCGACATTGCCAAGACGTTTTCCGTGACCAAACTGATCGACGGGCTTGCCAGGAAATTCGAACGAAAGCTTCACGAAGTGCCCATCGGCTTCAAATACATCTGCGAGCTAATGCTTGAGCAAAATATCTTGATTGGCGGCGAAGAAAGCGGCGGCATTGGCACCAGCCTGTATCTGCCGGAACGCGATGCCACCGTTTCCGCGTTGCTGCTGGCGGAATTGATGGCCTGGCATGGCAAGACCCTCGGTGAATTGATCTCGGCCTTGCACAGCGAATTCGGCGAGCACCATTATGGCCGCATTGATATCGACGTGAAAAAAGCGCAAAAGGAAAAGGCCATCGCACATTTCTCCGGCGAGAAGTTCGAGCGGCTTGAGGATTGGCCCGTGACCCGCCGCGAGAACATGGACGGCGTCAAGGTTTATCTGGGCGACGTCGGCTGGGTGATGGTGCGCGCCTCCGGAACGGAAAATCTGCTGCGCATCTACTCGGAAACATCAAACAAACAGACGACGCAGAGAGTGTTGCGCGCCACGGTTGCGACCATTCAGGAACTATAGGAGGCCCCATGCATACGGTAAATCTCGCGGAGAAATTCCACCAATTCGGCGATTATTGGAGTCCCCGCGTCATTGGGGCAGTGAACGAATTCCATGTGAAAGCCGTGAAGATCAGGGGCGAATTCGTCTGGCATCACCACGAGCACGAAGACGAATTGTTTCTGGTGGTCAAGGGCACGCTGCGGATGCGTTTCCGCGACCACGAAGAAACCGTCCGCGAAGGCGAGTTTCTGATCGTGCCTCACGGCGTGGAGCATATGCCTGTGGCCGAGGAAGAAGTTCATATTATCCTGTTGGAGCCAAAGACCACGCTCAACACAGGGAACGTCACGAACGAAAGGACCGTTCGCCAACTCCAACAGATCTAGTCCAGAGTACAGTCAACGAAGGGCAGGACAATCATGGACCACCGCTATTACACGCTCGACGTCTTCACCACCACGCGTTTTCAAGGCAACCCGCTAGCCGTTATCACCGATGGCGACGGCCTTTCCAACGACCAGATGCTCGCGATCGCCCGGGAAATGAATTTATCCGAAACCGTTTTCGTGCAGAAGCCAAGCGACGATCGCGCCCTGGCGCGCCTGCGCATTTTCACGACGAAAGAGGAATTGAAACTAGCCGGGCATCCCGTGATTGGCACATGGTTCCTGCTCGCCGAACTGGGCGTTGTTCCCGCGCAGGAAGGCGGCGTGCACGTGCTTCAAGAGACGGGAGCCGGTGTGCTTCCTGTCGAGATCCGATTCAAGGACGGCCGCCCCCAGCGCGTGACCATGACGCAGAAGGAAGCGGCCTTCAAACCCTGCAAGATCGACAAGAAAAGACTCATGGCTGCCCTGGGCCTTTCCTCCAAAGACCTGGATTCCAAGCTCGCTCCTGAGTTCGTGAACACCGGAATCTACAACCTGATGGTGCCTCTGCGAAGTCGCGAAGCTCTCTCGCGCATCGCCATGAACATGACGGAACTCGCCAAATTGCTAAAGAAAGACGCTGCCCTGGCCTATTGTTTCACCATCGGGCCGAATCATCATATTCACGCGCGCGGCATGATGCCCTGGGAATTGTATGAAGATGCGGCGACCGGTTCGGCAGCCGGGTCGCTGGGCGCGTACCTTGTGAAGCATGGAAAACTCGGCGCCGGCCACACGCTACATATCGCACAAGGCGTGGAAATGGGCCGGCCAAGCGAAATTGAGGTGGAAGTCACGCAATCCGGCAAAAGGTTCACACCGCGGGTCAGTGGCGCGGCGGTGAAAGTGTTCGAGGGCGTAATCCGGACCTAGTTGTCCTTTAGAGTCTTGCGGTAGGTGTCCAGGATTCCATTCACGAATCCTCCCGCATCGTCGGAAGAGAACTTCTTCGCCAATTCAACCGCTTCATTGATGACGATTTTTGGCGGCGTGTCCGTGGCGCGCAGTTCGTGCATTGCGAGCCGCAGGATGGCGCGGTCGATGGCCGAAATTCGGTCCAGCCGCCAGTTCGATGCGTATTTGACGATAAGATCGTCGAGATTCACAGCGTCGTGTGCCGCGCCTTCAAACAGCTGGTTCGCGAAGCTGCGAACTTCATGCGCGCCCTTTGCTGCCTTCCAGAATTTCGCTTCTAACTTGGACGGGTCCTGTTGGCTCATGTCCCATTGGAACAGCATCTGCATCGCGAATTCGCGGGATTTGGTCCGAAGAGACACGTTATTTGCTGGGGCCTTTGCCGGATTTTGTGTGCGCCGAAGATCCACGAATCTTGCGCGAGAGTTGTCCCATTTCGATCGCTCCAAGGCCCGCTTCAAATCCCTTGTTTCCGCCCTTGAGGCCGGCACGGTCGATCGCCTGCTCCAGAGTGTCGCACGTTAACACGCAGAACATCACCGGCACACCGGTGTCCATCTGCGCCAACTGCAATCCTCGTGAGGTCTCCGAGCAGACGTAATCGTAATGCACTGTTTCGCCCCGCAGAACGCACCCGATCGCGATGATCGCGTCGTAACGTCGCGTCTGCGCCAGTTTCTTCGAGGTCAACGGCAATTCGAACGAACCGGGCACATGCACGACATCCACATCCTTGCCGCCAGCCCCGCCTCGTTCGAGCGCATCCAGGGCGCCTTGCAGCAGGCGTTCGGTAATAAAACTGTTGAATCGGCTGACCACAATCGCAAAACGCAATCCCGCGGCGGTCAAACCGCCATCGATCTTTGCAGGCTGAATTTTTTCGGCCATTCGCGCTCGCTAATTCCCTTTAAATTGCGCGGCACGCTTCTCCAGGAACGCCTTCGTGCCTTCGCGCATGTCTTCCGTTGCACAGCATAATCCGAAAAGGGTCGCCTCGAGGAACAATCCTTCTTCTTGCGGCATCTCGACGCCACGCTCGATGGCTTCCATGCAGTATTTCACCGCCAGCGGCGCTTTTTCGATGATTTTTTTCGCCATCGCTTCGGCGGCGGGCAGCAATTCCGCAGGCTCGTAAACATGATTTACCAGA
>Ga0335079_10002337_pt1 | contig 21906 bp, 22 predicted proteins | sample Lox_Sample_33_FD_206719 | JGI IMG/M metagenome (GOLD analysis project Ga0335079, IMG submission 206719) | Soil microbial communities from Loxahatchee National Wildlife Refuge, Florida, United States - Lox_Sample_3.3 | ecosystem: Environmental > Terrestrial > Soil > Wetlands | place: USA... | reverse complement strand
GACAACAAGATGGACTTTGTGAAAGAAGCTGCTATGGCCAAGCTCTTTGCCTCGCAGGTCGCCGAGCGCGTCACCTCGCTCGCCGTTGAGATCTACGGCGGTTACGGATTTACAAAGGATTATCCCGTCGAAAAGTACTGGCGCGACGCGAAGATTGGCAAGATCTACGAGGGCACGTCCAACATGCAGTTGGCCACGATCGCCAAGCTCGTGATGAAGTAGAACCTCGTGATGAACTAAAAAAGAGGGAAGCGACTCCACCTCTTTCAGCTGCCGTCTTCGAACTCGCTCTCATTCCTTCCGTTCGCGCCCGCGGTACTGGCTGCGAAAATACATCAGCGGCTCGCCGTCCCGCACCTCCACGTGCTCTACTTCCGCAATAAAAATGGTGTGATCGCCCGCCGGCTGCGTCGAGTCAAGACGACACTCCAGGTACGCCAATGCCCCTTGTAAGACAGGTGTGCCGTGCGCCGTGCGGTCGAAGCTCGCGCCCGCCGTCTCGGCGTGCTGATGCGGCTCCGAGGACCCCGCGTAGTACTCCGAGATTGCCCGCTGGTCGCTGCTGAGCACATTCACCCCGAAGCGCTTGCGTGCATGCAAGTGTGCGTGCGTCCGCGCGCGATGATCGACGCACACCAGCACCAGCGGTGGGTCGAGCGACACCGACGTAAAAGCGTTTGCGGTCATTCCGTGGATTTCACCCTCCTGGTCCACGGTAATGACGGTGACGCCGGTGGCGAAACACCCCATCGCTTTGCGGAAATCTGTCCCTGTCAGGCTCATGGACGCATGCCAACTGAACACGCTACCACGATGCCGCGTTTTGGGGCTACGACGCATCCAAAGGACAACCCGCGCCGCGTTCGCTATCATCATCTGGCGAACTTGCACGGGCCGTTGGCGAGCTAATCCCGGCCATCGAGTTAAACCATTGTGATGGCAACCGCTTTCGAGCAAATACAAAATGCCGAGCGAGAGCTGGCGAGCATTAGCACAGAGCCGATCTCACGCGATCTGGCATGCCGGCTATTACTCAGCGGTGATGAAGCCTTGCCTCAACTCCTCGCCGCTGCCCAACGGGCGCGCGCGCGTTTCAAACCGGCGGCGATCACCTATTCGCGCAAGGTATTTATTCCGCTCACAAATGTTTGCCGCGACTACTGCGGCTATTGCACGTTCCGGCGCGATCCCGGCGAGCCCGGCGCGCACACCATGACGCCCGACGAAGTAATGGCAGTCGTTCACGCGGGCCAGCGAATGGGGTGCACCGAGGCGCTGTTCAGCTTGGGCGACAAGCCCGAATTGCTCTTCCCTGAAATGCGCGACACCCTGCGGCATCTCGGCTACAGATCCACGCTGCATTACCTGGAAGCGATGTGCGACAAGGTGCTGCGGGAATCGGGCCTGCTGCCGCACCCGAATCCGGGATTGATGAGCGCGGAATGGCTGGCTCGGTTGGCGCGCGTTGCGCCCAGCGTGGGGCTGATGCTCGAGACGACAAGCACGCGTCTGCTCGCGAAGGGCGCCGCACACGATAATGCTCCCGACAAACAGCCCGCAAAGCGCCTGCGAGTCATCGAAGATGCCGGCCGCCAGAAAATTCCCTTTACCACGGGAATTCTGATCGGGATTGGCGAGACGATGGAAGAGCGCGTGGATACGCTCGTCGCCATCCGCGAACTGCACGAAAAATACGGACACATTCAGGAAGTGATCGTCCAGAATTTCCGCGCGAAGCCGCGAACGCCGATGGCCGGCTGTCCGGAGCCCAGCCGCGACGACATGCTGCGCACCGTGGCGGTGGCGCGGCTCATGATGCCGGCCATGAACATTCAGGCTCCCCCGAATCTCTCCGATCCGCACTATGCCGGCCTGCTCGACGCAGGCATCAACGACTGGGGCGGCGTTTCGCCGCTGACGCCCGATTTCATCAACCCCGAAAGGCCGTGGCCCCATCTGGATCAACTTCGTCAGCAAACCGAAGCGAAGGGCTTCGAGTTGCGCCCACGGCTGCCGGTTTATCCTGAATTCGCGGCCCAAGCCGCAAGACAGAGCGCGCTGCTCGGCCAGCGGCTGCGGGAGAATTCTCTGTACCCAAATCGGAGAGGAGCTGCATGATCACCGTCTTGACTGGCGGCACAGGCGGCGCCAAGTTTGTCGATGGGCTTCGCCAGATCATACCCCCGGAAGAGCTGACCATCATCGTCAACACTGGCGACGACCTGATGTGGTGGGGACTCTACGTCTCGCCCGATGTCGATTCGATCGTGTACGTGCTGGCTGGGAAACTGAGCCAGGAACGCGGTTGGGGCGTGAAGGGCGACACGTTTCATTGCGTCGAAGCCATGGGCAAGCTGGGTCAGCCCACCTGGTTTCGCACCGGAGATCGCGATCTCGCCATGCACATTCTCCGATCGAAACTGCTGGCTGAGGGCAAGACGCTTTGCGAGGTAACGTCCCAAATCGCGGGCTGGCTCGGGGTGAAGGTGCGCATTCTGCCCATGAGCAATTCGCGCGTGGAAACCCGCGTGCTCACGCCGATTGGCGACCTGAGTTTCGAGGAATATTTCGTCCAGCGGTGGTACCAGGACCCGGTCGAATCGGTGCGTTTTGCCGGCGCCTCTGAGGCGGAGCCGGCGCCCGGAGTGATCGATGCCATCCGTTCCGCCGAACTGGTTCTGCTTGCTCCCAGCAACCCGATTACGAGCATCGGACCGATTCTCGCCGTGCCGGGCATTCGCGAGGCGTTGCGCGAGACCCGCGCATCGATCGCCGCCGTGAGCCCGATTGTTGCGGGAAAAGCTGTGAGCGGGCCGGCAGGGGCCTTGCTTGCCGCGCAGGGGTTTGCCGTGTCCATCGGCGGTATTGCCGATTGCTATCGCGATTTCCTCGACCTCATCGTAGTGGATTCCTCCGATGCGGCCGCCGCTGAGAAATTGCGTGCCACTGGCATGCGCGTACTCTGCACTTCGACCGTCATGCGAAACAATGCGGATCGGTTGGCGCTCGCGAAAACGGTGCTGGGCGCGTGCCGCCAAAAACCGGCGACTCAGGCTCTGGCGGACCCATCATGATTCTCGTGCCTGTAAAAAATCTTTCCGCCGCCAAACAGCGGCTCTCCTCAGTATTGAGTCCGCAGGAGCGCTTTGCCCTGGCTCGCGCAATGTGTGAAGACGTGCTGACCACGCTCGCGAACTGGCAAGGCCGGCCGGAAGTGGCCGTGGTCACCGGCGATCCGTTCGCTCGCGACCTGGCGGCCCGATTTGGCTTCGATGTGATCCCGGACCACGCGAACACAAGCGAGACGAGCGCCATTGAGATGGCCACCGCACAGTGCCGCTTGCGCGGAGCCAATAACACCTTGGTGATTCCGGCCGACATTCCTCTGATTCAGGTCTCGGAACTGGAAAGAATCGCGAGCGGCGCGCCGCCATCGGGCGCCGTTTTGGTCCCGGATGCGGCTGGGCGCGGAACAAACGCAGCCTGGCGATCTCCCGCCGATCTGTTCCCGTTGCGCTTCGGCAACGACAGTTTCCTCCCCCACCTTGCTTCTGCCAAAGCTACCGGCTTGCCGTGCGTGGTAATCGAACTGCCGGGCATCGCCCGCGACATCGACCGTCCGGAAGACCTTCTGGCTGTGGCCGCGGCACAAGGGGACAGAACCTCGCAGAGATTCCTGCGCAGCTGGAACCTCACTGCCCGCATGCAGGCCGCGCATGGCTAGCCGCAAGGGAGGCGAAACGCCAGGCGAGATTCGCATCCTGCCGCTTGCCGTCGCCGGAGAAATTCGGCCTGGCGAGTCCTTGAGCCAGGCGCTGCTGGCCGCCACACGCGCCGCCGGTCTGCGATTCGAACCCGGCGACATTCTTGTTGTGAAGCAGAAGATCGTCTCGAAGGCCGAGGGCTCCCTCGTTGTGCTCGCCGCCATTCAACCCTCAGCAGCTTCGCGGGCCTGGGCCCGCCGATACGGGCTCGATGCCCGCGTTTGTGAGTTGGCGCTACGCGAGGCGCGCCGCATCGTGCGCCGGAAGCGTGGAGTGCTGATTACCGAGACGCGCCACGGATTCATCTGCGCGAACAGCGGCGTGGATGTTTCGAACGTCGATGGCGGAACCCATGCCCTACTCCTCCCGCACGATCCCGATAAGTCCGCCTCCACAATTCGCCGCGATCTGAAGAAACGCGCCGGCGTTGACTTGGCTGTCATTGTCAGCGACAGTTTTGGACGTCCCTGGCGTGAGGGCCTGACGGAGGTTGCGCTGGGCGTCGCGGGCATGCGGCCCCTGCTGGATTATCGAGGACAGCGCGACCGCCACGGCTATTCGCTGCACTCGAGTATAGAAGCCGTTGCCGATGAGTTGGCGTGCGCGGCCGGATTGGCGTGCGGCAAGTTGAAAGGCGTGCCCGCGGCCATCATTCGCGGGTATCCTTATCGCACAGGCAATGGCCGGGCTCGCGAAATCGTTCGTCCGGCACGAAGCGATCTTTTTCGTTAGATTTGTTCCGTAATTCTCTCGACCTTATACGTACCTGGGAGACAGGAGCTTTTGTGGCAGAGCAATTCGAACTCAAGAACTTCCCGCAACTTGATTGGGCGCAGGCGGCGCCTGCAGCCTCGCCCGCAATTCGCGCCGCGCTCGATCGGGTATTGGAACGGCAGGACGGCAGTTGTCTGCGCGATGATGAACGGCTTGCGCTGGCTAATTGCTCCGGCCCCGATTTAGTGGCGCTGCTCGTGGCGGCCGATACCCTGCGCCGTGATCTGGTTGGGAACCTGCTGACATATGTCGTCAACCGCAATATCAATTTCACCAACATTTGTTTTGTAGGCTGCAAGTTCTGCGCGTTTCATCGCGGCCCGCGCGCTGAGGATACGTATTTTCATTCCCTGGAAGACATGGGGAGGAAGGCCAAAGAGGCTTGGGATCTGGGCGCGACCGAAGTCTGCATCCAGGGCGGGTTGCCCCGCGATTTGCCTCCTTATTATTACCGCGACATTCTTAGGGCCGTGAAGGCTGCGGTCCCGCAGATGCACATTCACGCCTTTTCGCCCATGGAGATCGTCTACGGCGTTGAGTTGACCGGCATGCCGCTCGCCGATTATCTCGCCATGCTGCGCGACAACGGCCTCGATACGCTCCCGGGCACAGCGGCCGAAGTGCTCGACGACGAGGTCCGCCACATCCTTTCCCGCAACAAACTATCCGTTGCCCAATGGGAAGATGTGATTCGCACCGCGCATAAGTGCGGCGTCCGCAGCACCAGCACGCTCATGTATGGCCACATGGAAACTCCGGCGCACTGGGTGAAGCAGATGTCGCTCTTCCGTGAGATCCAGTCGGAAACCGGAGGCTTCACCGAATTTGTGCCGCTCGGGTTCGTCCACCAGAACACTCTTTTGTTTCAGCAGGGGCTGGCGCGCACTGGCCCGACCTTTGAAGAGCACGTGAAAATTCATGCGTTGGCGCGGATTTTGCTCGCCGGATCCATCGACAATGTCCAGGTTTCCTGGGTCAAGCTGAACCGCGAGCTTTCGCAGCTATGTCTGCAAGCCGGTGCGAACGATTACGGTGGAACGCTGATGGAAGAGAACATTTCCCGCGAAGCTGGAAGCGAGGCGGGCCAGTACATAAGTCCCGAAGATTTTCAGTCGCTGATTCGGGAAATCGGCCGTATTCCGGCGGAACGGAATACGAAGTACTCCCGGTTCAAAATCAAATTGCCCATCGAAGAAGCGCCGGCCGAATCGCCGCTCCTCCCGGAGTGCGCATGAGCGCGATTCCTGGCCGAACCGTTGCGGTGATCGGTGGCACCGGCCCCGCCGGCATGGGTCTCGCTCTGCGATGGGCGCGCGCCGGCGAAACCGTGATTATCGGCTCACGCGAGGTGGCGCGGGCACAACAGGCAGCGCAATCTATCCATGAGCGTGTCCCCAACGCCAACATTTCCGGCATGGAAAATTCCGCGGCGTGCGCGGCGACGGATCTGCTGATGCTGACCGTCCCTTTTGGCGCGCAGGCGGCGCTGCTCAAGCAGCTAAAGACCGCGATCCGCCCGGGGAGCATTCTGATCGATGCCACGGTCCCGCTGGCGGCCAGCATCGGCGGCCGCGCCAGCCGGACGCTCGGAGTATGGCAAGGTTCGGCCGCGCAGCAGGCGGCAGAACTCGTTCCGAAAGGTGTATCGGTGGTCGCGGCCTTTCATAATGTGTCGGCTCACGAACTCAACGGCGATGCCGACATTGACTGCGATGTAATTGTTTGCAGCGACGACGCGAAGGCCACCGCCGCTGCCATGGAACTGGCAATCAAAATCCCGCGCCTCCGCGCCATTGACGGTGGCAAACTCGAAAATGCCCGCTTCGTCGAGGAAATAACCGCGCTCCTGGTTGGCTTGAATATCCGCCATAAGGGCACCTCGGGTATTCGTATTACCGGCCTACCAAATTCGGCCTACAAAATCGCCTAAACACCGCAAATTCATAGAGATTCGTAGACTCTATTTTGAGCTTGCCCTGGCCGCCCCCGCCCCCCATGCCCTCGCGCCGCCCGGTCGGTTCTCCTCACAGGCGAACGTGATGCGCATCACACCGCGCTGCGATAAGGAAAACCCATAATGCTTGCGAACCTTCGGGGGCCTTCGGCTCCCGTTTCTGGGGGTATTCGTGGCAAAAGGACGCGTTGCTATCGTTGTCGAGCGATGTAAGGCCTGCGGCTTTTGCGTAGAGTTCTGTCCTACCAAAGTCCTGGCCCTGTCCTCGGCGTTTAATTCCAAAGGCTACCATCCGCCGCACGTCGTGGAACCGGAGAAGTGCAGCGGTTGCGATCTCTGCGGCATGTACTGTCCTGACTTCGCAATCTACGGCCATAAAGTCGAGCAACCCAAGCCGCTCGCGAAACCCGCAAAAGAGGTGTCCCATGAAGGCTGATCCACGCGGCGTGCTCACTGGCACGCATTTTATTGACGGCGACCACGCTTGCTGTGAAGGCGCTCTCGCCGCGGGCGCACGCTTTGCGGCCGGCTACCCCATCACGCCCTCCACCGAAGTAGTGGAGCGCTTTGCGCAGCGCGTCCCGACGGTCGGCGGATGCTTCATTCAGATGGAAGATGAGCTTGCGGCCTCGATCACCCTGCAAGGTGGCGTTTGGGGCGGCGCGAAAGCCTTCACCGTCACTTCCGGCCCCGGCTTTTCCCTGATGATGGAGCACATCGGTTACGCCGCCATGACCGAAACTCCCTGCGTTTTTGTCGACGTCCAGCGCGGCGGCCCTTCCACCGGTCTCCCCACCCTTCCCGCACAGGGCGACATGATGCAGGCAAAATGGGGGTCGCACGGCGACTACGAGATCATCGCCCTCTGCCCGAATTCGCCCCAGGAGTGTTTCGATCTCACCATCAAGGCCTTCAACCTGGCCGAGGAATATCGCGTACCAGTGATGTTCATGATGGATGAGGTCGTCGGCCACATGACCGAGAAAGTCGTAATTCCTCCCGCCGATGAGATTGAAGTTGTGCCGCGGAAACACACGCACAAGCCCGTCGAAGGCTATCTGCCCTACGCCACCAACGGAGACATGGTTCCGGAAATGGCGCACGCCGGCGAAGGCTACAAATTCCACGTGACCGGCCTGACTCACGACGATCGCGGATATCCCAACATGACGCCGCCGATGCAGAAAAAGCTGATTACACGGCTGCAGGACAAAATCCGGAACGCGGTCGATCGCATCACCATGGTGGAAGAGGATGTGCCCGAACAGGCCGACGTAATCGTCGTTTCTTATGGCATCACCTCGCGGGTCGCGCAACGCGCCATTGACATGGCACGCGCCCGTGGATTGAAGGTCGGCAAGCTCCGTCTGATCACGGCCTGGCCCTTCCCTGATTTCAAGATTCGGGAGCTGGCCGCCCGCACCAGGGCTTTCGTTGTGCCCGAGCTGAACCTCGGACAGATGGCCCGCGAAGTACAGCGCGCCGCCGAAGGGAAAGCCAAGACCATCCTCGTTCCGCACGCCGGCGGCAGCGTGCACAACCCCGAAGATATCCTCAACGTGATCCTGGAGGCTGCTCGATGACCACGCTTGTGAACCCTACGAACATTGATCCCGGGAACCCCGTTGAACCATTTCTCCGGTCGGACCGCATGCCGCACATCTGGTGTCCGGGATGCGGCATCGGCACAACGGTCAACTGCTTTGCCGAAGCCCTGATCGAATCGAAGATCGACCTGAAGAGCCTGGCCTTGGTTTCCGGCATTGGCTGCACGGGCCGCGTGGCCGGATATGTGAAGTTGGACTCGTTCCACACTACCCATGGCCGCGCGATTCCGTTCGCCACCGGATTGAAGCTTGCCAATCCGAGCTTGAACGTCGTCGTTTACTCGGGTGACGGTGATCTTTCGGCGATCGGGGGCAATCACCTGATTCATGCCGCGCGCCGCAACGTCGATCTCAAGGTGATTTGCGTCAACAACCTGATCTATGCCATGACCGGCGGCCAGACCGCTCCCACAACCCCCGGCCACGCCACTACCTCCACTTCGCCCTACGGTACCTTCGAGCCCGCGTTCAATCTGCCTCACCTCGTCGAAGCCGCCGGTGCCGTTTATGTCGCCCGCTGGACGACCTTCCATGTCCGCCAGCTCTCCCGCTCCATCCAGGAGGCCTTCAACAAGAAAGGCTTTAGCTTTATCGAAGTGATTTCGCCGTGTCCCACCCTCTACCAGCGCCGCAACAAACTGGGCGACGGCCTCGACACGATGAAGTACTACAAAGAGAAGAGCAAAACCAAACACGGCTGTCCCACCAGTGAGGTCGGGTTGACGCTGAATGGCGAAATCATCGTTGGTAAGTTTGTCGACCGCGATCGTCCGGACTACGGCTCGCTGCTGAAAAGCCAGATGCACGAAAGTCTCGGCGACAAGTACGTGGACTACGACGAGGAACAAGGACTTGCCTGCAGCGCCGATGGCGGTTGCGAGGAGGATTCATGCCATTAACAGAGATTCGAGTTGCGGGATTTGGCGGCCAGGGTGTCATCCTCTCGGCCATCGTGCTTGGCAAAGCCTGCTCCATCCACCAGAAGCAGTACGCAACCATGACGCAGAATTTCGGCCCCGAAGCGCGTGGCGGTGCTTGCAGCGCCCAACTCATCCTCTCCGACACACCCGTGCTCTATCCCTACGTCACCCAGCCCGACGTCATGGTCGTGATGTCGCAGGAAGCCTATGTGAAGTTCAGGCCCGAACTCAAGGACGGCGGCACCCTCCTGATCGAACGCGACCTCGTTCGGGTTTCGGACGTTACCAGGAATGCCCGCATCTTTAGCGTGCCCGCTACCCGCATCGCCGAAGAACTCGGGAAGCGCATGGTGCTGAACATCGTGATGGTCGGATTTTTCACGGCGGTCACTCGTCTGCTCGAACCCGACGCCGTGCGCAAAGCGGTCGCCGACTCGGTTCCGGCTCACTTCCGCGATTTGAACATCAAGGCCTTCGATAAGGGCTACGAGTACGGCGTGGCCGCCTTGGCCGCCGGACCCGAAAAGCAGGACCTGGAGCAGGACGCGGCCGTTTCCCAGGAAGTGGTGTAAAACGAATATCGATCGCCGCCAGGTATGCGTGCGCCCTACTAAGGATGCCTGCTCCTTATCTCGACCGTTCTTCGACCGGCTGCGCGTTTAATTCTTGCGCGGGTTCGCCTCCGGCCAATCCCTGCGCCACAATCAGCCGCCGTGCCTCTATCCGCATGTCCGGAAGCGCGCGACGGAACCAAATCGCGCCCAGCAGGCAGGCCACCCCTCCGCTGGCCACGGTGATCGGAGCACCGATCCGGTGCGCCAAAGCTCCTCCAAATAGTGCCCCGAACGGGGCCATACCCATGAACATCATGGAGTAAACGGCCATGACTCTGCCACGCAACTGATCAGGCACCATGGACTGAATGAGCGTGTTTGAACACGCCATCTGCAACATCATGGAATATCCAGACGGCAGGAGCATGGCGACTGACAACCAGAACCACCGCGAAAACGAGAACAATACCAGGCTGATGCCGAAAGCGCCGCAACTGTAGGCGACCCACCGCCCCAGGCCTTTTACGCCTGTTTTGGTCGCCAGCGTCAGCGCTCCGAACATCGCGCCCACCCCGGTCGCACCCATCAGGATGCCAAGTTCGCGCGCTCCACCGTGCAGAATTTTCTCCGCAAAAACCGGCATCAGCACCGTGTAGGGCATCCCAACCAGGCTTATCAATCCAAGCAACAGCAGCAGCGCACGGATGATTCGGGTCTCGCTAACCCAGCGAAACCCTTCCACAATGTCCTCAATCGGTGAGCGCCCGCTGGTACGCCGTGGACAATGCACCTTCATCAGGAACAGCCCGATGATCACCGCAATGTAGCTGATGGAGTTCGCGGCAAAGCACCAGCCCTCCCCGATCCTGGCAACCAGAATTCCCGCGACCGCCGGCCCAATGATGCGCGCGCCATTGAACATCGAAGAATTCAGCGCGATCGCATTCATCAGGTCTTCTTTTCCCACCATATCGACGAGAAACGATTGCCTGCCCGGAATATCGAACGCGTTGACGACGCCGAGCAGCGCCGCCAGCACAAAAATGTGCCAGACCTGAACTCGCCCGCTGAGCGTCAGCCAGGCCAGAACTCCGGCCAACAGCATGGAAACCGTCTGAGTTGCAATTACCAGGTGCCGGCGGTTCACTCGATCCGCAGTCGTGCCTCCGATCGGCGCAGTTAGGAATACCGGAATCTGACTCGAGAAACCCACCGCGCCCAGCAGCAACGGCGATCCCGTTAGGCGATACACCAGCCACGACTGGGCCACCGTTTGCATCCACGTGCCGATGAGCGAAATAAGCTGTCCACCGAAAAACAGTTGGAAATTCCTGTGTCGCAACGCCCGCAGCGTCGTCATCCATTTGGAGGGCGTAGGCCTCGGCTCAGGCGAATCCGTTGTGAACGCGGGGGGTGGAGTCACTCTCTTCAACCTTGGCACATCTTTCCGCTGCGGGCAACCTCTTATAGATGTTGCCGTAGCCCAGTTTGAATTTTGCTTTCAAAGCGCGTCACTTCTTCGGACTCGGCCCGTCCACCACGCGGCGTGTTTGCTTTCCTGGCAATTTTCCACAGCTAAAACACGTCACCGACTTGCAACTTCCCCCGCGCCCCATCCCGAGGTACAGTTATACGTAGGCTTTTTGCGGACCCGCATCGGAAGCTGGAACTACTTATGACTCCGGATTCAAATCGCGTGGAACGCCGCGCTGCTCAGCGCTTCCAATTGCACGTGCCGGTCGCCGTCCGTTTCGCTGGCCGCGTTGTGCCCGGCTTCACACAGGACCTCAGCGCCCGCGGCATGTTTTTCTATTCCGAGGCTGACCTTCAGGATGGCGCGGTCGTCGAATTGACTTTTACCATGCCTTCGGAAATCACATTGGGTGAGAGTATGCCGGTTCGCTGCCGCGGTCACGTTTTGCGTTCCAGCCTCCCCCGGGAGGGTCAGCGGAAAGGCTTTGCCGTGCGTCTGGAATCCTACGAGTACCTCCCTGCCGAGGCCGGCGAAATTGTCTCCCAATTTATGCGCGTTTCAGCCGCTGTTGCCGCCTCCACACACGCCCTATCTCGCTGAAAACACCCTCTCCGCACTCTCTTGAACTTGGCACGAACGATTTGGCTTAGTTCTTTTGGCCGATCTTCCCAATCCCCGCTTTCTGACTTACAATCGTTTTACTCAGCAGTGCGCAAGGTTTCCAGGCTCCTGAAACCTCCAGCCAACCTGCCATTCACTTGAGGCTCTTTCTATTACGATGGTCACTTGGCCCCAGCGCGGGAAGCTCGTAGCATGACCTTGAACACCGAGAACCGAACCATGCAAGGCATCGCCGTCGCCATCCTGGCTGAGGATCGCGAGCAATCCGTTATCCTTAACACGCGCGTGGAAAGCACACATATGGCGCGTGCCGTTCTGAACCACATCGGCTTTCCGCACGGCCCCAGCGATGCCGTCCTCCGCCAACTCGAAGAACAGCGTGCAGAAATCGTCCTGGTCGACATTGATCCGAGGAACGCCCAGCGCGCCGTGCGGTCCATCGAGCTGATCCATGGCAGCATGCCCGATATCACCATTTTTGCCGTCGGCGAGATGATTCAGCCCACCATCATCGTTTCCGCCATGCGCGCCGGGGCTCGCGAATTTGTCGACCGCGCTGCCAGCCACGAAGCTCTCATCGAGGCCTTTACCCGTTTCACTGCTACCCTCAGCCGCGCCCAGCGCAGCTCCAGCAAAGCCCGCGTTTTCAGCTTCATCAACGCCAAAGGCGGCGCCGGTGCTACCACCACCGCCGTCAACACTGCCGTCGCCTTACAGGAAGCGCACGGCCGCGTGGTCCTGGTCGATTTCGCCCCCATCGGGCACGCCGCTTTGCAGCTCAATCTCCGTCCCCAGTTCACCATCGTCGATGCCTTGCAGAATCTCCATCGCATGGATGTTTCCCTGCTCGACGGCCTGATGACTCCTTATCGCAACGGACTTCATCTTCTCGCGGGCGCTCAACTGCCCTACGGCGCCATTCCAACTGCCTCGGAGCTGGCCCGTCTGTTCGATTTGCTCGTCAGCCAGTATCACTTTGTCGTCGTCGATTGCTCGGGCCGCCTCGACGGCACCATGCAGATGATTTGCGACCTTTCCAATGCCGCGCTGCTGGTCGCCCAAACCGACGTCGTTTCCCTCTGGAGCGCTGGCCGCGTGCACATGTTCCTTCAGGAGGGCGCTGGCCGCGACCGCCTGCGCATGGTGCTCAACCGCTATAAGAAAATCCCGGGTTTCACCGATGAGGATGTCGAAAAAGCCACCAACTGCCAGGTTCTCTGGAAGGTGCCCAACAATTATCAACTGATTGGACCGGCCATCGACAAAGGCAGCCCGGTCGCGACCATGGGAAATCACGACGTCAGCCGCTCGTATCAGGGTCTGGCAGCCGAACTCGCCGGCGCTACCACTGCCGGCGATGGCGCGCTCTCGCTCGTCTACCAGCACGAGAAAGGCGATGCCAAGCAACGGCCTTCAGGTCAGTTGATCGTCTCTCCCATCCGCGCCGGCGGGCAATAAACACACGCCCTGGCTCGCCGGGAATACTGAATCTTCACCTTCCGCCGCTTCCTCTTTTGCTTTCAATTCCGCAAGCCGCTTCTGACTCGCAATTTCTCTTTGCGCCCCGTTTGTTAGAATCAAGCATTCGCATGAAACTCCCGAATATCTCTTTTGCGCCGGGCAGATTCTGAATGACTTCTCCATCCCCCAAAAAACGCGTTTTGAGCGGCATGCGCTCAACCGGCAAGCTGCATCTTGGCAATTTTGTGGGCGCGCTTCAAAACTGGGTGCGCATGCAGCAGGACTACGACTGCTACTTCTTCATTGCCGACTGGCACGCTCTCACCACCGATTACGCCGATACTTCCCACATCAAGCAAAATTCCCTCGAGGTTCTCCTCGACTGGCTCGCGGCCGGGCTGGCTCCCGAAAAATGTGTCATGTTCATTCAGTCGCACGTGCCCGCACATGCCGAACTGCACCTGCTGCTCTCGATGATCACCCCGCTCGGTTGGCTGGAGCGCGTACCAACCTACAAAGAGCAAAAAGAAAACATCAAGGAGAAGGATCTCGGGACCTACGGATTCCTCGGCTATCCCGTCCTGCAATCGGCCGACATTCTCATCTATAAAGCCGACGTGGTTCCGGTTGGCGAAGATCAGGTCGCACACGTCGAGCTGACACGTGAGATCGCGCGACGTTTCAATGGCTTTTATCGCGGCCGACGCGCTGACGTTTTCCCCGAGCCCAAAGCCCTTCTCACTCCCGCTCCCCGCCTGCCAGGCACCGACGGCCGCAAAATGTCGAAATCCTACGGCAACGCCATCATGCTCACCGATCCCGAGCCGGTCGTGCGCCAAAAAATCAAGCCCATGGTCACCGATCCTGCGCGCGTCCGCCGCACCGATCCCGGCAATCCCGACGTCTGTCCGGTCGGCGACCTGCACAAGATATTCAGCAGTAAAGAAACCATGGCCAGGGTGTACGACGGCTGCCGTTCGGCCGGAATCGGCTGCATTGAATGCAAAAGCTGGGTTGCCGATGCGATCGTCCAGATTCTGGCCCCCATGCAGGAGCGCCGCAAAAAATACGAGGACAATCCCCGGCTCGCTTGGGATATTCTGGAAGAGGGCTCATCGAAGGCCGGCGCTGTGGCCGCCGCTACCATGAACGAAGTTCGCGATGCCATGCATATCTCGCTCGACTATGAGCCGCCAAAGGATTCTGCGAAGTGACGGAGCGGTCACAACCCGCGCCCATCGGCCCGCTTGAGGATGAACAGCAGGGAACTCCGCCCGGGCCGGTTCTCGTCTCTGCGCCGCCACGGCCCTCGCAGCCGATGAACGATTTCCCATTTGCCATCGCGCTCGGCGAAATCTACGAAGGCCCTCTCGACCTGCTCCTCGATCTGATTCGCAAGCAGGATATTGACATCTACGACATCCCAATCGCCAATATTACCGCGCAATACCTCGCCTACGTTGAGCGCATGCGCGAGCTCGACGTGAACGTGGCTTCCGAATTCATCTACATGGCTGCGGTGCTGATTCACATCAAGTCGAAAATGCTCCTGCCGCGCGACCCGCTCGCGCCCGCCGACGCCTCGGACGATCCCCGCGACGAACTCGTCAACCGCCTGCTCGAGCACGAGAAATTCAAGTCGGCCGCGCAGATGCTTCTCCAGAAGCAGCAGATCGAAGACGCCGTCCTCTCCAATCCCGCCATTCGCGAGTTCATGGACGCCGAAGGTACGGAACCGGAAATCGCCGCTGAAGTCATCGACCTGGTCAAAACCTTCCAGCAGATTCTCGAACGCGCCCGCACCCGCCCCATTCTCGAAGTGGACGAGGATACCGTCACTGTCGGCCAGATGATCCAGTACTTGCATCGACGGCTTTCACTGGAGGATCGCCCGATTCGATTGAAGCAGATGCTGCAGACCATCGAGTCCCGCCCGGCGCTTGTCTGCATGTTCCTGGCATTGCTTGAGCTCGTGCGCTTGCAGGCAATCCAGGTGCGGCAGGATCATGTTTTCGGCGAAGTGCTGGTTCGCAAGCACGCGCATTTTGACGAAGTGATGACCGAGCAGGCCGCTGTAAGAGATGACTGGAAGTAATAGAGTTCTTAGTTCTCAGTTTTTGGTTGTCAGGAGACGTCGGCTTCGTTTCGGCAGGATTGAAAACTAAGAACTGGGACCTGAGAATTGCTTATGTCTTTAAAACCCCAACTCGAAGCAATCATTTACGCGGCTGAAACCCCCATTACGCTCGAGCAGATCATCCCGCTCGTCAAGGACTCGGTGCTTGCCGAAGCGCCTGAGATCGACCCGGCCGAAATCAGATCGCGCGTTCGTGCCGCCATCGAAGAATTGGTCGCCGACTACTCGGCGCCTGGTCACGGCATTGAAGTCCGCCAGGTTGCGAGCGGCTACCGCATGTCCACCAAGCCCGAACAGCATGACGTGGTGCGGGCGTTTGCCAAAAGCCTGAAACCGCCCTTCCGGCTTTCGTTGCCCGCGCTGGAGACACTGGCGGTCATCGCTTATAAACAACCCGTCACGGTGCCGGAGATCAGCGAGATTCGCGGCGTCGATTCTGCCGGCGTCATCGCCACACTGCTGGATCGCAAGCTGATCACGACCGCCGGCCGCAAGGCTGTCATCGGCCGCCCCATTCTTTATAAAACCAGCAAGGAATTCCTCCTTCGCTTCGGGCTCAAGGACATTCACGAATTACCTAGCATGGAAGAATTCGAAAAGCTGCTCGCGGAATCCTTCCAGAGCGATTTGCCGGCCGAAGATTTGCCCGGCGAAGATTTGCCCGGCGAAGAACCCGCCCAAGAAGAGGCGCCCGGCCGCAACCTCGGAACCGCCTCCGGCGAACTCTTCGACCTTTCCGCGGAGTCGGCCGGGAGCGCGCCTGGTGCCCAATGTGACTCCACCCCAACCGCGGAAGTCGCGCAAGCGAATCTTCAAAGCGAGCGTTAGCGTCGTGCCCGCCGAGCGCCTTCAGAAAATCATTGCCGCAGCCGGTGTCGCCTCCCGGCGCAAAGCTGAGCAACTCATTGTTTCCGGCCGTGTCCTTGTCAATGGCCAGCCCGTCACTGAACTGGGCAGCAAAGCCGATCCCGACCAGGACCACATCCGTGTCGATGGCAAACTTCTCCAGGCGCCCGAGCGCTTTTCGTACTACATGCTTAACAAGCCCAAGGGATACGTCACGACGGTCAGCGATCCGGAAAATCGTCCCACGGTGATGGATCTTGTGCGTGGAATCAAGGGCCGTGTTTATCCTGTCGGACGCCTTGACTGGAGCAGCGAGGGACTGCTGCTGCTGACCAATGACGGCGCGCTGGCCAATGCCTTAATGAAGGCTGCCTCACATGTCCCCAAAACCTACGTGGTAAAAGTGGCCGCGCAACCCGACGAGGCGAAGCTCGAAAAGCTGCGGCACGGCATCTCGATTGCCGAAAAAGGCGGTCGCCGCGTTCGCACCGCTCCCGCGCAAATCAGGCTCATCAAGGAGGGCGATAATCCCTGGCTCGAAGTGACCATTATCGAAGGCCGCAATCGCCAGGTACGTAAAATGTTTGAAGAGGTCGGCCACCACGTCGAAAAGATCCGCCGCGTCAAGTATGGTCCTCTGGCGCTCGACGTACCGCCCGGAGAATTTCGCAGCCTGACACTGGAAGAAGTCGGAAAGCTCAAGGCGGCAGCGTCGGGATCACGTTCTAAGGCGTCGGGGCCGAGCAGCTCCGCAAAGGTTGTTAGTCAGAATCCAAAAAGCCGAACGCAGAAGCCCAGCCGGAAGTCTCATTCCTGATCCGGTTCGAGGGTTTACCTTCGCCACGGATGAAGTCGCGGTAACCACCTCTGCACGTTCCGGCAATACTGTTCGTAATCTTCCCCAAACATGCGGCGAAGAGTCGGTTCCTCATAGAAGCGTACAAACAGATTGAGGGCAAATAGAACCACCACCGCGATGGCGATCGCCCACCAGTTTGCGCGCCCAAAGACAATCCACAGACCGACCCATCCAGCTATGAAGCCCACGTACATGGGATTTCGTACATACCGGTAGAACCCGACCACCACCAGCCTTTGCGGCGGAGCAATCGGGGCCGGCGTTCCGTGCCCAGTGCGCCCGAAATCCCACACGCATCGCAATGCAACCGCGAACCCGAGCACGGACGGCGCGGCGGCAATCCATCTCCACGATGCGCTCCGGGCGAAGTCAACCTGGAAGCCAAGCCAGGAGGGCAACAGCCAGAACCAGAGAGCAAAGAAGGCAGCGCCCACGCACAAAGACGTAATGGGCGTGATCCAGTTTGCATCGCGATCTCCTGGCCGCGGATTCGCGCCGGAATGTCCAGCATCTTCGCCCGGCATAAGCCTCTCTTCCGCCCGAGAGTATGCACTTGCGCCAGCCTCGCGGCAAGATTCTTCTTCTTCAAGCAGAAACAGGGCGTTGAAGTTTTCCTGCAGGGCTCTACCGGTACTTCTCCGGAATCATCGGCAAGCGTGCAGCGCCGTACAACCCTGCGTCGCTTCCCAACAGAGCGCGAGTGATGATCGTCTTATGTCCGGCTCCGGGTGCCACCTGCGCGGACGCACCCGAGTGTGCCGCCTGCGGATCCGGCGGGGCGGTGGCTGCATACACCATCGACCGCCACCGCAGTTCCTTGAAGATTGACGGCGAGAAGGCTTCCCATGCGCTCGAAACGCCTCCCCCAATCACATAAATCGGGAGGTTCAGCGAATTGACCATCGAAGAAAGAACAATGCCCAGGGCCCAGCCCACCCGCCGGAAAATGGCGCGCGCATCTTCATCGCCTTGGATCGCCAGGTTATAAATCGATTTTGAGCTGAACTCCGCATCCTCATGTGCTGCGCGCGCCAATTTGGACCCCGGGTTTGCCGCAATAGTCTCCCGCGCCATCCGCACGATTGCGGTCGCCGATGCGTACTGCTCCAGACATCCGTGATTGCCGCACTTGCACGGATGCCCCTCGGGTTCCACCGTCGTATGTCCGAACTCGCCCGCCATTCCGTTCATCCCGCGCCAGATCGCACCCGCTTGAACCAGGCCGCCGCCCACACCCGTGCCCAGCGTCAGCATGGCCATGTCTTCGAAGTCCTTGGCCGCTCCTAACCATTTTTCGCCGAACGCCGCCGCATTCGCATCGTTTTCCAGAATCACTCGGGTCTTCAGCCGCCGCTCAATCTCGGCCTGTACGGGGTAATCCGCCCACCCCGGCAGGTTCGGCGACTCGCGCAACAGGCCGCTCTGCATATCGATAATTCCGGGCACGCCGATGCCGATGCCGGCCACAGTCGCACTCTTGTACTTGTCGAGCAGTTGTTCAATGGCTCGGCACATGTCGTCGATGACGTGGTCGCGTCCAAGCGAGACCTTCGTGCCCAAAGTCACCTTTTCGACCAGTGTCCCCTGTCCGTCCACGGCCGCAATCCGCAGATTCGTGCCGCCCAGATCAACCCCGATTGCCAGATTTTTCGTCATCGCCACTCACCTCAGCCGCCGAGTCTTCTTTCGTTCAACATAAATGTGCCGCTTATTTCTGGCATCGCGGGCAGTAGTGACTGCTTCGTCCCACCAGCACAATCCTCCGGATCGCGGTCCCGCAAACCCGGCAGGGCTCGCCCTCGCGCCCATAAACCCGATGCTCCAGTTGGAAGAATCCTTCCTCTCCCTCCGCATCCACATAGTCTGAGATCGAAGAACCCCCAAGCGCGATCGCTTCCCGCAATACTTCTTGCACCGAGCGATAAAGCCGGCTTAGCTCTTGTCGATTGACTGCGGCAGCCCGCCGCCGCGGGCGAATCCCGGCGCGGAACAGAGATTCATCCGCATAGATGTTGCCTACACCGCGCACAAGCTTTTGATTCAGCAGCGCGCTCTTCATCGGGGTTTTCCGTCCCCGGAACAGACCGGCAAAACTCTCTTCGCTTACTTCGAGCGGCTCGACCCCACCAGGATCGAACGCCGTCGTATGCACGCTCAGCTTGCCGAACATGCGTGGATCGACAAACCTGAGTTCCCGCCCCGAAGCGAGAGTCGCAACCAGGTGCGTATGTTTGGCGCTCTCAGCCGACGGGTCGGAAACTACCAGGCGCCCCGTCATCCCCAAGTGAACAACCCACTGGGCAGACTCATTGCCGGAAGTGTTGTCGGCGCCGGCTGTCCGCTTGACTGCGGGGTTGGGGAACCGCCGGCGGTTGCGCGTCGTCCTCGACCCTGCTCGACGATTGGAAGATTTTCTTCGTCCCGATTCCGAGCTTAGCTCGAAAATAATATGTTTCCCCGCCCGATGCACGCGCTCGATCCGCTTTCCCTCCAGCGTCCTCGCAATCACCGTCGCCGGTGACTTCAGCGGCTGGGTTCGCGATCCAATCCACACCGATTCGATCCTGTCGCCCGCCACGCGTCTCTCCAGTCCGCGCACGATCGTTTCAACTTCGGGGAGTTCCGGCACAGATTCAGAATACAAGATCAATCGGCTGGTCGCATTCGCTGACCCTCGACGCTCGGATCGTCCAAAAATGACTGGGTACAGCCGGGATTGCTCCTTCACAACCAGATTCGGTATGCTGAACTGTACACACCACGCTCCGCCGGAATTCCATCAGCCTTCTTGCTCGCTCCGCGGCGCAATTTGTGTGCGACCCCAGAAGGCGGCACCGTAGCCGCGCGCATTCCAATCGGAGCATGAATTGAGTCGAGGCAGAACCGCAGTCATTGTCGGAGCCCAATGGGGCGACGAGGGCAAGGGCAAGATTGTCGACGTCCTCACGCAGACCTTTGAGGTCGTTGCCCGCTATGCCGGCGGCCACAACGCCGGGCACACCGTCATCATCAACGGCAAGAAATTTATTCTGCAACTTGTGCCGGGTGGAATTCTGCGCCCGGAATGCACAAGCGTGATCGGCAATGGAGTCGTGATCGACCCGCTGGCTTTTTTGAAAGAAGTCTCCTCGCTCCGCGCGGCCGGGGTGAAAGTGGATGGCAATCTCTTCATCTCGAATCGCGCGCAGGTCATCTTGCCTTACCACCGCATGATGGAACTCGGCTCTGAGAATGCGCCCGGCCGCGTAAAGATTGGCACAACGTCGCGGGGCATCGGACCGTCTTACGAAGACAAAATGGGTCGCCGTGGACTGCGCGTGGCCGATATGCTCGACACCGGCCTGCTGCGCACGCACATCGAAAATGCCTGCCGCGAGAAGAACATGATCGGGCATGCGCTGTTCAATTCCGATCCGCTCGATGCCGACAAGATGTTCAAGGAATACGCAGCGGCCGCGCGGGAAATCGAGCCTTTTGTGCGCGACACGGCGCTCCTGCTGAATCGCGCTCTGGCCGACGGCAAGTCCATCGTGTTCGAAGGCGCGCAGGGAACAATGCTCGATATTGACCACGGAACGTATCCGTTCGTGACGTCCTCGAGCGCTACTTCCGGCGGCGCCGTCACCGGTACCGGTGTTCCGCCTACTTCCATTGACACCGTGATTGGTATCACCAAGGCCTACTGCACTCGCGTGGGCGGCGGACCTTTCCCGACGGAACTCACCGGCGACGAGGGCGAGGACCTGCGCAAACGGGGCAATGAATTCGGCGCGGTCACGGGCCGTCCTCGCCGCACCGGCTGGCTCGATTTGCCTCTTCTCCGCTACGCTGGCATGATTAACGGAATCTCCTGGCTGGTGGTCACCAAGCTCGATGTGCTCGATCACCTGAAGGAGATTCCGGTTTGCGTGGGGTACAAAATCGACGGCAAGGGAACCAGCGAGGTGCCCGCCCAGGCTTGCGGCTATGAAAAAATCGAATGTATCTTCCGCAAAATGCCCGGCTGGGCAACCTCAACGCAAACCATTCGCACCGTGGATGCCCTTCCCAAAGCTGCCCGCGATTACTTGGCATTTATTGAAAAAGAGACCGGGGCGCGTGTGGGACTAATCTCTACCGGCCCGGACCGCGAGCAGACGATTCTCGTGCCAGACTTCGTGCAACACCTGGCCTTGAACGCAACCGCCGATACACGGCGTCAAAGGGAGAATTCTTAAAACAGTTTCCTCCGCGTCTGTCTCCGTGGTGATACGGCTTTGGGGGGTCTGAACTTGGGGGTCTGAACGAAGAAGTTCGACAGCTTGCAAGACTGGAGCGACGGATGGTAGTGCTGGCAGTAACTTGGATGGCAAAGATAGGCCGCGAGTCCGAAGTCGCGGCAATCTTCGAAAAGCTTTCAGCCGAATCGCGCAAGGAACCGGGTTGTCTCATGTATCAGGTGCACAGGCACAAGACCGATCCTCGCCGGTTCTTCATCTACGAGCAATACAAGGACGATGCCGCCCTCGAAGCTCACCGCGCCGCGCCACATTTCATGCAGATGGCAAGAAAAGACTTGCCCAAGGTCGCCGACCGCACCGAAGGCCACTTGTTCGAGCCGATCGGCTAGTTACTACGTTGTGCAGGTTTGTGGCTGTGGTTTGTGGCTGGGGTTTGTGGCTGGGCCTTGTGGCGAGGGCGCCCTCGCCCGCGAAAGCCGATGTGACGTGGCGCGGGCGCCCTCGCCCGCGAAAGCCCGCCTTCGTCCCTAAACTCCCGGCTCTACTCCGACAGGACAAACTTCACTTCGCGGTTTCCGGTTCCGGCGACGACATCCCGCTGAGGATCTGCCAGCCTTTGCCGATCCTGATCCACGTGTGAAACACCCGCAGTGTGCTCGGCTGTCCTCGTCCCTCTTTATCCACCCACTTCGAAGTCAGCCAGTAGTGGGTTACG
>Ga0335079_10002336_pt1 | contig 21906 bp, 24 predicted proteins | sample Lox_Sample_33_FD_206719 | JGI IMG/M metagenome (GOLD analysis project Ga0335079, IMG submission 206719) | Soil microbial communities from Loxahatchee National Wildlife Refuge, Florida, United States - Lox_Sample_3.3 | ecosystem: Environmental > Terrestrial > Soil > Wetlands | place: USA... | reverse complement strand
CGATGCGGGCACAGTCGATCAGCAGCGGCTCGTCGCCGCCGCCCAGGTGGAGGCAGGCCTGAAACCGGCCGCCGCTCGCGAACGCGTGGCCCGAACCGAGGAACGTCAGTCGCACTGCTCGGAGATTGTCAGGATTGGCCCGGACCAGGCAGCCGCTTCTCGAACCAATGGTGCGCGAACGGCTCGTCATTGAACGCCGGCACCTCGGTGTAGCCGGCAGACCGGTAGAGCGCGATCGCCTCGACGAGGGCCTTGTTCGTCTCGAGCCGAGCGGTGCTCGCGCCAGTCGTGACCGCGTCGGCCTCGAGCGTCGCGAGCAGCCGGCGGGCGATCCCGAGCCCGCGCGCGGACTCCGCCACCCACATCCGCTTGATCTCCGAGGGCTTGCCGGGATGGTGCTTGACCGCGCCGCACCCGACCGGCTGGCCCCGCAGGTAGACGACCAGGAACAGACCGGCGGGAGGGGTCACCTCGTGCGGCTCGGCCGAGATGCCCGCCGCGGCGTCGAACCCCGAGTCCGAGCGGCGGTCGAGCTCGGCGAAGTACGCGCGTACGCAGCTCTTCGCGTCGGGTCCTTGAGGATCGGTGGGCCTGATCTCGATCGCGGCGGTCGTGAACAGACGCTTGACCGTCCGCATCGCGGCCACGAGCTCTGTGCGCTGGCCGGCGTCGAGCGGTTCGAGGATCGACCGCGCGAGCTCGTCGCTGCGCTGGTCGAGGACCGCGCGCTCGGCGACGCCTTTGTCGGTGAGTCGGGCGATTCGGATGCGGCCGTCGGCCGGGCTCGGCAGCGTTCGCATCAGGCCGTCGTGCTCGAGCGCCCGCAGTAACCGGCTGAGATGTCCGGCGTCGAGACCGAGCCGCGACCTCAGAGCCCGCACCTCGCACCCTTCTGTCCCGATCTCCCACAGCACCCGGTCCTGGCCGAGCGGCCGATTGCGGCCCAGATAGCGATCGTCGAGCGCGCCGACACGCTGGGTCACCACGCGGTTGAAGCTCCGGACCTGGTCCACCAGCATTCTCTGATTTTAGTCAGAGATCGATTGCCTGCTGGTCGTCCAGAGGCTTGGTCAGCCGGCGCGGCTGCTCGTCGAATCCGGCAGCGCGGTAGAACGCGAGCGCCTCGGCCCGCTCCGGTCTGCTCGTCACCTCGAGCCTGAAGCAGCCGAGGTCGCGGGCGGACTCCTCGATCGTGTGAAGCAGCGCGTAGGCCACGCCCCGGCGCCGGTGGCGATCGTCGACGACGAGCGCAGTGATGCGGCACTGCGGATCGGGTCGCTCGAGCAGGTCGATGAGCTGATACGCGGCGACGCCGACCACCTCGTCGTCGAGCTCGGCAACCAGCACCTCCGCGTCCGGGTGATCGGTCAGCCGCTCGAGTCGCTCCCCTAGTTCGAGCGAGGATGCGGGATAGCCGAGCTGACCGAGCAGCGGCGCGATCGCCTCGGTGTCGCGCTGGCCGGCGACCCTGATCGTGACGCGATGCTCAGGCGTCGTGCTCACGTAAGCCGTTTCTCGAACCAGTAGGCCGCCACCGGGTTTCCGTTGTAGTCGGCGATCTGGTCGTAACCCGACGAGCCGAACAGCGCCACGGATGCGGGTTGCCGGGCTCCGGTGTCCATGCGAACCGTCGCGTAACCCGCGTCGCGGGCGATCCGCTCGAGCCGGGCGAGCAGTGCGCGCGCGACGCCGCGGCCGCGAGCCTCGGGTGCAACGTAGACGCGTTTTATCTCTGCGGTCGTGGGGTCGAGGCGTTTGAGCGCAGCGCACCCGATCGGGTCGCCGTTCTGGTAGGCGACGAGCCAGCGGCCCATCGGCGGTTCGACGTCCTTTACGGTGAGGCGCGGCGGTACGTCCGGAGTCCACTCCGGGTACATCGCGCGGATCTCGTCCACGTAGTCGGCGACGAGGGCCTGGCTGGTCGGGTCGTCGTACGGCTCTTCTTCGAGGCGGATCGCGGCTTGATGATTCCCGACGAACTGTGTGATTGCGTCGACTGTTTCGGCGGGCAGTTCGGTCGGGGGCGAGTGCTGGCAGTCGAGGTGGACGCGACACACTGGGCCTGCGGCGAGCCGCTCGATCGTGTCGAGCTGCGCCATCGTCCCGTACTGGTCGCGCTCGCCCTGGATCAGCAGCAGCGGGCAGTCCACCCGCTCGAGTTCGTCGATGATGCTCCAGTTCGGGAACTCCGGATCGAGCCAGACGTCATTCCAGCCGAAGAACGCGGCGTCGGGGTCCCGGTGGTGGCGCGCCATCCGCTCGCGCAGGTCGGTTTGCGTGTAGGTGTCGCGTGCTCGCCGGATCTCCGCGAGGCACATCTCCTCGACGAACACGTGCGGCGCGATCGCGACCACGCCGGAGACGGAGTGATGGGCGGCGTAGATCAGCGCGATCGAGGCGCCGTCGCTGTGGCCAATCAGGATTGGCGCTCTGAGGTTCAGGCGCGCGAGGAGGTCGGGCAGCACTTCGAGCGCCTCCTCGTGCATGAACGACGGGGTGCGCGGCCTGGGCGGTGCGTCCGACTGCCCGTGCCCGAAGCGCGAGAACGCGACCGTCCGCCGGCCGGTCGCATCGGCTAACCGCTCCGGAAAGCCGCGCCACAGTCCGACCGACCCGAGTCCCTCGTGGAGCAGCACGAGCGCGGGTTTGTCGGGATCGCCAGGGAGCTCTAGAAGCTCGAGCCCGCCGGTTGGAAGCGCGAGGGTCGTGGACGGCATGGCAACTCCGAGCCTACCGCCCGTGGACACAACGCCGGCGCCCACACCGGCTCGCTCGATGACAGCGGCTCGCTGGACAGCGACGCCCCTCGACGGCGGATCGTTCGAGCGCGGCGGACACGCCGGTGGCGGTGACGGCGTTGTGTCCACGGGCGCCGGCGCTGGAGTGGTGTCGGTCGGTGCGGGCCGGGCGGGCCGCCCGGGCGCGAGAACTCAGGCCGCCCGCGCGGCGCGAGACGAACCGTCCGCCTCGAGCGATTCGAAGTACGACCGCGCCTCGCTCTGCCACCGCTCGTGCCGCCCCGTGAACAGCTCGTACGCCCGCCGGCGCGGCCAGCCCACAGGCAGCAGTTCGCCCGGTAGATCGGGATCGAGAAACGGGAACTTCCGCCACGCGTGAACCAGCAACGTCTGCATCCGGAAAAAGGCCTCGTCCGACGAGGGCCCGATCGCCGCGAAGTCCGAGATGAACGCCTCGTAGGCCGAGCGCACCGATTCGAGATCCCACGCTTCGGCCACCACGTCCGCAGCCCGGCCCAGCGCTCCGAGCGAAGCCACGAACGAGGTGGCTTCGGCCGCCGGCGCCTCCAGCACGATCTCCCGCAGCTCGGTCTCGCGCTCGACATGCGGCGTCAGCCAGACGCCGCCGCCCATTGACCCGAGCCCCGCCCAGGCCAGCTGCGTCCGCAACAGATGCCGGACCTCGCGGCGCGCCTCGGGCACGCGCAAGATCAATACGAGCCACCGTCCGTCCCATTCCCATGGCTGACCGAACGCATAGATCCGCCGAGCACCGGTCCGCAGCAGATCCTCCGTCCGCGAGCTGAGCGACACCCGCGCTCGCCGCCCATGTCGCGAGGTCGAAAGCCAGCCGTCGCGCACGCTTCGCGCCAGCGCCTGCCGCGCTGCCTGCTGCGTGTAACCGACCGAGACGAGGGCGCCGACGAGCGTCTCCTGCCACACGGCCTCGCCGCGGGGCAGCACGTACTCACCGAGGATCGTCAGCAGCAGCGACCGAGCCGCTGGCGCGCCTACCGATCGTCTGCGGAGCTGGTCATCGGGGAATCCGGCGGCCACGGTCACGTCAGACTGGCGGAGTCGAGCCGGATTCCCCAGACTCGAAGTCCTCCCGAATCGCCTCGAAATACGTGTTACACGCCCGGCAGCGCATCTGACAGGTGATGATCTGACCACCCCACGGGGAGACCAGCTCCACGTCCGCGGACGAGCAGAACGGGCACGTCATCGGCGAAGCTGCTCGTCCCAATCCGACCAGTCCGTGGGCTCGTCCAGCGACACGCCCTCGAGCAGCGCACCAAGCCAGTCCCGCACCCGAGCCCGGATCGCGGCCGGACCGCAATCGACCATGCCGGCCTCCAGCGCCTCGGCGTACCCGGGGTCCGAGTCCGGTCCCGGCCATCGCGCGGCCTCAGCCCACATTTCGGAGACACGCCGCTGCAACAGCGAAAGATCCTCACCATCGACACGGCTGATCCGGCGCGCCCAGGCCTCGGCGTGCACCCGATGGGCGCCCTCCTCCTGAAGGATCTTGCGAGCCCGCTGTGCGAGCGGTTCGATCGAGCTGTTCCGCGCGCTCGCGACAAACGTCGTCAGCACTCCGTCGACTACGAGATTCGCCGCAATGAACGACGCCCAATCGGGGAGCTCCTGGGAGATCACGAACATCGGATGACCGGCGTCGAGGCCGACCTCCTCCGATCGCGAGACCCCGAGCTTGTCGAGCACCGGGTAGGTTGACCGCGCGTGACCAAGTTCGTCCTGCGCCATCGCGGCGGCCGCCACCGCGGACTCGATCGTCGGCGCGCTTACCGCCCACTCGCCGTAGCGCCGCCCAAGCGCGCTCTTGTTGTCGGCTAGCGAGCTGATGAGGGTGATCATGGTGGCGCTCACGCGCGAATCGCCTCACGGATCGCACCCCGCGGCACGATGATCATCTCGATCCACGGCTGCTCGTCGTAGATCGCGCGAGCCGAGACCACCGCGAGATCCTGATCGTCTTCGGTAACGGTGCCCACATGGTGAAGCGGCTCCGCGTATTCCTTGCGCGCGAACACCTCCCAGACTGTCTCATCCGCTCGGCTCATACCGCGATCCCGAGCTCGCGCATACGCACCCGCGCCTCATCGCGTAGCCGGGCCTTCGTCCAGATCGGATCCCAGACCACCTCGATGTTCACCGCGTCCACGTCGGGGTCACGCAGGAGTGCGTCCCGGATGTCCTCCTCGATGAACTCCATCGCCGGACAGCCCATCGACGTGTAAGTGATCTGAAGCTCCGCCCGCCGCGCGTCCGCGACATAAGCCACCGACACGATCAACCCCATGCCCACCACCGACACCGGGATCTCCGGATCCTCGACCCCACGCAACGCCTCCCACAAACGAGCTTCAACGCTCACGCCGCAGCCCCGTCGTCTGGTAACCCCGTTGCAACGTCCGCACGTAATCGTCGTTCATCGGCCCCCGTGCGCGCCACCGAGCCATGACCTCGTCCCACGTGATCGCTCCGTGCTCCAGCAGCCACGTCCGCGTCTCCTCATCGAACGCCGCCGGGAACGGGCAGTCGATCACATACTGGTCCGCAGAAGCATCGAAGTGCGCTGGCACTCGCACACCGACCTCGTCCATGAACGGCACGACCTCCGACATCCACCACTGGCGCAGCTGATCGTTCGACTTGCCCTTGAACCCGTAATCGAGCTGCTCGGAGTGCTGCTTCAACGAGTCCGGAAGGCCGAACCACTCGAGCGTCAGGATGAACATCCAGTCGACCGCTGCCTGGACCTCCGCCCGCCCGGCAGGATCCTTGACCAGCTTGCGAATCCACGTCCGCCCGTGGCGCAGATGGAAAGTCTCCTCCTTGTCGACCTTCGCGAGCGCCCGCTTCCACGGCCCGAATGTGCTCGATTGGTACACGTCCGACAGCAGCACGAACCCCGCCTGGTCGTACAGCGCATTCGCGCACACGAGCTCGACCCACGAGTTCAGCGGCACATCGAACGCGTAGGGGTACTTAAACGAACCCGCCGGGCGCTCATAAATCAATTCATCCATGTCGACGCCTAAATCGCCGAGCAGCCGATAGCCGATGTGGGCGTGCGCGAGCTCGTCCTGGATGATCGACATCGCCGACCCGAAGTTGTTCAAAGCAGGTGCGTGCTGGGCCGCGCGCAGGTACGCGGGCGCGCTCACGAACTCGGTGTCGGCGGAGACCGTGAGGATCCGGCGCATCCCTTCGAGGTACTTCGGCGACATGTGCTGGATGCCCTCGACGAGCTTGCCGGCGGCGAGGTGGGCCTGCACCTGCTCTTCGGTCCAGGGCGCGAGATGTTCCACAGAGACGTGTGACACTTGACTAACGCCCGCCATCGTATAGTCTCCCAACAGTGAGGTCAAGTGGCCACGATCGTTGAGCTCGACGGCGTCGCGCCGACGATCGGGGAGGGCGTGTTTCTGGCGCCGACCGCGGTGTTGATCGGCGACGTCCGAATCGGCGATCGCTGCAACATCTGGTTCGGGACCGTGCTGCGCGGCGATGTGACGCACATCGAGATCGGTGCCGGCTGCTCGATCCAGGACTCCGCGGTGCTCCACTGCGCGAGCGACCTCCCGACGGTCGTCGGACAAGATGTGGTTGTCGGCCACGGTGCCATGCTCGAGGGTTGCACGATCGGTGACGGCGCCCTCATCGGAATGGGCGCCATCGTCCTCCAACGCGCGCGAGTCGGCGCCGGCGCGATGGTCGCGGCCGGCGCGGTCGTGGCCGAGCGCACCGAGATCGCCCCCGGGGTCCTCGCCGCCGGCGTCCCCGCGCGCGTGAAGAAGGAGCTGTCCGGTTCAGCGCTGGCCTGGACGCACAGAGCCGCGGAGCACTACCAGGAGTTGCGCGAGCATTATCTGAGAACGAGTCGCGTCGTCGAAGACGAACGCGTCCCCTGAAACCGACACAGGAGGCAGCGTGCCCGAGATGCTGATCGGAGGCGAGTGGCGACAGGCAGCCGCTCACGAGGAGCTCGAAGTGGTCAACCCGGCCACGGAGGAGACCGTGGCCAGCGTGCCCGCAGGAAAGCCCGAGGACATCGAGCTCGCGGTGGAGACCGCCAAGCGTGCGTTCACCGAATGGTCGAAGACCGACGTCGAGAAGCGCGCCGAGATCCTCACTAAAGCGGCCGAGCTCATAAAGACCAATGCCAAGGAACTGGCGGCGACGCTGACCGCGGAGCAGGGCAAGCCGATCGCCGAGGCGATGGGGGAGGTGACGCATCTCGCGCACGGCGTGCACTTCTACGCCGAAGCCGCAACGAAGGTGCGCGGCGCCTACCAGGACCTGCCGTCGACGCTCGGTCCGGCGTACGGGATGGTGATCCGCCGCCCGATGGGCGTCTGCGTCGCGATCACGCCCTACAACTTCCCGCTCACGCTGCTCGGGACGAAGGTCGCTCCCGCGCTTGCGAGCGGAAACACCGTCGTGGCCAAGCCCGCCTCGACAACGCCGCTCGCGACCCTGAAGACCGCCCAACTGTTCAGCGAGGCGGGCGTACCCGACGGAGTCCTCAACGTCGTCACCGGACGCGGCAGCGACATCGGCGACGCGCTTTTAACCCACCCGGATATCAAGCGCATCGCGTTCACCGGCTCGACCGCGGTGGGCCGCCACGTCGCACAACTCGCAGCTCCGGATCTGAAGCGCCTCACCCTCGAGCTCGGCGGCTCCGACCCCGTGATCATCTGCGCGGACGCCGACGTCGACGCCGCGGTCAAGGCGGTGATCATCGGCCGGTACTGGAACGCCGGCCAGGCCTGCCTCGGCTGCAAGCGCGTGTTCGTCCACGACTCCGTCTACGACGGCTTCGTGTCCCAGCTCGTCGAACGGGTCGGGCGCTACGAGCCCGGCGACGGGACCGTCAAGGCCGAGAAGCCGAGGCTCCGCATGGGACCAATCCACACCAAAGCAGGCCGGGACGAGCTGCTCGAGCAGATCGAGGACGGCGTCGCGCACGGCGGCGAGCTGCTGATCGGAGGTGGAACGACCAACCACGACAAGGGCTTCTTCCTCGAACCGGCCGTCATCGCCGAGCCGTCCAACACCTCACGCCTAGCGACCGAGGAGGTGTTCGGGCCAGTCCTACCGGTCGCGAGGTTCACCGACTTCGACGACGCGATCACCCGCGCCAACGACACTCAGTACGGGCTCGGCTCCTCGATCTGGACGCACGATGCCCGCCTCATCCACCGCGCGGCACAGGAGATCGAATCGGGCATGACGTGGGTGAACCAGATCCACTACGGCTACGACGAGCTGCCGTTTGGCGGCGTAAAGGCTTCGGGCTACGGCAAGGAGCATGGGATCGAGGCGCTCGACTCATACGTCGAGATCAAGTCCGTCGTCGTCGGAGGTCTCGCATAACCATGGCTGTCACCTACCACGACGACGGTGCACTCGGCTTCATCACGCTCGACAAGCCGCCGGCCAACTCGTACGACCTGGCGTTCATGACCGAGTTCTCCGAGGCGGTCGATCAGGCCGTCCTCGGCGCCACTCGCGTCGTGGTCGTCCGCAGCGCGAGCGAGAAGTTCTTCAGCGCCGGCGCAGACATCAAGAAGTTCCTCGAGGGCGATGTCTCCGAGAACATGGAGATGATCAAGGTCAGCCAGGCGGCGTTCAGGCGCATAGCGGCGGCTCGGCAGGTGTTCATCGCGTACATCGCCGGGCATGCGCTCGGTGGCGGGCTCGAGATCGCGCTTGCGTGCGACGTCCGGCTCGGCTCAGCCGGTCTGTACAAGCTCGGCCTGCCCGAGGTCACGCTCGGCCTGCTCCCCGGGAATGGAGGCACTCAGCGGCTGACCCGCCTGATCGGGCCGTCGAGAGCGCTCGAGCTGCTGCTCACCGGCCGCACGTACACGGTCGAGGAGGCGCGTGAGATGGGGCTGGTCGCGGACGTCTACAACGTCGACGAGGCGCAGGACAAGGTGCGCGAGTACGCCGACCGGCTCGCCGGCGGGGCGGCGCTCGCGATCGCCGCGATCAAGCGCTGCGTCCACGAGGGTGGCGAGCTCGCGCTGGCCAACGGGCTCCAGCTCGAGGCCGAACTGATGGAGCAGCTGTTCAAGTCCAAGGACGCCGACGAGGGTCTGCACGCGTTTGTCGAGAAGCGCAAGGCGGAGTTCGTGGGCGCATGACAACCGAGACCACATATCCGGGGTCGTTCATCGCCGGCACGCAGCACGGCAACGCCGGCGATCCGCTCGAGGTAGTCAATCCAGCTGAGGGTCGCGCGTTCGCCTCGGTGGCTGCCGCATCTGCCGCGGACGTCGACGCCGCGGTGCAGGCAGCAGCCGGGGCGTTCGGCGCATGGTCGGAGCTGGCGGTGTCAAAGCGCGGCGAGATCCTTGGCCGCGCCGCTCACCACGTCGAGAAACATCTCGACGAGCTGATCCCGCTGCTGACCCGGGAGCAGGGCAAGACGCTCCGCGACAGCCGCATCGAAGTGACCAAGGCGATCGACACGCTGATGCACTACGTGGGCCTTTCGAAGGCGCTGCGTGGCGCCCACACCCCGAACCTCGACCCTGGCGTTGACGGGTTCGTGCTGCGCCGCCCGCTCGGGGTCGTCGGCGCGATCGTGCCGTGGAACTTCCCGACCACGCTGCTCTGCAACAAGCTCGCGCCGGCGCTGGTCGCCGGCAACACCGTCGTGGCCAAGCCGGCCGCGACGACGCCGCTGACCACGCTGCGGTTCGCGGAGTTGCTCGCCGAGGGCGGCCTACCCCAGGGCGTCTTCAACGTGGTCACGGGAAAGGGCTCGGAGGCGGGCGAGGCGATCGTGACGCACCCATTGACAAGGAAGATCGCGTTCACCGGGTCGACCCCGGTCGGCGAGCACATCATGGCGCTGGCCGCACGCGGCACCAAACGCATCACGCTCGAGCTCGGCGGCTCTGACCCGATGATCATCTGCGACGACGCCGACCTCGCCGCCGCCGCCAGCGCCGCGAGCATGGGCCGCTTCTACAACTGCGGCCAGGCGTGTCTCGCGATCAAGCGGGTCTACGTATTTGAATCCGTCGCCGACGAGATCATCGAGGCCATCACCACCAAGGCAAAGCGGCTCAAGGTCGGGCGTGGCGACGTGAAAGAGACCCAGATGGGGCCGATGCACACCGCTGCACAACGCACCGAAGTCGCTGGCCAGGTCGAACGCACTCTGGAATCGGGCGGCGAGCTCCGAGCCGGAGGTGGACCACCCGACGATCCCGACCTCGCCGACGGGTTCTTCTACGAGCCGACCATCGTCGTCGACCCGCCCCACGATGCGCCGATGGCCACAGAAGAGGTATTCGGGCCCGCGCTCCCGATCTGGCGGGTCGACGATCTCGACGAGGCGATCGAGCGCGCGAACGCGTCGCCGTTCGGGCTCGGCTCCTCCGTCTGGACGAAAGACCTCCAGAAAGCGCGCGAGGCCGCCACCCGCATCGAGGCCGGCTACACCTGGATCAACTCGCGTACGAAGGTCTACGACGAGCTCCCGTTCGGCGGCTGGAAGTCGAGCGGCTACGGCAAGGAGCACGGCGAGGAGGCGTTCGACTACTACACCGAGACCAAGTCGGTCGTGCTCGGAGCCGGATGAGCCAGACCGCACCCTGGGACCGGGCGACACTCCCGTCGCCCGTTGTCCCGCTCGACCGAACGTTCGAGGGCTTCCTCGGGCTCGAATGGCTCGAGCTCACGCTCGAATCCGCCCGCGTTCGCTTCAAGGTCCGCGAGAACCTCAAGCAGCCGCTCGGGCTGATGCACGGCGGGATCTACTCCGCGGTGGCCGAGACCGTGGCGTCGGTCGCCACCGTGAACAACGTCTGGCGCGACGGCTTCATCGGCTCCGGCCTCAGCAACTACGCGAGCTTCCTGCGCCCGGTTACCGAAGGCACCGTCGACGTCACCGCGATGCTGCGCGGCCACGACGACCGCGAGTGGACCTGGGGTCACGAGTTCCGCGACGAGCGCGACAACCTGTGCGCGCTCGTCGACGTCACGATCGCGGTCAGGCCGGCCCCCCAGGCGTGATCACGGAGTCGTGCGGCGGGTCCGCGTACAGCCGAGCGACGTCGGCGGCGCGGCGTTGGCGGCACGCGTGCTGATTCAGATAGCCCTTATCGGTGATCTCGCCGGCGTCGAGGCTCGGCGGCTCTGACAGCAGCAACAGCCGCTCGACCCGCGACGCCGATCCGGCTCCCTCATTCAGCTGCGCGAGCGCGACTGCCAGGTGCTCGAGCAGGCGCGGGTGGTCCAGCGGAAGGTCAGCCTCCTCACCAAAGCGTTTCCGCGCCTCTGACTGGTTGACCCACGCCATGGCAGCGACGAACTCAGTGTCGTGCCCGCAGATCACCGCGTCACCGAGCACGCCGGCGCTGCTGATCAGTCGCGTGCGGAGCGTTCCCGCCGCGACCCAGGTTCCGGTCACGAGCTTGAAGTTCTCCGCGATCCGGCCATCGAACAACAATCCCTTGTTCGGGTCGTGTTCGTCGACCAACTTGACGGCGTCGCCGGACCGGTAGAAGCCCTCCTCGTCGAACGTAGCCGCCGTGAGCTCGGGGTGCCGGTAGTACCCCGGCGTGACGATCGGTCCGCTCACCCGAATCTCGAGCTTGCCGGCGACCGGCGCGAGCTTGATCGCGGTGCCCGGGTAGGGAACGCCGATGCAACCCGTCGGCGCATTGGGGAAATGCGCGGTCGTCGCGGCGGGCGAGGTCTCGGTCGTGCCCCAGCTCGAGGTCAGTGGAACGTCGTGGTCGGCATGTCTGGCGGACAGCTCGCGCAGGCGCGCCGCGAGCGCGTCCGGCAGCGCGGCTGCGGCATAGAACATGAACCTCAGGCGAGTGAAGAACCGCTCGGCGAGGTCCGCGTCGTGTTCGAGGGCAGGCGCGAGCAGTGCGTACCCCGCCGGCACATTGAAGTAGAGCGTCGGCGGGACTTCGCGCAGCGCCGCCAGCGTCTGGGGGAACAGCGGCGGGACCGGCCGGCCGTCGTCGATGTGGATCGTGCCACCGTTGAACAGGGCCAGGTTCAGGTTGTGGTTTCCCCCGAACGTGTGGCTCCACGGCAGCCAGTCGACGAGGATCGGCGGCTCTTCGGCGAGGAACGGCCAGTTCGCCTTCAGCATCGCCTGGTTCGAGCACAGCATCCGGTGGGTGTTGATGACGCCCTTTGGAGTCCCCGTCGATCCTGATGTGAATAGGAGTTTGGCGATCGCGTTCGGACCGGGATCGCCATCGAGCGGACTGGGGTCGCGGCCGGCGGTCAGGTCGTCGAGGCGGAACGCACCGTCCCGCTCGCCGCGGGCGATGAGCGTGGGGGTGTCCGTTGCCAGTGCGTCGAGCGCCGGTCCGAACGGCGCGGCGTCGTCGGCGAACACGAGCCCCGGCTCGGTCAGCTCGGCGATCGCCCTGATCCGCGCGTGGTCCTTGCTCATCAGCGAGTACGCGACGCTGATCGGCATCGCCGGCGCGCCGGCGGCGTAGGCGCCGAGGCTGACGAGCAGATGCTCGATCGAGTTGCCCGACAGGATCATCATGGGCTTGTCAGGCCCGAGGCCGAGCTCGATGAACGCCCGGGCGAGCGCGTCGGATCGCAGCTTCGCTTGGCCGTAGGTGAGTGTGGCGCCGGCGTGGGTCGCGAGCGGGCGGTCCGGGTGTTGCTCTGCCCGCCTTTGGAGTACGGCTGTGATCGACGGCTCCCACTCGGGCAGCGTCCGACGGGACCTCAAGATGATCGTGCCGTCGGCACGGCGGTCCATCTCGATGTCGGGTGACGCGAACGTCTGAAGGTCGAGCAGTGGTGTCATCGCTTCCTCACGGCCGATCGAGCAGCGTCGAGAGCACGATCAGCGTCCGGGTCCTGACGATGTTGGGGTCTCGCCGGAGTCGCTCGACCAGCCGTTCGAGGTGCTCGATGTTGTCCACCCGCACTCGGATCACGGCGTCGGCCTCGCCTGAGACCGTGAACGCCGAGACGATCTCGTCGACCTTCGCCAGCGAGCGTCCGACGTCGGCCGGCGAGGTCCGGTCGGCGCAGTAGATCTCGATCAGCGACTCGATCGCATCGCCGAGCGCGCGCCAGTTGATCCGCGCGCCGTACCCGGTGATCACGCCATCGCCCTCGAGGCGGTCGACGCGGCGCTTGACCGCGGTCGCCGAGAGGCCGACGTCCGTGCCGATGTCCGCGAACGTCCGCTTTCCGTTCGCCTGCAACAACGCAACAATTTTGCGGTCAATGCCGTCCAAAGGGCGGCTGAGCTGCATCTGAGTACCGATCGAGTGCGTGTGAGTTGCGTCGAGCCTATCACCGCGAAACAGTTCCGGGATGGCGGTCACGACTCCGGCCACGCAGGGACGTTCGGGTCGGACGGCGCTCGAGCTCGACGGTTCCTCCCTGACCGTCCGCGATGCGCTCGAGGTCTCGCGACGTGGCCGCAAGGTGCAGTTGTCCGAGCGAGCAGCCCGGGCCGTCGGCGCGAGCAAGCGGCTCAAGGATGAGCTGATCGCCAAGGAGATACCGATCTACGGAGTGACGACCGGTTTCGGCGACAGCGCGCACCGCCAGATCTCCCCTGGCAAGGCGGCCCGGCTGCAGCAGAACATCATGCGCTTCATGGGCGTCGGCACCGGTCCGATCGCCCCGCCCGAGGTCGCACGCGTGACGATGCTGCTGCGCGCCAACTGCCTGTCGAAGGGGAACTCGGGCGTGCGCGTCGAGCTGATCGAGCGCGTGCTCGATCTGCTCAACAACGACGTCGTGCCGTTTATTCCCGAGCGCGGTTCGGTCGGGGCGAGCGGCGACCTGGCGCCGCTTTCTTATGTCGGGCGGGCGCTGGCCGGAGACGGCGTCGTAGCGTTCGACGGCGTCGAGCGCGACGCCGTCGACGTGCTCGCCGAGCTCGGCCTGGACCCGTTCCTGCTCGAGGCCAAGGAAGGGCTCGCGCTCACCAACGGCACGTCGTTCATGAGCGCGTTCGCCTGTATGGCCGTCGGCGCCTCGCAGGAGCTTGCCGACCTCGCCGATCTTCTGACCGCGATGGCGTCGGAGGCGATGCTCGGCAACCGCGGTCACTTCAACGCGTTCCTGTTCGACGACGCCAAGCCCCATCCAGGGATGATCACGAGCGCGCGCCACATCCGCGAGCTTTTGGCGGACTCGCGGCTGGCCGCCGACAGCGACGAGCTGTTCGAGGGCGGCCTCGACGGCGCCGAGTTCGTCGAGCTCGACCGCCAGGTGCAGGACAAGTACTCGATCCGCTGCGCGCCGCACGTGACCGGCGTGCTCCGCGATGTGCTCGACTGGGCCGAGCGGTGGCTGACCGTCGAGATCAACTCCTCCGACGACAACCCGCTGTTCAACGTGGCCGGCGGCCGGGTGGAAAGCGGCGGCAACTTCTACGGCGGCCACGTCGGCCAGGCGATGGACTCACTCAAGGTCGCGCTCGCGAACCTCTGCGACCTGATGGACCGCCAGCTCGAGCTGATCGTCGACGAGAAGTTCAACCGGGGCCTGACGCCGAACCTGATCCCGGAGTTCGACCCGAGCCATCCCGAGGCTGGGGTGCACCACGGCTTCAAGGGGATGCAGATCTGCTCCTCCGCGATGACGGCCGAGGCGATGAAGCTGTGCAACCCGACCACGATCCACTCGCGCTCGACCGAGTGCCACAACCAGGACAAGGTCTCGATGGGAACGATCGCCGCGCGCGATGCGCGCTCGATCGTCGAGCTCGCCCAGAACGTCGCGGCGATCCATCTGCTGGCGTGCTGCCAGGCGCTCGAGCTCCGCGGCGTCGAGAGGTGCAGTCCACGCACGCAGGAGGCGTTCCGGCTCGTACGCGAACACGTCCGGTTCCTCGACGGCGACCGCTACCTCGACGTCGACATCGCGACGACCGTCGAGCTGATCCAATCGGGCGTGGTGTCGGCGCTCGTCGGATGACCGCTTTTTGAACAGCTGGGGCAGGTGCTGCTCGGGGCCGGAGGCGCGAAACGCCTCCGGCCCCGCGCTACTGCGATCGGACGGTCGAGTGCGGCGGTCGCCCGTTTCCCGCTATCGTCACCTCCCGTCGGTTTGTAACTGAGACAACGAAAGCGGGATTTGATGCGATCGTGGTTTGGTAGGCGCCACGCTCTTGTGGCTGCGGTAACTGTCATCACCGCAATGTCGGCCGCCGCGCCGGCGTGGGCCGGAACGGCGAACGCGGGCATACCCGGCGCGCCGAAATCGAACCCGATCGCAGGACTCACGTGGAAGCCGTATGAGGGACCGTCGGATCCGCTTTGGGCGGCATACGCTTCGTCCCGCGGTCACGACCGGGCGCTCCTGGGCAATCTGGCGCTCGAACCGCGTGCGTTCTTCACCGGCTCGTGGACCCACAGCGACCGCATCCGAAATGTGGCGGCGGAGATCGTCCAGGACACCCAGAAGGGCAATCCCAACGTCCTCACCCAGTTCGGCACCTTTGCACTAAACCCGTGGGAAGGCGCGTGGAGCGGGCAGGGGTCGTGGGACGTGGGTGGTACGGAGCGGTGGTACAGCCAGCTCGCGGCCGGCATCGGTTCGGCCCCGGCACTCGTGATCCTCCAGATCGATCTGCCGTTCGCGGCCAAGACCTCGAACCAGCAGCCGGAGGAGATCGACAGATATGGCGCCAAGATCCTCTCGGCCAATCCCCACACAACGGTCTACATCGACGCCGGCGCGCTCAACTGGCTGACGCCCTCACAACAGGGTGCACTCCTGATCAGTAACGGGATCCGTTACGCACGCGGGTTCTCCGTGAATGACACCCAGTACGGCTCCACGGGCCAGGAGCTCGAGTACGGAGCGCAGATCAACTCGTACCTCAGGCGTCACGGCATCGCCGGGAAGCATTTCCTGGTCAACACCGCCCAAAACGGAACGCCGTATCTCGCCGGGCAGGTATCTGGGCCTTCCAACGATACGCCGCGTTGTTCATCACGGAGCCAGACGCGCTGTCAGCGAACGGGAATCCCGCCCACCACGCAGGTCGCAAATCCCCACTGGGGTCTGTCCGCGAAGGACGCGGCGATCGCGAGAAAAGAGGCCGACGGGTACGTCTGGGCATCGCAGCCATGGGACGTGAACGGTGGGCCCTTCAGCCTTTCGTTCGCGTTGGACCTCGGCGCCAACGGGAAGTACTGAGCGGTCGGTCGGCTCGCTACCGGTACCGGGCGAGCGCGTCCCGGCGCGCCCGAGCGTGGTCGACGATCGGCTTCGGGTAGCCCCGGCCGCCGTCGCGTAGCTCGGGGACATACCGCCGGACGTAGCTGCCATCGGGATCGAAACGGGATCGCTGGCGCTCCGGGTTCAGGATGCGCCTCGACACCGGCTGCGGGTCGACCCCGACCGACGCGATCCACTGCCAGTTGCCGTTGTTGTTGGCCTCGTCGCCGTCGAGCAGCAGGCGCATGAACCAGCGCTCGCCCCATCGCCAGTCGATCCCGAGGTCCTTCGTGAGAAAGGAGGCGACGACGAGCCTTGTCCGGTTGTCGATCCAGCCCTCGCGCTTCAGCTGGCGCATCCCTGCGTCGACGAACGGATAGCCGGTCAGTCCCTCGCGCCAGGCCTCGAACCGCTTCTCAGCGCGGCTCCACCGGATCGTGCCCCGGTACCGGGCCTGATGCTCGGAGCGCGCGTTCCGTGGGTGGTGGAGGAGGACATGGGCGAAGAAGTCGCGCCAGCACAGCTGCCGGCGGACCTCGTCATTGGCGGCGCGGTCCTCAACCTCGCGTGCCGAGAGGCAGCCGAAGTGGAGGTACGGCGAGAGCGGCGCCTCGCCGTCGCGCAACGCTCTGCGCCCGGCCGTCTCGCCACCGCGGCAGCGCGGATCATCGACCTCCTGGGCCAGCCCGAGGTCGGCGAGCGACGGCACAGAGCCGGTGCGTACCCCCTTCGCGAGGGCTGGCAGCTCGCGTGGAGCGCCGTATCTCTCGCGCCGCGGCACGTGCGTCCACGTCCGGTGGAACGGCGTGAAAACCGTGTAGGGCTCGCCGGCGCCGGTGCGGATCGCGTCGAGGTCGTCGACGACGAACGTCCCCGGATGCTCGCGGACAGGAATGTCGAGGGCGCGCGTGACCCGTGCGTCCCGGGCACGCGCGAACGGGCCGACATCCGCGCTGAAGTGAACCGCGGTGGCTCCGACCTCGTGGGCGAGGCGCGGCAACTCGTCGTCGGGTCGCCCGTGCCGCACGACCAGCCGGCTGCCGCGCTTTCGAAGAGATCCGTCGAGGTCGGCGAGGCACTCGAGCAGGAACTGCGTGCGCGAGCCTGACGCGTGACGGCCGTGTAGCAGCCGGTCGTCGAGGCAGAACACCGGCACGAGCGCGTCGCCGTCGCGGCGTGCCGCCTCCAGTGCCGGGTGATCGTGGACGCGAAGATCCCGCCGGAGCCAGAGCAGCGCGGTCATCCGAGCAGACGGGTGGCGGCGGCGTGCCGATAATCGAAGATCCGTGCGAGCTCGCGCTCGACGAACGCGGCGTGGGCGATCTCACTGACCCCGCTAAGCGGAAGCGCGTAATCCACTCGGTCGCGCGCCTGCTCGCGATGCAGATTGTGCAACATCACGTATGACATTATCTAAACAGAATGTTCATCGAGCAACTCGACCGGAGCATCGTGCTCGGGTATGGACGGATCGGACGCCCGACGCGCTACGCGCTCGGTCCCGGACCCGATGGACAGGGCGATCGCGATCGATTGTTCGCCTACTGCGCGGCCGCACTCGCAACCGCTGGGATCGACGCGCTATGACGTCGTCGCGTATCTCACCATCCGCGTGCTGAGCTGGATCGCGGAGCGCAACTCGTGCTCGCGAGCAACCGGGGTCGCATCGAGCCTGTGCTCGATGTCCTCGAGCAGGCCTGGTGCCGCGGTCGACGCCAGCCCCAGACAGACCTGCGAGGCGAGCCGGACCGCCGGTGCCTCGACCGTCCAAGCAGCTTCGAACACGCGGTCGCCGGAGCCGTCGACCGGTCGCTCCCAGCCCGTCAGGCACGCGCCGAAGCTCGGCGACTCGCACACGATCGCCCACTCGCGGACGACCGGATCGTCGGCCTGGATCGGGATCTCGACCGGGCCGCCCTTGGGCCGGCGGACGCGACGGAAATCGGCGAGCACCACGGCCCGCTCGGCTGTGCGCGACAGCTCCCGCCACCGGCCCTCGGACGCCCGGTAGAAGCCCTCGTGCTGAAAGCAGCCGAACAGCAGCGGCCGGCTGGCTTGCGCGAGGCACTCGTCCTCGATCGCGCGCGACATCCACAGCATCGCCCTCTTGGAGAGCAGCTGCGGCGCGAGCGCCGGGAATGTCGAGCGCAAGGAAGCGTAGACCGACGGCGGCCGGTCCTCGCCGGCGTCCTGGGCCAGATCGATCGCGGCCTGGAGCGACAGCCCGTGCTCTCGCGCACGCACCACCGCGCGCACGCGGGCAACATCGACCTCGGAGTAGCGCCGGTGGCCGCTCGGCACACGACGGGGGTGCGGGAACCCGTGGCGGACCTCCCACATCCGCAACGTCGCCTCGCTGACCCCCGTCCGTGTGGACATCTCGCGCATCGTCAGGCCGGGTTCTCGGGTTGCGGACGGCACGGGGCTGGACCGTAGCGCAGCGCGGCCGGCCGAACAAGTTGTTGAGATTTATCTCTACAATACGCGCATGAGGATCGCGATCGTCGGCGCCGGCGTCTCCGGACTTGTCGTGGCGCGCCTGCTCCACGGCAGGCACGACGTCACGGTGTTCGAGGCCGCCGACTACGCCGGCGGCCACGCGAACACGATCCGGGTGGACACCTCGAACGAGACGCACCACGTCGACACGGGCTTCATCGTGTTCAACGACCGCAACTACCCGAACTTCGAGCGCCTGCTGATCAAGCTCGGGGTGCCGTGGCAGCCGTCGACGATGAGCTTCAGCGTGAGTGACGCCGCCGGCGACTTCGAGTATTCGGGCGCCTCGCCGAATGGGTTGTTCGCCAACCGCCGACACCTGGTCGCGCCGTGGTTTCACCGAATGGTCGCCGACCTGGTTCGCTTCAATCGCGCGGCACGCGAGTTGGTGGAAGACCAGGACGCGGGCAGCGGCCCATCGCTCGGGGAGTGGCTCGAGCGGCAGCGATTCTCGCGCGCGTTCATCGACCGGTTGATCGTGCCCCAGGCGTCCGCGGTCTGGTCGGCGGATCCGCGTCAGATGTGGACCTTCCCGGCCCGCTTCCTGGCCGAATTCTTCGACCACCACGGAATGCTCTCCTTCCGCGGCCGCCCCCAGTGGAGGGCGATTGCCGGCGGCTCGAAACGGTACGTCGACGCGTTGATCGCCCCGTATGCGGATCGAATCCGCCTCCGCACCCCGGTCCACGAGGTCACCCGCGGGCCGGACCATGTGGTCGTCCGCGCGCGTCGGTGTGAACCCGAGCAGTTCGACGAGATCGTTCTGGCCACCCATTCGGACCAGGCGCTGGCGCTGCTGCACGACGCGAATGCGCGCGAGCGAGAGATCCTCGGCGCGATCCCGTACCAGCGAAACGAGGCCGTGCTCCACACCGACGTGCGGATGCTGCCGCGCCGGCGCCGGGCATGGGCGAGCTGGAACTACCATTTGCAGTCCGAGCCGGTGGGTCTGACGACCGTCACCTATCACATGAACCGGCTTCAATCTCTGCGCGCCGAGCGCGAGTTCTGCGTCACGCTCAACGGCACCGAGGCGATCGAGCCGGCCAAGGTGATCCGGACGATCGCGTACGCGCACCCGGTGTACACCGCCGAGGGTGTCCGCGCCCACCGGCGCTTTGAGGAGATCAACGCCGACCGGCACACGCATTTCTGCGGCGCGTACTGGGGTTGGGGCTTTCACGAGGATGGGGTTCGCAGCGCGCTGCGCGTCGCTGAACGGCTGGGCGGGCGGCTGTGATCCCGTCCGCGAGCTGCATCTACGAGGGGACCATCCACCACCGGCGCGCGCAGCCGCGGCGCGAGTTCCGCCACCGGCTCGCGCTGTTCTACCTCGACCTGGACGAGTTGCCTTCGCTGCTCGGCGGCCGACTGTGCGCCTCCCGGCCCGGTCCGCTGCGCTTCCGGCGAAGCGACTACCTCGGAACCGCCACGCGGCCACTGGACCAGGCCGTGCGGGACGCGGTCGAAGGGGAGACCGGCGCGCGTCCCGATGGGCCGGTCCGGCTCCTCACCCAGCTGCGCTCATTCGGGCATTGCTTCAACCCCGTGACCTTCTACTACTGCTTCGACCGTACGGGCGGACACCTCGTCGCGGTCGTCGCCGAAGTGACGAACACGCCGTGGGGCGAGCGGCACGTGTACGTCCTCCGCGGGGGCCGGGGAGAGCTTCCAAAACGACTGCACGTGTCGCCGTTCATGTCCATGGATCACGAGTACAGCGCTCGCGCCGGCACGCCGGCCGAACGGCTGGCGGTCCGCATCGAGAGCAGCCGGCGGGGCGAGCTGTGTTTCGTCGCCACGCTCGCGCTCCGCCGCCACGAGCTGACAAAACGCTCCGCGGCGCGCCTAACCGCCCGCTATCCGTTGGCAAACGTGCGCGTGCTCGCGCTGATCTACGGCCACGCAATCGGCCTGAAGCTGGCCGGCGCCCCGATCCATCGGCATCCGGCCAAGGGGGCGCCGTGATCGACGCCGTTGCGCGCGGCTTCCTGTCGCTGTTCCTTCGTCGTATCCGGTTCGGGTCGCTGACGGTGATCGAGGACGCCGGTCGCCGCGTCTACGGCTCGGGTCCGCCGGCCGCGACGATCGTCGTCCGTTCGCGGCGGATGTGGCGGATGGCGCTCACGGGCAGCCGCGGCCTGGCCGAGGCGTACGCGCGTGGCCTGTGGGACTCCCCTGACCTCACCGCCCTAGTCCGGCTCGCCGCGCGCAACGCGGCCGGGCTCGACCGCCTGCGCGCTCTGATGGCTCCGGTTCGCGTGCCAATCCAGCGCGTCCGCGCCCGCGTCCGCCCGAGCACCCGTCGGCGGCGCCGGCACGACATCGCCGCCCACTACGACCTCGGGAACGAGCTGTTCTCACGGATGCTCGACCCCACAATGAGCTACTCGTGCGCGGTGTTCGCAGACCACTCGGCGACGCTCGAGGACGCCCAGGTGGCCAAACTCGAGCTGATCTGCGACAAGCTCGATCTGCGCCCCACCGACCACCTGCTCGAGATCGGCACCGGGTGGGGCGCTCTGGCGATCCACGCCGCGGCGACGCGTGGCTGCCGTGTGACCACCACGACGATCTCGCGCGAGCAGTACGACCACGCGGTGGGCGCGGTGCGCGCGGTCGGGCTCGACGGGCTCGTGGACGTCCTCCTGGAGGACTATCGGGACGTGACCGGCCGCTACGACAAGCTCGTATCGATCGAGATGATCGAGGCCGTCGGCTGGCGGCACATCGGCGCTTTCTTCGACAAGTGCTCGGAGCTGCTCGTCCCGGAGGGGGCCATGCTGCTCCAGGCGATCACGATCGATGATCGCGCCTACGAGGTCGAGAAGGCCTCGCGCTCGTTCATCAACACTCACATCTTCCCCGGTGGCTGCCTGCCCTCGCTCGAGGTCATCGCCCGAAACGTCGCCCGCCACACCGACATGCAGATGACCGCGCTCGAGGACCTGACCCCGCACTACGTGGAAACGCTCCGGCGCTGGCACGCGAACTTCGCCGCACACACCGACGCGCTGGCGTCGCTCGGCTACGACGAGCGATTCCGGAGGGTGTGGACGCTGTACCTCAAGTACTGCGAGGCGGGGTTCGCGGAGCGGCGCATCCTCAACCTCCAGCTAGTCCTCGCCAAACCCCGTAGCCGTTCCTCCGGAATGTGTAGATTTGAGGCGGGCCGTTTCACCGAGGCACGAACTGCGGCACTGGAGCGGGAGAGAACATGGCCAAGCGAGGCTTCCGCCCGGAGGATGCCCTCCGGCTGAGGACAGCCACCGACCCGGACCTGTCCCCCGACGGGCGGAGGGTGGCATTCGCGGTCAGCGCGGCCGACGAGAACGAGGACAGGCTGCGCTCGTCGATCTGGGTGGCGACGGCCGACGGGTCCTCCGCGCCGCGCCGGTTCACCGAGGGCCCGGCGGACAAGAGCCCGCGTTGGTCCCCGGACGGCCGG
>Ga0335079_10002335_pt1 | contig 21907 bp, 16 predicted proteins | sample Lox_Sample_33_FD_206719 | JGI IMG/M metagenome (GOLD analysis project Ga0335079, IMG submission 206719) | Soil microbial communities from Loxahatchee National Wildlife Refuge, Florida, United States - Lox_Sample_3.3 | ecosystem: Environmental > Terrestrial > Soil > Wetlands | place: USA... | reverse complement strand
CGGCTTTCCTCTGGTCGCCGCCAACAATTCCCGGGGCGGCCAGATAGAACTCGATCAGGTCACGCCGAGACTGCACGTCCAGGGCATCGAGCTCCAGAGCCGTGTCGATCTCCTTTCGAAACCGGCGCGCCAGCAACACCTGCTGGAAAGGATTCGCATGTATAGCCTGCACGCCGAGAACCTCGGCGAGCTGGCGATGATACTTCGCAACTCGTCCATTCAAGGCCACAGCCTTTTCGGCCAGCGCCAGGGGCGTGGTGTGATCGCCGAATGCGTAGTGGATCTGCGAGAGCAGGTAACTCGAGAGGGCCTCATCTCCGGCATGCCCCGTTTCAACCAGGGCCCGTGCGCGTTTCCAGTGGCCGGCTTGAATGAGTTGCTCTGCGTCAGATGGTTGGGAAGACGCTCCCACTGCCGGACACATCAAACACATGATGCTCGTGAGAGCGGATCGCCAGTGAGGCTTTCGTCTCCGAATCGCAGAAGCCACTGGCTTCAGCTTTACGGTGGACCGGTTTCAATACGATAACAAAACGTTGAATTTCTTCTTACGTCAGGCGCCCGCCGCTACCGCATGCTGCGCGGACTCTGTGGCAGTGGCGATCGGCTTGCGTGCAACGCGGTGTTCGCTTCGAGGCGCGCGCAGCATGCGCATCCATTCTTGCGCCGCCGTATGAGAAAAATGGTCCGTCCAAGCTTTTCGGAATTGCCGGATCTTTCGGCGCTCCGAACGTTTCAATGAGGCCTTCAACTTCCTGCCACAGCCGAAGTCGGCGGCCATGGCGAGCACACTGCGGTAGTCGTTCATAGCCCCGAGGATCGTCTGAACCGATTTGATCTCGCGCGTCCACTCCTCGGCCTTCGGCCCATAGAGCGGGAGAAACAGTTCCAGCGTGTAACGGAACTTTTTCGCGCGGATTCGAAATTCGTGAAGCTTCTCACCGGAATGCTGCCCCGACGCCGCTTGGCCTGCGTCGAAAAACCGCTGCGCGAGCCGGGGCAGCGTGCTCGTCGCCAAGGTACGAAGGTCCGCCGCGAAATCCGCTCGTTGCGCGTCGAGCCTCAGATCATCACACCACCGCGACACCCGTGTGCGCAGGGACAAGCGTTTCAACCTGGTAAGCAGCGACCTCTCGGCGGCCTTGCGCCGCACGCGGATGGCGCGGCGGACTTCGGCAGCGCCCGGCTGACCGTTCTTCGACAGAATGTCGATAGCGATATCCAGATCGCGCAACGTGCCTGCCGAGGAAAGGACTACCTTGAGCTGCTTCCGAATCCGCTTTGCCACTTTCCGAGGAAGGTAATCTTTAAACGTGACCAGCGCCTGATCCGCCCTCCGAATGGCGACTCGAAGATCATGGACCGCCTCCGGGTTCGGGGGCTTCGAGGCGCGGTTTCCCTGAAACGCCAGCCGCTCGATGCGCCTGCGCACCTGTTCCTCGGGCGGCGAGATCCTCTCACCCTCCCGCACTTGTGAAGGATTCTGCAATGCAACTCAATTGTAATGTTGTTGTCCTCTCGACGCAATTGCGAGAAGCTCAACGAATTGTGCTAGTACGGCCAGTAGCAGGTAAGGTATTTGACTGAGAGATCTGCGGCAATACTGCCGATGTCACGCTACAAAAGACGGCTCGCCGGAGCTCCGGCATCTCGATGCAATTCTCACTCTTGCAGTCCAGCACCTTGTCTAACACGCCTGGTATGCCCGACATGAGGGCGCCCGCGTCACTGCCACCCGCCGCCGAGCGCTCGATAAATCTCTACGAACGAAAGCAGCTCCTGCAATCGCAGTTGGGCCAGAACCAGCCGCCCCTGGAACAGGTTCCGCTCGGCATCCAAGACCTGCAGGTAGCTGTCCAACCCGCCCTGATAGCGCAGCATCGCCAGCCGGACGGTTTCCGCCGACGCGCGAATCAACTGGTCCTGCTGCTTGCGTTGTTCGCGCGTGCGGTCGTACCGGACCAGTGCGTCCGACACCTCGCGGAACGCTGTATAAATCGCCTTCCGGTAATTGATCAGCATTTCGCGTTTTTGCGCTTCGGTCAGGCGCAGGCCGGCGCGGAGTTGGCCGGCTTCGAAGATCGGCACGGTGGTCGCGGGAGCGATGTTCCAGAAGCGGGCCGGGCCGGTAAACAGATTGAACAACGAACGGCTCTGACCGCCGAGAAAGCCGGTCAGCGAGATCTGCGGGAAGAAACTCGCGCGAGCCACACCGATCTGAGCGTTGGCTGAAATCAACAACTGTTCGGCCTGGCGGATGTCGGGCCGCCGTTCGAGCAAAGCCGAAGGCAGACCTGCCGGAACCTCCGGCGGCAATCCGAAATCATCCACCGCTCGCCCGCGCGCGATCTCGCCCGGCATCTGACCGAGCAGCAGGTTAAGTGCATCTTCGCTCTGTCCGATCTCCCGCTGCGAACTGGCGATCTGCCCGCTCGTGGTATAGACGAACTGCTCGGCCTGATGGAGATCGAGACCCGTAGCCGCCCCGTGGTCGTGGCGTACGCCGATCAGTTTTAGGTTCTGCTCCGCGACATCGCGCGTCGCACGCGCGATCTCGAGTTCGAGGTCTCTCTCGCGTAAGGTGAGATACGCGCCGGTGACTTCGGCGATGAGTGACACGATCACGCCGCGCCGTCCCTCTTCGGTCGCCAGGTATTGTGCGCGGGACGATTCCGTCATTCGGCGCAGACGGCCCCATAAATCCAACTCCCACGCCAGCGCGCCGCCGGCTTGCGTATAGCTCGAATCGAGAGAAAGCGTGGCGGGAACGATTGGATTCGCGCCGATGCGTGTCGGCCGGTTTCCGGCGAACTCGCTCTGCGCGCTCAGTGACGGATACTCGCCCGCGGCCGTAATCCGGAAGCGCGCGCGGGCCTCCTCTACGCGCTCGGAGGCGATGCCCAAATCGAAATTCTGTTCGAGGGCTGTCGCGACGAGCTGATGAAGCTTCTCATCCTCGAACAGGTCAACCCATTTTTTCTCAGCCAGTGACGACGCGGATGCCTCCGCGGCCGCCCCGGGAAATTGCGGCGGAACCGGTACCGCCGGCCGCCGGTAATTCGGGCCCATGGTGCAGCCCGCCGCCAGCACCAGCCCGGCCAGCCACAATGCAGCAGGGGGCTTCATTTCACTGGCTCCGTCACCGGCCCGAACCCCGGCGCGGGCTTGCGGCCGCGTTCGGCGATCCGTTGAATCACCACGTACAGGACCGGGACGATAAAAATCGCAAGGAGCGTGGCGGCGTTCATACCCCCGAAGACCGCCGTTCCCAGCGAACGGCGGGACGCACCGCCCGCTCCGTGCGCCGCCAGCAAGGGGGTGACGCCGAGAATGAACGCGAACGACGTCATCAGAATCGGCCGTAGCCGCAGCCGCGCCGCTTCCAGCGCCGCATCGCCGATCGACTTGCCCTCCTCGTGCGTCATCCGCGCGAACTCCACAATCAGAATCGCGTTCTTCGCCGCCAGCCCGATCAGCGTGACGATCCCGATCTGGGTGTAAATGTCGTAGGGATAGGATCGCAGCCATGCCGCGAGCAACGCGCCAAACAAGCCCAAGGGCAGCGCGAACAGCACCGCAAACGGAATCGACCAGCTCTCATAGAGCGCCGCCAGGAACAAAAACACTAGAACGCCGGCGAAGCCAAAAATTACCGCTTCGTGCCCCTGTGCTTCCTTTTGCTGATAGATCGTGCCGGTCCATTCGTATCCATAGCCGCTCGGCAACGCGGAATCCGAGAGCGCCTCCATCGCAGCGCTGGCCTGGCCGCTGCTGTAGCCGGGCGCGGGTCCGCCCAGGATCTGGATCGCGCGATACCGGTTGTACCGGTAGATCACATCCGGCCCCGATGTTGCCTTTACCGTTGCGAGCGTGCCCAGCGGAACCATGTTGCCGTCCGCGTTGCGAATATAGAACCGGTTGACGTCGGCGGGCTGGCTGCGAAACTCCGGCTGCGCCTGCACCAGCACCTGCCAGGTGCGGCCGAACGCATTGAAGTCGTTGACGTATAGACCTCCCAGAAACGTCTGCAGCGTGTTGAACGCGTCCGTAACCGGAATTCCCAGCGTCTGGACCTTGGCGAGATCGGTATCCACTTTATATGCGGGCACGTTCGCGCGAAACGTATTGACCACGCCCCGAAGTTCCGGCCGCCGCCGTGCCGCTTGCACCACTTGATCGCCGACCCGCGCTAAGTCGTCCACGCTACCGCCGGTACGGTCCTCAAGCATGTACTGAAAACCTCCGGTCGTGCTCAAGCCGAGAATGGGCGGTAACCCGAACGCGTATGTCGACGCCTCGGGCACCTCGTTGAAACCCGCCTGCAGGCGCGCCAGAATTGGCTGAAGCTGAAGGTCCGGCGTGTTGCGTTCATCCCAATGATTCAGCCGCACGATCACGGTCGCGGCATTTGAGCTGCTCGTGCGGGTGGCAATGTCTAGCCCTCCCAGCGTGAATGTGCCTGCCACGCCGGAAACGCCCGACACAATCCGCTCGATCTTCCGGGTTGCCGCGTCCGTGCGTTCGACGGAAGCGCCGTCCGGCAGCCGGACAGTCACAAAAATCGTCCCCTGATCTTCCTCTGGGAGGAATCCCGTCGGCAGATGCCGGAACAGACTTCCCGCCGCCAGCCAGAAGCACGCCAGCCCAATCACCGCGAACGCTGATTTACGAATCAGCACGCCCACCCCGGAGAGATACCGGTTTCTGGTCCAATCGAACGTCCGGTTAAATCCGCCGAAAAACCGCCCCAGCCACCCCTTGGCCTTCATCTTGGGCTGCAGGATCATTGCGCTTAACGCAGGGCTCAGAGAAAGCGCATTGAACGCCGACAGCAGCACTGAGGTGGCGATCGTCAACGCGAACTGTTTATAAATCTGTCCGCTGATCCCGCCCAGAAACGCCACCGGAATAAACGCCGCCGCCAGGATGCACGCGATCGCCACCACCGGAGCCGAGACCTCCTGCATCGCGCGAATGGTCGCGTCGCGCGGCGCCATTCCGTCGTCGATGTGCCGTTGCACGGCTTCCACCACCACAATCGCGTCATCCACCACAATTCCAATCGCCAGCACCAGTCCGAACATACTGGTGAGGTTGATCGAGAATCCCAGCAGCGGGAACAGCGCGAACGTCCCGATGATCGCCACCGGAACTGTCAGCATGGGAATCAAGGTGGCGCGCCAGTTTTGCAGGAAAATGAAAACCACCAGGATCACCAGCCCGGTCGCCTCAAATAGCGTGAGCCGAACTTCGCTGATCGCCGCCCGCACGAACACGGTCGAATCGTACGGGATGACGTAGTCCATTCCGGTTGGAAAATTCTTCTTCGCTTGCGCCATGAATTTGCGGACCCGATCGGCCGTAGCTACCGCATTGGCGCCCGGTGACAAATAGACAATCAGGTTGCCGGAGTCCGTCCCACTCACCCGGCTGAATCCGCTGTAGTTGAATGCGCCGAGCTGCGTGCGCCCGATGTCGCGGATTCGCAGCAGCGAGGTGTCGGGACGCGCCCGCAGCACAATGTCGTCGAACTCGGCCGGACTCACCAGCCGCCCCTGGGCGTTGACCGTGTACTGGAAATCGGTGCCGGCGGGCGATGGGGGCTGTCCGAAAGTTCCCGCCGGATTCTGCCGGTTTTGCGCTTGGATCGCCGCGCTCACATCGCTCGCCGTGACGCCCAGTTCGGCCATTCTGTCGGGATTCACCCACACGCGCATGGAATACACTTGGTTGGCGCCCAGCCGGCAATCCCCCACTCCGTCCAGGCTGGCGAGTTGGTTTAGCAGGTTGATTTGCGCGTAATTGTTCAGGAACAGCGAGTCGAACCGCTTGTCCGGCGAGATGAGGCTCACGCTCGTGAGAAAGGCGCTCGACACCTTCTTCACCGTGACGCCCTGGCGTTGCACTTCCTGCGGCAGACGCGGCATCGCGATGCTCACCCGGTTCTGAGTCTGAACCGTGGCCGTATCGGGATTGGTCCCCAACCGGAACGTCACTTGAATGCTGAGTGAGCCGTCGTTGCCGCTGCTCGACAGGTAGTAGAGCATGCCGTCGAGCGCAATCAGCTGTTCCTCGATCGGCTGCGCCACCGTCTTTTCGAGATCCTGAGCGCTGCCCCCCAGAAAGCTGGTGCTGATCTGCACCACAGGCGGCACGACTTCCGGAAAGTTCGCGATCGGAAGCGTGGGAATCGCCACGGCCCCGAGGATCACCACCACGATCGCGACCACCATCGCGAAAACCGGATGATCGATGAAAAATCGCGCCATCGCTACTCGCCCGTCACCGGCGCTCCCGATGTCCCTGCCGGCCGGTACGGCAAGACCCGGACTCGCGCCCCCGGCCGCACGCGGAGCTGCCCTTCGACGATCACCCGATCGCCCGCCTTGAGCCCCTGTTCGATCACCCAGCCTTCCCCGATGCGTGCGCCCGTCGTGACGGCCTGCTGCAGCACATGGCTATCCGGACCGACCGTATACACCACCTGGATTCCCTGCAACTGTTGCACGGCTTTCTGCGGAATCACCAGCGCGTCCTTCCGGATCTCCACCCGCACGCGAACACGCCCAAACTGGCCAGGAAGCACCGTGTGTTGCGGATTGGGAAATCGAGCCTGTAATTCCAAGGTGCCGGTCTTTGGGTCGAACTGGTTGAGCGAGTTGTCAATCGTTCCCTCCGGAGGGAAGTCGCAGCCGTCCGCGAGAACCAGGCGCAGGGCGCCCCGCCACATGCCCTGTCCCTTCGTCGACCAGGAAAGGTATTCCGGCTCGGTTGCTTTGAAGCGCACCCAGATCGGATCGAGCGGGACAATCGTCGTCAGTGGCTGCGCCGCGCTCGGCGTCACTAGCCCACCAACCGGAATCAGCGAATCGCCGATCCGGCCGCTGATGGGCGCCACAATCGTCCCATACTGCAGGTTCAGTTCAGCGGTGCGCAAGGCGGCTTTGAGCGATTCTACTTTCGCCTGCATGGCGTCAATTTGCGTCCGCGTCGAAAGCCGCGTCTGATCCACGTTGGCCTCAAGCGCATGCACGTTCGCCTCATTCGCCTTCAACGCCGCGGTGGCGGCATCCAGATCCTGCTTCGACGCCGCATCCTCCCGGACCATCGGTACCAGCCGGTCATAATCCTGCCGCGCTTTCACCAGGTTGGCCTGCGCCGACGCCAGGTTCGCTTCCGCTTGCAGCAGCGAAACTTGCCGCTGCGCGAACTCCAAGTCCGCTTCGCTCTGATGCAAATTTCCGCGCGCCTGCTCGACCGCGGCCTCATAGGGCCGCAGATCGAGCACATAAAGCACCTCCCCGGCCCGCACCTCTGACCCCGGCCGGAACAACCAGCGCTCGATGTATCCCTCCACCCGCCCCCGCACCTCCACCATGTTGCGCGCATAGGTTTGCGCAGCGAAATCGGCATAAATCGGAACATCGGCCGGCTGCACTTCCATCACGGTGACCGGCGGCAGGACCTCGGCCGGCGCACGCTTTTGCCCGACGGAAGCCGTGCAACCGCACCATACGAGGGAAAACGCCACGGCCGCGCAACCAGCCCACCTGATCTGTTTCACCGTCTTCTCCCTCGGCCTCCGGGATTGTTTGGATCGGCCAAGCCCAGAATAACAGATTTCAGGGTCTAATTATGTTCAAATGGAATTGAGCAAAACGTGGGGTTTTCCGAGACCTTTATCCGGCGCCCGATCGCCACCAGCCTCCTGATGGCCGCCATCGCCCTCTTCGGGGTGATCGCCTACCGGGCGTTACCGGTCAGCGACATGCCCCAGGTCGATTACCCCACGATCTCGGTTTCCGCCGGACTCCCCGGCGGCAGCCCCGAAACCATGGCATCTTCGGTCGCCACACCGCTCGAGCGGCAGTTCACCACCATCGCCGGCCTCGATTCCATGATTTCCAGCAGCCGTCAGAGCTCTACCAGCATCACCCTGCAATTCGATCTCGACCGTGACATCGATGGCGCCACCGTCGACGTCGAGACCGCCCTGGCCGCCGCCACGCCGCTATTGCCCGCGATGCCGACCCCGCCCTCGTTCCGCAAAGTCAACCCGGGCGACATGCCCATCATCAACCTCGCTGTCACCTCGCCGACGATGAAGCTTTCCGATCTCGATGAATATGCCGAGACCATGATTGCCCAGCGGATCTCGATGATCCCGGGGGTCGCGCAGGTGGTCGTTTATGGCGCTGCCAAATATGCTGTGCGCGTCCAGGTCGACCCGGTCGCGCTCGCCGCCCGCCGGCTCGGTCTGAATAACGTCGAAGACGCCCTTGGCAATTGGAATGTCAACCTGCCCATGGGCGCCCTGGCCGGCCCCCACACCTCCTATAACGTCCTGGCCAACGGCCAGCTCATGCGTGCCGCCGACTATCGGCCGATGATCGTCGCCTACCAGAATGGCGCTGCCGTCCGGCTCCGCGATGTCGCTCGCGTTCTCGATAGCGTTGAAGACGATAAGCAGACCGCGCTCATCTATGGAGGCGAGTACGGCCCCAAAGGAACTTCCGGCGTGAACCTGGCGGTCATGCGGCAGCCCGGCACCAACACCATCGAAGTGACCGACGATGTCAAGCGCCTCCTGCCCACGTTCCGGGCGGAGATGCCGCCTGCCGTCCACCTCGCCGTCGCGGCCGACCGCTCCAAAAACATCCGCGAGTCCTTCCACGATATCCAGGTCACCATGGCCGCTACCCTCGCTCTCGTCGTGCTGGTGATCTTCCTGTTTCTCCGGAACGGCTCCGCCACTGCCATCCCCACCCTGGCGCTCCCGTTCTCTATCGTGGGGACGTTCGCCGTGATGGATCTGCTCAGTTTCAGCCTCAATAACATCTCGATGATGGCGCTCGTGCTGTGCATCGGCTTCGTAGTCGACGACGCCATCGTCATGCTCGAAAACATCGTTCGCCATATCGAAGCGGGCGAGCCGCCGTTTCAGGCCGCCATCCACGGCTCGCGCGAGATCGGCTTCACCATAGTCTCCATGACGCTCTCTCTCGCCGCCGTCTTCATCCCGATTCTGTTCATGTCCGGCATCCTGGGCCGGCTCTTCCGCGAATTCGCCGTCACCATCTGCGCCGCCATTCTCATCTCCGGTCTCGTCTCCATCACCTTGACCCCGATGCTCTGCAGCCGTTTTCTGAAGGCGTCCCACGCGCCGTCTCAGGGCATCTTTGAATCGGCTCGCAGTGTCTACGGTCACAGCCTCCGCTGGGTGCTGCATCACCGTCCGTTGATGCTCCTGCTCTTCCTGGCTGTGATGGGAACGACCGCCTACCTTTATATTGCCGTTCCGAAAGGCTTTATTCCCGATACCGACAACGACACCTTCAACATCACCGTCGAGTCGGCCCAAGGCACTTCGTACTACCAGATGGTGCAATACTCCGAGCGTATCGCCCAGATCGTCTCGCGCGATCCGGATGTCGATACTTTCTTTGTTCGCACCGGCGGCTCCGGCGGTTTTGGCGGGGCCTCCAATACCGCCGGCGTGATGGTGAACCTCATCCCTCGGCGCCAACGGAAGGCCACCGTCGTCGATATTGTGAACCGCATGCGGCCGCGGCTCTCGACCCTCCCCGGCCTCCGCGTCACCATGTCCATCCCGCAAGCCATTCGCGTCGGCGGCCGCATGGCCCGCGCGAGTTACGACTACACTCTCGTCGGCCCCGACACCCAGCAACTGTTCCGGGAAGCCCCCAAGCTCGAACGAGTGATGGCACAAATCCCCGGCCTGGTGGACGTCGTGAGCGACCTGCAAATCAAGAACCCTCAGGCCGCGATCGCCATTGACCGCGACCGTGCCGCGGCCCTCGGGCTCCACTGGCAAGGCATCGCCGACAATCTCTACGATGCCTTTGGCCCGCAACTCGCATCCACCATCTACGCCCCCAGCAATCAGTACCGCGTGCTGCTCGAACTGCTGCCCCGATATCAGCAGCACGTGGACGCGCTCAAACTGATCTACTTGCGATCCGACGCCGGCAAAATGATTCCTCTCGACGCCGTTTCCAGCGTCACGATGGATGCCGGTCCCATGACGATTCCACACTCGGGCCAGTTGCCGGCTGTGACTCTCTCATTCGGACTGCGCCCCGGCTTCTCCTTGGGTGACGCGACCTTGGCAATTGAAAAGGCCGCCGCCGAGACCCTCTCGCCGGGCATCACCGGCACCTTCCAAGGCACCGCCAAAATCTTTAAGGATTCCCTCCGCAACATGGGGCTTCTGCTGGTGATCGCCATCCTCGTGGTCTACATCGTGCTGGGAATGCTCTATGAAAGCTACATTCATCCCGTGACGATCCTCTCCGGCCTCCCTTCGGCCGGTTTCGGCGCCCTGCTAACCCTGCTCTTGTTCCGCGTCGAGCTGAGTATTTATAGTTTTGTCGGCCTCATCATGCTGATCGGCATCGTGAAAAAGAACGCCATCATGCAGATTGACTTCGCTCTCGAAGCCGAGCGTAAACAGAATAAGTCGCACACCGAAGCGATCTATGAAGGCTGCATCATCCGCTTCCGCCCCATCATGATGACCACCTTGTGTGCGCTTCTCGGTGGCCTTCCCATCGCGCTCGGCTACGGGGCCGGCGGCGAAGCCCGCCGTCCACTCGGCATGGCCGTGGTGGGCGGCCTCGCCTTCTCCCAGTTCATGACGCTCTACTTGACCCCGGTGATCTACACGTACATGGCGTCGATTCTCGACCGCTGGCGCGGCCCCGAAAACCCCACCGCCCCAGCGCCTGCTGCCGTCACAACTGTGCAGCCCCGCCCCAAGGCTGCGTAAGTCGCCTGGCTTGGGCGGTGTCGCCGGCGACGTTTGCGTCCGTTCCGGATCTTGTCGCCGGCGATCCAGATTGGCTCACATCTTTTCTCGCTTATTCCTTCGGTTCGTCCGGCGCCTGATCCGTATACTCCGGCGGCAGGTCGTCCTCCGGTCTCTGCCGCACGCGCACTTCGCCCTCTTCCGCGAACGCCCTATTCTCCACTCCATCCACCACCGATGCTTCGAAGAACTGGCCTTCCTCCTGCAGTTCGCGCACGCTCTCGTTTTCGACATCCTCCCGTCCCGGTAACCCTTGCAGGTCGCCCGACTGCCCGGCGGCGGCCGGCCCGGTTCCCACCGGAGGCGTTTTCTTTACTGGCGTAACAGGTTCGATCGGTGTCGATTTTGGTCGTGCCATGCTGTGCTCCTTCGTATCTCTCCTGCATGTGCGTGACCGCTCCCAGCCCAGCGGGCGTTCGACTGCGTACAGTTCCAAGTGCACGATCTCGTGTTTGACGCCACACTCGGTGTGTTATAGCCTGTCGCAAGTGGCCGAAACCAATCCGACCGCCTGGCAGCGCTGGCTCCGGCAGCCTCAGAAGATCTGGCTCCGCCGGGCACTCTTTCAAGTGCATCTATGGAGCGGCATCGTGCTCGGCCTCTACATCTTCATGATCAGCGTCACCGGCAGCGTGCTGATCTATAGCAACGAGCTTTACCGCGCCGCCACACACCACCTCAGCATCGCTCACGGTTCCGGACCGCTCTTGACGGACAACCAACTCAGAGTGGCCGCCATCCGTTCCTATCCGGGTTATCAAGTGGAGAGACTCGTGCACCTGGTTAACCTCGATCAGGGCGTCGACATCTGGCTGCGTCGTGGCAGTCGCGTCAAAAAGCGCCTGTTCGATCCCTGGACCGGCAAAGATCTCGGCGACTCGGTCCCAACCGGCATCTGGATCGTCTCCACGCTGATCGATCTGCACGATAACCTGCTCGCGGGGCCCGCCGGCCGGCAGGTGAACGGCCTCGGAGCAGTCGCCACACTCCTGCTGGCGGTGACCGGCCTTGTCATCTGGTGGCCCGGCAGCAAGACCTGGCCTCGGAGCCTCATGCTGCCCCGCGGCGTCGGCTTTAAGCGCGGAACCTGGCACCTGCACAGCATGATCGGCTTCTGGAGTCTTGCCTTCACGGTGATTTTTGGAGCCAGCGGCCTCTATCTGGCGTTTCCGGACGCATTTCAGAATTTCGCCGACCGGCTCCAGCCGCCCACTGCCACCAATGCGGGCTTCCGCATCGTTGACCGCGTGATCTACTGGCTCGCCTACCTGCACTTCGGTCGGATTTGCGGTATCGCCATTCCCTGCCGCGGCCCCGGCCTTTGCGACCAGTCGTTCAAAGCAATTTGGGCGCTGTTTGGAATCGCCCCCGCCGTCATGTTCGTAACCGGCGCCATTCTGTGGTGGAACCGCGTGCTGCGCCCCCGGTTCCGAGCCCCGCGCCCGCCGGCTCACGCCGTGACCGCCACCTGATTATCGGTAGCGGTACAAGGTTACGCGCAGAATCCCGTGCGCGGCATCGAGCGATAGATTGTTGCCCTGGCCCGTGTCGTCTCCCGCCAGCGTCCGGCCGCGCTGCCATCGCCCCTCGGCGAACCGCCCTTCCTCCACGGTGGCCAGGCCCACGATCGGCGGCCCGGGAGTTTCCGGCGAGAACGTCACGGTCAACCCGCTGCCTGCCATATAAAATTCGTCCGGCCCGCTCGCGATGAAAATGCCGTGTGGCGTCACTGCCCCCGGCGCACGCCGCGCGCTTGCCGACACATTCAAGGTGTAATCGCCGAGCCGCACCTTCTGTGCCGGCGTGAGTTCTTCGAGCAGTACCCCGGCCACCCGGTTCTTCCCCTCGTTCTCCAGGATTGACGGCGCCAACTGCGATAGCGTGTCGTAGCTTTGTGAAAGCGCCTCAGCTCCGGCTCTGTCGCTCTCCATGCCATCGATCGCGAATGGTGAAAACCCAATGGCCTTGTGTTGTCCGACTGCATAATAAACATTCGCTGCTCCGGCCATACCGCCGGCCGCCTCCGGAATAAACAACGGGTTCTCCGCGCGATCGTACTCTGTACTCCACTTCTTGAATTCGAAATAAGTGTCGGGTGCGAGAAAATCCACTTCCGGCGCGCCCGCCGTCCAGATATCCATCGAGTGCGACAGCGGCCCGCCGCTGTTGTATTGCCCCGGCGCATAATCGGGACGAATGAGCGCCGCATTCACAAACATCGGCAGGGGATATTCTGCCTTCCCCGCTTTGACAACTTTGCCGATATACCGCGCATATTCCCACGCCATGAACAGGTCTTCGGTTTTCAGACCCGGCCCGAAAATCGTTTCCCAATTCCCGGAACTCTTGAATCCCGCCGCCATCCATCGCGCCCGCAGCTCCGGATGCAGTGTGTCCTTGTGCTTTTGCAGATAATCCATCAATTCTCGCGGCACCGGCTCGCCATAAGCCGCGTTGGCCGTCGCCGAGTGGTCGCGCGCATCCGGAATGACCCCCACCTCGTTCTCCACCTGGACCAAAATCACCGTGTGCGCATCGCCGTCCACCTCCCGGATCCGCCGCATCAGCGCTGCAAACGCGCGCGCATCGGCATCGCGGTTCGCGTCACTCAGCGGAGTCAGCCGTTCCGTGCCCAACCCGTTCTTAAGTTGCACGCGCGGGAAGCGCTCAAAATCGCGCTTCACCCAATCGGGCGCATAGCTCGACCACGTATTCTTCCAGCTTCCGAACCAAAGCAGCACCAGCCGCAGGTCATGGGCGCGAGCGTCTCGAATCAACCCATCCAGCAGCGTGTAGTCGAACTTTCCTTCCGCCGGTTCCAGCATCGCCCACGAAACCGCCGCCAGCACCGTATTCAGATGCATGGCCGTCAATCGCGGCCACACTGCGTTCATGTACTCCAGGCTCGTCGCCGAGTTGTTGTACAGTTCGCCGCCCAGGATCAAAAACGGTTTGCCGTCCACGATCAACTGCGTGGCATCGCCCCGCCGTTCCAGATGAGGAAGTGTCGAAGCCGGTCTCGATTGAGGCTGCGCAGAGAGGGCCGCCAGGACCACCAGCGCCCCGTAATGCCAGCCGCGAAAGTTCGCGCCCGTTCGTCTCACGAAACCCGAGAGTATCATACGAAACGCGTGGGCTCGCGCCATGAGCAGGTATACTGCGTACGGAGGGAACTGGATGCGGCTTCCAATCGTCGCGCTGCCCGGGTTGTTCGGATTGTTCGTCTGCCCGCTCACCGCGCAATGGCTCAACTATCCCACCGCCGGCGTTCCGCGAACGCCCGATGGAAAGCCAAATCTCTCCGCCGCCTGTCCTCGAACCGCCGACGGCAAACCCGACCTCTCCGGCCTCTGGGTCATGCAAACCAAGCGTCAAGGAAACCCTGAGTTTCCCGGCTGTGAAGCGGTCTCCGACGCGTTCGTCAATATCGGCGCCGGCCTCATGGGCGGCCTTCCGTACCAGCCCTGGGCGGCCGACCTCGTCAAGCAGCGCCGCACCGAGCAGCGCGTCAACGACCCGATGTCGCGCTGTGTGCCCATCGGCCCCATTCGCCTGCACACCTGGAACGGCCCGCGCAAAGTGGCGCAGACCCCCGGCCTGCTCATCATCATGAACGAGCTGGATACCACCTACCGCCAGATCTTCACCGACGGCCGCCCGTTGCCGGCTGATCCCAATCCCTCCTGGAACGGCTACTCCGCCGGCAAATGGGAAGGCGACACCTTGGTCGTGCAGACCAATGGTTTCCGCGACCACATGTGGCTCGACGCCGCCGGCAACCCGATGACCGACGCCGCCAAAATCACCGAGCGCTTCCACCGCCCCGACTTCGGTCACATGGACATCGAAGTCACCGTCGACGACCCCAAAGCCTACACCAAGCCCTGGACCGTCACCCTACACCAGGTAATCGCGCTCGACACCGATCTCCTCGATTTCGTCTGCGCCGATAACGAGAGAGACGACTCGCACCTGTCGAGTCACTAGGTGAGTGCATGCCGGCGCCGCCGGCCCCTGCTGTTGAGGAGCCGTATGAGGATTACCTGCCAGCGAGATCCGTCGACGGCGTAACCTGAAGACGGCCAGCGGCCTCGTTTAGCGGCTCGTGAGTCGGATCAGCCGTATGACAAGGACAGCTTGAATAATGACAAACCCAACAACGATTGCAAAGCCCAGCGGAGACCATAGGGATTGCGGGGCGATAAATGCAATACTTCCGAAGTGAACGTCCAAACCCAATATCAAAGGCAGTCCAATGACAACATCAATGAGGACACAGATTCCCAGCGTGATCCAAAGACGGCGGTTCCAATGCATTCTTCAGCACTTGATGATATCGCGCACATGGACATCGAAGTCACGGTCGACGACTCCAAAGCCTATACGAAGCCGTGGACTGTCACCTTACACCAGGTAATCGCGCTCGACACCGATCTCCTCGATTTCGTCTGCGCCGATAACGAAAAAGACGACTCTCCTGTCGCGTCACTAAACGAAATCCAACCGCCAGTGACGCTCCGGCAATCCGCCCAGTCACAGTTTTGCCGTCTTCGCCGCCTCCAACCGATCCAGTAACCGGCTCAATTTGTACTTACGCGACAGATCGAGCGCCGTCAGTCCTTCCTTGGTGCGGGCGTCGGGATTGGCGCCAGAGTGCAGCAAAAGATCGATCATCGACGCGTCCCCGAAATCGATGGAGGCCGCATAGAGCAGTGGCGTCATGCCGTTCTTGTCGACATGGTTAACATCGGCGCCGTGCTCGATCAACAAACGCGCCATCTCGACCCGGTTTGAGATCACGGCCCAGGAGAGTGGGGTGATGCCGTCGTCATCGGCTTGATCCACCGGCGCCCCCGCGTTGAGCAAAGCGCGTACCGCACCCGTGCGGTGCCAGGTGGCCAACGCCAGCAGCGGTGTCGCCGGGAATCGGCCGAGCAGATTCATCTTGTCATCGAGGCGGTCGCCGGCTTTGTAGAGCCGATCCACCATGTCGGCGTTCCCCGCGAAAGTGGCGAGGAAAATCGGATGTGCGTTGAACAGCGGAGCCCCCTGCCCTTTCGGTAACCGCACAGTGGCGCCGCGATCCAGCAGCAGGTTCATGGCAGCGCTCGATCCCGGATAATTCGCCGCCACCAGCAAGGCGGAGTATTTGTCCTTGGCACGCGCATCCGCCTTCGCGCCGTGATCCAGTAGCAGCTTCATTTTGCCGACGTCCGGCGCAGCCATCATGAGTGCCGTTGTTCCGCCGGCTTTCGTCGCGGAATTGGGATCGAAGCCGATCTTTAGCAGTTGATCTACATCCGCTACTGTGCCGAACAGCAACGTTTCCGCCCACGGCTCGATGCCCTGCGGCTCCGCTTCCCGCAGCGGCGGAAGCTTCGAACTAACCTCCGGAAGCGTATCCGCCAGCGCGATGACGGCCCAGCTCTCTCCCATGAGGGAAATGAATTGGTCGTGGCCGTAGGGATGTCCGCTCTCGAAATACGTCGGGCTCACGGGCGCGGGTGGATGGAGGCGCGTGGTCACGTGCCAGGAGCCGTCCTTGGCCTGCGTGCGGAGCAGGTATTCGATTCCTCTGTGCCAAGCCGTATCGGAAGTGGGAACGCCCGCGGCATTGTGCAGTGCCCATAAAGCCTCGCCCGTCGAGTAGGCGTCGCTCGGGCGGCCGTCGCGCGAAGCCCATCCGCCATCGGGCTGCTGCGTAGCCTTCAGCTCCCGAACCAGCTTGGCCGTGATTAAGGCGTCTTCGCCGGTCACACAGACTCCGAAGATCTGGAAGGTGCGTTCTTCGGTATTGCGCGGCGTATGCGAAAGCAGCCAGCCGCGGGCCCGCTGGACCCGAGGCTGGATATCCTCTCGGGTTCGCGCGTCGGCATTCTCCCGGATCGCTGCCACCGAGATCGCCGTTGCCGTGAACGGGCCGTAGGCCTCGGGCGGTCGTTCGTCGCCCGTCTCCCAATGCCCGTCCGGCTCCTGGCGCGCTGCCAGAAGGCGGGCATACACCGCGGTCACCAGGCTGGGGCGAACGCCCGCCGCGCTCGCTGCCATCAGACCGTAGCCATCGTCCAGGGCCGGGTCGATCAGATATGTGTACTGCACGGCGCGATCGAGATTGGAGTAAAAGCCGAACGCCGCCACGGCATCGGCGCGAGCGGCCTTTTCATCGACCGGAATCCCGTGTTCCCGGGCGGCACGGAAGGCCAGCGCAGGCAGTACCTGCTGGTGGCAGGAGTAGCAGCCCTCCTTGGAAAACCAGTTCCTTTGGCTGTTCTGTATCATCGCGACCGCCTTGGTGCCGGCTTCGCGAATGCGCGCCACCGCCGCGTCGTCAGCGGCTCGGGCTGCAACAATCGAACACAGAATTCCAATACAGAGCTTCACGTCCCCTCCACCTTAGCTCTTGATCATTCTAATAATACGCGAAGGCCATGGCGGATTCTTCCAATTCCTGTGATACCACCCGCCTCCTCTTGCGCTGTTAGCATGAAGCAAGCGAAGCGTATCCGTCCACCCTGTTCCGCCGGCGGATGCGCCGCTCGGCAAAGCAATTGCTCATTCTCTGACAATGGCGCTCCTTCCATCTCCGGTCGAACCATTCGCGTGTTCGCTCTCGTGCACCCCGCCGGCGCGCCTCCCCGGTTGTGCCCTCTGCGCAACCCAATGACCCCGCCGCCCCCCATTCCGGATTCCGCCGAGCCCCCCAGCAAATGGCTTTTGCCCTGGCTGATCGCCGTCGCCTTCTTCATGGAGTCGCTCGATACCACCATCTTGAATACCGCCGTCCCCACCGTCGCCGACGCGCTCCACGTCACGCCGCTCAGCATGAAATCGGTGCTCGCCAGTTATACGCTCGCCCTCGCCGTCTTCATCCCCATCAGCGGCTGGATGGCCGACCGTTTCGGCACTTGCCGCGTCTTCTCCTCCGCCATCGGCCTGTTCACCCTCGGATCGCTCCTGTGCGGAATCTCCAACGAGATTCATGTGCTCGTGGCCTGCCGCGTCCTCCAGGGCTGCGGCGGAGCCATGATGGTTCCGGTCGGCCGCCTCACCCTCGTCCGCGCCTTCGCCAAGTCTGAGCTGATCCGCGCCATGAGCTTCGTCGCCATCCCCGGTTTGATCGGCCCCATGCTCGGCCCCATCACCGGCGGCCTCATCGTCGCTTATCTCCACTGGCGCGTCATCTTCTTCGTCAATCTTCCGATTGGCTTAATCGGCTTGTACTTTGCCCAGCGCCACATGCCCGACTATCGCGAAGAGCGCACCAACCCTCTCGACATCGTCGGCCTCATCCTCTTCGGCGCTGGTGTTGCCTTGCTTTCCTATGTCCTCGAGGTCTTCGGCGAACACGCCCTCCGCACCGGCGAGGTTCTCGGACTGCTCACCCTCTCGTTGGCGCTCCTCGCCGGCTATTGGCTGCACGCCACCAATACCGCCTTCCCTTTGCTCGCCTTGCATTTGTTCCGCCTGCGCACATTCCGCGCCGCGGTCAGCGGCAGCTTCTTCACTCGCATCGGCATCGGCGGTATCCCGTTTCTACTCCCGCTCTTGTACCAAGTCGGGCTCGGTGCCAGTCCGGTGCAATCCGGCCTCCTCATGATGCCGCAGGCCATCGCCGCCATGAGCCTGAAGATGACCATGCCGAAGATTCTGGCGCGCTTCGGATACCGCGCCGTGTTGGTTTCCAACACCGCCATCATCGGCATCCTCATCGCCCTGTTCTCCACCATCGGTCTGCGCACGCCCCTGGGGTACATCATCGGCCTGACCTTCTGTTACGGCTTCTTCAGCTCCCTGCAGTTCACCAGCATGAACACCCTGGTCTATGCCGACGTAGGCGAAGACCAAACCAGCAATGCCAGCTCCATCGCCAGCACCATGCAGCAGATGTCGATGAGCTTCGGCGTCGCCGCCGCATCTCTGGCCACCGCGGTCTTCCTGCAGGATCGCCCCAACATCCCTCCCGCGGAAATGATTCAGGGCTTACACAAAGCCTTCTACGTGCTCGGCGCCTGGACGCTCCTGTCGACGGCCATCTTCCTGGAACTAAAACGCGGCGACGGCGACACCGTCAGTCGCCACCGCGAACTCTCCAAATCCGAAGCCTTCCGCCACGCCGGTGCCCTGTCCGACGTCACCAGGTGAAGCGGCAACTCCGCGCGACTTCCCCACTCGTGCGGCACCGGGTTGTGGGAATACGCGGGCTGTCTTCCGCAGAACTAGCTCGTTCCTATAGTGAGGGCTTTCGTACCACACATAAGCATGTTAATCTCTGAAACCGGAAGGAAATTCCATGATATGGACGAAAGATGCCGCTCGCCGGTTCTTGGTCCCAGCGGTGTTTCTCTCATGTGGAATGGCCGTGCTGGCATTCTTCCCTATACTGGCTCTTGCTCAGCCGGGATTTGTGGTCACATCGCCAATAGCGAGCTCTGTTTTCTATCCAGGGCAGGGCATCACGATTACATGGACGGGTGGAGATCCCACATGGAACGTCGATCTCACATTCGCCGATGTCGACCTAAATGCCGCCATCGTGGCTCCCGCCCTCAATATTCCGAATTCAGGAAATTTTCCCTGGAACTTCCCCTCGACTGTGAACTGCGGCCACACGTACGAGTTTTACGTGCATAATGTTCAGAGGACATCATGGGCATACGGTCCTCATTTCTCATTCGTCTGCGAAGTGCCGATCGGCATCAAGATCAAACCAGGAAGCTGTCCGAACACAATAAACCCAAAAAGCGAAGGAATGCTTCTCGTCGCCATCCTCTCCAGCTCCACTTTCGACGCAAGAACGGTCGATCAGAGCACTCTAACATTCGGCCGGACCGGGAGTGAGCATAGCCTAGCTTTCTGTAATCCCAATCCAGAAGACACTAACGGCGACGGACTGTTGAACCTGTTGTGTCATTTCAATACGGCGCAAGCCCAGTTCCTACCTGGCGACACCGTCGGAATACTCAGAGCCAAGACGACCGCTGGTCAATCAATTATCGCGACGGATTCAGTTCGCATAGTACCGCTGAAAAAAAGCCAATAGCCGATTGCATGCGGGACCGTTTTTGCTGACGTTGCGGCGTCCGTCAACATACCGTTGGGAATGTTAACCAAACCGCTCAACTTCCCAGGTGTGTACCATCTGAAGAGTCCTGTTCCTGAGGGCTCGCTGACGCAAGTGCTTCCACGGCCGGGGTCTCGACCGGCTGTAGTGGTTCGACCGCGTCCGGCGCCTGGGTACCCGTTGGCACAAACGGGAATTTAACTACCCGCATTGGTATCGAAGCTTGGCCCGAAAATACCTGTGCGAGACCACGTCTTATCACACCGGAGTCGCGCTCAACATCCTCATGCGCAACGGGGCTGTAACTCAGTTTTCGAAGCTCATTTTTGTCAAATTCATCATAACCAAGAGCAGTCGCCATTTCGTAGAGGAGATCCGTAAACAAGTTTTGCCTAGCCTGCAGATACACTGCCTCGATGGCCCTGTCCTTCGGATACGGCTCAAAAAGGTGTTGGAGGTATGATTGCCATGCGGACCGAACCCTCGTGAGGTCCCGATTCTGCTTTAGGAACCGCCGCTTTGGTTCATAGAACTCGAGGTCGATCAAGTTCAACGCCTCCACGTGGGCGCCGGATAGCCGCGAAGCCCGAGTGGCCATAAGAGTTCGAAAGATTTTGTCGCGCCTCGCGGAGGCGTCGCGCCGGCGCTCCAGGAATTTCTGCGCCTGCACCGCAAATACCGGGCCCAACAGAGTGGCGACTATAAGGACTGCGTCACTAAAACCGGCCATTTTGAGCCTCCTAATTGTGTTTGAGTCGAGATTGTAGCAGAACGGGACTGCGTGACTCGGGCGGCAGCGCGTTCGTCGACCCACTTGCATCGCGCGCCGCACCAGCGCCACGCAGACCAGGATGGCGATCACCCTGCGCGCGGGATTCGCGTAACGCCACTCCGCTACCGCGCCAGCTAATAGCGCGTACTCCGCCCCCCTCCCGCATTCTGCACAAGCACCCCTCGCACCACCAATGCCAGAATGTCCCGATACGCAGTATCCTGTGAACTCTTGGTAAGACTTGCGTATTTCGAAGTCGTGAGCTTGCCTTCGAACCCATCAAGCAAACGGCGGATCACCAGCCGCTGCCGCTCGTTGAGCCTGTCGCTCTGCGCACGCCCCTGGGGTACATCATCGGCGTGACCTTCTGTTACGGCTTCTTCAGTTCCCTGCAGTTCACCAGCATGAACACCCTGGTCTATGCCGACGTAGGGGAAGAACAGACCAGTAATGCCAGTTCGATCGCCAGCACCATGCAGCAGATGTCGATGAGCTTCGGCGTCGCCGCCGCATCGCTCGCAACCGCAGTTTTCTTGCAGGATCGCCCCAACATCCCACCCGCGGAAATGATTCAGGGCTTACACAAAGCCTTCTACGTCCTCGGCGCCTGGACGCTTCTGTCGACGGCCATCTTCCTGGAACTAAAACGCGGCGACGGCGACACCGTCAGCCGCCACCGCGAACCCTCCAAATCCGAAGCCTTCCGCCACGCCGGTGCCCTGTCCGACGTCACCAGGTAAACCGGCGCAACGCCATCCCCGCCACGAAGCAAGAGAATCGGTCGTGCGCCTTGTCCGTTATGAATGGATCTCAACCGCGGGGTAGGCTTCCACGTATTCCTCGCCGTTGCAGCCGTAATACGCAACGGTGCGCGCCGCGAAATCCACTTCGTAGCGAACCACTCCAGCGCGCCATGAGGCGGCCAGGAATTCCGGGAATGTGCTTTCTCCGGCCTGATCGGTACGCAAGGCTTTGACGAGACCTTCGCAGTCGAAGGCGGGAATGTCTGCAGCGCCCGAAACCAACGGCTGGCCCTGCATCACGACGGAGCCCTCCTTGGTGAGATAAATGCTTTGGCACGCCGGGAGAGACCAGACGTTTTTGGTCACGCCCGCACGCCGAAGCGTCTCCGCCAGATAAGGAAAGCCGCCGGCTTTCGGTCGGATGGCCATTGCCCGTTTCTGGGCGGCTTCCAGATTCTCGATTGCCTTGCTCATGCTTGTTCTCCTCGCCCGCAGCCGGCCTG
>Ga0335079_10002334_pt1 | contig 21910 bp, 18 predicted proteins | sample Lox_Sample_33_FD_206719 | JGI IMG/M metagenome (GOLD analysis project Ga0335079, IMG submission 206719) | Soil microbial communities from Loxahatchee National Wildlife Refuge, Florida, United States - Lox_Sample_3.3 | ecosystem: Environmental > Terrestrial > Soil > Wetlands | place: USA... | reverse complement strand
GCGGGCGGATGCGATGTCGAAAACAGGAACGGCCGAGCCCGCAGGTAGAGAAAATCAATCAGGTCGCGCGATCCGCAGACGTAACCACCCATCGCCCCGACCGCTTTGCTCAAGGTCCCGACCTGAATATGCACGCGGCCGTGGCAATTGAGATGGTCAATCGTCCCGCGCCCGCCACGGCCCAGCACTCCCGATGCATGGGCATCATCCACCATCATGATGCAGTTATACTCTTCCGCGAGATCACAGAGTTTGGGAAGCGGAGCGATGTCGCCGTCCATCGAAAACACGCCGTCGGTGATCAGGAGTTTGTGGCCGTTCCAATCCGCCGTTTCCTTCAGCACGCGTTCGCAATCGGCCACATCCTTGTGCTTAAACACCTTGATGGTCGCTTTCGAGAGCCGGCATCCGTCAATGATGGACGCATGATTCAATTCGTCGGAAATGATCAGGTCTTCCTTGCCCAGCACTGCGGACACCGTTCCGGCGTTTGCGGTAAATCCGGACTGGAACACCACGCAGGCTTCGACATTTTTGAACTTCGCAATCTGCTCTTCCAGGTCCATGTGCAGCCGCATCGTTCCCGCAATCGTGCGGACGGCGCCTGCTCCCACTCCATACTTTCGCACGGCCTCCAGCGCCGCCTTGCGCAGCGCCTTATGGGTGGTGAGTCCGAGATAATTGTTTGAAGCGAGGTTGATCACTTCCTTGCCATCAATGGTGCAAACGGGCTTCTGTTCACCCTCAAGAATTCGCAGCTTCGGCGCAACGCCTTTTGCGCGCAGCTCGCTCAGCTGGTCGCTGACGAATTGCAGGGGATTTTGCTTGGTCACTTGTGTCCCAATCTCAGACATCGCTGATCTCCTTCGTCCGTCCTCACAACCTCAATGGAAAGCCTCAGAGAAACCTTCCTCGAATCCGGCGCGTCCGGGAAGAATCTGTGCGTAGATTCTGGGCTGGAGCCTTTACGTTGCGCGGGCTGTCCTCGCTACTCTTAGCGCGGAATCCCATTTGGGTACAGCAGAATTTTTCCGGCCAGGCCGCCCTGCAGCTTTGCGAACGCATCCTCAAATTGACTTAGATTCACGCGCTCCCCAAACAGTGGCTCAAGATTCAGCCGCCCAGCCTTCAATAGCGCGGTCATCTGCACCCACGTGCCGTACATGCGCCGGCCGTAAATTCCCTGAACAGTTGCGCCTTTGAAAATCACGTCGTCCACAAGGTCAAGCGGAACATTTTCGGTCGGAATTCCCAGGAGCGAGGCTCTTCCCCCCGCCCGCAACGACTTGAATCCTTGCTGGATCGCCGAGGGGTTTCCACTCATTTCTAGAAGAACATCCACTCCGGTTCCACCCGTGTCTGCAAGAATCTTTGCGACTGCATCTTCCGCCGCAGGATTGAGCACCACGTCGGCGCCCATCTTTTTTGCCATGGCCCGGCGATGTTCGTTCGTTTCCGTCGCAAAGACCGTTGAGCCGCCGCAAGCCTTGGCCACCGCAATGGACATCAATCCGATGGGCCCACAGCCGGTCACCAGGACGGTTTGTCCCGCGATCGGCCCCGCCAGTACCGTATGCACCGCATTTCCCAGCGGATCCAGGATCGCGGCGTAGTGTTCCGGAATGGAAGGATCCAGCTTGATGATGTTCGATGCGGGGATCTTGACAAATTCCGCGAAAGCGCCGTCCTGATCAATTCCGATGATTTTTAGATTCTGGCAGATGTGTGCTTCGCCCACACGGCATTGGTGACAATGCCCGCAAGTCACATGCATTTCCGCGCTGACGAAGTCGCCCGGCTTCACCGCGGCCACTTCGCTGCCAATGCTTTCCACGATGCCGCAGAATTCGTGGCCCAATGTTACGGGTGGCTTGATGCGTCCCTGCGACCAGCGATCCCATCCGTAGATGTGCAGATCGGTCCCGCAGATGGAGGCGATCTTTACGCGCACCAGCACATCCGTCGGACCGGGAGACGGCACGCCGACGCCTTCATACGAAAGCCCTCGCGCGGGCTTCATCTTCCGCAGTGCTTTCATTGTGCTTGTTGTCGGGGAAGACATTAGGAAAGGCTCCTGGAAACTACGGAAGGAGCCCATGGTAACACACCGCATCATGCCGGGCGAACCGGCGCGCTGGACAATTAGAACGGGCGTCGATTAATCGAGTGCTGTACCGCGGTAGTCCGAACGGCCTAAGAGTTAGGCTCCGCTGTGGGTTCGTTTTTGCGCAACCGCCTCTTGATAATGCCTCCCAGCGCGAACAAACCCGCACCGAGCAGCGCCAGAGTTGAAGGTTCCGGTGTCGCGGTGACCTGCAGATTGATCGGGACGATATTGAAATCCTGCGGGAAATTTCCTCCGCCAAGATAACTGGCTTCCAGGTAGGAGCTTCCGCCCCAATAAATGTTTTCAGGATACGAGCTCCCCAGCAATGCAAAAAGTAGACCTGGATTGCTGACGACCGGCGAAGTCCCTGGCGTCAAGTAGTTATCGTAGAGGTAGCCTGAACCGTCAGGCAGCCAAAAGTAGTTCGCACCCGAACCACCGACCAGGCCGGCGATGGCCGTCCCATTTTCCGTTCCACTGATCGAAGTAACCTGAAACAGACCGCCGCCGAGCGGATTGGCAGTCAAATTCATAAACCCGTTCACCCCAATACCGGAATAAGTGAGCTGGAAGCTATCCGCTTTTGCGGGTCCTGCGCAGACTAAAACGGCCGCAGCCGCCAATGCCAACAAGGTTGCACGAGTAATATTTCTCAACGGGCCCTCCCTGGACGACGGCAAAGTGCACAACACCGCCGTAGGGCTAAACTGCAACTCCGGCACCAAAGCTCTGCGTTGCAAATAAAGAACTTAGATGGCTACCGTTCAACCGATTTCCAGTCTTTTTCCCTTATTTTTCAATTGCTTGCATGGTATTCCCCTTGTTTCTTTCTGGTTCAGGGGGGCGGAAAGCTTGTTTCGATTCGGTTCCCCTTACTTGCGTTTTTCTACCACACCGATCCTCTCCAGCGCCTTCAGGTATTCCACAACTATTTCCAGAGGCACTGGACCGTACTCCGCCGAGACCGCATCCCGAATCTCCTGCGCGTTCCGTTTTCCGTCGGCAAAATTCAGCACTTCGTACGCGTACTCCTCGCCGCTGCCCCATAGGCCCTCGTAGCTGAGGAGTTTAGGGGTCGTTATTCCCGCAGCTTTTGCATGATCCGCGAAATAGTCATACCCGAACACCGCCAGTGGCCCCTCTGGTTCTGTTTTGCGCTTCCAAACTTTCGCAAAATCTCCAGTTGGCATGATCGTCTTCAACGACATCTCCTGTGAGTTTCTCTCCAAGTTTTGACTCATTCTGGCCAAAGTGGGTGTTCCGTAAGAAGATGGCAGACCCAGAAAATTGGTAACTGATTCCGCCAACGGACTTATCAGGGTGTCCCCAAATCTTTGGACTTCGCCCCCTTCATTCTCATCCAGCTGCGCCCGCTTCTTTGCAATCTCCTGAACCATTCGTAGAGAATCTAAGTCCAGCAGATGAAAAACGGTTGGTAGCGCGTGTTGATCCATCTCCGCCAGAAAATAACCGCTCGCCGCCCCAATAAAGGCCGCGCGCTTCAACTTCGTCGTATCGATATTCGCGGCCGTGTCAAAATTCGTGTGAATATACCGGTCCGGCCAATCATTCAGGTAAATTGCCGGGATTTTGAACGAGGAATCCTGGTACACGTCGTGGTCGCTCCCCATCGTGTAGGCCGAATACATCGCTCGGAGCGGTTCCTTGCCGCCTTCCGGTGCCACCAGCGGATAATCTGCCTTGCCGGTTGCCGCAAATTTGTAGGACTCCTCGTTGACCCAATCCGCGAAAGCCCAGGCCACATCGTCCACAAAGCTGGGAAGACTCATTGGCCCGCGTGTCACGTGGAACACCGCTTTTGTTGCGGGGCCTCCGCCGACCATATCCATGTGAATCACCGCTTTTATCCGCTGAGCAAACTCCGGTTTGCCGTTGAGCAGCGCCAGGGTGCCTTCAATTTCGGGTGGAAAAATGAATCGAATCGTGCGCGCCGGCCTCGGAATTTGCCCTTCGCCGATCAATTTTTGTAGCGTTCGCGCCACTTCCAGGATCGTTGCGCAGCCGCTGGCATTGTCGTTCGCGCCGGGCCTTTGATGGTCCAAATGGCAACTGAAAGCGATCTCTTCCTCTTTCAGCTTTGGATCCGCTCCCGGAATTGTTGCTGTCACTACTTCATAGAATCCCGGATGCTGCCCCGCTTTCACCACTGCATGCAGCTCGACTTTGTCCCCGCGCGCCATGCGCTCCTTCATCGCTCGCGCAGTTTTGAGCGACACCATGAAAGCAAACGTCTTGTTCAGCGAAAACGTGTCCAGGTGTCCCCAGCGAATCAGATTTTCGTCTTCGCCCCACCACGCGGACTTTTGGTTCTGCGCGTAACTCACAATCCCTACCGCGCCAAATTTTCCTATCGCCAAATCCTGGACGGTGCCCGGCTGCTCGCTCACCAGCACAATCTTCCCTTTCACATCCTTGCCCACGTAATCGCTCTCTTTCGTCCCCGCTCCCACGTCCACCAAGTCCGTCATCACGTCCGCGCTCTCGCTGTCCTCTGCCAACACAATCGGCATGGCTTCATAACTGGCCATTTTGATTGGCGCCTTGCCTTGCCTCATCTCCCACAAATCGCCCCTTTCCGCGTCCCACGCCGGCCGCGATCTCTGCGTTCCATAGAAATGGTTCCCGTCCGCAGGAAACTGCAGGATCGCCGCATCGCTCAACCCATACGCACGCAGCCGCTGCACAACCAATTCCGCCGCCTCGTGAAATCCCAACGATCCCCGCTGCCGGTGAAACGTCGCAATCACCTCCAGATTCCTCTTCGCCGTCTCTCCGCTCAATTCGTTCGCCAGCGCCGCCACGTCCTTTTCGGGCAGCAGCGGAGGCTTCTGTGCCCAAGCTCCCGTCCCGGCAGCCATCCCTACTGCCAGTGAAATCCAAGCCGCTTTCTTCATAACGCCTCCGTTTCGCGCCGCGTTCGAGCCTCACTACGGCATCTTCGCTTCGCCGACCGTTCCTTACACTTCCGCGTCCAACGCCGCAATCTTTTCCGTCATCAATACGTAGTATTCTGTGGACCCGGACCGCTCATCATGCCTGACTCCCAACCCGCCATCCAGCTTGATCACGTTTCCCGCCATTACACCATGGGCGAATCCGCGATTCGTGCCGTTGACGATGTTTCTCTGTCCATTCAAACAGGCGACTTTCTGGCGCTTCTCGGAAGTTCCGGTTCGGGCAAATCCACGCTCCTGAATCTTATGGCAGGCCTCGACCGCCCAACTTCCGGAGCGATCCACGCGAACGGCAAGAATCTCTCCGAACTTTCTTCCCTTGATCTGGCCCACTATCGCCGCGACACCGTGGGCATGATCTTCCAGTCCTTCAACCTTCTTCCTCGTATGACCCTCGAGGAAAACGTCGAGCTTCCTCTGCGCCTCGCCGACGTGGAACGCTCCGAGCGCGCGGCTCGCGTTCGCGAGGCTCTCGAGCACGTCCGCCTTGAAAAACGGATCGGCCATCGTCCCAGCGAACTTTCTGGCGGGGAACAGCAGCGCGCCGCCATCGCCCGCGCACTCGTCAACCGCCCCAAGATTCTTTTCGCCGACGAGCCCACCGGCAATCTCGATTCCGCCACGGGCGAAGCCATTCTGACTCTGCTTCGCGAAATCCAGGACAACTTGGGCATGACCATCGTCATGGTCACTCACGAGCGCCCACTCGCCGAGCGCTTCGCCAGCCGCCTGGCTTGCATGGCGGATGGCAAATTGGTCTCCACAAATGGCGCTACCGGCAATCCAGAAAAGGGAACCCGTCCATGAAGTTCAGCGACATGACCGAACTCGCCGTCCGCAATCTTCGCGAAGCGGTCCTCCGCAACTCACTGACGACCCTCGGCGTCGCGGTCGGTGTCGCTTCTCTCGTGGCCATGCTTTCACTCGGCGTCGGCCTTCAGCAGCTCGCGACCAATCGCCTCAACAGAAGCGGTCTCTTCGATTCCGTGTTCGTTTCTTCACGTATGAATTTTCGCGGACCCGGCCGGCGCCCCTCGCCGACGGATAGCGAAAAGGAGCCCCGCGCCCTCGACGAAGACGCCCGAACCGAAATCGCGCGCCTCCCCAACGTCATCGAGGTGTATCCCCAGATTCGCTTCTTCACGGAAATCCGTTTCGACGGAAAGCCTTTCGCCACCATGGTGGCGGGCATGCCCGAATCTTCCAAAGCCAGCGGGGCCTTCGACGGCATGCAGGGTCGCTTCTTTTCCAGCGCGTCCGCCGACGAGGCCATCCTGCAAAGCGAATTTGCAAAAGAACTCAGCCCGCAGCCTTCCTCCCTCATCGGCAAGGAACTCGACCTCCGCTACGCCGAACGCCAATCAATTCCCTCGATAACCGGAGCTAATTCGGGCCAAAGCGCTCCCAGCGGCTTCTCCATCGTTCCGAAGGAAAAGCATCTCCAGATCATCGGCGTTGTGGACACCGAGCCCGCCGCCGGCTTCGGAGGTTACGGCAATGGCCGCCTGCTTATTCCTCTCAAGGTTGCCGAATCGCTCCGCGCAGCGCAGGTCAGTGACCTCCGCGACATTCTGAGTAATTCGTCTTCAAAGCCCACTTACGCCAGCCTCACCGTCCGCACGAAGTCTCCGGATTACGTGGAAGCGGTCGAGGACGCGATCAAAAAGATGGGCTTCGGCGCCTTCTCTCTTCTCGACGCCTCCAAGAGCCTTCGCATCTTCTTTTCCGTATTCGATCTCCTCCTCGGAATTTTCGGAAGCCTCGCTTTGGCCGTCGCCACGCTCGGCATCATCAACACGCTGGTCATGGCCATCCTCGAGCGCCGCCGCGAAATTGGCGTCTTGAAAGCCCTTGGCGCTGCCGACAGCGACGTCAAACAGCTCTTTTTCGTGGAAGCCGGCGTTATGGGTCTGTTCGGCGGCGTTCTCGGGGTCGTCTTTGGCTGGCTCATTGGCCGCGCGCTTACCTTTGGCACCAACATTTATCTTCAGCGCCGCGATCTGCCTCACGTTCAGGTCACCGCGGTTCCCTGGTGGCTGGTCATCGGCGCCATCGGGTTTGCAGTTCTGGTGAGTCTAATCGCCGGCCTCTATCCCGCTTCCCGCGCCGCTCGATTGAATCCCGTGGACGCCCTCCGCTATGAGTAAAATATCCTTGTGACTGACACCTCGACGCTTTCCAGTTCGTGTTCCCGGGCGAAGCGAGGGGCCTGCTTTTTCTTTTTGCCGCTCGTTTACTTCATTCTCCTGCTTTTCATCATTCCGGCTCCTTCGCGCGCCGCTACCGGCCGCATCGAATGTAATTCCGTTCCCAGCAAAATACTGCGTCGCTCCATCCCCTACTGCGTCATCCTGCCGCCGAGTTACGACGCGCAGCCTTCCCGTCGCTTTCCCCTGCTCTATTTTTTTCACGGTCTCGGCGACAACGAACAGATGTTCTACCACTCCGGCGCGTGGAACCTCGTCGAAGATGAATGGGAAAAGGGACAACTGAAAGAGTTTCTGGTCGCCACGCCCGCCGCGGGCGCCAGTTTTTACATCAATTCGCGCGACGGCAAGAATCGTTATGAGGATTTCTTACTCGAGGAATTCTTTCCATTTATCGAGCACCATTACCGCGTCCATCCCGGCCGCTCCTACCGCGCCATCGCCGGCATCTCCATGGGCGGGTACGGCGCGCTTCATCTTGCGTTTCGCCACCCACAACTTTTTTCCGCCGTCAGCGCGCACAGCGCCGCGCTCATTGAGAAGCTTCCTGTCTTTCTTTCCGGAGCGCCGGCCACTTCGCCCCGAGCCCGGCTCTTCGGCTCCGTTTTTGGCCTCCCGCCCGGTCCGGCGTTCTGGGAACGGAACAGCCCAATCACCCTCGCCCGCACGGCCAATTTGTCGGGCCTCAAGATCTATTTTGATTGTGGCGATCAGGACGACTACGGCTTCGACACGGGCGCCGTGATTCTCGACAAGATTCTTACCTCACGCCACATCGCTCATGAATTCCATCTCTATCCCGGCGGCCACAACTGGCCTTACTTCGCCGCTCATCTTCCCGCCTCGCTGGCCTTCCACTCGCGGGCGTTTCCACCATGAGGGCGCAATCTGTGCGAAACTCTTCCCGCCCAATGTCCACACCAACTTCCAACGGCCCTAGCGTTCTCTTGCCCGACTCAGTAACCAAACCAGCCCAGCGCTTCTGGTCCAGCGATGTCGCCGTTTTGACTTACATCGCTCTTGCCACTATCGTCGTTCATCTCTTTACGGGTGGCCGTTACGGCTTTCATCGGGACGAACTCGCCACGCTCGACGACGCGCGTCATCTTGCCTGGGGTTATGTCGCCTACCCGCCCCTCACGCCCTTTTTCGGGCGTCTCTCGCTCATCCTTTTCGGCACCTCGCTTGCCGGCTTCCGTTGTTTCGCCGCCGTAGCCGAAGCGGCCGCCCTGCTGCTCACCGGCTTGATGGCTCGCGAACTCGGTGGCCACCGCGGTGCCCAGCTTGTCGCCATTGCTGCTGGGCTCCCATTCTGTCTCGGCGGCGGGGCGCTGATGCAGTACGTTTCCTTCGATTATTTCTTCTGGGTCCTCACCGCCTACTTCGTTCTTCGCCTTCTCAAGTCCGAAAATCCCCGCTGGTGGCTGGCCATCGGTGCCTCCATCGGCCTCGGCATGATGTCCAAATATTCCATGCCATTTTTCGTTGCCGGCTTCCTCGTCGGAATCCTCCTCAGCCCCCTGCGTCGCCACCTCGCATCCAAGTGGCTCTGGCTCGGCGTTGCGGTTTCCCTGATCATTTTTCTTCCCAATCTCATCTGGCAAATTCAGCACCACTTCATCTCTCTCGACTTCCTCAAATTCATTCACGCACGCGACATTCGTATCGGCCGAACCAAGAATTTTCTGCCCGGCCAATTGACCATCACCCTCCTTGCCTTCCCGCTCTGGCTGACGGGTCTGTATTTCTACCTCTTCTCGCGCGGGGGCAGGCGCTATCGCGTTCTCGGCTGGATGTATGTCGTCCCTTTGCTGCTCTTCGTCGTCGCCAAAGGCCGCAGCTACTATCTCGCCGGTACCTATCCCATGCTCTACGCCGCCGGCGCCGTTTGGGGTGAGCAGTGGCTCGCGCCTCTTCGCCGGGGCTGGTCCACCACGATTCGTGTCCTCGCCTGGACCGCTCTCGTCGCCGATGTTGCTCTTATTTTCGCTGTTGTCTTGCCCGTCGCTCCGGTGAACACCCGCTGGTGGCGCACGGAACTCAACGTGAATGGCGATCTTCGCGAAGAATTCGGCTGGCCCGAGCTCGTCGAAACAGTGGCGAGGATTCGCGATTCTCTCCCCGAGCTGGACCGCACCCATCTCGGCATCCTCGCTGGAAATTACGGCGAAGCCGGAGCGATTGACCTCTATGGCCCGCGCTACAATTTGCCCAACGCCATCAGCGGCATCAATTCCTTCTGGCTGCGCGGCTACGGCGATCCACCTCCACAAACGCTCATTGTCGTGGGTCTATCAAAGCATTTCTTGGATGAAAACTTCGCCTCCTGCCAGCTCGTCGCCCACACCTGGAATTACTACGGCGTGGAAAACGAAGAAACCCGCGATCATCCGGACATCTTCATTTGCCGCGATTTACGCCGGTCCTGGCCTGAACTCTGGCAGGATTTGCATTATTACGGTTAGCGCTCATTTCCTGCGCTCACCGCGTTTTCGCTGCTCCGCTTTCCACTGTGCCCTGAACCGGTGCATAATGTTGCCGTAGGCGCAACATGAAAACAAAATCGTCTCTTCTTTCCCTCGGTTTACTCGCATTCAGCAGCACGGCACTTGCGCAGGGTTCGGCAACTGGCGCTACTTCCTCGGGCACGAACGCCCCTGCAAATCGCGCTACCGGCCCCGAATCCACCAGCGAGATCGGCAAGAACGCGAATTGGGATCAAATGACCCGGGAGGGCCGTTCGGGGAACGAGTACGGAGGCCACGTTACTACTCCCGGTGGTCTGCTTCCCTGGGAACCGATTCGCGTCGTGGTCACCTGCGGTGGTACGCCGCGATATTCGACCTTTACCGACCCCAAGGGCAATTTTCTCATCGCACCCACCGACCAACAGGGAACCATTGCATCTGACGTTGCCGGCAAGCCTACCTCCGCCGCTGCCTTCGTCGGTTGCGACGTCCACGCTGTCTTTCCCGGCTATGATTCAACTACTTTGCTCATTGCCAACCGCTCGATGCTGGACAATCCCGACCTCGGCACCATCAAAATCACTCCGGAGGGGGTTTCCGAGGATGCCGCGCTAAGCGCCACCGGATCCTCCGTTCCGAAGGACGCCCGCAAGGCATTTGAAAAAGCGCGCTCCGAATGGATTGACAAGAAACCAGACCGCGCTCGGAAGGATCTCGAGAAGGCGGTTCACGAGGATCCGCAGTTCGCCGAAGCCTGGTATCAGCTGGGCAAGATCCAGCAAAGCTCGGCTCCTCAGGACGCTTGGAATTCTTTTTCCAAGGCTGCGGCGGCCGACCCGAAATTCATTCTCCCCTATAGCCATATGGCGGAAGTCGCCGCGAAGCAGGGCAAGTGGCAGGATGTTGTGGATAGCACGAAAAAAGAACTGCAGCTGAATCCCGAGGGCTCCCCGGAAATCTGGTATTACAACGCCTTGGGAAATTACAAGATCAACAGGAAGGACGTCGCGGAGACCAGCGCCCAAAAGGCTTTGGCCATGGATCCTCTACACACGGAACCCAATACCGAGCAGCTCCTGGCCGTCATCCTGGCGGACAAGCACGACTTCGCGGGCGCCCTCGCGCACCTGCGCAGCTGCGTCAAATATCTGCCTCCCGGCCCCAATGCAAACCTCGTCAAGCAGCAGATTGCCCAGCTCGAGACGATGGTTCCCGCGTCCAAATAACCGGCTTCTTGGTTTGGAACTTCTAGCTGTCTCTGCACTTCGCCACGATCAGCGTGATGTCGTCGTGTTGCTCGCGCGGACTGTAGCGCCGCACTTCCGCGACCACTGTTTCGAGCAACTGAACGCATGACAATTTGCAGTTGTTCTGCAGCACCTCGGTCAACCGCTCCTGCCCAAACTCTTGCTCGGCATCGTTGTACGTTTCCGTGATGCCGTCCGTGTACAACGCGAGCGTGTCGCCCGGCTGCAGTTGCCGCTCTCCAATCGTGCAATCCCATTCCTTGAAGACGCCAAGCACGGTCGCCGTGGAATGGAGGCATTCCATCGTGCCATCTGCTCGTAGCAAAAGCGCGGGAAGGTGCCCGCAATTCACATAACGCAAGCGCCTTGCCCGGTCGTCATACTCGGCGAAGAATAGGGTCGCGAACGCCCCTTCCGAGGTGTTCTCGCAGAATAGTTGGTTCACCGATCGCAGAAGCCGATGCAACTGTTCCAGCGCAGTTGCACACTGGCTGCGCACATTTGCTTGCAAATTTGCCATGAGCAGCGCGGCGGCGATTCCTTTTCCGGAGATGTCCCCGATCACCAGTCCCAGCCGTGCTCCACCCAGGTCCAGAAAATCGTAATAATCGCCCCCAACCTTGCGCGCCTGGATGCACGTCCCCGCGTACTCCAGCGATGTGAGCGCCGGAAGCGTCTGCGGAAAAAGCCGCGCCTGCACTTGCGTTGCAATTTCCAACTCTTGCGCGGCCCGCCGTTCCGCCTCCTGCCTCTGCGCAGTCGCCCGCCGTTGCGATTCCAAGGCTTGGGTGATCTCGTCAAAGCTGACCAGCGAAAACGAATTTCCGTCTATGTCACGGAAGCGCGCAAACACTCCACCCCAAATCGGCGTCTGTTCTCCCAGAAGCATCGAGATGTCCGCCGGCCCCCCGGCCTCCTGCGGGCGTTCGTACTTGATGCGCTTCAGCCTCGGTGTTTGCTGGAATCGCACTCCGCGCTTGGACCACTCCTTGAACTTCGCGGCCACATCTTCCGTTACCAGAACCACCTGCGTCGAGCGGCCGATGAGCTTGTACTCCGGCGAAGTTGGCTTCGGCGCCACCAGAGAAAGAATCGCCGTTCCATCCGGCGGCGAAACCGCCACCCAGCGGTCGCCCGATTGCAACCGCGTATCAAACGCCACGTGAAACCCCAATTGTTCCAGGTAAAATCTCAGGCTTCGTTCCTGGTCGCGCACAAAAACGTTCACGCAGTGGATCCGGAGATGCGGTTCCTGCTTGCCCGGACCTGTGGCGGATGCGCGGCCGCCCTGGAATTGAGCCTCGTTCATGGCCGTGATTATAAGGCTTGCCGGCGCCTCGCGCTCTCTCGAAGGGATCTGCTATGAACTACCCGCCCGGTTTTAATCCGCCCACATCATTCTTCGCGCAGCGCCTGCATGGGATCCACTCGCGCCGCTCGCAAGGCTGGAATGTAACACGCCAGCAACGCGGAAACGAGAAGCAGCAGAGCCACGGCGCTGAAGGCTGCCGCGTCAATCGTGCCAATGTCGTAAAACAAAGTATGCATTCCTCGTCCCACAAAATAGGCGCCGCCCAGGCCGATCAGCAATCCCAATCCCGCGAGCAGCATTCCCTCGCGCAGAATCAGTTTCAGCACTCTTCCTGTCCCGGCCCCTAATGCCATCCGCAATCCAATCTCATGCGTCCGCTGCGCCACCGCAAACGACATCACGCCATAGATTCCCAGCGCCGCCAGCACCAGCGCGAATCCCGCGAATCCCCCGAACAGAAACGCCGTGAACCGGTCTCCAGACAAGGATTGATTCATGATCTGGTCCATCGTTTTCACGTCTCCGAGCGGCAGGTTCGGATCAACGGATTGCACCGCGTCAGCAATGCTTTTGCTCAGCACTCCGGGCTCGACCGTCGCACGCACCGCCATTTGCGCCTGCGGCCACGGACTCTGCCAAAACGGCACGTCAATTTCCGGGAACCCGTCTCCTCGCGGTCCGCCATTCTTCACGTTGTGATAGACGCCCACGATCTGCCACGAAATCGGAGGCCCCAGTTTAGTTACGCCTGGAATCAATTCTTCCACCAGGATTCGCTGCCTCAGCGGATCCACGCCCGAAAAAAACTTCTTCGCGAACGATTCGTTCACCACCGCCACGTTCACTCCACCGGCCAGGTCTTGATCGTTGATCGCTCGGCCCTGATCCATGCGTATCCCGAATACGTTGAAAAAATCCGGCGTAACCATGTTGAATCCGGCGCCGGGTCGTTTCGACATGTCGCTCACTTCCTTGCCCGCAATCTGAAACGGCATTCCGAAATTCGTGCCTTCGAGCGGCATCCCTTCCGAAGCCGATACGCTCGATACTCCCGGAATCGCCCGGATTTTTTCCAATATTGTCCTGTAAAACGCGATCACCGCCGGCCCGTCCTTTAGCCTCCCGTCCGGAACGGGCAAGCTGAACGTCAGCAGGTGATCCGAACGAAAACCCAGATCCACGTGCGCAACATTCCACAAGCTGTGAATCGCCAACCCTCCTCCCGCCAATAGACTGAGCGCCAGCGCGAACTCCGCCACCACCAGCGACCTGCGCAAACCGTGCCGGCCCGCTCCGACCGCAGCTCTGCCTCCCTCCTTCAGCACTTCGTTTAGGTTCAGCCTCATCGCCTGCCACGCCGGAACGCACCCAAACAGCACGCCTGCCAGCAGCGACGCCCCCAGTGTGAACAGCAGCACCGGAAGGTTCAGGCTTACGTCCGCCTCCGAAGGCAGAGTGAACGGCGGCATCATGGAGACGATCAATTTGAGCAAGCCCAGGGCAAGCCCGACTCCTGCCGCACCTCCTAAAAGCGCCAGAGCCAGACTTTCCGTCAGGAATTGGCGAAACAGCTGCCATCGTCCCGCTCCCACGGATGCCCTTACCGCGACTTCCCTTTGTCTCGTCGCCCCGCGAGCGAGCAGCAAATTTGCCACGTTCGCGCACGCGATGAGCAGCACGAATCCCACGGCGCCCAGCAGAAGCCAGAGTGCGCGAATCACGTCCCGGTCGAGAAAATCATTCTGCAGCGGCTCTACACTCGCTCCCCATCCCTGGTCCGACTTCGGATACACCTGCGCGATATGCTTCGTCACCGCATCCATATCCGCATTCGCCTGCGCGATCGTCACTCCCGGCTTCAATCTTCCCATCACCAGCAGCCAGTGAAAATCGTGGTTGATCTGGTCGGGCTTGAACGCCAGCGGAAGATACAAGCGGTTTTGCAGTCGGTCCGTCGCCCCCGGCGCCAGCACTCCGACCACGGTATAGGGCTCTCCATTCATCTGAATCGTCTTGCCCAAAATGTTCCCGTCGCTGTTAAATCTCTCTTTCCAGAGCGCATTGCACAAGATCACCTCGTGGTCCCTTCCGACCTCGCCTTCCTCCGGCAAAAAATCCCTTCCGATCAGGAACGGCTGCCCCATCACTTCCATGAATCCCGGCGTCGTCAGCCTCCCATCGATCATCTCCGGCCGGTTCGCCGTCGCCAGATTCACGTTCGTTTCCGTCCACGCCGCCAGCCCTTGGAAAGCAGTACTCTCCCGTTTCCAGTCCAGAAAATCTCCTGCCGCCACTCCGTTCCGGTTTCCTTGGATCTTCGACCACACCACCACGATCTGATCGGGATTATTGAACGGAAGAGGCGCCAGCAGCGTGGCGTACACGATGCTGAAAATAGCCGTGTTCGCGCCGATCCCCAGCGCAATCGTCAGTATGGCAATGGCTGCAAACCCCGGACTGCGCCGGAGCTGCCTCAACCCATGTCGCAGGTCATGCCAGAGCGTAGTCATGCCTTATCCCTCTCCACCTTCAGACGAAGCAGCTCTTCCAATAGTTTGTTGAATCCCTAAAATCGGCGCCTTCCAGGAACCGTGGCATCGCTTGTCAAAATCTTCAAAATAGTTCTTGACTGTACTAGAATTCTAGTACATTATTGTGCTGCATGAATGCCGCTCTCCAGTCTCGCCGCTCCTTCCTCTTCCGCCTCGATCTCCGTTCCGGCGTCCCAGTCTACCGCCAGATCATTGACCAGGTCCTCGGCGGCATTGCTTCTTCCGCGCTCGCCCCTGGAGACCAGCTCCCTACTGTCCGCCAACTCGCCGTGGATCTTTCCATCAATCCCAACACTGTCATCCGCGCTTATCGCGAGCTGGAGATTCGCGGCATTCTCGAAACTCAGCAGGGCACCGGCACCTTTATCAGCCAACAGAAAGTTCAGCGCGACGAGGCCGAACGCCAGCGCCATCTCGGCCAGCTCGCCGCTGAATGTGTCGCGCGCGCCGGTTCCGCCGGTTTCACCGTCGAGGAATTGCTCGAGCAGTTGCAGGCTTCACCATCCGAAGCAGGAAGAAAGAAGAGGTGACTGCTATGTTGTGGGAACGTGAAAAAACTCCAATCAGTGGGATCGCCATCGCCCTGTTCTTCGTCTCCGTGAGCGCGGGTCTCGCCCTGTCGTTCGTGCTTGGAAGCCGATTCCCGCTCATTGCGGGCGCAATCATCGGCGTCTATTTTCTCTTTGCTATCAAGATCGCCGATCAATGGGAAAAAGTCGCCGTCCTCCGCCTCGGCCGCTTCGTGGGCCTTCGCGGTCCAGGCTGGTTCCACATCATCCCTATAGTGGACCGTCTCAGCCGCTTCGTGGACCAGCGCGTCCGCACCGCCAGTGTCACCGCTGAATCCACGCTCACTCGCGACACCGTTCCCGTCAACGTGGACGCCATCGTCTTCTGGATGGTGTGGAACGCGGAAAAATCCATCCTCGAAGTTCAGGATTTCGTTCAGGCCATCACCATGAGCGCGCAAACCGGCCTTCGCGAATCCATCGGCCGCCACGAACTCGCGCAAATGATCACCGAACGCGAGTCTCTCGGCCGCGAACTTCAGCGTATCCTCGACGAAAAAACCAATCCCTGGGGCATTACCGTGCAGTCCGTCGAAATCCGCGATGTCCGCATCCCGCAAGCCCTCGAAGACGCCATGTCCCGCCAGGCTCAGGCCGAACGCGAGCGCCAGGCCCGCAACATCCTCGGCCAGGCCGAAACCGAAATCTCCGACAAATTCTCCCAGGCCGCTCTCACCTACCAGAATAATCCCGTCGCCCTGCATCTCCGCGCCATGAACATGCTCTACGAGGCCATTAAGGAACGCGGCTCCATGGTCATCGTCCCTTCTTCCGCCGTCGAAACCATGGGCCTCGGCGGTACTCTCGCCACCGCCGCCCTCGCGAACACGCCTAGAACTTAGTAAGGAGTCGAAACATGACGAACAAAAAGGTCCTCCCCCTCATCGTGCTTGCAGGTCTTGCGGCATTCACCGTCCCTCGATCACCCGCAGAAGCCCAGGCCGACTCTTCCCTCGCTGGAATCTGGCAAGGACGGATGAATGATCTGCCGGCCGTGGATCTCCAGCTTGATGACGTCGGCGGCAAGCTCGCCGGCACGATCGTTTTCTATTTTCAGGATCGCAGCGGCCCGAATGGCCATTGGCGGGCCTCCGCAGATCCTCCTTTGCCAGTGCGCGCGCCGCATCTGATTGGCAATACGCTTACTTTCGAAGTCGAGCATCGCAAGTGTCATGCATGTTCCGAAACCGACCACAACGTCAGATTCCGTCTGAACATTACTGGCCCGGACGAAGCCCGCCTCTGGAACCTCGATGGCGAAAATCCAAATTCCGATCCTGGCCTCCAGCTCGTCCGTCAGCGGAATTCCACTGCGGCATCGATGACTCAGGATCAGACAAATACTGCGTTGTGGAAGAATGCGTGGACAAATCTCGTGAACAACGTTCAGCAAACGTTCACCCCGTCGCTCCCGAGGCTTACCGCGGTCGAAGTAGATCTCATCTTGGCCAATCCGGGTCCCCCCGAGGACACTCTTGAACTAACCGTCCTGGATGCTGATGGCAATTCAATCGCCGTTGCCACAAAGACCGTGCCCGCCCCCGACTTTGAACATGTGCGCTTCATCTTTCCGAACGGCGGCGTTCAAGTGTCGCCCGGAAAGTCATACAGCATCCGTCTCAGCGGCGGAACGCTCTTCGGATGGAAGTACGTCGTCGGCGGGTACGAGAATGGCGCAGCATCCTTCAATGGCAAGCCGCTCTTGCCGGACGCTCGCAGCACTTTTCTCTTCCGCACTTTCGGTTCGATATGACGGTCCGTAAGTTCTTGGTCCGCCTCATTCGGTTTCCGCAGATAGGGACCAGAGCCTGTTACAATCCTGCCAAGCGAATTGCTTTCGGATTCCGAAGATCAGATGCGACTCACCACATCCCTTATTTGCATCTTGTTGTCCGCAACGCCCTTCCTCTCCTCCGCCCAAGACAAACCTAAATCCGCCAGCAATTACCAGACTCTGGTGGAGCGCGTCAAAAAAGGCGACCAGACCGTCAACTTCCGGGAATTGCGCCTCGCTTATTCCGAATCATCTGATTTTACCAACGGCCCGGACACTACGGATCAAAAGAAAGCCATGCGGCAAGCCCTCAACAACAAGGATTTCGCCAAAGCCATTCAAAACGCCGACACTGTCCTCGTTTCAAACTTCGTGGATATGGACGCCCATTTCGTTGAGTATGTGGCATATAGAGAACTCAAAAATCCCGAGCGCGCGGACTTCCACAAATTCGTCCTGCAGAATCTCTTGAAATCCATCACTGCTTCCGGCGACGGAAAAACTCCGGAAACCGCCTTTGAAGTGATTGACGTGGATGAGGAATACCTCCTGCTCCGCTTCATGGGCCTTGGCCTTCCCAAAAAGCAATCCTACATGCATAAGAATGGCCACTACTACGATGCCCTCACCCTGAACAATCCCGCTTCAACGGAAGAGCGCGTCATCTACTTCAACGTGGACATCCCCGCCAAACACGGCATGTAAAACCTTCGCCTGTTCTTTTCTTGGGTTATCCGTTGCGCAGTCGCCTCCCGCTTCGACGCGTTGCACTGTGTACAAACATGGGAAAATGAATCAGTAGATCGGCAATCAAGCTCAGCTTTCAAGATTCGCGCTGTCAAAGGACATCTCGCCGTATGACTTCCCTTCGCAAAGGGGCCATCCATCTCTTCCGCTTCGCCGGAATTGATCTCTTCTTGCACTGGTCCTGGTTCCTCGTCGCTGCCATTGAGATCAGCGAGCGCACCACTGCCTATTCTTCGATCTATTGGAATGTCTTCGAGTATCTGGCGCTGTTTCTGATCGTGGGAATTCATGAATTCGGGCACGCTCTGGCCTGCCGCCAGGTCGGTGGAACTGCGAATCAGATCGTCCTGTGGCCCCTCGGCGGTGTCGCCTATGTAAGTCCCCCTCCTCGACCCGGCGCCACTCTCTGGAGCATCGCTGCCGGCCCCCTTGTCAACGTGGCGTTCATACCCATCCTCTCGGCGCCACTCGTATTGAACCACTACGCGCCCTGGCTTGCCGCGATGCCGAATCTGCATGCGTTTTTTCGCACGGTCTGGGTCATCAACGCCGGCTTGCTCGTGTTCAATATGCTGCCCGTCTATCCGCTGGATGGCGGCCAGATTCTTCGTTCTCTTCTCTGGTTTGTCATCGGGCGTGCCCGCAGCTTGCTGGTAGCCACCATCATCGGTTTCGCTGGCGTGGCTGGACTCATCGCCCTCGCCCTGTGGTGGCAATCCGTCTGGTTTGGCATTCTCGCGGTGTTCATTCTCATGAACTGTTGGAGCGGCCTCCAACACGCTCGCGCCCTACTCCGTCTTGCAAAAGCGCCTCGTCGTGCTGGCTTCGCCTGTCCAGACTGCAAGGCATCCCCGGTCATCGGACAATACTGGCTCTGCGGCAAGTGCCGCACCCCGTTCGATACCTTTGAAACGCAAGCGGTCTGCCCTTCCTGCTCTACCCAATTCCCCGTCACCGCCTGCCTTGATTGCGGCGCCCGCCACCCCATGACCCAGTGGGCCTCCACCGCGCCCGCCTCTCCAACTTCTTAACCGGGCCTCCCGGCAAATCTGTTCCCCTGACTCCCGTCGTCACTCGCGTTCCCGCTCGAAAGAGTTTAGGTACCTCTTGACACATCTATACTTTTGAGTTATTATCCGTAGTGCGGCGGTGGAGCACATCGGAGTTTGCCTCGTGTCCGTTCGCTTTTCTCCTCCCTGCCCCACCCGCGGCTCTGAGACTTTTCTTCGCTCCTGTTTTCTCCTTGAACGTTCAACTCTCGATCTGCAACTCTTTGCTAAGTCCATTGCTTGCCACACAGGCAAAGAATGCATCCGTTACCGTGCATCCGGCGAGGATGCGAGCCTTAAGGAGCGGCGCGGCGAGGGATCCTTCTGTCCACCCAAGTCCTTTCCTTTCAAGCTCTTCCGCACTCTTTGTTCACTCTCGCATAGTGAAATTTTCCCGAAAGTCCTTTTCTTTCAATCACTTGCGCACTCTTGCCCAAAAACACCGGGGGTGGGGGTCCTGTCTATTCCAATAAGGAACTCGTCGCTCGTCACTCGCCACTTTCTTCCGATACAATCCCCCCACCTCATTCAGGGGGCTGCATGAGCCTTAGCCAAAAACTCGAAGACGTCCGCTCCGGCTTCGAGCGTCCTTTCTGGGTCGCCAACATTTCCGAAATCTTCGAGCGCCTCTCCTACTACGGCGCCTTCGCCTCCCTCGCCAATTATCTGCATGAGCGCCTTAGCTTCCCCACCGAACAAACCGGCACACTCACGGGAATCTTCGGCGGCATGGTCTGGTTTCTCGCCATCTTTGGCGGAGCCGCCGCGGACCGTCTCGGCTTTCGCCGCGCGCTCTCTCTCGCCTACCTTATTCTCACTTGCGCGTATTTCCTCCTCGGTTCCATCAGCGCGCCCTGGCTCGCTCCTGTCCGTTCCGCCGTTCCTCTCAGCATCTTCGTTGGTTTCATCCTGATTCTTCCCGCTCTCGGCATTTCTCTGGTTAAGCCCAGCGTCGTCGGCACCACCGCCCGCGCTTCCAGCGAAAAAGTTCGCTCTCTCGGCTACTCCATCTACTACACCATGGTCAACATCGGTGGCGCCGCCGGTCCCTACGTCGCTTCCTGGGCGCATCGCCATCTCGGCGTCGAAAACGTCTTCCGCATCGCCGCGCTCTGCGTTTTTCTCATGTTTTTCGCCGTCCTCTTTTTCTTCCGCGAACCGAAACAAACCGTGGGCACCCCTGCTCCCAGCATTGGCGCCACGTTCCGCAACTTCCTCACTGTCGCCGGAAATCCCAAATTCATGGCCTTCCTGCTCATCTTCACGGGTTATTGGATCGTTTTCTGGCAGCAGTACATCTCCCTTCCCGGTTATATTCACGCCTACATCAACCCCCGCGCCGACGTCGAACTTATCCTCATCACCGACGGCCTCTGCGTGATCTGCTTCACGGTCCTCGTGAACTATCTCACTAAGAAAATCCCTGCCTTCCGCGCCATCATCCTCGGCACGCTCATCACTTCGCTTTCCTGGCTCATCCTGGCGCACGTTCGCACGCTCTGGGCCTGCGTCGCTTCCATCATTGTTCTTGCCATGGGCGAAATCATTCACCAGCCGCGCTATTACGAGTACATTTCGCGCCTCGCCCCTCCCGGCCAGCAGGGCACTTACATGGGGTTCGCTTTCTTGCCCATCGGCATCGGTTCTTTGGTTGGAGGCTGGTTTGGCGGCCGCGTCATGCACCATTTCGGCGAAGTGCTGCACCACCCCGCCCGTGCCTGGTGGGCCATCACCGCCGTCGGCGTCCTTACCACTCTTTTGTTATGGATTTACGACCTGATCGTCAAACCCGGCAGGCAAGCGGGAGTTCCCGGGCAATGAGCTTTGGAATTTCAATCCTGAAGAGAGGCACAGACCGGATTCAAGCTGGTTGGAATCGGCCGCTTCTGCAGTCAATTCACCATTCTTCGCAGCGAAGCCAGCGCTTGTCGCGCCAGAGCATAGCGCGGTTCCACGTTCAGCGCTTCCTGGAAGCAGCGCATCGCCTGGCTGTACATTTCCATGCCCAGGTACGCGCGGCCCAGATTGTAATGAGGAAAGTGCCGCGGCTCGTAGCGCTTCGCTTCCACCGCTTGCTCCAGCCACGGAACCGCTTCCTCGAAATGCCCCAGTTCGATCAAGTATGCGCCAATGTCGTTGTACGGATTTCCGAAATCCGGGTCCACTTCGATCGCCCGCTTGCACTCCGCGATCGCTTCTTCCAGCCGCCCCTGAAAATGATACGTCCAGCCGAGAAAAGTATGCGCTTCCGCCGTCGGATGCAGCTCCAAAGAAGACTGGTACAGCTCCTCGGCCCGGTCGTAGTCCCCTTCCATCTGTGCCTGGTAGGCGTCCTGCAAGATTTCCCAAGCTCTCGTCAGAGTTTCCTGGTCCATGGACAACTTCAATATCACGCTGCGCGCTCCCTGGGAACGGTACGAAAGTCCCGATGGTGCCAGGAGGGAACCTGTACTTTCTGCCGGGCTTAAAAGTGGCAATTCTCGCCGTAAACGGGGACAATGAACTTTCAGTACAAATGACCAGTCAGGAGAGAATCGTGAATCGCACTCTTGCCGTCCTGGGAATCGCAACTTTTAGCTTCGCTGGCGCGATGCTCGCGCATCCAAATCCCGCCGGGAATACCAAGGCTCCCGTGCACGACACGGCCGCCATCGCTCGCGGCAAGGGCATTTTCCAGGAAAAATGCTCGATCTGCCATTTCGACACCAGCGCCGCCAGAAAAATCGGTCCCGGTCTCAAGGGCCTCAACAAACGCGGCACCTTCAGCGTGAACAACAACAAAGTCACCGATGAAACTCTCACCAAGTGGATCGAGACCGGCGACTCGCTCATGCCTCCTTTCAAGGATGTCCTCGATGAAAAGCAGATCAAGGACGTCGTTGCTTACGTTCGCACACTTTAAT
>Ga0335079_10002332_pt1 | contig 21927 bp, 20 predicted proteins | sample Lox_Sample_33_FD_206719 | JGI IMG/M metagenome (GOLD analysis project Ga0335079, IMG submission 206719) | Soil microbial communities from Loxahatchee National Wildlife Refuge, Florida, United States - Lox_Sample_3.3 | ecosystem: Environmental > Terrestrial > Soil > Wetlands | place: USA... | reverse complement strand
TCCGTCTTCTCCCCCTGGATCACGCACTCGGCCTGCGCGTGGATGTCGTGCTCGTCCAGGTTTTTCCGGTAGATGCCGGTGTACCCCGTCCGGTTGCCGATGAAGTAGACGGTGCGGACGCTGTCGGCCTCGTAGACGACGGGCTTGGCACTGAACCCTTCGCGGACCACGTCGACGGCCGCCATGCTCGGGGCGTCGTGCGCGGCGAGGAGGGGGTAGTACTGCTTCTTCAGGTCGTACAGCCACATCTCGTCGAACTCCCGGTAGTCCTTCCCGATCGTGATCTTGAAATCGTCCGAGAACGACGACTCCTTCCAGAAGTTCTCCATCAGGAGGAGGATCTTCTCCTCCCCGAACGTGCGGGAGAGATAGCCGAGGGCGTTCTGTCCCTCCTTGTACATGATGAACGTCCCGTAGATCCTGTCCATGTCGCTCAGGCCCGCCACCGTCCCGTTCAGCACGACGTCCCGCATCACCATCTCCCCCTGGGCGTCCCAGGCGGTCGACCAGTACTCGGCAAGGCCCTCCGTGAACCAGAGGGGGGGCGAGCGGTCCCCCGCCTTCCTGTGATCGGCGAGTATCCTGGCGAGCTTGCTCGTCATGAAGACGTGCACCAGCTCGTGGCGGATCACGTGGCGGAACTCCGACACCGAGCCGTCGGCCGGGATCACGACGCGCCCTTTCAGGTACTCGAAGAAGCCGCCGATGCCCTCGTCGATGAAGCCCTCGGTGGTGTTCGTCTGCTCGAAGTGGAGGTGGGAGCTGTAGAAGATCAGCGGGATGCGGACGTTGACCGTGTGGTTGAACTTCTGCTGGAGGAGCGCGTAGCTCTCTTCCGCGAAGTGCGCTCCGCGCTCCGCCAGGTCCTTCATCGCGGAGTAATAGTAGATATCGAAATGGTCGGTCTTCAGGACGCGCCAGTCGAATTCGGTATACTGCACCTTGTTGCGGCCGAAGTAGAAAAACTGCGCGCGCGCGGCGGGAGGGAGGCACACCAGGAGGAGCAGGAGCGCCAGCGCATATAAAGAGCCGAACCGGTTCATCGCGGATCCGAGATGCTCGCAGGAAATGATAACGACTTCCGGCCCCACGCGCAACCGGAGGGTTACCAGGAGGTCCCGTTCCGGAAAATGGACACGAACAGAATTGCTGCGAGGGTGAGGAGGGCGACCAGGATGCCGATTTTCTGCTGCCGGGTCATGCCTGCGCCGGCTCCCGGCGGAATCGTGTGATCGTCGTCTGTGTGGAGTTCATCCGGGGTTGCATGTGTGCGTGGCCGGGCCTGTCCCGGTTGCTAAACACCCGCGCTGCGGGGGCCGGTTCCCGCCCCGGCGCCTATTCGTCCAGGGGGATCTCGGGGACCTTGTCCCGGGTGATGGAGGAGAGGTGGTCCCTGATCTCCTGTTCCGTCGACATCGCGAGCACCCTGTCCGCCACCCGCTTGGCGTCCTTGAACCGGACCGAGAGGATGACTTTCTTGATCTCGGGCAGCACGCTGGGCAGCACGCTCAGCTCGTCGATCCCCATCCCCACCAGCAGCACCGTGGCGAACGGGTCGCCCGCCATCTCTCCGCACATTCCCACCCACACCCCCCGCCGGTGGCCGGCGTCGATGATGTTCTTGATCGTGCGCAGCACCGCGGGATTGAACTGCTGGTAGAGCGGGGCCACCGCCGCGTTGTCGCGGTCGACGGCGAGCAGGTACTGGATCAGGTCGTTGGTCCCGATGCTCAGGAAGTCCGATTCCGCCGCGATCTGCTCGGCGAGCACCGCCGCGGCGGGCACCTCGATCATGACGCCGATCTTGATCGCAGGGTCGTACGGGACGTTCCGGGCGTCAAGCTCCTGCTTGGCGCGGGCGACCATCTCCCGGGCGCGCCGGAGTTCCGCGAGCGTCGAGACCATCGGGAACATGATCCGGACGTTCTTGCGCGTGCTCGCCCGGAGGATCCCGCGGATCTGGTCGAGGAACAGCTCGGGGCGGTCCAGCAGCACCCGGATGCCCCGCCAGCCCAGGAAGGGGTTGGCCTCGTGCTCCGCGTCCGGGGAGAGCTTGTCTCCTCCCACGTCGAACGCGCGGAAGATCACGGAGTGAGGGAACACACCCCCGGCGACGCGTTCGTACACGGCGAACTGCTCCTCCTCCGAGGGGTACGTCGCCCTGCCGATCAGCTGGCTTTCCGTCCGGAAGAGACCGATGCCCGCCGACCCCTGCGTGCGGGCGAATTCAAGCTCCGTGTCAAATTCGATGTTCGCCGACAGCTCGATCCGCTTCCTGTCCGGCGTCTCCGCGGTCAGCGGGGCGATCGTGACGAGCCGCTCTTCGAAGTCGCGGAACCGCTCCTTCTTCCCCTCGAGGGCCTGCAGCGTGTCGTCGCCCGGGTTCACGACGACGACGCCCGCGTACCCGTCGATCGCGATCGTGTCCCCCGTGGCGATCGTCTTCGTGCACGTGCGGAGCCCGACCACGGCCGGGATCTTGAGCGAACGGGCAAGGATCGCGGCATGGGAGGTGATGCCCCCCAGGTCCGTCGCGTAGCCGAGCACCTGGTTGCGGCTGAATATCACCGTGTCGGACGGCGTGAGCGTCTCGGAGACGATGATCGACGCCCCCTCCAGGCGCGAGAAGAGCTTCTGGTCCTGGATGTTCCGGATGATGCGGTTCATGACGTCGTCGACGTCGTGCGCCCGCTCGTGCATGTACTCGTCGTGCGAGGCGAGCATGATCTGCTTGTACTTGGTGATCTCGTCCGCCACGATGAACTCGGCGTTCTTCAGCTCCCGCGCGATCCGCCCTTCGATCGCTCCCATGAGGATCGCGTCGGCGAGGATCATGAGCTGCGCCTCGAAGATGCGCGCGTTGTCGGATCCGAGCTTCTGCTCGGCGAACGCGTGGATCTTCTGCAGCTCCTTGTCCGAGCGGGCGTTCGCGTTCCGCAACCGCGCGATCTCCGAGGGCACTTCCTCCGGCGTGATCTGCTTCTGCTCGACGCGGGGAATGACCTTGCTGTAGATGTAGGCCGGCCCGTGGGAGATCCCCGGCGCCGCGGCGACCCCCCTCAGAACGATCTCGCTTCCTGTGGCGGGTGTTCCGTCCATGTCACTCCTCGTCGAATCCCCGGCGGAAGAGGTCCTCCAGCGCGCGGCACGCCTCTTCCTCGTCCGGGCCGTCAAGCACGAGCGTCAGCGTCGAGCCCTGTTCCGCGGCCAGCGTCATGACGCCGATGATGCTCTTGCCGTTGATCTCGAGGTTGTCCTTCCTGATCGTGAGCTCCGCCTGGAACCGGGCGGCGGTCTTGACGAGGCTCGCCGCGGGGCGGGTGTGAAGGCCCTTGGAGTTCACGATGGTGACCGTCCGTTCAATCATGAGGGTTCAACGCCCCCCCGAGCGCGCGGCGTCATGTCGCCCTGTGCACCAGTTCGTCCGCGAGCCACCGGAGCATCTCGCGCGCCGTGCTCCGCGGAAGACGGTCAAGCTCCCGGAGCGCGCCGCGCGTGGTCCGCCGGACGACTCCGCGCGCGTCGTCAATCGCCCCGCACTCCCCGTACGCGCGCCGGACGTCTTCCACGAACGACCGCCCGGCGGGCGTGACGGCGCCCCCGGTGCTCTTGAAGAGTCCCGGCGAACCCTCCCTGGCCATGACGCGGGCGATAAGGTCACGATCGCTCCCCGCGGCCCTTGCCGCCGCGGTCAGCAGGAGGTACGTCCTCTTTCCTTCGAGGATGTCCCCGCCGATCGTCTTCCCGAACCCCGCCGGGTCGCCGACCACGTCCAGGAGGTCATCCTGTACCTGGAAGGCGATGCCGAGCCGGAGACCGAACCTGCGCAGCGCCGCGACCCGGGCGGGCGTGCCCCCGCCGAGGAGCGCCCCGAGCTCCGCTGCCGTGGCCAGGAGCGCGCCGGTCTTCTTCCCGATCATCCGGAAGTATTCCCGCACCGTCACGTCCGACCGCTTTTCGAATTCCAGGTCGAGCGCCTGTCCCTCGCACACGTCCAGGAGGCCACGCGTCAGGACGCCGGCGAGCGCGCTCTGCGCGGGTCCCTTCGTGCGCAGGAGCGACTCGTACGATGCGCCCACGAGCACGTCGCCGACGAGCAGCGCGTCGTTCGCGCTCCATGCCCGGTGGACCGTCGGCCGGCCGCGCCGGGCGTCGGCGTTATCCATGATGTCGTCGTGGACCAGCGTGAAGTTGTGCATGATCTCGATCGCCGCCGCGGCGTCAAGCGACGCAGCGGCGCGGCCGCCGACGGCCTCGCACGCGAGCACGAGCAGCGCCGGGCGGACCCGCTTGCCTCCCCCCTGGAGGGCGTAGCGGCACCCCTCCCGGAGTCGCGCCGCCCCGCGGGCGGGCCTGGTGCGCTTCAGCCTCTGTTCGATGCGCACCCTGATGGTCTCGTAGCGCCGCCGGAATGCCGCGTCGTTCATGACCGGGGGTACCTGACGAGCTGTGCGGCGCGGAGGTCCGCCACGCGCGCGGACCCGGTGAGGAACATCGCTCCCCGCAGCTCCAGCGCCCAGCGTGCAATGAGTGCGGAGAGACCTTTCCTCCCTCCGCGCGCGAGGGCTTCCAGGAGCGGCCTCGCCGAGGCGGCGATATCCGCGCCGAGAGCGAGACACCTGGCGACGTCGAGCCCGGAGGCGATCCCTCCCGAGGCGATAAGCGTCATCTGACGCCCCTCCCGGCGGAGCGCGGCCGCCTCCTGGAGTGCGATTGCCGTAGGGATGCCCCAGTCCCAGAATGGCGCCCCGTCCGGCGGGTCCTTCCTCCGGATCGCCTCGACGCCGGCCCAGCTTGTTCCCCCGGCCCCCGCGACGTCGATGATCGAAACGCCGGCATCGAGGAGCCGGCGGATGACCGCCGCCGAGAGCCCGGCACCGATCTCTTTAACGATAAGGGGGATCGGGAGGCTCCGGGCGAGCATGCCGATGCCCGAGAGCACGCCGCGGAAGGCTGGCGTCCCTTCCGGCTGCAGGAATTCCTGGAGCGGGTTGAGGTGGACCGCGAATGCGTCCGCGCGCACGAGCTCCGCCAGGCGGAGCGCGGGCGAAGCATCCTTCATGCGCGCGACCTCGGCGGCGCCGATATTGCCGACCACGGGGATCGACGGAGCCGCCTCGCGCACCACGCTGAACGTGCGATGGTAGACGGTGTTCTCGAGCGCCTGGCGCTGGCTCCCGACGCCGAGCGCGATGCCCGCCGATTCGCACACCGCCGCCAGATCGCGGTTGATGGCGAGCGCCCGCGCGTAGCCGCCGGTCATGCACGAGACCATCAACGGGAGCGCAAGCTCATGCCCGAGGAAGCGCGTGTGCGTGTCGACCTCGGCGATGTCGAGTTCGGGGAGCGCGTTGTGGACGAACTCGAGGTGTTCGAGGCCGGTGGTCTTTCCCCTGAAGCGGACGTCCCTCGTCAGCGTGATGTCGACGTGCTCTTTCTTGCGAGACGTCGTCCTGTGACCGGGGGATTTTCTGGGCATGCGAACCGGGGGTGGATAAGGACTCTCGCGGGAGTATAGCGATTTGCCCCCTGAGAATCAATCCGCCGGGCGAGTGTTGATTCTTCGGGACGCTTTCGTTACCTTAAAAGACCTTTGCATTTACGTCCTGATTGGGACTCCCGATTCGATGCGCGCCATCATCCCCGTCGCCGGAGTGGGAAGCCGGCTCCGGCCCCACACGTACGCTCTTCCCAAAGTCCTCCTGAACGTCGCGGGCAAGCCGATCCTCGGCCACATCATCGATAAGATCGTGGGCGAGGGCATTACCGACGCCACGATCGTTGTCGGCCACATGAGCGACAAGATCCGGGAATACGTCGCGGGCGCGTACCCGCACTTCCGGGCGGAGTACGTCGAGCAGGAGGAGCGGCTCGGGCTCGGACACGCGATTCACCTCTCGCGGGGGACGATCACGGACGACCCCGTGCTCATCATACTGGGGGACACGATCTTCGAAGTGGACCTCTCGCCTGTCCTCCGCGGCGGGACATCGGCGATCGGCGTGAAGGCCGTGGACGATCCCCGGAGATTCGGCGTTGCCGAGGTGGCGGACGGACGCATCACGCGCCTGGTGGAGAAGCCCGAAAAACCGGCGACGAACCTCGCCGTCGTCGGCCTCTATTATATTCGCCGCCCGCGGCTGCTCCTGGAGTGCCTCGACGATCTCGTCGCCTCCGATCGCCGCACGAAGGGGGAATACCAGCTCACCGACGCCCTCCAGATGATGATCGAGCGGGGCGAACCGATGGTGCCGTTCATGGTGGAGGGATGGTACGATTGCGGGAAGCCGGAAACCCTCCTTTCCACCAACCGCGCGCTCCTGGAAAAGCACTCCACGAGCAGGACGCTCCCCGGGGTCGTCGTCAACCATCCGGTGTACATCGCCCCGACCGCGGTGCTCGTCAACTGCATTATCGGTCCCAACACCAGCGTCGGCGACGGGGCGGAGATCTCGGATGCGGTGATCAGGAATTCCATCATCAGCGAAAATGCCCGCGTCCACGGTGCCCTGCTTGAGAATTCGATCGTCGGCAACGGGTCCGTCCTGACGGGGAGCTACAGAAAGATCAACGTGGGGGGCGCCTCCGAAATCGACCTGTTTTAGCGGCGCGAACCCCCGGCACCACTTCACTCACGCAAGGAGCACCATGGCATACCTCTTCACGTCGGAATCGGTCTCGGAAGGGCACCCGGATAAGGTCTGCGACCAGATTTCGGATGCGGTTCTTGACGCCATTCTCACGCAGGACAAGAACGCGCGCGTCGCGTGCGAGTCGTTCGTCACGACGGGCCTCGCGCTCGTCGGGGGCGAAATCACGACGCATGCCTACATCGAAGTGCAGGACATCGTTCGCCAGGTGATCCGCGAGATCGGGTACACGAAGGCGGAGTACCGCTTTGACGCGGATTCGTGCTCGGTGATCTCGAGCATCCACGCACAGTCGCCCGACATCGCGCGCGGCGTGGACACCGGCGGGGCGGGAGACCAGGGCATGATGTTCGGCTATGCCACGAACGAGACGCCGGAGTACATGCCGATGTCGCTGATGTTCGCCCACAAGCTGGTGCGGCGGCTGGCCGAGATCCGCAAGAAGCACTCCTCCGTCATGTCGTGGCTCCGCCCCGACGCGAAGTCCCAGGTCACGATCGAGTACCACGGCCGCAGGCCGGTCCGCGTCCACACGGTCGTGATCTCCACGCAGCACGACCCCGGCGTGACGCAGAAGAAGATCCGGGACGAGGTGATCCGCCACGTCATCCGCCATGTGATCCCGTCCGAGCTGCTCGACAGGAACACGATCATCCACGTCAACCCGACCGGCCGTTTCGAGATCGGCGGACCTCACGGGGATACCGGGCTGACGGGACGCAAGATCATCGTCGACACCTACGGCGGGAAAGCCCCGCACGGCGGCGGCGCGTTTTCAGGGAAAGATCCGTCGAAGGTGGACAGGAGCGCCGCATACGCCACGCGCCACATCGCCAAGAACCTTGTCGCCTCCGGGCTTGCGGACGAATGCCTCATCCAGGTCGCCTACGCGATCGGCGTTGCGCAGCCGGTCTCGGTCCACGTCAACACGTTCGGCACGGGGAGGATCCCCGACATCGAGCTGGACAAGGTGATCCTCAAGGAAATCGACATGACGCCGCGCGGCATCATCAGGCGGCTGGACCTCAGGCGCCCGATCTACAGGAAGACGGCCGCGTACGGCCACTTCGGCCGCAGCGACAGGGAGTTCACATGGGAGAAGCTTGACCTCGTCGACCTCCTCCTGAAGTCGATCAAGTAAGCGAAGTCCGCTCTTTGGACCACGCCGCTTTCGGGCGTGGCAATCTCAAGTCCAAAATATAGAGGATGCATGAAATCACCATCAGGAAAATCCAAAGTCGCGGATCTCAAGCTTGCGGGAGAAGGAGATCGCCTCATCGAGTGGGCGGAATCCCGGATGCCCGTGCTGATGGCGCTCCGCGCGAAGTACGCCAGGATAAAGCCGTTCAAGGGGTACAGGATCGCCGGGTGCCTGCACGTCACCAAGGAGACTGCGGTGCTGGTGCGGACGTTCGTGGATGCGGGCGCCGAGGTGAGCTGGAGCGGGTGCAACCCCCTCTCGACGAACGACGCGGTTGCCGCGTCGCTTGCCGGGGACGGGATCTCCATCTTCGCGTGGCACGGGATGAACGTCAAGGAGTTTTACTGGTGCATCGAGGAGACGCTCCGCTTCCACCCAAACCTGACGCTCGATGACGGCGCGGACCTGATCTTCACGATCCACAACAAGCACCCCGAGTTCGCGGAGAAGTACGTGATCGGGGGGACGGAGGAAACGACCACGGGCGTCCACCGCCTGCGGGCCATGGCCTCCGACGGGGCGCTCAAGTACCCGGTGATCGCCGTGAACGACGCCGAGACCAAGTGGGATTTCGACAACGTCTATGGGACGGGACAGTCGACGCTCGACGGCGTGCTCCGGGCCACCAGCGTGCTGCTGGCCGGCAAAAACGTCGTGGTCGCCGGCTACGGACACTGCGGCAAGGGGGTCGCGCTCCGGGCCAAGGGCCTCGGCGCGAACGTGATCGTGACCGAGGTGAAGCCCACCGCCGCGCTGAAGGCGACGCTGGAGGGCTTCCGCGTGATGACAATGGACGACGCCGCGAAGGTGGGGGATCTCTTCATCACCGCCACGGGGGTGAAGGACGTGGTGGTCGACCGCCACTTCCGCGCGATGAAGGACGGCGCCATCGTCTGCAACACCGGCCACTACGACTGCGAGGTGAACCTCGTCCAGCTTGCGAAGCTGACGAAATCAAAGCGCGAGATCAGGATGAACAACGAGGAGTACTTGCTCAAGAGCGGCCGCCGGCTCTACGTGCTGGCGCAGGGGCGCCTGGTGAACCTTGCGGCCGCCGAGGGGCACCCCTCGGAGGTGATGGACATGTCGTTCGCCAACCAGTTCATGTCCCAGCTCCGCCTGGTCGATCTCCACAAGAAGGGGATACGCCTGAAGAACGCCGTGCATGACATCCCGGCCGCGCAGGACCAGGAGATCGCGGGGGTCAAGCTCTCGACGCAGGGGATCCGGATCGACGCGCTGACCGATGAACAGGTCAAGTATTCGGAGGACTACTCGGCAGGTACGTAAGGAAGGTCTCAACCTGTCATTGCGAGGGGGCGCGCCGTTCGCGCCCCCGAAGCAATCTAGGTCTTTCCCACCACCCTCTTTATCGCGAAGAGCAGATAGTCGATATTGAACGGCTTCGTGATGTAATCATCGGCCCCGAGCTTCAGCGTCTCGGTCGCCACGGAGAATCCCACGCGGCCGGTGAGCATGATGACCTTGCAGGAGAGCCCCTTCTCCTTGATGAACTTCAGGACGTCGATGCCTGATTTGACGGGCATGTTGATGTCGAGGAGCATCAGGTTGTAGTTCCCTCTCTCGAGCAGTCCTATCGCCTTCGCCCCGTCTTCCGCCTCATCCACTACGAACCCCTGGGGGACCAACTGGTCTTTGACGATGCGCCGCAGGTCGGCGTCATCATCGACAAAGAGAATTCGTAACTGGTCCATGGTCGTGTGTAGTAGTATGCGCCCCGTATATAGTGAAAATCGCCTGAAAAGTCAAACAAACCGGGGTTTGTGTGAACTCCCCCGTTTTGACAGAAATTCCGCTCTGCCTCATTGCGAGCGCGCTCCTCTTTCGTGCTGCTCAGTGCGACGCTCAGGTGCGCGAGTTCCCCTGGAGAGAGAATTTCGATACCGCGTCGCCTCCCGCGCTTCCCTCGGGGTGGCAGTCCTCCCGCGCGAGAAACGCGGCCGCAGACGACATGACGGTGAGCCAGAGCGCCCCCCGGTCGCTCCCGTGCTGCGTCTCGGCGACAAATGCAACCGTCGCTCAGTGGCTCGCCACGCCGCTCTGCGACTTCGGCGCGGTGATTCCCTCCCGGCTCACGTTCTGGGTGCGAAGGTCTTCGACGTTTGCCGCTTCGCTCGTTCTCGATTTCTCCCCGGACGGGGGCACGGCGTGGTCGCCGCTGCCCGGAGACACGCTCCGGAGTGACGGAGCGACTTCGTACGTGCAGGCATCCTGCGACATTCCACGCGATCTTGCAGGGAGAAACGGCGTTCGGTTTCGCATCCGCATCATTCCCGCGGCGACGGGGAGCGCGGGGACGCTCCGCCTCGACGATTTTGCAATGACCGTTCATCCCCCCTATAACCTCTCACTCTCCCGGGTGTCCGCTTCCCCCCTCCGACCGCGCGCGGGCGACCCGGTTGATGTCACGGCGACGGTGACCAATACCGGCATGCTTCCGGCGTCCGGGTTCTCGGTCGGGCTCTTCACAAATTGCGGCGACTCTCTCAGCCCGGTTCCCTGCGGCTCGCTCGCCTCGGCGTACCCCCCGGGCGCGCTCCTCCCGCTGGATTCGGTGAGCGTGATCCTCCGCCTGGATGCCCCCGCAGAGGGGATCAATTCGCTCATAGCGGCGGTGCGCGACACACTGGACGGTGACCCTTCAGACGACATGCTCCCCGTCGGATTTGACGTCACGCCTTCTTCCGGCTCTCTGGTCATCAACGAGATCATGTACGCCCCTCTTCCGGGGGAATCGGAATACGTTGAATTCATGGCGAGCGGGCCCAGGGCCGTGAATCCGAATGCGTGGAGGCTCATCGTGAAGGGGACTGGAGGAGTGAAAGACAGGACGCAAGTGTTCTCCCCCTGCGGGGCGCCCGTTTCGCCGGGGGGGTTCGTTGTCCTGGCCGAGGATTCCTCGATCTACCGGTTCTTCCCGGCGCTCCTCGATCCTGGTTCCGCACCCGTCATTATCCCCTCCTCATGGGAAGCGCGGCTCAACAACGACGGAGCAACGCTCCTCCTTGTCGACCCGTGGGGATCCGTCTCAGACAGTGTCGCTTACTCCCCCTCGTGGCACAATCCCTCCGTATCAGACAAATCGGGGAGGTCGCTTGAGCGGATACTTGCCCCCGGGAGATCAAACGATCCTGCCAACTGGAGCACGTGTACGCTCGTCGAGGGGGGGACGCCGGGGCGCAGGAACAGCGTTGCCCTCGCGCGGAGTGCCGCCCCGGGGGGCGTCACAGCGTCTCCCAATCCGTTTTCACCCGACGGGGACGGCCACGACGATGCTTCCGTGATCAGCTACAGCATCCCCTCAGGGGTCTGGAGCGTGTCTGTGAGAATATTCGATGCGAGGGGAAGGCTTGTGAGGACGCTTGCGACGTGCGCCCCGTCCACGGGCCGGGGGGAGTGCATATGGGACGGCCGCGACGACGCGAGGCTGACGGCGCGTATGGGGATATACGTCATCTACATAGAGGCGACTGCCGCGGGGGGCGGCTCTTTCACGGCGCGCGGCGTCGTCGTGCTCGCGCGCCGGCTCCGCTAGGCCCAGGCACCTTCCATTCGGCCAAAGACCAGTTCATCGACGAGCTTGAGCAGGTCCTGCACGGGAGTCGTCTTGTCCAGGAGGAAGTCGAGCTTCGGGTCGATGTTGATCACCTGCGAATACACGTCGCGGAACCCGGAGATGAATATGAACTTCGTCCGCTTGTACCGGTCGATCTCCCGGGCGAAGGCGTGCATTTTCACGCCGTCCAGCCGGGGCATGCGGATATCAGAGATGATCAGGTCGATGTCCGTCTTCGTCAGGACCTCGCACCCTTCCATCCCGTCCTTTGCCGTGTGAACGGTGTACCCGTTTTTCCTCAGGACCTCAGTGACCAGGAAGAGATAGTCCTCGTTGTCGTCGACCAGAAGTATATCCATAAGTCATGCCCCGTGATTGCCTGTCTCTGTTCGCAAAAAAATATGCGAAGGTTTGGGGTAAGACATTGTGCGTGAAGTCACACGGAGAAGTGTCACCTCTGTGATTTTGTCCCGAAATGTTTGATAATTTGGCGTTCTCCGTTGATTTTGCACCTATGCGCTCGAGTCGAGGAGCGAATCGATCTCCTCCTTCACGAGCCTGTAGAGGTGCCACTCCTTCATGTGCTTTGCGCCCGAACGCCTGTAGAAGTTGATTGCCGGCTCGTTCCAGTCGAGAACGGTCCATTCCATCCGGCCGCACCCGCGGGAAGCTGCCTCCGCGACCATGGCGCGGAAGAGTGAGAAGCCCGCCTTCCTCCCCCGCCAGGCGGGCAGCACGAACAGATCCTCGAGGTAGAGCGTCGGGAGAGCGAGAAAACTCGAGTACGTCTCGAACACGAACGCGTATCCGACCGCCGCGCCTTCGGCTTCGGCAAGATAACATTCGAGGCGCGGCCGGGGAGCGAATATGTCGCGGAGGAGTCTCTGCTGCGCGTCCGGATCCGGAGGCGAGAGTTTCTCATAGTCTGCAAGCGCCTTCACGAGCGCAAGAACAGTGGTCCCGTCGGAAGGGAGCGCCTTTCGGACTGCAATCGCCATCATCAGCCTTTCATTACAATTGGGGTTGATCGGCAGGAATTGCGCAAGATATCAAGTTTCTTGATTCTTTCAAACGGATGGCTCATATTGGCAATATCCTCCTCCACCACAGGCCGGGTCACCCCCCCATGAGAACTCTCCTGAAGTATCTGGCGGTCGCCGCACTCGCGCTCCGTGTGACGGCAAGCGGCCAGACGACTGCGATCAGGTGCGGAACGCTCATCGACGGGCTGTCGGACGCCCCCCGCAAGAACGCCGTCGTACTGGTCGACGGAAAGACGATCACGTCAGTCGGGACCGAGATCCCGCCCGGGGTGCGCGTGATCGACCTCTCCGGGGCGACCGTTCTGCCGGGACTTATCGATGCCCACACGCATGTTCTCCTCCAGGGGGACGTGACCGAAGAGGACTACGACGAACAGCTCCTGAAGGAGTCCATTCCATACCGGACGCTCCGGGCGACCGTGTCCTGCCGGACGGCGCTCCTGAACGGGTTCACCACGCTCCGCGACATGGAGACCGAGGGGGCGATGTACGCGGACGTCGACCTCAAGAAGGCGATTGCCCGCGGGGTGATCGACGGGCCCCGGCTCTTCGTCTCCACGCGGTCAATCAATACCACCGGCCACTACCCCCTCCCCAACAGCCTGTACGCGTGGGAGCTCCACATGCCCAAGGGGGTCCAGGAGGTCACCGGGCAGGCGGAGGCCCGCCGGGCCGTACGCGAACAGCTCTCCTACGGCGCGGACTGGATCAAGGTGTATGCGGACAGGGGATACTACCGGGCGGTCGACGGCACGTTCCACAGCCTGCCGAACTTCACGGACGAAGAGCTCAGGGCGATCGGCGACGAAGTGCACGCCTCGCGAAGGCATTTTGCCGCGCATGCCGTCGCCCGGGAGGGGATCATACCGGCGATCAACGCTGGGGCGACGTCCATCGAGCACGGGTTCGCGATGGACGACGAATGTATCGCGCTCATGGTCAGGAAGGGAGTCTACTGGTGTCCCACGATCTACGTCAACGTCTACGTCGCCGAAGGTCGGGCAGCGGCGGGGAATCCCGCGAACAAGGAGCTGCTCGACGTGCAGCCCGTGGTCTTTGCGAAGGCCCTGAAGGCGGGCGTGAAGATCGCATTCGGGACCGACGTCGGAGGTTTCCCCTGGACGGAAAACGAGGCGAAGGAGTTTCCCTACATGGTGAAGTGGGGGATGACCCCGATGCAGGCGATCCGCTCGGCGACTGTCGTGGCTGCAGAGCTCCTCGATATGAAAGGGAAGATCGGCGAGATCTCCCCGGGCGCGTTCGCAGACATCATCGCCGTGGAAGGGGATCCCCTCGAGCACGTCGAGGCGCTCCAGCAGGTGAAATTCGTGATGAAAGAGGGAAAAGTCTACAAGAACGAAGTGGGGGCACGTGGACAGTAGTGTGGAGGGGGCGTGAGACAGGCGGTGTTCTGTGCCTCTGTGTGTCTCATCCTGACGCTCTTCGCCATGACCGCTGACTCTGATGTGCGTATCCGGTACGGGCTCTCGATGCCGCGTCCGGCGACGCACCTCCTCGAGGTGACCGTGACGTTCAGCGGGCTTCCCTCGTCGGCACGGGAGCTTCTTCTGCAGCTTCCCGTCTGGCGCCCGGGGAGGTACCTGGTGCTCGACTTCGCGGGGGGCGTGACCAGGTTCGCCGCCACAAGTGCGGCTGGGGAGGCGCTCCCCTGGCACAAGGCGGACAAATCTTCGTGGCTCATCCAGACAGGAGGCGCCCCCCTGGTTCGGGCCTCCTACGAAGTCTACGCCGACGAGTTCGACCAGCGGACGAGGGGGCTTGACGACGAGCACGCGTTTGTCAACGGTGCCGCCGTCTTCATGTACTCCCCCGCCTTCCGCTCGCACGGCGTCGAGCTGGAGGTTGTTCCTCCCGTTGGTTGGCACGTCACGACCGGGATGGACTCGACGGGGGTGAACGCGTTTCGCGCCCCGGACTACGACGTTTTCGCCGACTCTCCCCTGGAGATCGGGACGCAGCGGGATTTCGCTTTCGAGGTGGCGGGCGTGCCGCATGTCCTGAGCATCTTCGGCGGGGGGAACTGGGAACCCGACACGCTCATACGCGACATCCGGAAGATCATCGAGGCCGACCGAGGCTTCTGGGGGAATCTGCCGTACAGGCGCTACGTGTTCCTGCTCCACTGCACTCCCAACGCGGGGGGAGGGACAGAACACGTGAACTCCACGATCATGGGGACGCGGCCCTTCGTGTTCCGTGACCCGGAAAGCTACCGGGGGTTCCTCGGGCTCGTCTCGCACGAGTACTTTCACACGTGGAACGTGAAACAGATCCGTCCCGCGGCCCTCGCGCACCCGGACTACCAGAAGGAGAACTACACGGGCGAGCTCTGGCTGGCTGAAGGGGGAACGTCCTACTTCGACGGGCTGATCCTCCTGAAGGCCGGCCTCACCACGCGGGAGAGAATCCTGGAGGGCATTTCCCGCACGGTCTACGAGGACCGCCTCCGCCCCGGGAACGCCGTGCAGTCCGTCGCGCAGTCCGGCTTCGATGCGTGGATCAAGTACTGGAAAGGGGACAGGGAATCTTTCAACGAAGAATCGGATTACTACGAGAAAGGGGCCGCCGTGAGCATGGTGCTGGACCTGGAGATCCGCCATGCCACGGGGAACGCCCGCTCGTTCGCCGACGTGATGCGGGACCTCTACGCACGGTTCCCGCGGAGCGGCCCCGGGTACACCAACGCCGATGTCCGGACCGCCGTCGCGCGCGCGGGGGGAGAAGCTCTCGGCGCGGTGTTCGACACGCTCGTGTCCGGTACGGCGCCGATCGCGTGGGAGCGCGTCCTGGGCTATGCGGGGCTCGAGCTTGTGCCCGCTCCTTCTCCGCCGGCTGTCTGGTCGGGACTTGAGGCCGCCGATGCCGGGGGCCGGGCGCGCATCACGCGGGTGATCGCCGGCTCTCCCGCCTTCGCCGCGGGACTCGACGCCGGGGACGAGATCGTCGCGCTTGACGGGTTCAGGATCGGCGCATCGGGGCTCCAGGCCCGGATGAAAGACTTCCGCCCGGGGGAGTCCCTCCGCCTGACGGTATTCCGGGGAGAGCGCCTGAGGGAATTCACGGTGCGTCTCGAAAAGCCTCCCCTGGTGCTCGAGAGCGTGAAGCCCCGCGATGGCATCACGCCGGAGGAACAACGGGTGCTTGATTCCTGGCTGCCCGCAACAGTTTCGCCATAATGGAGAACACACATGCTTGAAGATCTGAGTCCAGCCAAAATCCTCATCGTCGTCCTCCTGATCGTCGTCTTCTTCGGCGCGAAGAAGATCCCCGAGATCGCGCAGGGACTCGGCAAAGGGATACGCGAGTTCAAGAAGGCGACACGCGAGATCTCGGGCGACGATGATTCCTCTGCGCCGGTTGCGGAAGCACCTGCAGGCGACACGGCCAACTGCTTCTACTGCAACGCGCGCATTGCGCCCGGTGCAAAGTTCTGCCCCTCCTGCGGGAAATCGCTCGTCGCGCCGACCTGCGCGCGCTGCAACACGGTCAACGCCCTCGGCAACAAGTTCTGCCGCACATGCGGGGAGAAACTGTAACATTCGTTCTGCGCTTCCTCGCAGTTCGTAGCGATCGCCGGGGTATCCGTTCCCGGACAGATGGCCGGCATCGGCCACCTGTCCGCGGCCCGGCGATTCCCGCACGATTGTTTTCCTCCCCGGAACTCCTTCCCCTATAAAGACACATCGATCGATCCGCCACGAGTCCTGCCGGTGGCATGGATGTTGCGCTCCACTCTTCAATCGACACAGATACGGGACACATACATTCACTTCCAGGAAGAGGAGCGTGCCGATGTACAGGATCGAGCGGAAGCCGTACGGCTTCAAACTGGTATTCGGCGATGTCATCGATGTCGCCGAGATGAGGGCATGGGTGGAGGAATCGAAAAAAGCGCTTGCCACGGTGACGGGAAAATTCGGCGTTCTCGTGGACATGAGGACGCTCAAACCGCTGAAGCCGGAGACGCAGGCGGTGATGGTCGAAGGGCAGAAAGGCTACAAGGAGCGGGGAATGGAGCGCTCTGCCGTCGCGGTTCCGAACGCCGTCATCGCCCTGCAGTTCAAGCGCCTGGCACAGGAAAGCGGCATCTATCGCTGGGAGCGCTACATCGACGCATCCGCCTCGGCGGAATGGGAGAAAGTGGCCGAGAGATGGGTCGTAGGCGGGAACGACCCGGACAAGTAGCACCGGAACCCGCCCTCAGAGTTTTTGCGATGCCAGTGTCATGGTTTCCATGATGGAGCAGAGTGCGACCCCGGCCGATAACTCCGGCAGGGGGCGCCCGGCATCATAAATACCGGGAGGGCATTTCCGCAGTTTCAACGATGGCGCACGATGCGATGATCTTCGATATTCAGAGTGACCAATGCTGAACGCAGCGGCCAATCGGGGAGGGAAGACACGATGAACGTGTTGAACGATCTGAAGATCTCGACAAAGCTGTTCGTGCTTGCCGGCGCCATGCTCCTCGGCGCCGGCGCCATCGGCTATACGGGCCTGACGGGACTCCGGAGTGTCACGGAGTCCCTGGAGCGGCTCTACCGGCACGACACGGTGCCCACGGGAGACCTGGGGAGGATGGCCAAGGACTTCCAGCGCGTCCGCGCAAACCTCGCCTTCCTGCTGATCGCCACGGATCCGGCGGACATCGAACATGACCGGCAGGTGATCGGCAAACTGACCTCCGAAATGGACTCTCTCGGCCACTCGTTCGAGTCGACGCTTTCGGCCGGTGAGATCAGCGACGTCTACCGGCGTTATGCGGGTGCGCGCGCCATGTTCCTGCCTCTCCAGGAGCGGATCACCGCCCTGGCCCTGGGAGGGCGGAAGGACGAGGCACGTTCCCTCATGCTTGTCGGCGACGCCCGCACCGCGGCGCACGACATCGAATCGGATCTTGATGCCATGGTGCGGCTCATGAGCGAGGCAGCTCGCGCGAACACCGAAGCAAGCAACGCTTCAGCGGCTTCAGCCGGGTTCGTCGTCATCGCCGTGCTGGCGGCGGCCCTGGCGGCGGGCGTGGGGCTGAGCATCCTGATTGCCGGCCGGATCGGCAGGTCCCTGAGGTCACTGGTCGCGGACGCGGAGCGCCTCGCCGGGGGCGACCTGACGGTGACGGTGGTGCAGACATCCCGGGACGAGGTCGGGAAACTCGCGGCGGGGTTCGGCGCCATGGTGAGTTCCCTCAGGGAGACGATCGTGCAGCTCGTGGAGACGTCCGGCGCGGTTGCGGCGGCGAGCGCCCAGATCTCCGCGAGCACGGAAGAAATGGCCGCAGGGTCGCAGGAGCAGTCAAGTCAGGCCTCAGAGGTGGCGAGCGCGGTCGAGGAGATGTCGCGGACAGTTGCCGAGAACACACGGCTGGCATCGACAACCGCGGCAAACGCGAACAGCGGCAAGCAGGCGGCGGAACAGGGGGGGCGTGCCGTGGAGGAGACCGTCGAGGGGATGAACTCGATTGCCGAGACGATCAAGGTGGTCTCATCGACCGTGAAGGACCTGGGGAATTCCAGCGAGCAGATCGGCGATATCGTCGGGGTCATCGACGACATCGCCGACCAGACCAACCTCCTGGCGCTCAACGCCGCGATCGAGGCGGCCCGGGCGGGAGAGCAGGGAAGGGGGTTCGCCGTGGTCGCCGATGAAGTGCGCAAGCTCGCCGAGAAAACGACAAAGGCGACCAGGGAAATCGGGGGGATGATCACCGGCGTCCGTGAGAAGATCGAGTGGGCGGTGGCCGCCGCGGACGAAGGAACCGTGCGGGCGCAGAAGGGGATCGAGCTGGCCAACCGCGCCGGCGTCGAGCTGCAGACGATCGTCTCGCTGTCGCAGCAGCTGACGGACATGGTATCGCAGATTGCAGCGGCGAGCGAGGAGCAGGCGAGCGCGAGCGAGCAGATCAGCAAGAATATCGCCGCCATCAGCGCGGTTTCCGCGCAGACGGGGAACGCCACCCAGCAGATCGCACACGCGGCGGGGGATCTGAACCGGTTGACAGAGCTCTTGCAGGAGCGCGGGCGCCGGTTCAAGGTGGAGGAGGGTAAGGGCGGCGGCCCCGTGGCTGACTCCGGCGTGGCCTCCCGGGCCCGGGGCGCGGAGCCCGGAACGGTCCGGCGCTTCGAAGAGGTGGGGGTCCCGCTTGCGTGACGGCGGCAGAGGGACGGTGTTGCTCGTCGAGGACGAGCCGATCATCGCGCTCGACCGTGAGCGCAGGCTTCGCAGTTGCGGCTACGGGGTCATCACCGCCCACAGCGGCGAGAGCGCTGTTCGGATTGCGCTGAAGGAACCCTCGATCGACGTGATCCTGATGGATGTCGATCTCGGGCGCGGGATGGACGGCACGCAGGCGGCTCGGGAGATCCTTGTCAGGCGCCCGCTTCCGGTCGTGTTCCTGACCTCGCTCACCGAGGATGAGACGCGCTCGCGCGGGGCGGAGATCCAGGGGGCACGGTGGGTCGGCAAGAATGCAGATGATGCGGCGCTCGTGAATTCGCTGAACGCGGCGCTGATGCACCGCTCGCCGCGCCCCTAGCAGATCCGGGGAAGCTGCTCCCCCGAGAGCATGTCCACCACGCGTGTCCCGCCGATCCGGCTCTTCATCACCACCACGCCCGGGTGCTCGGCGACGACCTCGCCGATGACCACGGAGTCTTTCCCGAGCGGGTGCGACCGCATTGCGTGGAGCACTTTTTCGGCGGAGGCGGGTGCGACGAATGCGAGCAGCTTCCCTTCGTTGGCGACGTAAAGCGGATCGAGCCCCAGTATCTCGCACGCCCCCCTGACTTCCTCCCCCAGCGGTAGCGCGGACTCATCGAGCAGGATCCCCTGGCGCGACGATTGCGCGATCTCGTTCACCACGCTCGCCACGCCCCCCCGCGTGGGATCCCTGAGCACGTGGACGTCGCTCCCGGCCTTCAGTATGGCGTCCACCAGGCCGTTCAGCGCCGCGGTGTCGCTCCGGATCTCCGTGTCAAACGCGAGCCCCTCCCTGACAGACATGATCGCGATGCCGTGGACGGCGATCGGACCGTTCACGATGATCTTGTCCCCCGGCCTTGCGCTCCTGGGATCGATCGTGATCCCGTGTCCCACGACCCCGACGCCGGATGTCGTGATGAATATGCCGTCCCCTTTCCCCCTGTCGACGACTTTCGTGTCCCCGGTGACGAGCGCAACGCCGGCCCTCTGCGCGGCGCCCTGCATCGCGACGACGATCTTCCAGAGATCGTCCATCAAGAGCCCCTCCTCGATGATCAGCGCCGAGGAGAGGTAGAGGGGGCGCGCCCCGCACATGGCGAGGTCATTCACCGTCCCGTTCACTGCAAGCTCGCCGATGTTCCCGCCGGGAAAGAACAGCGGCCGGATCACGTATGCATCGGTCGAAAAGGCGAGTCTCTCTCCCCCCGCGCTGAAGACCGCGCCGTCATGCTCGGCCGAAAGCATGTCGTTCGCGAACTGCGGCACGAACATCCGCTGTATCAGCTGATGCGTGAGTTTCCCCCCCCCGCCGTGGGCGAGAAGGACGGAGCTGTATTCCGAAATCGGGATCGGGCAGGCGAGTCCCGCAGACAGGTCAACCGGCTGCTTGTTGTCCATGCATGCTCCCGAAGTGATAGTACGCAGCGCATGCCCCCTCCGACGAGACCATGGGCGCCCCGAGGGGATGCTCGGGCGAGCACTTTTTCCCGAACGCCGTGCACTCGTGCGGCTTCTTCAGCCCCTGCAGGATCTGCCCCGCGATGCACAGGGGAGATTCCTGCGCGGTGATCGACTCGACGTCGAAGATCTTCGCGGCGTCGTGCGCCGCAAACTCGTCACGGATGGCGTAGCCGCTCAGGGGGATTTCGCCGATCCCGCGCCATGTCCTGCCGGAAACGCGGAAGACCTGCCGGATGAGGTTTTGCGCGGGGATGTTCCCCTCCCGCCGGACGGACCGCGCGTACTGGTTTTCCACGTCGTGCCGCCCCTCCTCCAGCTGCCGGACGGTCATGTAGATCCCCTGCATGAGGTCGAGCGGCTCGAATCCGGTCACGACCATAGGCACGCGGAACTTCTCCGCGAGCGGGAAGTACTCCTCGTAGCCCATGACCGTGCAGACGTGACCGGCGGCGAGAAATCCCTCCACCCGGTTTGTCGGTGAGGAGAGGATTGCCTGGATCGCCGGGGGGACGAGGACGTGCGAGCAGAGGAGCGAGAAATTCTTCAGCCCCTCCTTCTTCGCCTGGAATACCGCCATGGCGTTCGGAGGCGCGGTGGTCTCAAACCCGACGCCGAAGAACACGACGTTCCGGCCCGGATTCTCACGCGCGATTTTGAGCGCGTCCAGCGGGGAATAGACCATCCGCACGTCTCCTCCCTCTGCCTTCACACTGAGGAGGTCCTTCGCAGAACCGGGCACGCGGAGCATGTCCCCGAACGATGTGAAGATGACACCGGGGCGGGAAGCGATCGCGATCGCCCTGTCGATGATCTCCAGCGGCGTCACGCAGACGGGACACCCGGGCCCGTGCACCAGCTCGAGCCCCGGGGGGAGAAGCGATTCGATCCCGTACTTGACGATCGTGTGCGTCTGGCCGCCGCAGATCTCCATCAGCGTCCAGGGGTGCCTGGTCACCCCGCCGATCAGCCGGGCGAACTTCTTCGCTCCCTCGCTGTCCCGGTACTCGTCGACGTATTTCATCGTCTTACTCCTCTCCCAGCTCCCCCATTTCCTTGAGCATCTCGAGCGTTTCGAGAGCTTCCTTCTCATCGACGGCGCTGAGCGCGAAGCCGACGTGCACGATCACGTACTGGCCGACCTGCACCTCCGGAAGCCACTCCAGGCACACGCTTTTCTGGACGCCGGCGAAACTGACGTTCCCCATGACCGGGGAGACCGAGCGGTCGATCGAGAGCACTTTTCCCGGTATTGCCAGGCACATATATCCCTCCTTCTACGGTTTCTTCAAAGCCGATGCGACCGCGATCTGGCCGAGAGCGATCCCGCCGTCGTTGGGCGGGACCCGCTGGTGCCAGTACGGCCGGAACCCTTCCTCCCTCAGTCGATTCACCATCCGTTCCAGCAGATACCGGTTCTGGAAACAGCCTCCGCTCAGCACGATCCGCTCGCGACCGGCTCGGCGGGCGACCTCCACGGCCGGCTCGACGATCCCGTTGTGAAACCGGGCGGCGATCAGTGCGACGCCGGTACCCTGTTCGATATCCTCCAGCAGCTCACCCAGCATGGGGGACCAGTCCACCGTCCAACGCGGCCGGTGCGCTCCCGGGGCGCTGCCGACGGCGTCGTCGACCGTGAACGCGTACCGCTCATCGATCCCGGGGGCGAGGGAAAACTCCAGCGCCATCGCGGCCTCCCCCTCGAACGTGCTCACCTGGCACAGCCCCGTGAGCGAAGCGACTGCATCGAAGAGCCGGCCGGCGCTCGATGTGAGAGGA